>Ga0209668_10000112_pt1 | contig 32365 bp, 46 predicted proteins | sample FrelakmetPLP11PL_FD_187150 | JGI IMG/M metagenome (GOLD analysis project Ga0209668, IMG submission 187150) | Freshwater lake sediment microbial communities from the University of Notre Dame, USA, for methane emissions studies - PLP11 PL (SPAdes)... | ecosystem: Environmental > Aquatic >...
CACGCTTGAAGAAACCTATTTCTCCAAGCGTGTCGCCATTCGCCACGATTGTATTTGAGTTGACACCTGAGCCACGGGATTTTGCTAACGCAAGCAACGATCCAGACTCATTGCTGGGAAAATCTGTTCTTAACAACAGAGTGCAGGCTGCGCTTAAAGTGTTAATTTGTGATTTTGGATCTACGTCAAAAGTGCCAGCGGCGGCTGAGTGTTGCACCCCGGTGACACTAGACGTCCCCACCAACAACCTGCCGGAGCTGTCGATGCGGGCGCGTTCGGTGTTGTTAGTGCCGAAGAGCAGAGGATGATTGCTGAAGCAGTTGAGGTAGGTGTACCCGTTATTAGCGTCTAAGTAAACACTTGTGCTGTCGTTCCTGGCCCTAATAACGCAGGAATCAGTGCCTGTCGTATTTGCATCAATTAGCGCACCGAGAGAGGTTGACGGGCCAATCCCGACATTCCCGCCAGAGCCGGCAAATATTCTTTGCGTGCCATTAGTTGAGATGGCTAATTGGTCTGCGCCGGGGGAGTATATGCCGGTGTTTAGGTCGCCGGTGAAGGCAAATGATGGGGCTGCTGCTGATCCGAGGCCGTGGGCGCCAACACCGTTGACGGTCAGGAGCGCATCTGGGGAGCTAGTACCCACCCCCAAGCGGCCACTTGAGTCCAGGCGCATGCGCTCGGAGTCTGCTGTTGCAAAAATAATTGGACTTTCCCCGTTAGTTCTAATTAAACCAGCAGATCCATTCTGGAAAACAAGTTCACCAAGAGAAGCCCTAGACAAGCCTGCAGTCGTTCCTGTCGCCGCAGTCCCGTATTGGCGCATGTAAGTCGACAGGAAGTTGGTGCTGTAATCTGATGCTGTTGCTCCAATGACAACACTGGCAGATGTTGAAGAAGCACGAGCATCTACCTGATAACCACCAGCACCAGGTGTTGATCCAATTCCTAAGCGCCCTTGCGAATCAATGAATACTCGCCCCGTGCCATTAGTTGAGATGGCTACTTGGTTTGCGCCGGGGGAGTAGATGCCGGTGTTGGGATCAGAAACAAAACTAATCGATGGATCTGCTGCAGTACCTAACGCAAATACACCCGATGTAATAGTATGCGTACCACCGCTGATATTAGTGAAGTTACCGCTAGTAAAGTTGGCAGTGGTACCAGTGACGGTAACACCTGAAATTGTTTGGCCTCGTACGATGTCCCCAGAGATAGTACCTGTTGCTGTTACGTTTCCTGTAAAGGTAGGATTCTCAACTAAACCAGAAACTGAAACGCTTTTATCAACACCACCATCAGTAAAGGTGATTGTATCAACCTTAATTGTGCCGTACGCCATTTTGTTGTCTCTTTTTGTTTATTTTAGCCGAGAAAATTACGGAAGAATAATTAGTGGGCCTTGGATTACAAACCCACTTGCGCTACCTGAAACAACGCCAGAACACACAATGGCTGGGGTTGCTCCAGAAGGTGTGGTTACCCTAAGTGTGCTGCCAGTGATGTTTGTAAACGTGCCGGTTGCACCAGTGACCGTTACACCAGAAACAGTTGTAAATGTTGCAGTTACACCTGTGGTTGTTGTTCCTGTTAATGAAGTAAATGTCCCGGTTGTTGCAGAGGTTGTAACCGATTGAACCGTAGTACCTGTAATTGTTGTGCCACTAAGAGTACCAGTGATCTGGACACCAGAAGCAAAGAAACCAGAACCAAGGACGTTAAGGTTGCCTGATACTGTCGCATTAGTAAAAGCAAGGTTACTTGCCGCAAGTGTTTGGAAAACACCTGTCGTTGCATTGACTGTTGTTCCTGTGTACGTCGTACCACTAAGATTAGTAAAGATGCCAGACGTACCTTGGATCGTATTGCCAGTGATTGTGGCCCCAGAAACACTGGTAGTGAAAACGCCTGCGATACCAGTCAGATTCGTGAAGCTGCCAGTGTCTCCTGTGACAAGCAGACCGGAAACACGTGTGGTAAATGTACCGGTTGCCCCCGTCAGGGCAGTAAAGGTGCCGATGTCACCGGTAACGGTTGCGCCTGAAACTTGAGCTGTAAATGTACCGGACGTACTTGTCAGATTTGTAAAAACACCCGAAGCCCCGGTAATCGTAGTCGCCGATAACTGACTAGTAAAAACACCGGATACACCAGAGACAATTGTTGCAGCAACTGTGTTACCAGTGACTGTTGCACCAGAAACTGTGGTGAATGTACCGGATACACCAGTCAGTGTCGTGTATTGTCCGGTGTCACCAGTAATGACTGCACCCGAAAGAAACTGTGTAAAAACGCCAGAGATACCAGAGACGTTACCAAAAGCACCCGTATTACCTGTTACGGTTGCACCAGAAATCCTCGTTGTGAAAGTACCGGAAACACCGGTGATATTAGAAGCTTGTACCGTATTTCCGGTAATGGTTGCACCAGATAACTGTGTTGTAAAAACACCAGATACACCAGTGACACTTGTGAATTGTGCCGTAGATCCAGTTACTGTTGTTCCAGATAATGTTCCTGTGACCTGAACACCGTTACTAAATTGAGCAGTGCCAGTAACCGTCAGTCCGCTAGCAACGGAAAGATTACCGTTTACATCCAAGACAGGTGTACCTAACTCCTGGAACGTACCCGTGGTTGCTGCGACGGTAGTACCAGTGATTGTGACACCGCTCAGATTGGTGAATACACCAGATGGCGAACTGACAATACCACCTGTGATCGTGGCACCTGATAGGTTTTGGTAAACGCCAGATGTAAAAGCGCTTGTCGTACCGGTTGCAGTCGTAACCGTGGCAGTAACTGCGTTGACATTGGTGCCTTGTACGTTGGTTCCGGTAATGGTCAGACCACTGACGGTACCACTAATAACCGCATTATTTTGAACTACAATGCCACTGAATGTGCTAGATCCAGAAGCTGTAATTGAATTGAATGAGCTAGTGCCAGAAACCGTTAAGTTCCCTGAAATTGTGACATTACCACTGAAGGTTGCGCCACTAGCAGGTGCGTAGTACTCATTGAGATATTCTTTGAATTGAGTAAAGGTAATTTTTTTGTTGCGTAAAGTGGGGTCAACCTCGAAGACATGGACGAGCGTTAGCAGGTCCTGTTCATCGATCTCGCCCCCACTGATGGCAGGGAATTCACTGATCCTACGGTTTGACACCTACTTATTTCTCAAGCTTTCTCTTCATTATAAATGGGCTTATTTAGCGCACCTTAATCTCAACACGTGGCAAAACATTCGTTACAATGTTCCAGGACCATTGGATTCCTGTAACAATTCCGCAGGAAAGCAAGATAACCAACAGGATTTCAGCGACTGTTAAATTGCGTCGCACATAAACAACCTGAGGTTGTTGCTGTGGAATTGCTGCTTGTTGTGCAATGGTTTGTTGAATGGCAAGCTCGCGTGCCCTAGCCTTCATCTGAGCAAGCATCTCAGGTGTGATCTGCCCTTCTAGTGTTTGGGGCATTGGTGGCTGACTAGGGGGAATCTGCTCTTCCATGGTCGCAAATTGTTTTCCCAAAGACTAACATATAAACAAAGGATGTGCAGTATGCAGTACGGACTACGCAAAAGCTTAGAGGATATTGCGTACGAGCTAAAAGGAATCAAGAATATCCTTGGTTCGATGTGGCACAGCCGTTACTCAACTGGAGAAACGGACGCATTAAATCCAGAGGCTTTTGCCGATGAGTACATCTCGACAGAAGAATGTGGTAAACGTCTGGGCGTCTCAGACCAAACCATCCGTAACTGGATTTCTATCGGAAGAAAAACCCCAGATAAAGGCTGGGTAGAGGGCATTCATTATGTCAATGTTTCTCCTGATATACACCGCAAAGCAGTCCTCCGGATCCCTTGGAATCGACTGATCCAATCCTTTGCCAAGAACGAAAACCTTGATTTAAAAAATCTACGGGCACATTATGACCAATACAAAAACAATCGGGGCTTCCTTGAATAATGGCTCATCGTTTCCAGGGAATTGATCTTGGTTCTGTAACGGTTGAGAACCATGAGGAGATGCTGCCCGAATCGTTGATCAGGCAAGTGGAGACGTTCTTGCCACCCATTGGATCATTCGATGATGGCTGTTTGCGCAGGTACCTAGAAAACCTAAAAAACTACGAAGAAGAGGACGCCAATTCTGGTATGACTCTTGCCAATAGATTACGTCTTGCATTCCATGATCTAAACGCAGATACAATCTGTGGCAAATTCCCGCAAGCAGAATTGCCTTTAAAACGAAGGTTACGTTGCGTAGCCGAATACCTTATCCGGTCTGGAGAATTTGATAAGGTAAGAGATGAAAACGGAAAACTTGTTAAAAAACGTGGAGTGCTAGGCAAATTGGTTGTACTGTACCAACCAACGCCTAAGCTTCTGGAATCATTACACCGCCAAGGATTATTGAAAGATGGATCGACGTGAAAAACTAATTGCTTCTGTGATTGGACCAGAGCTTGATGAAAAAAAAGCCAAGATGCTTGATGCAACAATCAAGTTAATTCTTGGTGATATGGGTGAGCAATACTGCAAGATGTGGGAAATCGAAGGCCCAGGTGTCATGGTGTTCCAGCCACGCAACAAAGAACGCTCTATGTTCTTTTGGACTTTGAAAGAGCTCCATACAGCACAAGAAGATTGCGAGCGGAATAACGACGGTGATCTAGCTGAAACTTTTAGGCGCATCCTTGGAGCAGCGCAGAAGATTGATCCAACGGAAAAAGCAGGTTATGTCATCAATGATGACGAAGGCATGCGTTATTTCGAGATTGATTACAACAAGACTGCAGGGTAATGGCTGAAAAAGGCGTACGTGGCGTTGCAGCTCGCAATGAAGGCGTCGAGTTGATCACTAATAAAGACTTGGTACTTGCTGCCAATGAACTGTTGGGTGGCATCACTCTTGATGTGGCTAGTTCCAAGGTTGCTAATGAGTATATCGAAGCAGAAAACTATTACACACCAACGGATGATGGCTTGAATGCACAACAGTGGTACGGAAGTTGTTACCTGTTTCCACCAGCGGGTGCTTACTTTTGGGATCAAAAGCATGAAAAATGGAAGATGACAAGGGCTTCTTCCTTGACCCTGACATCGTCCCATGCCGTTTGGTTCCGCAGAATGTATCATGCATGGCTTTCAAAAGAAATAAAACAAGGTCTTTATTTCAGCAACTGCCCTGACATGATTCGTTACGAGCCCAAGATCTTTAAGTTCCCGATGTGCATTTTAAGAAGTGCACCTTACGTCATGTGCCACAAAGATGGAGAGGTAAATAGGAAACGCACATGCACCTCATTTCTTGTGTACCTGCCACCACAGGATTCCTCTGGTGATGCTGTGGATTCTTTCGTAAAAATTTATGGGGAGCGCGGACACCTTCTTGTGTAATCTCTGTAGACTGAAGGACGATTACAGGGATTTATGAGCGTCCTGGCCGACTGGGAGATCAAGCAACTGGCGGAAGACGACCAGATGATCGAACCCTTTGTGGATCATTTGGTCAACAAAGAAGATGGACGCAAGCTTCTTAGCTATGGCCTTAGCTCTTACGGCTATGACATCCGTTTGTCTCCTGCGCAATGCCTGATCTTTGGCAAGGTACAAGCTGGTGACTGCGATCCAAAGAACTTTGATCCTGACATCCTGAAGCCTGCTGACCTCCTAGAGGACGAACGCGGCCAGTACTTCTTGCTCCCTCCGTACGGCTATTGTCTTGGCGTTGCCCAAGAACGCCTGAAGCTTCCTCGTGATGTCACTGTCGTTGCCGTTGGTAAATCTACTTACGCACGCTCAGGTATCCTGGTCAACATTACGCCAGCCGAAAGTGGATGGGAAGGTTACCTGACGCTTGAAATCAGTAATTGCACTGGGCTCTTCAATCGCATCTATGCAAATGAGGGGATCACGCAACTGCTGTTCTATCGTGGTAATCCTTGTCATACCACGTACCAAGATCGGAAAGGTAAGTACCAAGACCAACCAAACAACGTGGTCTTTTCTCAGGTTTAACCAAAGGCTTTACCAAACTGTTCTTTCGGTTTACGGGCGTAGCCAATAGATCCGGCACGCCCACCCGAATCACCTGCCGTTGCACTGGTCGGTTCACGCACTAAGTTGCGTTTTTGGTATTCACCAGCGGTTTTTGCTGCTCGCATAAATTTAGCAACGCGGCCTTGATCGTCATTTACAGATTCGGCAGACCCACGGGAATCCGCTGAAATGCGTCGTAAGTCCGTGTCGTAAGCCTGTTCCGGATTAAGGTCTGTTACCTCAGCTCCAGAGGTACCAGAGTTAATCCCTGGATCGTAAGTAGGTCTAAATCGGTTAGCCATCTTATCATTGTAAAAGGACTAAATCGATTAAAGCCGTGATGCATTCCGCTGCAGGTTTCTTAGACGCCTTTGTACAAGACGAAGTTAAATGTCGTTGTCTTGATGAAGAAGATTTTGGCGCACCTCTCGATAACGAGCAAAATGATGTACCATTGTATGACATGTACAATCGCGGTCTAGTAGCATGCGAGCAGGGGCTAGAAAGGAATCCGTTGAATCTCGAGGGACAACGGCCTGGAATGACGGGCTATATCCCCTCAATGGAGCAGGGTTTGGCGATGGGAGCATCTCCGAAGCCAAGGACTCTGGTGTTGGAACTGGAGGAACCGGACGAGAAGGAACGGATGCTGTCAGCAAAACGTCGTGGTTTGCTCCGGTAGAAGAAGTGAGTGACTGTCCTGGAGGTGTTTGCCCAGTGCCCTGGGCAGTCAAAGAAGAAGCTCCTGTCATTCTTCCAGATGTGGTGAACCACCCTCCGCATTACACGGAAGGTAATGGTGTGGAATGTATCGAAGCCATCAAATCATCTCTTACGACCGAAGAGTATCGTGGCTACCTAAAAGGCAATATCCAAAAGTATTGCTGGCGAGAACGTCACAAAGGCGGTACGGAATCACTGAAAAAAGCTCAGTGGTATCTGGACCGCCTCATTCAACTTGACGAAGCTCAGAAGGGCTGAAGTTCATCGTCATCATCCTCGTCGTCGTCTCGATATCCACAGGCGGCGGCGAGTTCAGCTAATTCGAGATCGGTTGGATGATCCCAGTCGATCTCAATGTTTTCTGACGCCATGATGTCTTTGATGGCATGCCACTCCATCAAACGTTGGTGGTAGAGACTTAACAAAGCAAAACGCAACTCTTCCCAAGTCATTTCCTCGGACTGGAGTTCAGCTTTGCGCATGGCAAATTGAAGCTCAAGAGGAAGTTCAAACTCCCGTGGCTCGACCGAACGCTCCATTCCACTCTGCATTTGCTAGTTGCAATTATTCTAATGCTAGCCGTTAAATATCAGATCGACGGACTCATCGGCAAAGTCCTGCCATCGGTCGTCATCAATACGAAAACTGTTGGCAAACTCAGACAGGATGTAAGGATTGATGCGTTCCTCCAGGGCACGGATTGCGCGTACTTCGTGGGGAGCAGCGCTGTAATTACGGAAGGCGGTCAGCAAGACTTCTGTTGATGCCCAAGGGCTGGTGTCTACATCACGGAGGAAAAGACCCATCTCTTCTCTCCTGCGTTCTAAGAGACCACCAACAACCTTATGGTTTTGGTCAAAAATCCAACGGCTCATTTCCGTGGTGGCACTAGCAAAATCCTCTGCTTCCACATGATCAATGATGTGGCTGTACAAGAAGGACTCCCAACCAACGGAATGAATGAACGAGACTAGAGCCTGGCGCATGTTGTCGTCAAGCCCAAGGTTCTGCCGCTGGAGCTGGGACTCAATGACGCTGACCTCATGGAAGAGGTACTCAAGAGCTTTCTCCTGGCTGCAACGCTGACCTTGCTTGACAGGGGAACCATCGGGATAGAACTGGGTTCCAAACCCGATGGTGTATGGCTCTGCACCAGTGTACGGATCTGCGTATGCCTTTTCGTTAAACCCTTCGTATTTACGAATTAGGTTAATAGCACGCGAAAAATCCGACATGGAGATAACTATTGTTATCCCCAATATACATAATTTTTATTTACCTTGGCCCCTCATCTTTTTACGGCCGTGGTTAGGCAAGGAGTTTCTGCCCTGACCTTGTCTGGTGCGCTTCGGTTTGGACTCAAGTCGAACTGTGGTTGATTTGGGTTTTGCCATGACAGGCTTGAAGGGGCTTCACCAGTGTACCTGTTTTTAGGCTTGTGCCTCCTTTTGTTGTTGCATTGCTCTACATGAGTTGCCCAACGCACATTCCCAGGCTCGTAATGCCCCCAGGGATCTATCCGATCCAGGCTCTTGCCTTCAGGTCTTTCTCCTAATTCTTTCCAAAATTGATCAAAACTTTCAAATTTAAATAGGATATCTTCATATGCACCGTGATGGTTTTCGTTGACCCTTTTTTTGGCTCTCCAATAACTTTTCCAGGCGCCTGTTTTTTGAGGATCATGTTTTGCGGAAGGCTTTTTTATGGCTAGTTTTCGCCCAGAAAAAGCACATGAACGACAAGTCCATTGATGCCCTTTGCGGTTGTATTGATCAATACGGATGCAGCCTTCTGCTTGGCAATCCGTACACTTTACGTCAACATAGTTCCAACGTGAAGACATGTGTGAAGTAACTCTGGAAGTATCATACCACTTAAGATCATCCACTTAACACGGTGGCTCCAGTACCTTGCTGACATCTTATCAGGGTTGGAATCCTGGGCGTTATGACGGGCGTAATAAGATTTCTTACGTGCTTTGTCCTTAGCTGTTGTTGGGTTTTTACCGGCACCTTCTACACCTTGCTGACCAAAACGAATGATCTTTTCTTTGCCGCCTTCACAGGCTTTGACCACGTGGCTTTTGGTGGGATGCCCAGGAGTCTTGCGTGGTTTATTGCACTCCATTGAGTCCTTATGTATCTTTGCTGCAGAAGCAGCTTTCTTGCGTTTATCTGCCATGTGTGCTAACCAAAGAGAGATCCAAAGCCACCGCCTGATCCCATATTAAAATAGGAAGGCGCACCTTCATCTTCTTCATCTGGGAAGTAATCAAAGAAACGTGAACGTGTGGGCGTATATGTTTCTTTTTTCTTTGTTGAATCATCTGCCATCATTTTATCAAGAGAGCCAATAGCAGCAAAAGGATCTGAAAAATCTGGCATGCTAAACCCCAGGAGGTTCTGCGTTCCTTTCGCAGTACTTGCTTTACCTACATCCGATGCCGAAAGATTTTTATCTTCTTCAGTTGCATCAGGAAAGAAATCTGTGTAAAACTCTGATTCACTTCCGCTATAACCTGCTTTCTGAAAGATATTAAACAGGGCACTGCCACCTGTAGGTGCTTCAACTTTCTCGTCTCCCTCTCTCTGGATATAACCAAAACCTAGTTTTTCTTGCGTGGGCTTAATCCGTTGTTCATTCAGTTCTTTAATACGCTCTCGAATATCAATAGCCTGGTTGGTGCGCAAGATACCCATCAAACCTTCTTTGACATCCTCTGTTGAATCTAGTTTTTCATTGATGCCTAACTTGTTAAGTTGCTTTTTCAAGTCCGCAGGCAACTCTGAAACATTTAAAGCATCAACAAATTGTTTTGCTTTTTGTTCTGCTGTGACAAAAGCAAGGAATACGGGATTACCAAACTCTGTTTTTTTATCTTGTAAGGCTTTTGTAAGATCCTTTTGAATAAAATTAGCAAGATCTTGCCTAGTATACGTGTCGGCAACGGGATCATAATTTTTGTCCTTGCCAATTACTGAATAATGTAAACGGGCAAAGTCATTTTTATTTTCTAGATCCACACCATATTCATAAGCAAGTTGCGCCCATGGTTTACCATCTTTTACTGCAGCATCACTATTACGTGCTTCCCATGCGCTTTGGACTGATTGTTTTTGTTGTTCATAGAGTGGCTTCTTGTTTGTAACATCAGTACCACTCAGTAACTCTGGATTCCAATAAAAGTTAGGATCAAATTCTTTTTGAAGGGTTTGACCACCTAACTGATTAATAAATGCTTGTGCTTGTTGTTTTGAAAAGTCTTTAAGTGCATTAGAGGCTAACTGCGTCTGTAAAACGTTCTGCTCATTTTCTTTGACGTCCATATAACTGATAAATTCAGAAATAGATTTTGAGTTGTCAAAACGAGGTTTTAAGTAATCTTTTACAAAAGACTTTGCGAATGCTTTGTCGAGTTCATATGTTTCTTTCGCTTTTCCTGGCGTCGTGATCTGCGACATCTCTTCGTATCGCTTGGAAAGAGTTTCGTCAAACCACTTTTGCCAATTGTATTGAACAGATGAACCAATCCCAAGGCTCTTATCAAGGGTTTTTGAAAGGCCTTTATCAAGATCAGTCTTGGAACCAAACCCAAGAAATCCTCCCGCTCCCATGTCACCAAGAATGGCATTCTTGATGTCCTGCTTCATATTGTTAATATTGGGTACACCCATGCCCTGATAAAGATCAGCTCTCTGCTGCTCTTTTAGTGCTTTTGCATATTCATCCATCGTCTGCTTTAGGACGTCTGCTGACAAAGCACCAAAGACTTGCTCCCCTTGTTTGTCAACAATGCCCTGTGTTGCAAGCTCAGCCAATGACTGAGGTTTATCTGTTGATGTACCAAGAAGCGTCTCTCTGAGTACTTGACGTTCTTGGTTGGTAGGAGCACGAAGGGTTTCTTGGTATTGCTCCAGGGCTCTTGGCTTGCCTAATTTACCGCTCGGTGCGCCAACAAAGGTGTAGTCGGCGTGAAGGAAAGAATCAAGATCCGAATACTTTTTTGTTACATCAATGTCTGGAATTTTTGTGCCGGCAAAAGAAACAGCTTTCGAGGCTTCATTCCACTTTGCAACTGAATCAGGTACCTGTCTCGAATAAAACTTTGCATCAAACTTATTTATATCAACCCCTTGTTTACTGGAATCCCAGGGCTTCAATCCTGTTGCCTTGACGTAAAAGTCTTCAATTTCTTTTACGGTTACGTCATCAATTGAATCTCTTGCGTTGCTGTTATTTTTTTGAAGCGCTTGATCAAGCGACTCCATCAAACTTTTGTAGTTTTCACCAGGGCCTTGGATAGCGTTTAAACGTTGCGCAATTGTATCTGCTGCTTCTACTACGTCAGCGGTTGCGTCACTTGGTAGTACAGGCCGCAAAGAACCATTAACAACATTAAAACGAATCATGACGCTTCTTTAAAATCTCTTAAGTCAATGACCTTGGGATAGGACAAATCCATCCAGGCTTTAATTCTATCCAGCTTATCTTCTGAAAAGTACTCTTGTTGTTTGTACCAGGTCTCCATATCACTTGATGCTTTGTTTGCATTGCATTTTTTACAAGCTGGAACTAGATTATGACGATTAGAACAACCAGATTTAAAACGTGGAATAATGTGATCAAGGCTTGTTGCAGCCTCGCCGCAATAACCACATTTATGATCCCAGGCTTGATATATACTTTCTCTAAAACGTTTCTTGGCAAGCTTTGGTGTTAATTCAACTAGCAGGGCGAGGGGCTCGTGCTGGCTGCAAAACATGCTCTTCGATTGCCGTTAATTTATTCTAATTTCCCCATACAGTTTCATGGGCACAGCAAAGAGATAAAACTTTTCTTAAGACCGTTGACAGGGTCTTGACTTGCGGTAAGTTGTATGGGTAACGACTGCCAAACCAATGGCTAAGCACCCTGGCTGGGTCTCTGCTCAGCAACTTGAAGAACTCCTTGGAATCGATCGCAAGACGCTCTTCAAGTACCGCGACGACGGCACCCTGAAGCTAGGTCCACACTACGCCGCATTCCCGGAGACCCGTTCCAGGGATAGCTACCGTTGGAATGTATCTGCAGTCAGACGGCACCTTACAAAGAACGGCATGATGCCTGTTGCCGCATAACCACATCAAACAATGTGTGAAGGCTCTGCAAAATGCAGAGCTTTTTTATGGCGTGTAAGGTAGGCCATTCTTATCAAACATTGTGAAGTTTTGGATTTCAATGCGATCAGTCGCAAAGTTAAACAAACGTTGCAGCATAGGAAAGATCATTGGTGATTGACTGTTGTAAGGTGGTACATCCATTTTCGACAACGCTCTTTTTGTTTCGTTGAATTCACGCAAGCTTTGTTGTTCTTTTTCTGCTTTTGCTACAAGGGCTTGTTCCCAAGCTGCCATGCTTCCAATGCCAACAGGAAAATCAGAAGGCTCTGGTGGAAACAATCGATCTTTAAACTTAAGTGCGTAGATATGTTTGCAGTATCGCAATTCATCTAACAATGGCGTCCAACTATCATCCACTGCTGTAATTGTGATTTGTTCAATGGAATCCGTATCGGTGAGCTGCGTTACAGACGAATAATCGTTAAAGCCTGGAATTCCTTCTGACCTAGAACCTGCGACGGCAATGTCACTTGTGCTCCTGGTGTAAGTGGAACCAAACTCTCTGTAGACTCCAGGGTTATCTCTTGCTGAATTAAAACTTCCTACTGAATCATTTGTGACTTGATAACCAAGCTCAAAGCCTTCCGGCGAAATAACTTCAAGAGATCTGTTTTGATCGTTGCGTGTCATTGCGTTGTTGTCAAGGATGCCATCTCGTTTGGTTAACTCAAAACGTCCAGGTTTAATACTGGAAACACCAGTGCGCGGGAATTGTTTTTTGTTGCTTTCACCAGTGGTAGACAAGAAGGAATAATCTCTGCGCGTGAAGTCTTGACACGTACAGGAGTACCTTGATCCTGTGATAAGGAATCGCCCAGGTGTAAACCCTATTGGTGAGGGGGTAACAAATACACCATCCGGCGTTACTTGCACTGAACCTGCTTTTTTAAATGTCAAAATTCCAATGTCTTGATTAATTGCAATTACAACTGCTTGAACGTAGCCGTACCTAGTTTGTGTCGCAGGATTAATGGTGTCTTTGTTTATGATGTCGCCATCAACCGTAATAATACGGTCTTCAAAAATCTCTGTGTTTGCAGGTTTTAGGCCGTCAGGTTCCCCTGGAACTGGAATATAAAAAGGTGACGGAAGTGGGTTGGTTGAGCTCCAGGTACCCGCTAGCTTCACATACCAGTTATTAGCGTCTTCTGTTACTGATTCAATGAATAGTTTTTGGGTGCTGACAGGATCAGTTAATTTATCGCACCGAACAGAGCCTGCGTAACGCCAGATGGCCCAGTGCATACCAAGGTCTTTATTGGTCGTCGGGTAACCGACAAAAGCACCTGAGACTACAGGCGATGGATTCCCACTTGTTGTGGCGTTAGGAATGTCGTAACGAAATTGATATGTGTAGTCGTTATTGTGTGTCGTTGCGGTTGCAAGCTCGTAGCCTCTACGCCAACGAGCCCAAGCCGATTCTCTGTTAATTGTGTAGATGGAATCAGGTACTGACCCTTTGGAGAACTCAGTCGTGATCGGTTTAACCGGCCTCGGGTCAAAGACTTCAGACCGGTTGAAATTACCAAAAGAGCTTCCACTCTTTTTGGCCATGATCAGAAGAATCCGCCTTGAGCAGTGACGTGAGCACCTGGGATGTAACCAGAGCTATTGGGGCCGTCAGGGAACACACCAACGTAAATACGGTCGCCTCGTTCCAGGTAGATGCCCTTGTTGCGTAGGGGAGCAGTGGAACCTAGTCCAGTGGTGTTACCAGCCTGTGCAACGGGAGCGGCAAGTTGCGGCATTAAGTCGGAGCAGTCGACAGTGCCACTGTTAGCTGGAAGAGTCTTGGCAAAGAGTACTTTGTAATCACCAGAAGCTGGGATAGGTACGGTCGTACCACGAGTCTGGTAGAACACGATAGTTACCGCTGGCTGATAACCATATGCAACACCGTTGTACGAAAAACCACTGGCGGTTCCGCCCGAATAAACTAATGCGGTATTAACGCCCGTAAGAGTCGTTGCTCCCGTGTAAGTGTAATAACCGTAACCACTGCCGGGAGCAGTAGCTAAGACCCCAGTGGCAGCAACAAACACAATCTGACCACTGACAAGAGATATAACAGTACCAGAAGTCGACGCATTGACGGTGTAATCTGGGCCACGATAGAAGTCATTACGGCTAATGGTAATGGAATCAACAACGCCGCCACTGTTGTTATCTTCTTGTAAAGCAGCGTCCATATCTACCAAGATCGATGGAGCTTGTCCGCCCTGCACAAAGAGAGTATTGGCAGTAGAACTACCAACAGTCTGAGTCGTTACCCGAACCGAATCAAATAACGGCCGGTCAATAAGCAGGGGTTGCTTGTTTGTCGAAGTCGAGCTCAATGTTCTACTGCACTTTTACTGATTCGTCAATTCTAACGCGGTTTAACCATATGGATTCATGTTAAGCAACATTTGAAATGGATTCATGGCAAGAGGTTGTGCAGGCGTCAAAAGTTGCCCCATTAACTCTTGTTTTAACAACTCGGTAACAGATAAATCTTTTGGTTTGCTGCCCTCCATTGCCGATAAAAAGCCTTGGAGGAAACCGGCAGAAGATGTTTCCTGCCCAGTAGCTGCTCCTTGTGCTTGTTCGCCGGAGAGAGGTTGCCTTCCTTGTTGATAGGTTTTCTGTAATTCAGAATAACTTTTAACGGGTTGACCGTAATAACTCTTGCCTTCTTTCGTAGGAAGTGACGCCCACTCAGGTGCAAGAGCAGCAACAAACTCAGGTGTTAAACCTTGTTTCTGTAAATAAGAAAGGCCGCCAAGACCCATGGTACGTTGGCGTGCAAGATCAAGTGCAGCAATGTCTTGCTCAACCGGACCAAAAGAGCCTAAGCCAAGTTTCTTCTGTTGTTGTTGCCAGGTTGGTGTAAGGAATTGATAAGCACCGGCAGCGGTACTTCTTCCTTTCATTACTTTGTCTGGGTGTTGCTTGAGATCTGGCGCAAGCGATCCACCAAACATGACTCGATATGAGTCTTGACCACCACGTTCTGTTCCTTCCGCAAAACGCAACATACGCAAAAGACCTTGCGCTTCCGGCGTTTGTCTAAACTTTTCGTAAAAGGAACGATCTGCCATGGTGTTATGCTCCTACCCAATTTGAACTTGCTCTAAGACCAGGGATAAAAACAGCTTGTAATGCAACAACAAGACTGAGCTTGGTCGTGAGGCGTTTAACAAAATTGGGACAAAGGATCATTGGTCTAAAGCAACAACACTGGCCCCCGTGAATCAAAGATTCGTGTCCAGTAGGTTGGGCTTACATGCTAAGCAATGCCAATTAAATTACTTACTTGCTTGTTGAAGAAGTTTTTTCTTCATTTCTTCGATCTTGTCTGGTGTTAATCCGTAAGCAGCAGGATCATACCCTGTTTCTGAAACACGGGTGCCAAGATCGCCCATCTGGTAAGGCATGGCCCCTGGAGCCACGGGGATTGGAGCAGCCGTCTTTTGCATTGCAGTAAGCTGATCCGGTGCCATGCCAGTCTGATAACCAAAAGTTTTCTGCATCAAGGGGTTAAAAGATCCAACTGCGCCACCCGTTTGCCCCATGGGAGTGGTGCCATACTTCTGACGCCAGATCTGCATGCCAATATCTTCTGCAGACTGCACTTGTTCTGCTGTTGCGCCAGGTGCTACGGCTTTTAGACGAGCAGCCTCATAGCGTTGAAGCTCGGGATCTTGTGCGGTTAACTGAGCAACACGAGAAGTCTCTGCGGCTTGGGCACGTTCTTCTGGTGTGCCACCAAAGGGACGAAAACCTGTGCTTAAGGAACTAGCTGCATTGCCACCACCTAAACCACCACCTGCGCTAGGGCCAGCTGCAGCACGAGCCGCTGCAGATAAGCGCAGCTCAGCATCGCGATATGATTCTCCCGTTTTATCTTTAGTCGGAATCCGACCAATGGGGGCCAAAGGGGGAGTGAAATAACCTGCCCTAGGCGTGTAATAAGGAGTACGATTCCTGGCGAATTCGCCCAAGATATACTTTGCTTCATTTAAGAGTCCCATTAGCGCCAAACCTCATGTAAATAGATGCGAGAACCCACAGCCGTATCAGCCGGGCCTGGTAGCGCTTGAATAAATTCAGCGCCAGAACGCTCGTAACGATAACGAGCTTGGAACGGATCCTTGTAGTTAGGTACGTAAAGGATGCCGGCTAAACGGTTGGTTTCGTAGAGATAAATCTCATCCCAAACCTTAAGCGCCTCTTTGGCATTACTGGATCTGATCGTACGATCAACGTCACCAACAATGTTTTCGATGCGTGTAGAGGGTGAAGTAGCAACTTCAGTCCTCTTTTCAGCAGTGTCGCAACGTCCAATTTGGATAGCAATTTTGTCATAGAAGTATGAATCCGGAACGGTATTCATAGCTTCTTCAAGTCGGGCATAGTCACCCGCCGGCACGGAAACCGTGAAGTAGCCTAGGTGATACCTGACTCTACTCTTGTCAAAATCGCTGAGCTGCACAGCTTATTTCCGTATGTTCTCAATTATAAATGCAGTGAATTAAACGGCGTATGGATTAGGAAGGCTTGCCAGTAATTGCATTGGATTGATTGTTTGAGCGGGTTGCAATAATTGTTGGACAAGTTCACGTTTCATTTTGGTTGCACCGCTTTCTTTCGGTTCTCCCGCAAAGCCAGTGCCAAGTAAGTAACCCATTAAAAACTCTTTGGGATCTGTGCCAGCACCTGATGGATCCTGTACCTTGCTACCTGTGAGGTCAGAAGCTTCTCCTAGCGTCTTCATGTGACCATAACCAAGCTCATATTTTCCATCTTCTGTTGTCCAGGTGGCTAAATTACCGTAACCACCTTCATTGGGACGAGGTTTAAATTTAACATTTCCTTCTACAAAAATCTCAGTCCCTTCTGCACCAGCATAATCTCTACCCCTGTGGTATGTGCTAGCACCAGCAATGCCTGTATTTCTGGGGCCAAAACCAGAAGTCATTGTAAGGCCGGCTGCTGGATTTAGTTGCAACCCACCTTTTTCATCGGCAATATACTTAGGGACTCGATTTGGTCCGACCCTAACACCTAAAAATTTACTGCGATGGATGCCAGGGTCTTCGTATTGATTGGTCTGAAGGTTTAATACATAGCCATGCAAATGTGGACCGGAAGAAATTCCAGTAGATCCAAGCTGCCCTAGTCGCGTGATCTTTGCCATATCTACATTCTAAAAGTAAAAACCCCTGGTTTCCCAGGGGCATAGTTTGGAGATGAGTAATCAAACCCTGATCAGGTCCGCAGCAATCACCGCATCCCAGTCAACTCGCTTGATTTGTTTTAACTGTTCGAGATTGTTGAACCTTTCACCCGATAAGGACATCTGAAGATCTTTAATCTCTCGGGCTGTTTTCAATCCAATACCCTTAATATGATCAGCGATCATTTGAGCGGTAGCTGAATTGATATTTAAACGGTTGTCCGGGGGGAAAGTACGTGGCTCTTCCTGAGCAGCTTTATCTTTTACTTGAAGCGTCTTTACCGTTTTGGTAGCAGCCTCATCAGGTGTAAGTTCAGTTCTGTAAGCGGTATAAAGGCGACCGTCCTGATCTTCGACCATGTACCAGTCGCCGTTATCCCATTCGCTTACAATCTTGACTCTTGCACCTGTTTTTTTGTGCTGATAAAGCATTGCTGCAGTGGTTGACATAAGACCAGTTACTTACTGGTCTTAGTTTAACCTAATCAGCTAACAGTGCGGCCCAGGAGGTAGCCATCGATATCTTCGTAGCCAGGTGCCACGTCAGGTTGAACGTAGCAGCACTCAACCACGAGGTAACCAGTACGACCGCCAGTGGAATCACCACTGGAGATGTAGAAGCCACCGGAAGTAGCAGTGCTATTCGCGGTTTCTTTTGCAAACACACGCAGGGTGGTTGCAGAGGTAACAGCGTAGTTCACGTTACCAGCGGTCACACCGGCTGCGCCGGATGCAATCAGGAACGGATTGGTGCTGTAAGCAGCGGAACCAGCAGCGAAGAAGATCTCACCAGCCTGGGTACCAGACACGGTGGAAGTCAGGTTGGCCTGGATCACACCTTCGCCAATACCGGAGGCAGCGGTGGGGCTACCACCATTGCTGCGACCGAAGGAGATCACGTTACCAGTGGCGGCATAAACACCAGAGGAAACACGACCGTCACCCCAGCCAGAAGCAACGGAGATGGTGGCGCGGTACACATAAGCAGGCAGGGTGCTGCTACCAGAGATCACCATGCCGGTGATGTCGGGGCGGGTGTCGTCCTGGCGGTAAGGCGAGGGAACGATCACAGCAGCAGAAGACACAGCACCAGAGCCAGAGGTGGCAGTCACAGGGACGTAACCACGTTGCTGGAAGTAACGGTAGCCAGGGACAGCCAGCACAGAAGTGGGGCCGCCCTTGGAGCCGTCATCAGTACCTGCGTAGTCGGCATCAATGTTCTTGTACCAACCGTTCAGGGGTTCTGCCCAGTTACCTGGGAAGATTTTTTTAGCGGACAAATAGGTCATTTATCTTTTCCTATGTTGTGTTTTATACGTTAGTTATCAAACAGTGCCGTCATCTTGCACAAAGCTGTAAGCAGTGGTCACGAAGTCCTTGTTCAGGATCTCGAAGCCAGCGTACAGTTGCCAAATCAGGATGATGAAACGGCTGAAGTCATCGTTGTTGTTGATGAGCACCTGAGCGTTCGGGCCGCCGATACCAACACCAACAGACTGAGGACCGAAGAAGAAGCCTTGAGCAGCTTCCCTGGAGGCATAGGTGGAACCACCATCGAAGGAGGCACTCACACTCTTGGTCGGGAAGTTAGTCGACTCGAAGAACTTCACGCCTTCAAACTGAACGCCAGTAGGCATTACAGGTTCACCAGCCAGGAAGTAGCCTTGGCCAGCCTGGGGACCCATGTAGAAGCTGGCGTTGTTAGGCATCATGGGGTTACCCATGTACATGCCTTGGCCAGGGTTACCGGAGTAACGCGCAATCTCACGGAAGTCAGGATCACGACGCAGGTGCATCATGAAGGTAGGATCGCAGATGCAACGATACAGACCATCAGCGAAGGTCGGAACGTTACGCTTGCGCAGATCCTTAACAACGGTCAGCAGGTCAGTACGCACCTGGAACTGCTGAACTTCATTACCGTATTCGGTGGAGGTGTAGCTGACACGACCAGAGGAATCTTTGATCTTGTTACCAGCGAAGTAGTAACCACCTTGGGTAGTAGAAGCAGCGCCATTGGCTTCTGCTTTCGACAGTTCGTCAATAAAGACGCGGTCACGCCAACGGCGATAGTCGTCAAGCAGCGTCAGGCTACCGATCGACTGGTGGAACATATTCAGGTTGCCCGAATCCAGAAGCAGGCGCTGGGCCGTGATCAGGGTTTCACGAGCAATCTTGAAGGTCGAAGGCTGAGTCGGATCACCCGGGTCGGCAGGACCAGTGTATTCCTTAAGCACCACCAGGACTTTTTCCTTAGTGATGTTACGGCTGTTAGCGGTACCGATGGTTTGGTCGGCAATACGCTCACGGCTGTCCTTAGTACCAGGGGTACCCCAGAACTTATAGCGATCAAGCTGAACAGTTTGACCAGGCTGACGAGTGAAGTCGTGAACAACTACAGGCTCGACTGCCATTTCTGCGATATACGCAGGGTGGGGACGGTAAAGTTCCGCACCCAAAATCTTTGGAAAGTCGTTCTCCTGGTCTCTAGTTTCTTAGAGGGGTGGACTATCTCTTCATCCCTGTGGGATGCCGGACGCTAAATCTGGTATTACGTAACAAGATCGTGTTACACCCAGTAGTCTCTGCACCTTCCAATCACGGCTTGATTGGCTTGGCTCAGGATTACCCTCGTCTTTACGTTAGGGCTTCCCTGAATTCATCCGGTTTGCACCCATCGATTGCTCGGTGGGGTGACAACGTTGAGCGTTCAGTTGAGGCATGCTATGCTTTGGAAAGCTGTTTATGAACAACATGGATCCAAAACTTGTTCCTGGATTTGGTAATCTTTACTTAACGGAAGAGGGAAAAGCTTTTGAAAAACAACTTGATCCCGATGATCAAGAATATTTTCAAGAGATCCCTATTCGTTCGACCAGTGTTTACAACCGTATTTCAGTTCTTGTAGATGGGAAGAGAAAGCGTTTTCATCTTCATGTCTTGATGGCAGTTGCTTTCTTAGGATTGGATCTGCGTTCGCATGGAACCAGTAACTTTTCCTTACAAGTTGATCACAAAGATAATGACAAGAGGAATAATCGACTTGACAATCTAGAGATCGTTACCAAACAAGAGAACTTAACAAGAGCTTGGAAGAGCGGTTGTTATAAAAACAATGGCTTTGCCAGTAAAGGAGCACCGAAGAAATCTTTGAGAAAATTTTCTTCGGAGGATGTGGCTCAGATTAAAGCTTTAAAAGAAGCGGGCCTTTCTTATCGAAAGATTGCTGAAAAGTTTAGCTGTAACCACGGAGCTATTTACCAAATCTTGAAGGGCTATACCTACCAGGATCTGAACTAGCTATCAATAAACACCTTGGTTTATCCTCCAGTGTCGATGTTTTTATCGGGTGAAAGATAAAGACATTTACGTCTTATCTAACACAAATTTTAGCAGGTAGTGAACTTAAATGTCACATGTACTGCGTACTAGCGTAAGGTGTTACGCCATATTTGGCACTTGCAGTGTTGCTAGAACCAGGGGATTCTGGATCAATAGCCATCCCTTGCTGGAATCCTGGTACACCCATAGAACCAGGGATAGCGCCAAGAGCAACGCCACCGAGTCCGGCGGTAAGAGCGGCAGCGGGAACTAAACCTGCAGCGGCAACCTTTCCGTATGAACGAGTTGCTGGCCCCATTCCTTTTTCGTAGGGAGCGTTGAGGGATGGATTTACCGGCCCTTGTGCAACTTTGCCTTTACCAATTGTGCCAGGGTTAATTGGAGCTGCAAGAATTTGCTCTTTACTTAAACCACTTGCTTTCTCTCCTTTCAAACGTGCACCTGCTCGTGCAGCCAATGCAGGGGCATAACGACCGGCTAATTGCAAACCTCCGTATGCACCAAGGCCGCCGGCACCTGCAGCAAGAAGTGCAGAGCCTGGATCTTCATCTTGAGAAAGGGCGTACCCACCAACGCCTAAACCGGCAGCGATAGGTACACCGTATTTAAGAGCGCCACGCATGGCCTCACTCCATTACAAACAGTTTGTTGGCAACAACTTGAGGCTGAGCTTGGTTCAGGAGACGCCAGGCTTGTGCAGGATCCACATCCATTTGTTGCTTGAAGCTACCCCAGAAGTTTTCAGGTTGCTGAGGAGCGGAAGCAGCAGGGGGTGCAGGGAATTGACCCATATAGTTCTGGATTGATTCCGTAGGATAACCACGGGTTTCCAGTTGGGACTCATCCTCATACACAGGGTATGGACCTTCGGGACCAAAGAACTTCAGCGTGTAATCGCTGAGCACATCAGGATTGGTCAGAATTTCGTTGTAAGCCAGGTTCTCTTGGTGCTCGGCAACAGAGAAATCGGCATAACGATGAAGGACCTCTTGTGCTTTGCTGCCCCAGGCAACAGCACTGTCAAGCATGGCTTCCAGTTGGAGGCCGTAATTATTTAGGATTGCGGGTGCTTCTACCCCGTACGCGCTTACCACTTGACGCGTTTCCGGGCTCCACTCGAGGAGATTCGCCACGTCCTCCAAGGATTGAACCGAGTAGGTTTGGGAAGAGTTGGGCGAGGAGATCTGGTTGGGTGACCAAGTCTGCGGAGCCGATTGTTGCGTAGCTGGGTTGCTGTACTGCTGACCGTAGTTGGCCGGTGCGTACTGGGTCGGAATCTGTGAGGGTTGACCCTGGAACGGGGATTGAACTGGACTGCTCAGCAGATTCACCACCTTGTTGAACGCCGATTCCCACGGATTGCTGTTCGCTTCCGCTTGGTATTGGGGGGCGTACTGAGTAGGGGCTGATTGGTAATTGGGGGCCGCCTGAGGCACCGCTTGGGGGTAGCTGGTACCCACCTGATACGCCACTGGAGCTTGGGGTACTGGAGCCTGGGCTGGTACCACGTAGCTGCTTGGAGCCACCGCCACTGGTGCTTGGCTCGTCTGTGGGATCGATTGGACGGTAGCGTCCTGCATAACTCATCTCCTTTTGTAGAGCTTCTAATGTTCGATACAGATATGGAGTTAAATCCAATCTTGGATCCGCAGCCATCGGAAGATCCGGTGCTTGCGGGTGGGGAGTCTGCATCATTCCCCCCACTAAGCGAGCGAATTGAGAGTATGCACCCTGTAATTCGTTCACCATCCTGAAAGGGAACCCAGATAACATCTCGGCCCTTTCCTCATCCGTCTTAGACGGGAAGAGGTATTTCAGTGCTTCAATGCTATCAACACCTAACTCCTGGAGGTTCCGTACCACGATGGAGTTGTTGAGGATGTCTTGGGTGGAGTCCTCATAAACAGGACCCATCCAACGCCACAAAATAGTTAGATCACCGTCTGGAATAAGACCAATAACCTTGGGTGGAATCTGTTGGGTCTCCACACAAGCCATCATAAGTTGTTTGAGTTGGTCATTGTATTGCTTCATTGCTTCTTCATATGCCATCTCTTCTTCTGGGGAAGCACCGTCAGGTAGATCCACGGGCTTTTCCAAGCCTGCTGCCATCGCAAGCGTAGTCTTGAAAAGTTGTTCTTCCTGGTAAATAATCAACTCAAGACAACGACAGATGCCATGGGTGTAAATAGAATTTGCTTTCTTCTTGGATGTAGCGGCTACGCGACCAAACAGTGATTTGTACTCAGTTGCAGTAACGCCTGCAGAGATAGACAGTTCATCAACACCACCAAGTGCTGTACGGATCTCTTCTCGATACTGCCGCGCAAATGCATTTTGGTCACCCGTAATTGCATCGGGAACAATGTAACCAACACGGTCGTTTGGTTCCAGGTTTGCAATAACTCTTGGTACACGGATCTGACCATCAACACCACGGCTGACAGGATCTGCTTTGAACGTAGAGCGACTCAAGGCAGCAGGACTTGTGAAGCCAGAGTTTGCTGCAATAGAAGGTCGCTGAACGCTCATGTCCCCACCTGCTTCCATCAGGTCTGTCTTGGGACGTGACGAAAGCAGTGTTGGGTTACCAAAGAAAGTGATGTTCTTGCGCATAGTGCGCATCAATTCATCATGCGTGCAAATGTGATTAGCGACTGCATCAAACTCACCAGAGCCTTCATTTGAAAAGCCTTGAGTGTTGTTGATGATCTCAACGCAAGGAATAAAGCCAAGACTATTTTTAAGCGTTTTGGTATTACCTGTTAACGCATAGGTTGGCATGTCAAAATTCAGCTCCGAATCGGAGTGCGTCTCTTCAATCTCTTTTGGTTTAATTGACAATCGGATATAACGCTTAGCGCCGGGATTGTATGTGCTTTGTGATCCAGTGATATTGACTGTATTAATTTGATCGCCAAAGCCATTGCCACGGCGCACCTTGTAGCTGTAGATGATTACGACTTCGTCAAGCTCACCGTCAACGTTGTAATAGGCACGATATTCATGTTCACGAAAGTAATAAAGTCTATAGCTCTGCTTGGTAGGACGGATGTAAAAAAGTCCTTTACCATCACACAAAAAGTATTCCCAGATGGAATCCAAACGGGTATCCATCTTGTTGTACTTAAGGACTCTGTCGATAAAGTCTTTGCGCTGAGCGCCAAAGTTATCTTGTCCTGGAAAGAACTCAACTCCTTGGCGAATACCAAAGAGTTTCATCTGTGCAATATGAGACGCAACAATACCCGTATCTACAACAATGTCACTGTTTTTATCCAGATAGGCATTGATTATTTCGTGGAGCCGGGCTTTAGCGTCAGCCATTATTCACTTTGTCTTTATAAGATACTAACAGTTTTAGCAGTGATTTCAAATAAAACCAGGTCCTTTTTGTCCTGGATAAATGAAGACTAAAGGTTCAGGTGGTCTATTTGGTCTGGGTGCTGTAAGTCGAGCAAAATTCCCAAATACTGGTTGAACTGCCGGGGTCTTTGGTAAAGGCTCTATGGCAGCAAGAGAACCCTTTAAATAACGTCCTGCTATTTCCATTATCGGTTATAGAGGAGTTCATTAATCATTTCTTCCTGTTTACGATTTCTCTCGTTGATTTTATTTACGGTACCTTGTGCTTCTTTAAAGAAACCAAAAGGATTTAAAAGAGCGCCTAGATATTTCTGCAAAAGACCTTGCGCATTATCAGTAGACTGTGCAATCATGGCCCCGTCTCCGCCAAAATTAGCATTTTGTACAGGAAGGCGAGGGACAAAGTCAACAGGTTGCTCGTTGTACTCTTGTGTCTCTCTTCCAGGGAGAATGGGTGTTTTGTTCCAGGGCTCTCCTCCTTGGATTTTAAAACGCGGATCAAGTAATGGATTACCACCAGCGAGGGCGCCCAAGTTGCCGCCTACCTGCATACCACCTTTAATACTAAACATCTTTACATCCGTCAATCCGTTTATTCTACTCTTCTATAACCTCGTAGCCAGCCGCATCATTGACCTTGGAAATGATGATACCAGTGCCGCGAACATCCCAGTTAAGTACGTCGCCTTCTTGCCAGCAAAGCTCTTCTATCACCTCATCGGGAAGAACAATGTACTGATCTCCGTTCTCGTCCTCCTGGACCTCGAGGATGTAACTCATTTGGATTCAAGTAATTTCTCAACCAGCTTATCAAGCTTTGCATTGATTTGATTGAAGTTGTCATGCATTTGTTGGATCTCTCTCAGGAAGTCAACCTTGAGAACGTACTCTAAAGGCATACGTTTTAAATCGTCTTCCAAGACATCAATCCTTCGCTTTTGCGATCCGATGTAATTAAAAGCTTGTTGGATCTGGTCGTTTTGCCTGCCAAGGATCTTGCCTGCGACCCAACTGCCACCGGTAATAGCGGATACAACGGCCGTCAAACCGATAGCAATGTATTCAGGCCCCACGACCAAATTCGCTTTTTTCTAATTCTAAGGTTTAGTAATCAAGTTGGAGTTTACCTTTTTTCATAAGGCCATTAATCATCCAAACGAGAGCGTCAACACAGTCATCATGACTACTAACACCAAAGTTAGTCAGCTCTTCAAACATCGCGGTAAAGTTGCGATAGCGATTGAAGATGATCTTACGGTCCTCAAAAAGTCCCATACAACCACGGAAGCGTGCCAGCTTATCAGCACGGAATCCTTTAACGGGATGCCAATTCAAGTTGTAAAGACTTTCGTTGTTTAGACAAACACGCTTAAAGTCAGCTTCTAGAGAAGCCTGATATTGCACGGCTTCCGAGTAAATGTCACACGTGGAGTAGGTCGGGAAATAACTACCGCTTTCATCGCAGCCAAGTATCGACCAATCATTAAGCAATTCTTTAAGAGCATCTAGTTTTTCTAGGTTGCCCATCACACGCAAGCGGCGGTAATCAATGACGTGAATCTGATCTCCGATGCGTCCACCAAGTACCATGACAGTATAGTCATTCTTTTCTTTCGTACCAGCGGATAAGTCAACCCCCACAGCAAGTGTGTCGAACTCTGTTGCAATCTCCGCTTTGACAATCAGCTCTGGAGCCAACGACAATTCATTTTGCCTGATGACTTGATTCATGTACTGGAACGAAAAAGCAATAGGCGCTTGTCGTTTTTTTTCCTTCAAGTAATCCAATGACCACATCTCTGGCCAATAAGACTGCTCATCCCCAGATTTAGGATCTTGCAAGATTGCAGACAACACAATTTGCAACCAGTTGTTTTGCGTATTAAATGTTGTGGAATGAATGTCATCATGTCTGAAGCGGGTACCAAGGCAGATAGCCCGTGCTCCTTCAAACATGGTGGGTGCAATCACCGCATTCCAGTTGTCCTGCATCTGTTTACGGATGTCAGGGTTGGAGATATCCGCCGCTGATTTGATGGCGTCATCAATGATCACAAGGTGTGAACGCTTGGAGGTCACCGAACCTTTAAGACCTGCTGCGCAGAGTGTGAATTGTTCTTCACCCGTGGTGTCAATGCCAGCAAACTTGTGGTCAATGGACCAGTACTCATTACTGGTGACGTTCTTAAGAAGACGGACTGTTGGGAATACTTCTTGGTATCGTTTGCTTTCGATGATGCGTTTGATGGTTGCCGACTTGGAACGTGCGATATCAACCGTGTAAGACAAGTAGAGGATCTGTAGCGGCTTCTTGGCTTGTGTGTGGATACCAATGGCCCAGGCAGTAAACAGACCAAGGACCGTGCTTTTGGCGGAGCCCCTGGGCGCCAGTAGATCGACGTTAGGTCCAGCAATCTTCAAAAGACAAGTGCTGTCCTGATCGGTTACAAAGTGACGATGCCACTCCTTGTGGTGTTGAGCAGGAGGTTTATCAGCTACATACTCACAAAAGAAACCAAAATCTTCCCTTGCTTTCTGAAGAGATTCAAGGTTTCGTGGAATACGAATTTGTTGCTTGCGTGCAGCAGCTTGTGCGTTACGACGGTAGGCAAGATGCTGGTATGCAGGCACGGTAGGTATCGTTCAGTGTATTACTGAATACTACCCTATTTGTCATCCTCTTTGTTTCTTTTACTTGCTTGGTATTTACGTGCTTTATCTAGGGCTGCTTTTCTTTTCTCTTTATCCGACATCTCACTCCCGTCTTCGTTCTTGGCTTCTTTTTTCTTGAAGTGCTCCAAGAGTTCAGGCGGCATTTTATTTTTGTTCATTCTGTTTCTTCTGCATTAATGCATTCATAACTTCTTGGCCTTGTGCAACATTCTGCGCAAGGGGAGTTGGGCGACGAACATCTACTCCTAACTCACGATTTTTTTGGAGTTGACGAGCAACTTCAAATAAACGTCCGGCAATATCTTCACCGAAAACAGGAGGTTGCGGAGGTGGTTTTTGCATAGGTCTAGTCTAATTTATTTATTCTTCCATTTGCATATGAGACCATACGCTCATCGATGCTTCTTCCAGTGGAACTTCAATAGGGTCATCTTTGAAGATGGTCAGTAACTCACGTATGGCGCGGTCAGCACCAGCCATTAGCAAGCCCTTGCGATCTTTGTTACCCGTAAACAGATCAATCTGGGCGATGGTGCCACGGAGTTCTTTTTGCATGCTGGCGATCCTTGCAACGCCAGAATCACGTTTGACAACACTGTTATCAATGTCTTCTCGAAGCTTGCGGATATCCTCCTGCATAGCTTCAATTTCATTGATCAAAACCTTGCGGTGATCAGGCTTTGGATAGTTGTGTTGGAGCCAGAGATCACAGCCTGTGATGCATCCGTTATAACGCAAGAAACGAGCATACAGATAACATTCGATTACCGAGAAGTTTTCCGCACAGAATGCCCTATATGCTTGTTCTGTTGGTGCGTCTAGATTATCGACCCACTGGTCGAAGATCTCAATATCGATATGCTCTTTGGGACTGAGCGTAATCCCTTGCCTCGTCGCTTTCGCTGAAGTCCTGGGCTTGAGCTGCAGACTTTCTTTGTTCTTCACCTGAGGTTCCAATAGAGAGACGTTCTTGTGTGCCGGCTTCTTTCATCTTCTCTTTGGAAGAACCAACGGAAACGTCCTGGAAGATTTTAACGGCAGACGCAGCTTTACGTGCTTTGTCCTCATCAAACAACAGATCATAAGAATTTAAATCCTTATCATCGTCGTAATAAAAATCTTCGTCGTTCATGGTCGTTCCTTTTCCTTGATGTCTTCTTTGACATCAGTTTCTTCTTTACTCAGTTTATCTGAAGGTTGCTCTTTGTTAAGGCGGCTTTTGGCGTATTTATACGCAACATCTGCCGCCTGGCGATAACGACCCAGCTCTGCGGAAGTATCAGCAGAAGAGTCCTGCATCTTAGAAGTTACCCATCATGCTGGCAAGGCCACCAGCAAAGGTATCACGTTGACGTGCACGGTTGGACTGAGCAGCCTGACGCATCTTGGAACCTTCAAGACGACCAATGAGGGATTCAAAATCCTGCAGCTCCGCAGCCGACATACCGCCGCCGTACTGGCGAGCAACATTAGCGTCTACGAGTTGCTGCGCTTCAGCATCAGACATGCCTTCAGCCATGAGCTGAGCTTTGGTCCGGGTATTACGGCCAGGGGTGCTGGTAGAAAAAGACATTTACTCAAAAGTTTGACTCTACAAGTATTTTAGTATATTCAATTTAGAAATTGAACATACTCGTAACGTTACGAACCATTTCCGTTCCTCTTTCAATGTTGGCAATATTTTTATAACCAGCGTTAACGATAGCCTGCAAGTCTAATTTACCTTTTGACTCAGCTTGTATCTGAGGAATTCTATTGTCTACCTCATACTTTAAACGCTCTGTAGCACCAGCTTGACGGATTCGTTCAACATTTTCAAGACCTTGATTTTGAATCTGAGCGCTAAATGTTTCACCGAATAAATCGTATTCAGAATAAGGAATTTGATTTTCGTAGTAACTATCGTCATCGTTTGTTGTGGTCGTCGTAGTTGTGTCAGAAGTTTCTGTTTCAGTAGAATCAGCCGGTTTAAAAAGAGTTTTAGCGCCAGGAGCAAATTTGATATCTTTGTTTCCAGCTCGATTCTGGATTTGCTGAAGGGTTAGTCCTTGGTTTAAAAGTTGTTGTACTTCTCCAGCATTCAATTTATTACCGATTCGTACACCGGCAATAGAAGGGCCGCCCATGGCACCACCGCCACCACCGGAAGACATTGCTCCACCACCGCCTCCTCCTCCAGAAGGTGCGCCACCACCACCGCCTCCTCCTCCCATTCCACCACCGCCGCCTCCGCCGCCGGAAGACATTGCTCCACCGCCACCACCAGAAGGTGCGCCACCACCACCGCCTCCTCCTCCCATTCCACCACCGCCACCGCCACCCATGCCGCCCATTGGTATGCTCCGTAAAAAATACTTATCCTTAGTTTAAACAACCCTGATCTGTATTGGATTTAAAAAATCCATTTTCACTACCATAGTTCAGAAGTAGTTCCTCGCCTTTTGTGATATCGCGCTTTGCGTAATGCCGTATAACCTCGCTGATTTTGTCTATTTGATAATCAACGTTTGCTTCAAAGCTGTGGTTATAAAGGCCTGCGAAACCCATGCCAACTAAAGATTTGGTGTCTTCTAGCCAGTAACTATAAACGCCACAAGTCGGTACATTATCAATCTCTTCTTTTGTTAAGACAAAATAAGGCGCTTCTTCCAGGATCTCGCGCTCCTTAATGTCTTCCATGGTAAAAACGCCCCAGCGATGAATCTTGGAGCGACGGACGCAAATCTTTGGATTCTTGTAAAGCTCTTCTAACTTACTTAAAAACAACATGGCCCTTTTTTAGGTCACGATAAGCGTAACAGAAAAAAGGAAGACGTGTTTAGATGTCTAGTTAGATGCTAGACATGCTGGAAGAAATATTGATATTACTAGAAAGCACACCTTTTAGATCACTGGCCATACGCTTGAAGCGTTCAGGGTCAAAAGTGACCATGCCACGCTGAAGATTACCTTGTGCATCCCTTTGCATGTTGCCATACATAGACTGCCATTCGCGATCAGCCTGTGTCATGATTTTATTTGGATTACGCAAAGCAATCTGTTCATTCAACAAAGATTGGAAAGCGTATGGATCCCTTACGTTTAAAGATCTTGCATAGTCAGTTGCTTGATCCCAATCCGCCTGATCAATATCACGTCCTAGTAAACTCTGGAAAGCAGAAGAAGCAATTGGTTTAAATTTTTCATAGTCTACAGGGCGAGCCATGAGCTTGCCCATCAAGCGGTCAGGCCGGAAATTTGTATAACCGCGTCGACTTGCTAAATATGAAATGGCATCACTTGGGCTTTGCTCAAAAAGAGACTTAGCAGTAGCACGAATATCTTTCCTTTCTTTACCAGAAAGCCTTGCCGCTTTTGCAGGGTAGTCTTCATACATCGACATCGATGTATGATGACCTTCACTCGGCTCAGTACCAAAAGCCATATTATCTAGAACGAGTTGTTTTTATTTTAAACCAGGAAATATCAACCGAACTTGGATGCCATTGCAGTTAAGTACGGATCAAATTTTCCAGATAGCATAAATGCTTGACGGAAGTCTTGTCCTTGGTTCTGCTGAAAAATTGGACTCTGCATGAAATAATTTCCTTCCCTAAGAGCTGCTAGCTGATTAGCTTTTTCTCGATCACGAGAAAACATGTCGTAGCCCCAGCCACGAACCATGTTTTTGTTTGCTTCCTCTTGAGCTTCACGTGCGGACTGCTGGCCCATCAGACCGCCGGCAATACCAGCAAGTCCTTGAATACCTGCAGATGCCGCCATCCACGGTCCTAATGCCATTGATCCTGCTCCTGTTGCTGCTGAAGTGGTTGCCGCCGAACCAGCGGCTGACATCGGTGCGCCGGCCCCGAAAATATCAGGGAAAAACTGACTAATTGAACCAGCGCTTCCTGCCATGCTTTTATTTTACCCGACAAAACTGTAGTAGTTAGGAATAGATCCTCCGCGAGGTTGGCTCTGCATTGCACGCGCGGCTATCTCAATTTGTTCGGGAGTATACCGCTGACGTTGCGCAAATGCATTACTAATAGCAGCAGGTACATCTTTCAGAAAAGAGCCAATGACTTGGTTGCGAATGCCCATTTCATTAGCTTTTTGTGCGGCGCGTTCTTGATAGGCTAAAGCTTTATCAAACATTGCTTCAGATCGACGAGCAAATTCTGCATCACGCAAATTAAGCATTCCGCCCATTACAGCAAAACCACGAAGATCTTCCGGCAAGCTTGAAAGTGCAGGGTTAGAAGCAAAACCAATCAACTCAGATATGTAACTATTGCCAGCAAGAGGCATTGTCCCAGGGGTTTGTTCCCCACCAAGACGCATTTGATCCCATACTGGACCACTGCTAAAGGGTTGGCCTTTTACAAAAGAGGTCATTAGCGATTACCCGAAACGAATCTGAGGAGCTTGCATCACAGAGCCCGCATACGGATTGTTCTGCAATGCGGTATTAGTAAGTTGAGCAACATTCTGTTGTGCGCCAAGAGCCAGAGAACCAGCCGTTGCAAGTACGCCTTGTTGCATATAGCCTTGGTTCTGGGTATTCATCAATGCTTGTTGACGAACCAAGTCAGCGTTCTTGAGTTTGTTGATTAAAGGAATATTGCGTTGGAGGTTTAGATATTCTTGATCGGAATATGCTTTGCTCAAATCTGTAAGACTACTGGTATACACACCCATGTTGTCACGGTATTGTGTAGTGCCAAGTTCAGCAAGTTGTTTATTGATCGCCATCTGGGTGCTGAACTCACCCTCCTTGCCCTTAGTGGGCTTGCCTGTTGCTGATTGATACGCCGAAGAAGCGGCCGATGAAGTGATGCCAGGGAGAATGGCACCTAACCCCATAAGGCCCAGGCCAATAGCGCTACCAACAACACCGCCTTTACCAATCATTGCCTGACCCGTACGGCCCAGCATGCCCGCACCGACTGCAGATAGACCGGCAGGAGCAAGTGCACCTAAAGCGCCAAGGGGACGGCCTGCTTCAATTTCTTGGAGAGTTTCACCAACTGCTGGCATTACACCAACAGCAAGGGCTCCGGCTGGCAAAGCGTATTTACCGTAGCGTCCAAGGAATTGTTGCGCGGCATCTGCACCCTGCTTTAAGCCTGCTTTGCCTTGCTCAAGCATTTGTGCGCCGCGCTGACGGTAGCCTGGACCGGGAGCTGATCCCATTACTTCACGCACGTCCCCAGTAGCTGGATCGCCTTCGTAGGTCTTGCCAGTCGTCGGATCGGTAAAAATACGTGCCATTTATTTAATTACCTTTATAAAATAAATTCTATCACTGCATTATTTCATACTGACCAACGGTCGGTAATTTTTGTTCGGTTGCTTTTGATGCAAGTGCAGCATTAGCTAAATTACCAGCAATAATGCCAGCACCCGTACCCAACGCAGCACCACCTAAACCACGCCTGAAGGAACCTCCCAGCTTGGGAGCAGTACGTATCGCGGTTGCAGCACCGGCGATACCACCAACAGCCGCAGTAACAGATGGAATAGTGATTGGATAACCAAGCATGCGAGCCTCTGGTACCCCCTCAAGATTTTCAGGTGTTGCTTTAATAATGCCAAGAAATCCTTTGTCTTGATAGTAATTACGTAGATAATTACCGTAACGTTCAGGTGTCAAGGAAGGAATATCTTTTTGTGCTTCTTCGTAAGCAAGGGGACGTCCAGTACGGCCAAGGAAGAAACGCTCAAATAGTTCAGGAACAGGTTGCGTTGTTTCCCTGCGATCCTCTGATCCTTCCGCCGCATAAGCCTGGGCAAAACCCTTTGGCCTGAACATCTCACCAGGATTCAAGATGTTGTAGGCACCGGCAACGGCTG
>Ga0209668_10000113_pt1 | contig 32160 bp, 29 predicted proteins | sample FrelakmetPLP11PL_FD_187150 | JGI IMG/M metagenome (GOLD analysis project Ga0209668, IMG submission 187150) | Freshwater lake sediment microbial communities from the University of Notre Dame, USA, for methane emissions studies - PLP11 PL (SPAdes)... | ecosystem: Environmental > Aquatic >...
CTCTTGCAACTTTTCGCGTATCGACAACGCCGAATTCATCTTCTCGCACCAGTCGTACTTGGTCCAGCCGGTGGGCGGCGGCACTTCTGAGCAAGTCGAGAACATTATCTTCGCACGGAACTGGCAAATTTTTAAGTATCGTCAAGGGTTAGGAGGGATAGCGTTTGCGAATAAGCATACCATTGACTCTGCTTACGAAGGCCCTGCATTGTTGATGGCTTAAATAAAGCGCTTAAACTTTCATAATAAAAAATTAATCTTTTAAAAATATGTTTTTTGTGTTTTTGTGTTTTTATTTTTTATAAAATTAATCATTTTTTTTAGACCGTAATGTTGAAAAGACCTATTTCTGGCAAAGAAGCTGCTAAAAAATATGAAAGAAAAAAATGCCCTCATGGGCGACGACCGAATAATTGCAGAGAGGGAAATTGCACTGGAACATCTATTTGTGAGCATAAAATATTAAAACCATCTTGCAAAATTTGCAGTCCGCAATATTTTTGCGAGCCACATGGTCGTCGAAAAACAAAATGCATCGAATGCAATGGTGTATCAACATGTATTCATAAAAGACAAAAAGCTCAATGTGTTGATTGTGCATCATCTATTTCAATTTGTAAACACAAACGTAAAAAAATCACTTGTCGCGAGTGTCGAGGATCAGCTTTTTGCATCCATGAGCGCATAAAATATGGTTGTAAGGATTGTCATGGTTCTGCAGTTTGTGTGCATGAAAAAATAAGATCGAAATGCTACGAATGCGATGGCGCGTCTACTTGTAAACATGAAAAACAAAAGGCACAGTGCAAGGATTGCAAGGGGTCTGCGTTTTGCGTTCATGAAAGAGAAAAATATAAATGCAAAGACTGTAATGGAGCTGGAATTTGTGTTCACAAAAAACGTAGAGATTTTTGCAACGACCCGAAATGCGATGGCGGCTCAGCTCTCTGTTGCGTCCCAAGCTGCGATAAAGTTTTTGGCAAAAAATACCGGGGCCACTGCATGACCTGCTTTATGAGTTTGTTTCCTGATGAAACTATTTTTAGAAATTATAAAACAAAGGAAGGCGCAGTGCTTTGTAGCATTAAGGCAGTTTTTCCTAATTTAACAATAGTCAACGATCGGCGAATAAATGGCGGCTGTTCACTTCGAAGACCAGACATTTTTATTGAATTGTTGACGCATGTTATCGTAGTGGAAATCGATGAAAATGCGCACATGGCTTATGACCAAAACTGCGAATATAATCGGATTGTGGATATTTCTGAAGATGTTGCTCATCGACCAGTAGTGTTTATTCGCTTTAATCCAGATAAGAGTGAAGCTGGGCCAGGGTGCTGGACAATTGATGCAAATGGCCTTGCAGTTATTAAAAAAAAGCGGACAAAAGAATGGCAAGAGCGACTTGCGACGCTTAACAAGACTGTTGAATTTTGGACGACAACAATTCCAAATAACTTGATTGAAGAAATAAAATTATTTTATTAAAAAGTTTTTATTGTAACATTTTTTTCATTAAAGCGGTATTCTTTCCCGTAATCAACTAGTATTTCTTCACCTTTTGCAATTTTCCGTAACGCCCGCAATTCAATAGTTTGCGGTCTTTGCTGAAAAAGCGCTACAAATCGCGCATTAGCATTTTCTTGACCTCCGTGATTTACAAGCGACGCGGCGCTACGATGTGCCGCCGCGTCAATAAATTCATTGTTTTTTAGTTTTATACAGTAGGGCGCGGTTGCGGTTCCATAGCGCCGATCAAGCATTTTTTTTGTCAGACGCTCACCAGAATATTCGGCAATTGCCGAGCCCGCTTTAAATAAATCAGTGGCAAAGAGTCCATTACCAGCCCCAGGAATTGTAGATTCTTTTATTTCTAAATGTGCATTTAACCGCTGATGCTTAGCACATAGCGGAAGACCAATAGTCACAATGGCGTCACAGCCGTCCTTTGCAGCACACTGCCTACTCTCTAGGGCTTTACTGAAATAAATATTGTTAAAACTAAATTCAAATTGCATTTTATTAACAGCGCGACTTTTTACGGCTTTGTCTCTCGGCGCATTTCTTTGCGATGTCTTTGGCCTTGGTTTCGGTGCAGCCGCCATCTTCTTTGCATTTACGAAAGGCCCGGTTCATTGCATTTTTACTGGTCTTTTTCAGCTCTTTTTTAGACTTCCATATTGTGCAAAAGCGACCTTGTTTAATGGTGGCCTCGCAGACAAGCTTCGATCCCATAACCTCGCAGGGGTCAATCGCTTTCATCACTTCGCTCTCCGTGCATTCTGCAGTTTTTAGAGATTTCGCAGCATCCGTTGAACAGTCGCTCGATTGTGTGCAGCTTGTATTGTCAGTAGAGCAAGTAGCCTCGGTCGAACAGGTGGCGCTGGTCGAGTCGCTGCAATCCGATACAAGCGAGTCTGACGAACATTTCTTTTTCTTCTTTTTCTTCTTTTTCTTGTCGCAATCGCTGTCGCTGTCGCTGCTGCTGCTACAGTCGCTGTCGCTGCTGCTGCTGCAATCGCTGTCGCTGTCGCTGTCGCATTTCTTCCGGGCCTTGCAGGCTTCTTTTTCCTTTAACTTTTTCGCTAACTTTTCTTTCTTACAGCTTTCTATTTTAGCAATGAGTGTTTCAGGCTCCATATTGACGTAAGCATCGCAGCCACCAATTGTTTGCCAGGACTTAATTATTGCATTTTTAGTATCTTCTTTAAAATCATATTTTCCGGATAATTTGTGGGGAATAACAGGCACAACCCAGTTTTGTTTACTCAACAGCTTACACATTGCTGACTGGCTCTTATATGGAAAACCTTTAGTAGGTTTTTTCTTGCAAACAATATTTTTTGCGAGAACTACTAATTTTTGGGCTTTTTCGACACTGAGGCCCAGCTTAAGCTTGTCGCAGAGAGACTTGGCATTCTGAACCAAATCCTTTTCACACGAAATACCCTTAACTTTTTTAACAAAATCAATTAATTGAGTACTATTAATTCCATTCCATCCACACCTATCTACACGGCGTACAAGAAAGCAAAGCTCTTCTTTGGTTAAATGCAGCAGCCGGACTCTATCGACCAGATCTTCTTCGGTTTTAATGTCAATGTTGCTACCAATTTCGTACTGCTTTGATTTAAATAATTTTTTAAAGAAAACGCCCTTTTTAGTAATTATGTTGATTGGACTTTTCAATTTTGGTTCACCCATAATTTAGTTTTATTTTTATTTACTAAAAATCATTTTTATTTATTAAAATTCATCAAAATTATTTTTTCGCACGCTTCAACTCGTTCAGGTGCTGCAAGTAATTTTTAACAACATCAGTCTCCTTTTCAGCTTTGTCGTCGACATCGTCGACAGCTTTGTCGTCGACGGGCTCCACGAGCTCTTCGGGCGGCAGAACCACTGTGTCTGCAAAACTCTTGGCCATCGAAGACGCTACTGATATTGCAGGCTCATTGTTATAGTCAGCAACATCGTCGGCATCGTAGTCGTCACTGTCATTATCGCTGTAGTCCTGAAAGATTGCCTCAGAGTCAGATTTCATGTTTGGCACTGGACCCTTATATAGGCTCTGGGCATCATTGGCTACTGATCCATTAATAGATCTCAAGTCGGGCGGCCTGATGCTTTCGGCGTACTCTGAGTACGGCGCAATATTTTCAAAGCGCTTCTGTAGCTCTAATAACTGGCTCTGTACCTTATTCATTTCCTCAGTGTTGCGCTGCACCAGCATCTGCATCACGCCGAGCTGCTCTCGCCGGTCATCGTTATTCTCCTTGATGGCGCGTTGCATCAGACCCGAAATGGCCGTGACTTCGTCCACGCTCTTTGCCACCAAAGCCTTGGGTCCCTGCATTGCCAACCGGATTTTTGGCAGCTCGATTTCCGCAATCTCCTTGTAGTACTTGGACAGTTGAGTCCAGACCGGGCGCAATTCGTCTAAAATGAGAACTGTTTTTTCCAGCTGACTTGTTATTATCAGTAGAGTATCGTTTTTGGCCAGTGTCGGAATTTTGCGCTGCAGGTACTGCATTAGTCTAATTGGGTCATTGAGAATTTCGTTGCGCTTCACCAGGGCTTCGCTTTCAATCACCTTTTTTTCGTAGTCAACGTCATCCTCCTCTTCTTCTTTGCTTGAATAAGTAGGATTTTTGGTGCTCGGATAAGTAGGATTTTTGGGAATTTGGCTCTGTAGCGCCTCGGTAATGCCAGCCAGTGCCCCGCGCAGCTCATTGATCTGGGCCTGTTGATTGGCGATCATGATGCTTTTCGGGTCCGGGCTAGTCAGCATCAGCTGTTGGAAAGCTGGGGGTTCATCATTTGTATAGATTGGTTCTTCCATTTTTTATTAAGCCTTGGGCAAAAAGAGCATTTCAAAAGCATTGCCACCATCCCTATAAAACCGAGGTAACGTCTTCGACACGGTAAACCCGACACTCCGATAGAGCTTTAGCGCAGCTTCATTATCGGTCCGCACTTGAAGGTAGAGCGGTTCTTGCAGAAGCTCCAGACATTTGTCAATCAGACGCCGCCCGATCCCGCGGCGTCTGTGCGCCTGGTCGACGGCGAACGAGTACACAATGAGCTTCGACTCGTGGATCATCGTAACAATGTAACCCACGATTTTGCTACTCTGACCGGCTGTTGCCACGAGGTGCGGATGTCCCCCGTCGAAGGCTTCTCGCCAGAAGGGCTTAGGGTAGTTTTCGGGCAAACAGCGGATATTGAGGGCCCTTATTTTGTCCAGGTCTGCTGCTTTGGCGCTGCGAATCGAAATCATTTATTAACACCCAAAATTAATAAATTAAGCAAAGCGGCCACAATCAACGCAAAGAATAACCCCAGCAGGTTCCGGATGAAGGGAAACCTGTCGTTGGAGAAGATATCTTGCGCCACTTCAAACGCCCGTTTGGCTTTGTCGGCGCTCTCGGTCGTCTCGTAAAATCCCCGGTAATTTTCCTCAAAAACGCCAGCCACGCCGTCTTCGCCAGAGACGTTCGTCTTCGAGACAAAAGACAGGGCCCTTCGGAACCCGACAAAAGGCGGCGACTGGGCAAAGTCCGAGCCGGCGAGCACACACACCGTCACAAATTGACTGTAGTTCAGGTTCAGCCGACTCAGGAGCGAGCCGAGTGAGATGACACTGGGGAAGCTATAGTGGTCATGGTGGTGCCAGTAGCGCAAAACATTTGGGGCTCCGCAGACGAGCGCGTCATAGTCCTCCGTCACAACCAGGTCAACAATGCCGGCGCCAGCTAGCCAAGCACAGGCTTTTTCGGCTTCCCCGTCCGACTCCAGGTAGGGAATATTCTCGCGCGAAAAGATCTCTTGCAGTCTGTAAAAAAACCCCCGGTTAATTGGAATGGTTCGGCTCGTTAGGACCAGTCTTTTTCTCCGGAGATGTTGCAGCTTCCCGAGGAGTGCACCGCTGGCCGCGTCATTGGCGCTACTCGCCATCGCCACAAGCCGATCAAACGTCTTTTGCTCCTCCATTTCCAGGTCTTTTATTTTTTGCTGCAACGCAACGAGGGTTTTGGCGCGCTTCTCCCGACGACAGCGCAGCGTTTGACCCTTGGCGAGGCAGGGTTTCCCGTCAAAGACGAACACAAAATCGGCTTGCATTGTCTGCAGCATCTGGGCAAACTGTAAAAATCTTGAGATGTACTCGTCGGGGCAGTTCATGTTCACGGTAAACCGGTGCATAAATACCCCGGTGTCTATCGCTATCCGGCTTCGCAGAACGCTGTTTTCCGTGATTGGTTTGAAGAGATCCGAGTGGTACTGTTTCAGAAATTGGGGCAAGCCTTTGATTCCCATTTTGTTAATTTTTTGTTAAAATTTTTCTATTATTTGTTTTTCACTTCATCTGCTTAACCACAGCGCTGTGCTCTGCCGAATATTACTAATCGATTGCTTCAGCTGCTTCTTTACATCCACCTTCGGGCTCTCGGCTGGCGCTTGCATTGCCTTTAAAACCCTCGCTTCCGCTTTAGGGCTCTCCGCTTTCAGGCTCAGGCTTTGCCCGATCGAGCTCATTCTACTCTCGATCTGTGTCCTTAACTTCTCCGCGTAATTTGGAATCTTACCGTAGTACTTTTCAAATACAGTCTGCACGGCCTCGGCTACATTTGGCCCTGAACTCGCTTCGGTTTTTTGCGCAAATCTTTTTTCGCTGTCTTTTGTCATTTGCTTTAATTTTTTTTCGTGGTTTTCTATTATTTGCGCAAATTTAATTTCATTCTCCGCCGTCTCCGCCGTCATTGCTTCAATTTTGTCTTCGCATCCTTTTTTTTCATCCTGTAGCTTATTTATCGTCTTTTTTGTTTCTTCCTGCGACAAATCAATTTTAACCGTCGCGTCATAGACTTCTTTTTTTATATTCGCTAGGCTCTCTTCGTCTGTTACAATGCTCTCCAGCTTTTCGGCTACTACTTTATACTTCTGCATTACCGCTTGCCTGTCTTGTGTCAGCGTTTGCATTATGTCTTGCTGATACTTTATTTCGTCCTGAACTGAAATTAATTGTTGCTTCAGAATATCACAATCGTCTGCTTGCTCTATATATTCTGCTTGTTCGTCTTCAAGCCTATTTTTTTTTTTCTGCAAATTCTCCAGCAGAATTATACCATTTCTTACTATTATTTTTTCTTTTTCCTGCCATTTGGTTATTTCATTCAGAGCTTCGCTGTTTTGCTCAATCAAAGGCTCTAAAATTTTCTTTAAATTTTCGTCATCAATATTTGCTATAATTTTTTGAATATTTATTTCCACGGCTTTATATCGCTTGTTTAATCCGGAAATATAAATTTTGCTTTGTTCCTCGATGTTCTGTTGTTTTATTTCGGCGCCAGTCAGTTTATCACACATATCCAGTATTTTGCTTTCCAAAAAATCTAGCATATTTTCTATCGCCGATTTATTTTTGTTATAATTATCACTTAAGTAACTATCTATTTCGGGTTTTGTTATATCGCCCCTAATCATCATTTGCGTTATAACAATCCCTAAAAATGCTTCATATGATTTTATTTTTTTACTCACAAAATCTATCAATTCATTGGCATTAGCATTGGCATTAGCAATAATGTCTTGTTTTTTAAAAATATCCAGCAACGGAGTTGCCTTTGAGTTTTTAAAATTGTCGAAACTTTTTTGCAAAAATGTATTCTGCTGCTTTGCATTATTTTCAAGATACACCAGTATTTTATTTAGATTTATTTCAGTGTCTACTCCTTTTTCGTATAAAACAATAGCATCATTCAATGTACTGTCATTTATTAAATCAATATTTAATTTGATTGAGGAAAGTGCGGAATAACTTACTAAATTTTTTATTTCTGTTACATTTTTTTTTAAGATTTCTGCATTTTCTTTTGTCCAATTTAAGTGGTAATTTTCAAATCTTTCCTTGATTTCGTTATTTTCCTGTTTTATTTTCTCACAGATCTCAATCTTTTCATTAATTAGCTCATCATATGCCCTGTAAAATATTTTTAATTTTTCGCTTATTTTTAATTCTGTGTCCGGATAAGTCTCCTGTTTGAGTGCATCAATAAAACCAGAAAGAAAATCTTTGCGGGTTTCTTCGCTTGCATAGGCGCTGTTTATTATGCTTTTTACTTCATCTATTTCCTTACTATTTTCCACCAAAATTTTAATTCTTTCATTTACTTCTGGTAAATATTGCTCGTAAGGATTAGCATAGTCACGCTCCTCTGATCCCAATGCTGTATTTATTTCAAGATTGCCCCTAATATTAAATATATTATCAAAATACGCGTGCACTGCTTTTTCATTCTCTTTTCTCAGGTTATTTTCTATTTCTTTGACTTCATTCACTTGGTTTTTTAGGGTTTCATTTGACTGCTTTAGGCTGTTTATTAAGTTTACAATTTTATTTGTTCTATAGTCTTCTATAACATTAAATTTACCTGTTTCTTTTTCTACATTTTCGTAATAGGAATCAACTGCATCAGTAAGGTCTGCACTTTTAAATATTTTTTCAATGTCATTTGCAATTAGACTTATTCTTTCATTACAATATTTTATAACTTCATCAAAAGCTTCATTTAATTCATCTAATTTTTCACTAGAAGAAGATTCTTCTGTTTTAATAAAAAATTGAAAAAATTTATTGACAAAATTTAAGTTTTCGCCTTGGTCTTTGTAGTATTTTTGGTACAATCCAGTAATTTTATCTTTTAGGTGTTCAAATTCTTTTAAATCTTTTTCCTGCTGTTCAGTTAATAACCCTTCTTCATTTTCTCTTTGCAATGCCTCATTTTTATTCCGCAATTCAGTGTTTACTTTATCGCACCCAATTTTAACTGCCCTGCACTTATCAATTTCAGTGTTTTGCAGTTCTCTGTATTTGTCAAAAAAAAGTTGTAATTTTTCAGTAGTTGTTGTTGCAGTTTGAGTACCAAAATAAAACCAGGAATTTTGTCTGATATTTGCGTCATAAAATCGATCAATTGACTCTTCCAAAGAATTTTCCAAAATCATTTTTTTATTAACGACCCAACGTCTTGACGATTAAACAAAATATTTTTTATAAGCACCACAACGCAAAGGCCTTTGGGCTATAAACCATAAAGGCTGCTTATAAAAATTTATGGCCCGGCCGTTCAGGTCTCCAGCATCGACTGCAGAATTTTGGACATTTCCGCGGGCGAAGGCTGTGTAGTGTTTGCCGAAACACGATCGCCAGTGTTTGCTGAAACACGATCGCTTGTGCGCTCCTCCATTAGTTTATTGATAATGCTATTGATGTCTTCCTTGTTGCGCTTGCCCGACTGATACATGGAAGGATCGCTCGGTAAAAAGTCACACGGTGCATAGCCGTCGTCGCTGCCGATGGCGCCTGGTGCGCTATCGGCACCCCCGCCCGAGTAAGCGTCCTGGGGCAGTATTGTTGACTCGGTGTCATAGACGGGACGCTCGCTGAGCTTTTCCAAGAACTGCAAACAGATTTTTCCGGGATACGCCTCGCGCTTTCTGATGTCAAGCAACGTTGGAACGCCCTTGAGAAACGGGGGAATTTGGCCGGGTTTGAGTTGACGAGTGTCCTGGACCTCGATGAGATTTAGAACGGGAACGGCCAACCGATAGGCCTGGCTGCTGGGATTATCGTTTGCCTTCAGGTAGAGCACATAGGGTTTTTGGGCGGGTTCTTGAGTGGCGGCGGGAGGCGGCTGTTGAGCGGTGGCGGTATTTCGACCTGTTCGGTCACCGGGTTCAATTTCGGATTCACCGCGGCTATTGAAAAGACGCTTCATTTTTTTTTAATAATTATTAAAAAATAATTGATGTGCCTGGAAGCCTATGAACGCTGGGCCGAGAGTATCGAGGCTCGGGTTACCGCCCTGAAGCGCTGTACGAGGCAACAGCTCGTAGTGCGCTCGGTAGAGGACAGCTATTCGATCCACGCATTTCTCCCCCAGTACGGTGTGACGGTAGGTCAATTGGCGTACTACAGTTTACTGCCGACGTCGGCGCAGGTGCCGTGATAATTTTTTATTTTTTAAAAAAAAAAAATTTTGGACGAATTTTCTTAAAAGACAAATGTCCATAACAGGAGGCGATCCTTCAACGTCGTCACTGGACGGCGCCATCATAAATTCGGCCAGCATTAATGTCCCAAGCATTTGGACCAGGGTTTTTAATTCGCCAGTTTTTCCCGCCGCCATGTCCGGTCTACTGACGTTCATCATCCTGGTCCTGATTAAACCGCAATTCGTCCAGCGGGAACACTCCAGCGCCATCGCTCTCCCGAAACTTAACTATTTTTTGATTTTTGGCCTTTCGTTTGCCGTGTCCGTGCTCGTTCTGGCTATCCCCTATTTCCTTAAATATTAATTATTTTTTTGAATTAATAAAAATGGACCGTAAATTCGCCATTAACCTCCAGGACTACATGGAGCGCTACTTCCAGTACGTCTACGACCTCTGCAAAAAGCGCTTCTCGTCCTGGGAAATGCGCGAGGCTTATCTCGGGGGCCTGGAGAGCACCAGGACCCTAAATAACAGCCTGCAGCTCCAGAACGTGCAGCACGCGGTCAAGCTCTATCCCGATATCATCGATAATTTTTGCACTGTCTACAACAACTATATGGGAAAGGACACGGACTGCCGGGTCCAGAAAAAAAGGCATCTTTTCCAGTTTTTTCTGCAAGAGTTTCTGTGTGAAATGAGCGCTAAACTGATCCGCAAGCAGAGCACTGAAAAAACAGTGCGGGAAATCATGAGCCTGCTTTCGGCGGACGATCGTCGGGCAACCGTTGACTTCTGCATCCAAAAAGCCCTGTCATCTACAGCAAAATATGACATTGAAATTATTGGGGACATTTTGACTAGCGACGATAGTATCAGCTCGATCGGCAGCACGCCAACCGCCTTCAACGATATGAGGCGCAAAGAAATGGAAAAGCACTCTAAAATTTCCCGAAATTCTGGACTCACCGAGAGCCAGTTGAAAAATATAGTGCCAGCGCCTTCGGCTTTGCCAGTGCCTTCGGCTTTGCCGTCCAGCGTTGCCTCGAGCTCGCCATCTCCAGTGAAGCCTCCGATTGCCGCCGAGTCTGTTGTCCGGTCAACGACTTCGGTGCCACAGTCGGTGTCCCAGTCGGTGTCCCAGTCGGTGTCCGTTGCGTCCGACACCCAGTCGGTGACTTCAGTGTCCCAGTCGATGTCCGTTGCGTCCGACGCCCAGTCGGTTGCTGATTCAGTGTCCAAGGTTTCCAAAGCCTCTACAAAAATTTCAGAGGTTTCCAAGGCCTCCCGGTACTCAGTGGCCTCATCCAAAACGCCAACGCGAGTAAGCGAGCTCAGCGATTCTGATAGCGAACCCGAGTCAAGTATCTCACTGGACTACTCGAAGAAAAAGCTTAAGCCCCAGGTCGGTCTCATGGCGCGGATCAATAAACCCCGCATCGATGTCTCCGACGAGGAATCCGACGACGACGACGACGACGGCTCGGTTGAATCTTCTACTGGCTCTAATTCGGGTTCGGGCTCAGGCTCAGAGGTTTCTAAAGTAAAGAAAAGGAAGCGGCAGCCGCCGGCTAAAAAGAAAGTGCGAAAAAGCCCTGCTAAAAAAAAACCGTTAACCAAAAGTCTTTCCTTGTCAAAAAATAAACGCTACTAATTTTGTGTTTTTTTTATTGTGTCTTTTTGCACTATAAATAGCTTGATTTCATCTAAAGAAATCATTATTCGCAATGGCCCGAACCAAGCAACTGCAACCCAAAAAATTTCAAGAATCCAAGACTCCCATCAAGGCTCCTCGCAAAACTTTAGCTACCGCCGGCTCAAGCATTGTTTCCAAGCGCCGTTACCGTCCTGGCGAAAAAGCAACCCGTGAGATTCGGCATTTTCAAAAAAGCACCAGCCTCATCATCAACAAGGCTCCTTTCCGCCGACTGCTCGCTGAAATTGGCTACTCGTTCAAGTCAGATTTGCGGTTTTCCCAGTCTGCTGTTGACGCTATCCAAGAATGCGCTGAAAGTTACCTCGTTCGACTTTTTGAAGACTGCAAGCTCTGCGCACGACATCGCAAGGCCCAGACCATTACCATTAAGGACATGCGCTTAGCCTATCGTTTAACCAATAAATAAATAAAAAAATAAATAAATAATTTAAAACTTTATTATGTCTTGCAATCAATCAGCTAGTGGCGCAGATCGTGATGCAATTAGTGACGCAATTAGTGACGCAATTAGTGACGCAATTAGTGACGCAGAAGATGAAAATGAACCAACGTTTCAAGAAGTAGAAAATTTTGTGTCAAGAATAAATATATGTTTACAATCACTGTATGAAAATGCAAGTAAAAAAAAAAAATTTTACATTGAAACTGTTGACAAAGCAATGCATCGTCTTTTTAGGTGTGTTGGATACTCGCTACCGGCCGATGCCGAGTATCTAATGAGCATTGAGTGCAAAAATTCTTTGAGTGCCCGATCTTTACTTGTTTTAAAAAGTGGTGTTATTGAATCGGTGCCTGGGAAAAATGATCCAGACTGTTATTTGATTGTAGCGGGGTCGCGATTTGTTGAAGATGTAATGAAAAAAAGCCTGGCAATGAATTTCAAGGGATCAACGAGCAACGGCAAAATAAGGCAGTTTATAAGGATCATGGAAAAGTTGCGTTGCAACGAGCACAATTTTCTTGAAAATTTGATGGAAATTGCAAGCACATTTGAAAATTAAGAATAAATAAATAATAATTTATAAAAAATGAACAGGCCTCCAAGACAAGCGCGTGAAATTGGGAACCCAAACCAGCCATTGTCAAATTATGTTCCAGTGCGTGCAACCACCCCGGAAATGGGTCCCGGCTGGCTCAGTCCAAAACCGCCAACGCGTCGCATCTCGGCCAATTCTTTCTCGCAGATTCCGCGGTTCTCTTCGCCAAAGCCATTTGCCCGGCCACCGCCAGCGGACACCGACACCCTTAGAGACTCGTCGTCGGATCTGCACTTTAGCCGCCGTGAGCCCCGCCACACTTCAAAAACATCTTTAAAAAAAAACCAATAAATAAAATGGAAGACTTTGGAAACCTTGAGATTGAACAACACTACGCAGCACTGGGCCAGCGCCAGGTCGACTACTACCGCACCAAAAAAATGCAGTCGCAGATCGGTGCCGTGCCGTGCAGCACGGAGCCAGGACTCTGTCCCTTTGAGACGCTCTGGCAAGCCCAGTGGAAGGGCGTGCCAAGCTTCACGCTCGATGCTTACCGGCCAATGTACAAGCGCGACGAGCGCGCCTGGCAGACTGACTTGGACTCAATCAAGTACGAGCGCTCCATCGAGACGGGAATGCTCTGGGATCCCTACCGGTTCATGGATGGTCCCCAGATGCTGATGCAGTACCTGAACACCGATCTTACCAATGAGCGCGACCAGTACATGAGGCAAGTGCACTCCCTGGAGACGTCGAAGATGGTGCAGCCCGACCGTCCCAACGGGCGGTGGTAGAAAATTTTATAGAATTTTATTAATAAATGCAAAAAACTGACGCAAGCAATTTAGTATATGCTCAGCTCAAGACGGCGTTATCTGAATTGGCTAAAATTTCATCCAAAAGTGCCGACAAGGCCTACAGTCTATTTCGCACAGTCGAACTGAATATCGGGGGCTCTGGAGTAACAAGTATCAGTGATCTGGGCGTCGTCATTGTTTCGGCCATTTGTGTGCGGAACGGTGTTTCCACAGAAGCCGCCAACGCCGCGGCCGCTAAAATTAGCCCCAGAAAGACTCGTTTTTGTAAAATTTTTGCCGAGACGGCATTGCTTCCCGACGTTTTGTGCTCAACCGATGGCTACCGCCACGACTATGGCCTTGGAGACGGCGTTGAAATCGAAGAGGCCGCTAAACTCTTGAGACCCGCTATTAGGACCAAGCCAGTCGGTCACATCGGCCAGTACATTCTTCTTAAACTTTCGTCGGGAAACGGAAACGCCGCTGATTACTTTTACATTTACCTCAGCACAATGAACTACCAGCTGATGCAGCGGGGAGCCATTTCCGAATCCCAAAACCCAGAGCCATTCATTGTCCCCGTTACTACGTCGAGTCCAACAGTCGTTCCCAACACTAAAATTTATTTTCCGCTGCTATTCATTTCCCAGAAAAAAATTAACAAATTATCAAATAAATTTTCTTTTACCAATCACCCCGGAAAACAGCAGCTTGTCTACACCATTACCAAAGAATTTCAAATACAGCATCCGCGGGCTCTCACCAGTAATCGCAATAGCAATAGGCTTTCTATGGATAAAAAGTGTGTGTTTCTGACGCGTGAAATTGTTGCGAAAAATCTACAGCCTATTGCAAAAACAGTTCCAATTTCTCTTTTGTAAACATAAACCACGATGAGCTGGGCAGACATGTGCGAGGAAGACGAATACCAGGGTGTGCTTCCAACTTTTAATCTGCCAAAGATTTCTATTTCCCCAACTGTTGAAAAGCAACCCCAAGAATTGCCTAAAGAACTTCCAAACTTGCCGGAATTTACGCAACAACGTCGCCAAATTAAAAACCAGCATCGCATACAGACCCGCAATTTTCGTCCTCGTAACAATACCAATGGGCCTCGTGAAGCTCCATTTCGGCCTCGCGAGCAGCAGCAACAGCACCAGCATCAACCCAAACATGAAAATGCTCTTAAGCCCGCCAGTATCTGGTGTGTGCCAATGATCCTTGGATATTTTTCGCAAATCACAACAAGCGAAAAAGAAACCCCGGAAATTATTCATGCAATGCTGTCGACGAAATTGTCTTTGGCCGCCCTAAAAAACAGCATTCAAACCGAAAGCATCTGGCCTGACCTTTGGCGCCAGGTTATCGAAGCAAACTGGGTTCTTGGTCGCATCAACCAGGCTTGTTTCTTAAAACCATTTAGCCGCGCTTTTTTTAAACTTGTTGAATTGAATCATTTGCTTGGGTTTGTACCTCCAAGGGCTATTGAAAACAACAACTATTCAGCCATCTGCATCGGCGAAGCGCCCGGCGGGTTTGTTCATGCTATTTCTTGGTGCCGAAGCAAGTGTCTTACTGACGGACCCTGGTTGTTTCCCGATGACCATCACCGGTCTTTTTCAGTCGAATTGGTTTCCTTACCGGAAGACACTTGGCCAGAACAGCTCAACACTCCACAGGCCAGAAACCATATTCACAGTTTTAATTTAGTCAAAGACACAGAGTCGCGCGACCTGTTTTGCCGAAAATTTTTGGCGTCCGCTGATTTGGTCACTGCTGATGGCGGCTTTGAAGTTCCCCAAGACCGGCGCTCCGAGCAGGAACTGGAAATGCTCCCCTTGATTACCTCGGAATTTGAAGTCGCAATGCAGGTGCTAAAGCCTGGCGGAACCCTTGTTTTAAAGTTTTTTGCAATTGATCGGCCCGATACTCGACTGCTTCTGTTCCGCGTTTTTAGCTGCTTTGAAAATTGTTCGCTGTGCATGCCCGTCGCTTCAAAGCCGTCCAACGACGAACGCTACATTATTGCCAGGAATTTTCGTGGCAATTCCGCGGAATTTTCTGTTTCTGAAGAAACTATTGTTCTCGATGACCAATGGAACCGCTGGTTTGACTACTACGCTTTTGAGGATAAGCTGCGACAAAAGGATCCCTTAAGCAATGCCCTAAAACTTAGCCGCACAATGTCGTCAACAACCCGTTTTCCATTGGAGCCTGCTTTGGGCTATGCAAAAGCTTACTGCGCCGAGCTTGGGCTGCCTGTCAAGCAAATTTTTCCAATTAATAATTAATAAAAAAAAATTTATTTAATTTGTACTGTGTGGTACTGCATATCGCCGTGGCCTATATTTTTTAGCAAGTAGGAGCGAATGTTATTCAGAATTTTAAATAGAGGGATTACAATAAGCAATGAACAAAGTCCTAGGAAAACTGCAATGCCTATTGTAAAACATACTTTTTCTAAAAAATCAGCCCAATTATCAGTCGCTGGTAAGGTCCAGTCGACTTGATTAGAGTGATGTTTCCATGTTAAATTATAGATTTCGCGCATCACAAATAAAATAATGATAAATAAAATAGGGTAATTTGCTATAAAACTTTCTATTTTGTTGATTACTTGCATTTTTTTTAATCCTAAATTTATTATTAATTTTTCTGGTAAATGAAGAGCGGCATAACTCGCCGAGTGTCTTTCTCCCTGAGCGTTGCTATGACTCCTTGAAACTTGATCCGGTTCCAGCTGCGCCGCATCAGTTCCTCGTGGCACCGGGCAGCGTAGCGCGAGTCTTCGTCCCGTCGGTTGTCGCACAGATAGAGCACCAAATGGCCTCCGGGCACAACCATACTCAGAGCTTTCAGGAGGCACGGCACAAGCCAGTCATTGACCCAGCACGACACAGATTCGGTTGGCTCGCCAGCATTGCCGTAGACTTCCAGGTCAAAAAAGGGCGGACTCGCCAGGACCAAATCAAAGCCGTAGGGAATCTCGGCGTTTTCAAATTTCTCCGGAACCAAAAAATCAATCTGTTTATCAAAGGTCGCCCGGATTCTACCGTAGGGTCCTGCAAGCGCCGCATTGCTGTCAACGCCCAGGTACCGCCGCACCGAGGGCACCAGTGCCGCTGCTATTGCCCGGTCGCCCCACCCGGCAAACGGATCAAGCACCGCGGTGGCCCCAAAAAGAGCATATATTTGTGCCGCAAAACTAATCTTAAAATTTCCACACTCTTTCAACGTCATGTAAATCGCTTGCCGCGCAAAGTATTTGGCCATTGTTTCATTGCTCGCCAGACAAGGCCTGGGCACTGTTCTTGGGTTCTGTAGCGCGTACTGCTGGTAGGCCGTCCTCAGGACCTGTAGCCTTGTTTCTGGATCTTTATAGGCATCTTCCGGTGACGCGGTGTTACGCCGGTGTGACGCCATTCGCGCCCGTTCGCTATAGTAGTCCGTCGCATAGTCCAAGTTAATATAGCTTGTGCCCAGCGCTACAATGTGTATTCCGTAGGTCATGCGCTTGCCTTCGCCCATGTCAAGTACAAGCGGAATTGTCGGCTTTGTCTCAAGACGGATAAGACTTCTGAGAAATTGAGGGTTCTTTAAATCAGCAATTTCCCTCAGAAATACCGGGACGTCCCGGAGCCACTCGTCGCTGTATGGAAATTCTGTACCTGCTGCATCGCAAAACTGCTCAAAAAACATAGCTGAACTATACCGGACCGACATGTTTTTCTAAGGACGCTGCAAGCTGCAAGCTACTGGCTACATGCTATAGACTACAAGCGCATTAAATTTACTTTTTTTTTTCTTTATTTTTTATTCAACAAGACATCTCGCCCTAAGCCACCGCAGGTTCCCAAACCTCCCGGCAGACTCTGCACACCGGCTCGCGTGGGTCACCGGGCACTGGAAGTTGCGCAGCAGCGACATCATATCGCCGTTCCGCAGAATGGCTGCTAGACAAAACACACTGCTGTCGAGACTCCGCTGGCTCTTTCGGTGGTGCCGCAGCTCAGTGCGCAGAGCGTCGCGTTGCCCGAGCGCCGCCAAGTACCGCATCTTACAGCGCCTGTCTTTAAATTCAGATATCTGTGAGAAATTGCGGAACGGAACCAGTGCAAACCGCGACCTCAGCCAGCACAGCTGCCGCAGAGTTCCCTCGGTGTAATTCTGGGTAGCCGCCTGGATTAGTCGGTGGTCCGTCAGCTTTACGGCGGGCGACAGTCTTAGGACTTGGGCCATTCCTTTGCTCACAAAAAGGCACATGTACGCCGAAAGTTCATCGCAAAAGTTCTCCAGAATGTACAGGAGCAACTCGGCCGGCAGAGTTTCCATTGCGCGCGTGCTAAATTTAAAAATTTGGTTTTTTTTGAATTATTTTTGTTTTACTTAGAAAATGCAGCCGATAAACACAATTCTTTCAAAAGACCTCTCGGAACTCACGTCCCCGGTCGCTGAAACCACCCTGCTCTATTTCAGTGCTCACTGGTGCCCTCCCTGTAAAGTACTGACGCCAATCCTCGCCGAGTTTTACGGGGAACTGCGCGCCGAGGGCGTGTTTCCTGCCGCTTTTGAAGTGGTTTTTGTCTCAAGCGACCGCTCGGAACCGGAGTTTAAAGAGTACTACCAGTCGATGCCTTGGGCCCATCTCCGGTACTCAAATCGCGAGGAAAAGAACCGCATCTCATCACTCTTTGCCGTCAATACAATCCCAAAAATCGTGGTGCTTAACCGCAAAGGAATCCAGGTTCAAACGGACGCTCGCCAGCTCATCACCAAATGGTACAGTTCAATCACGCGCGACTCGGCAAGCTCTGTTCTCGCTGCTATGCAAGCCATCTAAAATAAAAAAAAACGTTTTTGAAACTTAAAATAATTTTGTAAATTTATTTAAATGTTTACTGCTTTTGCCTTTACAAGTCTTTGCATGACTGCCGGCGCATACTGGTGCTACTGGGCAAAGAAGCCGTGCCCAAAGTACTGCATCAACTACTGCTACGACTCGGATGATGAGTCGTCTGCCATTATTTCTAACGAGGTCCATACGCTTGAAGAGTGCCAAACGATGCTCCAGAAAGGCAACCGAAAAATGTGGATCTCTATAAACAATGTCGGAGGCCAGAATTAAACTGAGACCCGCCGTGCGCCTACAAATCGCCGCTGCCCAGGGCTACGCCTGTAACGAATGCTACCGGATCCTGGGCCCGATTTTTAATATCGACCACAAGGTGGCCCTCTGCAACGGCGGCTCTAATGGCCTCGACAATCTTTGCGCGCTTTGCCTCGAGTGCCACGGCGCTAAAACCGCCACTGATATCCAGCGCTACCACGACAAGCGCACCGAGATTCGTACCGGAAGGAGCCGCTTCTTTGAACCAACTTCCATCTTTTACCTGGGAAATTAACAGCAATTTCTTTTACCAACATAGTGTTGCGCCATTGTCATCTCAGCCATAGGAATCTCCGGCACTGTCATCTCCGCCTCCAGCGGCTCGGCTATGGCCCGGGCCTTGGTACTCTGCAACACGCCCTTTATTTCCTCGAGCTTTTTGGCTTCCCAAATCGCTATCGGTTCTTGTCTTGATGAGGGCGCCGGCGTCTGCGACGACGCCGGCTGCGTCCATGCCTCCAGCGCCGCCTGCTTTGCTTTAAGCACCTCCAGTTCTTGCTTCAGGCATTCAATTTCATTGCGCAAATCGTTGATCAGCTTGTCGCGCGGATCGTCCTCATCAATTGTTTTCAGCGCCTTGTTGCGAATCATCCGACACCGCTCCCCAAATCGCAGCGCATTAACCGTCTCATTCGTCTTGCTCCCATCGCAGCACAGCACTACAACCGTTTTTGAATTACCACCAAAGGCCTCGTGCAACACCATAGTTATCTTGGAGTCCCGGTAAGGAATATGGGCATTGTTACTCGAGCAGGCCAATACGACCTTGTTTATTGCAAATACCGACCGGTTGATGGACTGGGACTCGCGCAGCGTTAGGCCTTCGTTCTGCGTCTCGCTCTGCCGCTCGCATCCCGCTAGGTCGACCATAAAGACTGTGCCGTGCGACACACATGCTTCCTCGTCGTTCCGCACACTCACTCGGAAAATAACGATGCAGTGGCTCCGGGAACTTGAGACATTTGCTCCCGTCATTGCGGTTTGCCGGTGTCCTACTGCTTCTTTGAGAACTTTTTGGAACTTTTCGGCACTTGTTACAAGTAATTCACAGGCCCCGATAAGCCCTTCGCCGGTGACGCGCACATACGGATTTGTGGCATCGAGCAAATCGTAAACCTTGTCCAGGTAAATCTCAATCACTTGGGCTTTGAGCACAAGAAGCCCGGGTGCTTCAAGTAAGCGCTGGGCCGCATACTGAACAACTCCTGGCGATCCCGGGGATCCTAAAGGTTCAGATGATCCAAACATCGTGAATGTTTTTCCGCCCCCGGTAAATCCGTAGCACATGATGCACGCATTGAAGCCTTCGGTGCTCAAAAGTACCGCGGGGTCAATGTGGCGCTCGTAGAACTCCTGGCTTGTCTCGTCTTCGGTCACTATGGCGTCAAATTCATACGTCGCTTTCTCGATCTTTATCTTCCCGCTGCCCATAGAACTGTACATTTGCCGGTCGCTCGTCGTTCTGGCCGGTCGCATCTTTACTATTACTTCTATCGTCGTGTTTTCATTCATTTTTTTTATTAATCATTATTTTCAGGATAATTTGTTAAAAAATCAGCATATGCTTTTTTATTAAATTTTTTATTTTTGTATATTCTTCTTTTGTATTGGTAAAATTGAATGTTAGCCCTGCATATAATTAGGCATTTTTGTCGTTTTGCACACTTACTCAAATAAACTTGTTGAAAATGATAAGTTAGATTCAATTGGGGGAAGTGGTGGTTTATAATTTTCTAAAAAAATAGGTAACACTTTTGCATATGCATTACCATCTTTATTTTTTTGCTCACTTTCTCTTACTATTTTATTAAATTCTTTTAGAGTATTTTCTTGATTATTATTGTCTTTAAAATCTAAAAATTCTAATATTTTTAATACAAAATCTTTTTCATTTTTTTTAATTTCTTGTTTATTTTGTACGTCGTTTTGGGGTATAATTTTTAATTCTTCAAATTTATCATTTGCTTTTTCTAATAATTCTTTATATTTAGTTATTTTTTTTTTATTTTGTGTATCATCTATTGGTATTGTATTACCATCGTTAGTGTAATTTTCTAATACTGAATCTTCTTGTGGTGTTCTTGAATTTTTTCTACTTAAGTCGTATATATATTCTGCATATTCTTTTTGATTTATTAAATCGTTTAAGCCTAAAATCAGTCCGATAATAAATAAAAGATTTTCGTAAGTAATTTTCATTTCAGAATCAGGGAAAAATGCATTAGCTGACCTATTATTAAATATTTTTATATCTTTTTTTATGCTTTCAATCATCATTTTTTGTTGATTTTTGCTTGTTTCATCTGTTAATCTTACAATATAGTTTAAATAATTAGAAACAGGGCCGCCGCTTCCGCCGCCGCTGCCCCCGTTACCACCGCCACCGCCCTTGCCTTTGCCGTCGCCACAATCCGTTAAATATTTATCATACTTGCCGCCACCGCTACTACAACCTCTACGATTACTATCGGCTATTTTCTTTGGAACATAAACCTGTCTTCCCTGGCACGTGTAGTATTTTTTGACGCACATTCCGTTCATATACAAATGGGCCCATTCCTGCTCAGTTGCCGGAACAAAAGGCTCATTGGATGATTTGCGCCGAAGCGTGTATGCTAATAGTACTAGTCGTTCAATCCTATTATTTAGCTCTCGCCTAGACATTTTACACTTATTTTCTGTACTTGCATTTGGTTGTGGTGCCTTTGGCTCTATTTTTGTTATTATTTTATGCAGTTCGCAAACATGTCTGTCAAGCGCTGCCGTCTTGGAGTAGTACATTTTATTTATTTCTTTTTTTATTTTTTGTTTTATTTTCTTTTTTGTTTTAATGTTACATAATAATTTTTGATATACAAGTGGGCCCATTCCTGCTCAGTTGCCGGAACAAAAGGCTCATTGGTTGTTTTGCGCCGAAGTGTGTATGCCAATAGTACCAGTCGTTCAATCCTATTATTTAGCTCTCTTTTGGACACTTTATACTTATTTTCCGTACTTGCATTTTTTTGTGGTGCTTTCGGCTCTACTTTTGTTATAATGTTGTGTTATGAATTTTTTTACAATTAAATTCACTATATTTTTTCAAAAAATCAGTATTAGAATCATCTTCCTCCAATGATTTAAATAAATTTTCTTTTGAAGTACTTGTCAATTTAAATGAACATATATCATTATTTTTAGTTTTATAATAATTAAAATTTTGTGTACTATGTAACTTTTTATAATCAAAATATACATTTAAGGGTATTTCTAAAATTGTTCCACTACCAGAAAAAGTACTACGAGATAAAGCATACAGTGGAATTTGATCATTAACCCTTTGAGTAAAATCTAAATAAAAAAAGTTATATGAATTATTTTCAATTATTTTCTGAATTATTTTTTGTAGCTCTTCATCACTAGCATCAACAACAGTATCACCAGCACCACCACCTTTACTGTCATCACCAACAACAATACCACTATCACTTCCGCCACCGCTTTTACCGCCGCCGCCTTCGCTATTACCGCCCATACCGCCGCCAGAGCCTGCGGCTCCACCTTTTTTATTTAGTAAATTGCAGATTAAAGTACGGCGGTTTTTAATGGCCAAGCTAGAGATTGATAGTGGTTTTGGACCTGTTGTTTTTTCAGAAATTTTTTCGGCGTTGTCGCTGCTATCAAATTTAATTTTATCTTTTGGAATAACTTTACCGTAAATCCCAAGTCCTGTTTTAGGGTTTTTTTCGTAGGTTTTGTAATCAATTGCTTCTTGGTTACAATTAAGGCTTAATACAGACTGCAGGACAAAATAGTGATTATCATGATTTATAGTAGGTTCTAAATTATTATTACCACTTAAAAGTACAACAACCTCGGTATTTTCTGTAGCATCTGTAAGATTTGTAACAATCCTTTCATTACCTCCACACGATAATTGGCCATATATATCAGAAATTTTTGTTTTTATAAATGCACTAATATTATTTTTATCTTCTAAAGAACTGTCAGTTAGTGTTGCAATAAATTTTTTAAAACATTCTTCAGTTAGACCGGGCAACTGGCTAAAAAAGTTAAAAATTTTGAGTATAACTAGTTTATCATCTGTAGCTAATTTGCAGGGAAAAAAGACACGGTCGCAGTTGCGGATGAATTTTTTAGTGACGCAAGTATCGTTGTAAAACAGGGACATCCACTCGGCCGGGGAAGCCGGTAGAAATGGTTGTTCCGAGTTTCTCCTGGACAAGTGAAAAGCCTCCTGGACGATGCACTTGATTTTCTGTTCAAATTTCTTCATGTTTTTTTTGTTTGCGTATTTTTCCAGTAGACAGTAGACCTGTGAAACGTACTGATCGTAAGCGCCAGACATTCTTGGTTTTTTTTAATTGTAAGTTAGCGAAAAAAAAATAATGAAACGAAAAACCAAAAAAAAAGAAAAATAATGTCCCTGTCAGCCGCGCTGCTTATCATCCTGGGGCTTATATTTATACTGCTGCTAGTGCTCAACATCCTGAAGGCGATAAACACGGCCAAAGCCACCGGGTTTTCCTTTGTCAATAGCCTCCAGTGCGCCACCAACTGGTGCCCGCCCACGATCGACAACGCCCTGCCGGTGCCGCCGGCGTTCAGCGCAACGTCGCCGCCCAGCTACAGCAAAGTGGCGCAGCGCTACTGCGCCGACCTAATTGGCCGGATCACCCTGAAGACGACCCCGTACGTCGTGGAGAACCCGGCCAATTGTGACCTGATTTACATGTGGGCCGACGACACCAATTATCCGTCGTTCTGCCTGGCCTGGCAGCTTGCTGGCACCAAGACAGTGTTTGTCGCAATTCGGGGAACGATGTCATTTGCCGAAGTCATTGTGGACCTGGACTACACCCAAAAGGCGCTTCCTCGGGGCGGCGCAACACAGGTACTTGTGCACAGCGGCTTCTCGGATCTCTACGAGAGAATCCACCCGGGACTCATCGATGCCCTAGCTAAAATTTCAAACGATCCGTCACAGATTTCCATCTACATGTGCGGCCACAGCCTGGGCGCCGGCGTGGCAACGCTGGGAAGCATCGCGCTCATCCAGAGCGGCTACGTCAATACGGTGGCCTATGTGTTTGCGTCGCCACGGGTCGGCAATGTGGCGTTCTCCGAAATGGTGGCCAGTAACCGGGTGCCGCTCTTTCGGCTGGAGAACGCTTGTGACCTGGTGCCGACGCTGCCGTTCTCGGTGTCCCCGAACTTTGAGGATACCGGGAGCCCCTACATGTTTGAGCACGCGGGCTCGGTGACGCACTTCAGCGACAACCGAAAGTCGCTGCAGAACAACCACTTGATTTCGGCGTACATTGATTTTCTGATTTAAAGAAAATGAAATATTTTTTTAATAAAAAGCAAATGGGCAAAAAAGACGATTTCCACAGCGCCTCCTACTTCCTCATTCTGGGTGGGCTCTGTGTCATCCTGTACTATAACATCAACATCTCAAGCACGATGATTAGCGTATCGCAGGTAGTGATTTACGGCGTCGCGGTGTTTAGCATCATTGTGGGGCTTTGGATGGGCATCATTAATTCGGCGGTTGGCCGCTAATAACGGCAATTGTCGGCCGTTGTTGGTGCTGTGATCGACACTAAACGTACGGTAGGCGTTGTGGGTTAACCCGAGCAATGTTTGGCCGGCGTAACCCAAACTTCCCGATGTCAATGCACCGTAGATATTATACAAAGAAAATCCTTGGGTTGCAAGACTAAAGAAATTTTCAATGATGCCATTCTTCCAATTCGATTGGTTAATTTTTGCTCGCTGGGCTTCAGGCAACGCCTCATAAGCACTGGTTAGTTGCGCAACCTGGCTGTTAATATAGGCCTCTAGCTTTTCATTGATGCTAAAATCAGTCTCATTCTGAGCCTCAAGTTTTTCTTTGCGCCTGGTCGAGTAGTTGTACTCGCTATTAATAAACACTATTACTTCCGGAATAATGCTCTCGTGCTGAAATATTATTTTGCTTGAATTTTTGTACATTTCCATGACATTGTTGAACGCCTGAATAATATCGTCCGACAGGACTTCGTCGTGCTTTCCCCGCTGAATTAGTTCCTGCGCATGATGTGCTAGCTTTTCCCGGGTCTTGATCTCTGTCGCGATTTTCATTTCATTTTCAGTTGGCGTCACACTTGTGCTTACTTTTTGCTGATAATATTTGTTATATATTGTGGTGCCTAGTCTATAACCTAAAACACCAGCTAACCCAACCGATGTTAATGGATTATCGTAAGCTAGTCCGGTTAAAGTAGAGGCGCCAGAAGCAAGTCCTCCGAAAAAGCCCGTAAGTGCTCCGCTAACGCCCGACAATACTCCTGGAATTAAATCATAAGCATTTACTTTAAATTGGGAGTCTACTGCATTTACTGCTTCTGCTTTATTTTGTAAATTTTGTGCAATTTTAGTTGCTGCATCTGCCCGTGTTCTTAAATCTTTTTTAGCTTTATCATACTCTGGGTGATTGGGTTCTATGCTTTGATCGTTCCAATCTAAAATATTAAGCGGAGGTAAATTTTCATCAGGCGGAGGCTGAGCAAACATGCTTGCGATTAGCAATGCAGTTGACGCAAAAAAAGCTACCTTTTTAAAGTTATTTTTTGTAAATTTGGACAAAATAAATTCTCTAAACCCTTTTTCCTTGTGTTGATTCATAATTTGAAAAATAATGAGGTTCTCTTTTAAAATAAAGTCTAGGCCCATTTTATTATTCTGCTCAATAAGAACCTTTCGTATATATTTAAAGGCATCCAGGATAACCCTTATTATTTTGACCTTGTTAATTGCCACCAGCTTGTGGTACAGAACAGGTTTTATTTTGAGCAAGTACTCATTCTCCCGCGTAATGTGATCACAAACGTTCTCAAAAAACTTTTCCTTATTGGACAGCGTCTTTGTAATCAAATCATTTTCCAGCTTCAGGACTTTAATTAGCAGAACTTCATCGGGCCCAGTGAGCTGTATTGTGGGTGCCGTCGGCTTAAACTGGTCTAACAATTGGACTATTCCTACCTTGAAGCGCTTTTGGCAGATACAGTCCTCGGTCATCCGATGCATATCCGGAAAGAGCTCCTGGGAGTTCATCAGCTTATTAAATGTAAATAAAACCCCGTCCGTCATGTGTTTTGTGTAATTATTGTAAAAGCGCGATAGTATTTTAAAGTATTCTTCATATTTGAATTTTTTAAAAAGATTTTTGACTGCTTTATTTTCACTTGTATTGGTTTCCGGAACATTACTTGATATCAGCCCAAAATATTTGTAGCTTTTTATTGTAATAAGGTTAAGTAGCCGAAGTGCAATTAATATTTTCTTAACTTTTTCTTTATCTGTGACTTTTACTAAGCAATCTTCTATTTCTTTCTTATCTATCAGCTTAAGAGTATAAACTAAATTCTCTTCTATTTCTTTTTTTAAATCTTTGCTAATAGTATCTTGTGTACCTAAGAAGAGTGTTTGGAAGTTAATTTTAAATTTTTCTGAATTAATTTGTGTAATTCGATTTAAAATACTGACAGACGTAATAGCAGCACCAGCGCCAGTGGCAGTGGCAGTAGTAGCTGTGGCAGTAGTTTGAGCGGGAGTAGCTGGTTCAGTGACCGTAGCAGTAACTGCTGGTGCGATAGTAGTAGTAGCGTTAGTAGTTGGGGCAATAGTAGCAATAGAAGCACCAGCGCCAGTGGCAGTAGTAACAGGAGCTGATGCGATAGCAGCAGCAGGTTTAGGTTTAATTAATTTTTTATCAAAATCGTATTTAATTTCAACGCCTTGATTTTCTAAATTTTTTATATATTTTGTGTTATCATTTTCAGTATAAAAAATTTCTGAATTGTTGAACACTAACCATTTGCTAGTTTCAGTTTTATTTTCATTATAAAACTTAGTATCTTTTTTAACTGTAAAAATAGCCGACTGCCCGGTTTTTAAACAATCTTTAATATTTTTGTCGTCCTCATTATTATCATCAATTTTTAAAATTTTAAACAGTTTTTCAAGCTTATTTTCAAATTTTGGTAATTTATTTATTTTAGTGATTAAATTTATTTCTTCTGGTGTTAAATTGACGGGTAACAATTCAACTTCCAAAATTCCAAAAGAAATAAATTCGTGGAAAAAAGAAGCATAAGCAATGGCTATTTCATTACTAAAAATAAGACTATCAAAAGTTTTTTTAATATGGTCTGAGATATCCTCTATATTTTTTTTGCGCTCAACACCTGATTTTTCTTCGTCAAAATGACTGTACTCAAAAAAGTTTTCTGTTACCGTTTTTTCTTGCTTTTTTAAAAATTTACAGCTGTAGCGAAACGTAAAAATTTGTTTTGTTTCTTCTGGGTAAATTTCTATATTACTGTTGTTTTCATCATCATCTTTATAGCTAAATTGATTTAAACATTTGCCTGCAGTAGATGCGCAAATAAGTCCGATATTTTTTTCAACATCTGCTTGAGTTTTATTTAAATTTTCTATTAAGTTTGCGGTTCCTGCATATCCAAAAGTTGCTATATTAGCAAAATTACTTATTCTGCTTAAATTAGCATTAGGGGCTTTTATATTATACTCCTTAATTTTGGAAATATATTCTTCATGGGTTATACTATATTTTTGCTGAAGCGGCTCGTACATTTCAGGTACCAGGTAAAGAGTGAGCCGATCAAAAACCACAAATTTCAGTGCCAAGTCCCGAGTATCCTTGTATTTAAAAGGCTTATTTTTTGAAGTGTCAATTAGTGCAAAATTTTTGACGAAAAATTTTTTAAAAGTGTCGTAAAATTCAGGTCCCTGATAGCGCTGCTCCGCCGCAATAAGTTTAGAGTATATTCGCATCAGTTTGCTTATTTTTTTAGTTTCCGCCTGCAATCGAATAACCTTTAGCTTTCCGTTTTTTTTTAAAAAAACAATAGAGCTGAGCAAAAAAATTTTATTTTCCATTAAAACCAGCCACTTATTTGGGGTATAAATGCTGTCTGAATTTTTTAAAACAAACCCGTCTTTCTGGAGCTCCTGAGGATCAATAGTAATTGTGCCGCTCGACCTGTGCTGAATTAATGGATTAACGGTAATGCATAACGTGCGGCAAATTTTTTCAAAAAGCAGCACGGGGTTGTCCTTTTCCTGGGCCGACGGTCTGAAGCGGCCTATGAATTTTTCGATTAACTCTAAAGTGTCGATATTTGTTGATATTGGTTTGTCGGCTTTGCGATATTTTTTAACAAATCCGGCCTCTGATGTGCCGGAAATAAATGAATGAGCCAAGATGTCCAGGATTCTGGAACAATTAAAAAAGAGTTTTTCAAGGCGGGTGACCTCTATTGACTTTTGGCGGTAGTTAAGGTCACTGTATCCCTGAATTTTGACGCCCGACTTAGAGGAAGACACTGTTGAGCCTGAGCAGCAGTCGTCAAGCCGCACCGGAAAGTACACCTGGCACTGTTCGAGAATAGTATTTTTGCGGATTATCCCCGGGCTAAAGAAAAAATTAATCCACTCGGCCTCGGAAGCCGGCATGAAAGGCTCACAGGTGTCTTTGCGGCGAAGCCGGTAGGCTTCCTTAAGGATTTTTTGGATTTGAATTTTTCGCTTGTCCGTGTTGCCACTGAAGCGCTTTAAGAGATTATCGAGTTCTTCAAAATGAAATGGAAATGATGTGGACATTTTTTTATTAATTAGACAGGTAAATAAAATAAACATTTTCTGGCGGGACGCTTTCCAGTTCCTTGGTTAATGCTTCCATTTTTTCAAGGGAATCTGAAACTTTGATTACATTATTGAACGGCAATTCATCGTCATATTTGTACATATCAAAAGGCAAAAGACCAGCTGCTTCTTCGGTTTTCATTATGACCTTGTATTTGTTGTAGTTTTTGTTTGCTGGGTACTGGTAAATAATTGATTTTAATTTATAATTCCCAAAGCCAGTAAAGGTAATGGGGTTTTGTTTAGGTGCTGGATTTTTAACAAAAATTTTGCGGGAAAAATTTAATGTTTTAAAAGAAATTACTTCGTTTCTGGATAAATATTCAAAAAGAGTATCGATGCTCATATCGGTAACCGGGCCTTCGGCGTCAAATATTGGATCAATAAATTTAACAAAATCTTTGTTTTGCAAAGAGTACGTGACAAAAGCATTGTAAATTTTTGTTTTAAAATACTGCTTGAATTTTGTTGTTTGATTATTTTCTGATTTTGGGATGTTTATGTAGCTTTCGTAGCCCTTCATTCCAATAAACATTTCCCTCTTGTGGATTTCATTTCCATATCGAAAGTCATGTTGCTGTAAGCTTTGTGCAAAGGCAGTGGCAAGCACTTCATTAAAAAAGAATGCAACGAAGAAGCAATCTGCCCAAGAGTCGCCATTTTTATTAAAGAAAGTCATATCCGTCAAATTTTTCATTTTTAAGAAATGTAGGTGTGGAGTTCCAGGAGCTGGCACAAGTATATGGCTGCCAGCTGGTAAAGAAGTAATTTTTAATCTTTTTTCAGCTTCAATTTTTTCCGGAAGAGTTAGTGTATTTTTAATCAATACCGGAGTTTTCCCGACAACTGCTGTATATGTTTTAGCACCTGCTGTGTAAATTCCTGAAGCAATGCCCGGAACGACCATGCTTGCCTTTGACTGTACTTCGGTTTTAGCTTTTTTTGCTAGTTCCAGAGCGCGAGTTCCCAAAGATTTTTTCTTTAAGCCGTCGATGATATCTGAGATTTTACCGCCAACCGTGTACTCCTGAAGGGCCTTGACGATGTAGTAAATGCCGGCCGTTTTGCCGACTCTGAGAAGCAGTTTAGTGAAAATAGTTTTGGGGTCCGTAAAGATATTGGTGCAGTAGTATCCGACCGAAACGACAATAAAATTAATGAGCATTGTTGAAAAGGTAATGGCCGATTGCACAGTTAACGGCTTGGAATTAATTCCTCGCATAATGACAAAAAAGGTAGCAAGAAGCAGAAGTATTATAATAGCAAACCAGAAGAAAAAATCCTTGATGCTACTTATTTCTGCCAGGTTGTAGTAGATGATGATGGGCAACGCGGAAAAAATAATGTCGAAAAGAATTTCAGAGTAAGTCCTTGATCCTGTCCAAGTATTTGATGGATCGACTGGGGCTTCTGGAGGAACCGGTGCTGGTGTTTCTGTTGCTGGGGCTGTAGCTGCTTGGGCTGTCGTTGTTGGTGTTGTTGCTGTTGTTGATGCTGTTGTTGATGCTGCTGGGGTTGGGCCAGAGTTTAAATCAGGAAATACATCTTTTGCAGGTATACCGCTTTTGAGACTTTCCAAATAAGATTGTATTGTTTCTGCACTTAATTTGTCTTTTTTATTATTCCAATTATAGGCATTGTGATATTTTTCATATAAATTAACTATTTCATTAGGTGATATTGTTGTAATAGATCCATCAGAATTACTACCTTTTGTATTTAACGCATTTAAAAAATTTTCTTTTGCCGTTTCAATTTTTTTTTTATAATTATTTACAATTATTTTAAAATTGTTTTGAGCTTTCTCTGTAGTTTCTCCATTATATTTTGCTTCCGCTTCCGCTTCCGACCCTTCTTCTTTACCATCACCTTTAAAAGAAGTAGCTTTAAGTTTAGGAATATTATAAAATGGAAAATAAGTAGAAAAAAGTTCCCACCAGGTTTGTGTTCCCGCCGCCGCCTTTATTACATCTGGTTCCCCCGCCGCCGCCTCTATTTCAATTGGTACTACTATCGCCCCTAGTGCCGCCCCTACTAACCCCGGTGCCGCCGCCACGGTTCCTACAGAACCCACTTGCGAACCCGCATCGTAGAACAAGGAATTGTAAAGACCATCCCAAGCCGCCTGGACGCCACTTTCTGAAAATTGTGCTGTAACAAAATTATTAATAAATTCCACAATTTGTTGCAGCGAGAGCTTGGCGTAAATAGTGTATGCGATTGCGCCAGCCACGCCGAGGTAAATAAGGATTCTTGACCATTTTGATTCCGGGAGGTAATTTTTAACGAAAGTATCCCAAATTCTATCGACAAAGCCTTTTTTAGAACTTGCAAAACTGCCGTAAATTACAGACACGAAATTAACAAGGATTGAAATAATTCCAGCGATTTCAATATTGCCGATATAAGGCGCCGGAGAAGGATACATTATGCGGTACCAGGAATAAATTATAAAGGCAAATGGTAATGCTTTGAAAAGCGCCTTTCCAATAGTAGTTATATCGGTGGTGGGAACCCCAGCCTTTTCCAAAATTTTTACCTGTGGTTCGGTAAATGCAACAGGAATTTTTGATTCTTCTGGGGTTTCTATAATTTCATTCTTATTTTTAGATTCTGGTTCTATTTTTTGTAACTCTGACAATTCTTCGGATTTGGGAGCCAGGACTGTGATATTTTCTTTTTTTCTGAGCATGTAGCGCAAAATTGGATCCCTGCGATTAAGGAAGAGGAGGCGTTCAGTTTTAAATACTTCCAGAAACGGAGCCAAAGACTTTTGCAGAGCACCGTTGAGTGCACAATAAAATCCACAAACAGTGTTATACATAAGTTTACTGCCGGCCTTGCTAAGACAGACTTCCCTTCGTTCCGATCGTGTTGGGCTTATGCTGTCTAAGCTTGTGCTAGTGCTCGGCTTTCCGGAAAAATTAAGACCGACAGTATTGTCACTGGAAAGAGTTATCTGGGCACGCTTGTAGATGGCAAATTTAAGTTTGTGGTAGGTATTTTTGGATATTTCAGAAATCCCTTTAAGCTGAAAATTTCCCTTTTGGAGGACAGTATTTAAATCTTGCAGCTCACTTAAATTTTTTAAAGCTGTTTTGCTATACTTGAACAGAATAGTTTTAAATTTTCTTAGTTGCACTCCGGGGCTCCTATCGGGAAACCCCGGCGTCTGGAGGACGAGGCCAGTCATGATGTACACGTAGCGATTCTCAACGATGCAGCAAAAGTTACTGGGAACAAAGCTTTTGCTACGGTTCCGTAAAATAAGCTCCGGCAGGGGCGATTTTCCGTAGCTGTTGATTTTTGGGGAAAAGTCATTATTTTCGGAATTTTCCGGTACATAGTCAATGACGGGATACTCCAATTTGTTGCAGAACTCGAGCAGTATGTTGGATGGCGAAAGGCCGTGCATGTTGTGGCTTAACAGGCCGAATGTCACCATGAGCGTTCCAATTATTTTGGAAACACTGCCACTGCCACTGCCTGGTTCAGTGGAAAGCGCCGACAATTTTTTGGCAATGTCACTGATAAATTTTCGGAAAGTTTTTTTTTCTTTGGGTCCTAGATCCAGAGCCAGGATAATCTGAATAATGTTTAGCTCTACATTTTCGGCAATATCGATGTCTAATTTTTTACTTTTAAATGTTGCTATCGACTTAGACGTACACGCACTAGTCTTAGTTGGTAGTTCCCGGCTAGATAGGAGCTGGCGAATTCCGGACTCCGGTGGTTTTAGGGAAACTTGTTGAGCCGGTGCCAATAATTTTGGAAAGTAAACCTGACAGGCGTATACATTTTCCGGACAAGGCTTGTATTTGTTTTTATAAAAGGCAACCCAGTCCTCTGGCGATGCCGGGATAAACCCTCTGATGCAGTATGCTGCAATTAAAATTTTTCGGATTTTGCTTTGACGAACGTTAATGTCGCGCTCACAATCGCGCAGCAACTGGTCGAGCTCGGTAAAGTGCTGCTCAAATGACGTACTCATTTTATTTATATTATAACTATAATATTATTAATAATTTTTTTTAGAAGCTTTAAGATGCTGCACCAGCAACAGCACCTGCTACTGCTGCACCCTCTACTCCACCAACAGCAAAGCCAAAAAGTGTTGCCACACCTTTCATAACGAAACTAAAAATGCCTTGAGTTTTTGCAGCAGCAGCACCAGCAGCAGCACCAGCAATATCAAATATTTTTCCAGAATGAACACTATTGGTTAGTAGCATCAGTATTGCCTGTTTGATAGCAACACTAGTGAGGCTTCCTGAAGTAAAATAGTATAAAAAACATTTA
>Ga0209668_10000114_pt1 | contig 32156 bp, 26 predicted proteins | sample FrelakmetPLP11PL_FD_187150 | JGI IMG/M metagenome (GOLD analysis project Ga0209668, IMG submission 187150) | Freshwater lake sediment microbial communities from the University of Notre Dame, USA, for methane emissions studies - PLP11 PL (SPAdes)... | ecosystem: Environmental > Aquatic >...
TCAAGGGCTCGGAAGCCAATTCCGAGCGCAAGCGCGAGATGATGAAGGAGATCTTCCAGGCCAACGTGGCCTTGAAGAAGACTCTCAAGCCGGATTCTCCGCCGGCCTGAGCGCCGCAGATCCTGTGCTTCAGGCCGGGCGTCGGATGTGCGTCACGAGCCTGCCGATGCCGCTGACCGAGCACTCAACGCGGTCGCCATCCACAAGCGGACCGACGCCCGCAGGCGTGCCCATCAGCACTAGATCGCCGGGGCGCAGCGTCAGGTGGCGCGACAGCCACTCGATCGCGCGCGGAATCGAGACCACCAGATCGCGCGTCGATGCGGACTGGCGCAGCTCGCCGTTGACGCGCGCCTCCACCTGCACGGCCGCAGCGTCGAGGTAGTCGCGCGGCACGAAGCAAGGACCCAGCGGACAGAAGCCATCGAGGTTCTTGCCGCGGAACCAGGGATACTTGAGCTCGCGGTCCTTGCCCTGCAGCGTGCGGGCCGTGATGTCGTTCGCCACGGTGTAGCCTGCGACATGTTCCATCGCGCGCTCGGCGGGGATCATCAGGCCCTGCTTGCCGATCACGACGCACAGCTCGGCTTCGTGGTCCACGCGGCCGGTGTACCAGCCGTGGACATGCACTTCGGCGCCGCTGGGCACCAGCGTCTCGGGCAGCTTGTTGAAGAACATCGGCTCCTCGGGCACGGCCTCCTGGAATTCGGCGGCATGCTCGCGGAAGTTCTTGCCCAGGCACAGGATCTTGCCGACTCGCTCGCGCGGGAAGGGCAGGTCGAGGCCGATTTCGTCGAAGACGGGCTGGGCGCTGCGCCAGTCCTTCGAGGCCAGATGCGCATCGAAGGTGGCGCGCTCGAAGAAGCGTTCGCTCACGAGCGCCGCGAGGTCCACCGGCAGGCGGTGGGCGTCGAGATAGCTGGAAAAATCGAGCCAGACTCCGTCGCGCTCGAGCACATAGCTGCGCGTGCCCGAAGCCAGCGTGTAGATGCGAATGGTCATGGCAGCAATCAGCGCGGCAGGGCCTGACCCAGCGTCAGCATCGCGTAGCTCGTGGCGAGCACCGGGTTGCCTTCGTACCAGCGCGAGGAATTCTGGTTGATCCAAGAGCCGTCGGTCTTGCTCTGCAGTGCCACCAGACGGCCGCACAGCTGCTTGCGCCAGGGTTGCCGCGTGCCCGCGCCGTCGACGATCTCCTCCTCGCCGTACAGGGCGAGCGCCTTGCCCATGGTGTGGAAGTAGTAATACAGGCCCTGATAAGCCTCGGTGGGATCCTTGGCGCTGGTGAAGCCCGGGTTGAGATCGAGCGTGTAGTTCTTCGACAGCCAGCCCATCAGCGCAACCATTCGCGGATCGTCCTTGGGCACGCCGCAGAAGATGTAGCCCTTGAGCAGCGCGTAGCTCATCGATCCGTAGGAGCGCGGGATCCGGCGGCCGTCCGGCAGCTCGAGGAAGCCGGCCTTGGAATCGCCGGGCGCGTAGGCCGAACCGCCATCGTCGCCGGACACGATCGTGCCCTCGCCGCCCTCGATGCGCGTGTTGTTGCTCTCCGAGCGGTTCTGGCAGCGCTGCAGGAACACCAGCGCGCGCTGGTAGGCCTCGTGGTCCTTGGACAATCCGGAAGCAGCGAGCGCTTCGAGCGCCATCTGCACGTTGGAGAGGTCGGGGCGCTGCTCGTTGCCGTAGCTGTTGCCGCCGTAGAAGGGGTGATCGGGAGAGAAGCCCTCAGCCTCGTCGTTCTGCAGCTCGATCAGATAGCGCTGGGCCTTGGCGATCACCGGCGCGTACTCGCTCCTGCCGGAGCGCGCGAGTGCCAGGATCGCGGCCGAGCTGGTGTAGTTCGCCACCTGGCCATCGTGAATCGACCCGTTTTCCTGCTGCAGCGAGACCAGCCAAGCGAGACCCGCGTCGATCGCGGCCTGCAGCCGCGCCTCGCGCGGAGCCGGCACCTCCAGCAGCGCGCCGAGTGCCATCGCGGTGATGCCGGCATTGGGCTTGCCGCCGAAACCGAAGATGCCCGGACGGTTCTCCAGGCACTGCGACAGCAGGTACTGCGCGCCGCGCTCCAGCGAGGCCAGTGCGCGAGCGCGATCCGCTGCCTCGAAGCCCGGCAGGGCCTGCGCGGGCTTGGGCTTGGAGGGCGGCGTCATCAGCGGCGTTGCGGCGTTGAACACGCACACCACGCGCGCCGTCTCGATCACCTTGCCGCGCGGTCCGTCCCAGGCCTTGTCCGGTCCGCGGCGCGCGAGCAGCTCGTTGCTGATGCGAATGGCCTCATCGCTGTTCTGCGGCAGCAGAAGGTCGGCATCGGCCGGCTCCAGTTGCTGCGTGCCGGCGTACGCGAGCGCCTTCGCCAGCATGGCCTTGCTCTGCGCGTCGGCATGGCGTTGCAGCGCCATGATCGCGAGTGCCGTCTGGCGTCGGATCGCCTTGGCATCGGCGCCGGCATCGTGGATCGAGCCGTCCGCGGCCTGGCGCTCCCCAAGGAAGATCAGGGCGCGCTCCACGAAGGGGCCGTCGACGCGGCGGTACTTGCGGTGGCAATCGGCGAGCGCGCGCAGCACCCATGCGCTGCCCTCGACACCGCCGCCGTAGCTGCCCGTCTTGGCATCCTGCGACGCGCGCAGCCAGGCAACAGCCTCATCGACGGGATATTTGAGATCCGGTGCCTTCGGTGCGGCCTGAGCCGGCGCAACCGGGAGCGTCGGGGCAGCCGGGGTCTGGACAGGGATGGGCAGCAACAGGGCGAGGGGCGCGATCAGGGAGATCATGGCGGCCTATCCTAGGGTCCGGATGCCCCGCGACCCAAGCCCGCGGGAGCGCTTCGGCGCCGTGCCTTACACAGGCTTTTGGGGCAGGAGCTTCACGGCCGTCCCGTAGACCAGAAATTCAGCCGCTCCCTCGGCGATCTCGCAGGAGGAGAAGTGCAGGCCGACCACCGCATCGGCACCGCGGGCGCGTGCGTCCGCAATCAGCCGGTCGAGCGCCTGCTCGCGCGCGCCCGCCAGCAGGGCCGTGTACTCCTCGAGCTCCCCGCCGACGAGGTTCTTGAACCAGGCCTGCATGTCATCGCCCGCATGCGCGGCGCGCACCGTGTTGCCCTTGACAAGGCCCAGTGCGGATTCGATCGCCCGGCCGGGCACGGTTTCCGTGGTGGTGAGGATCATCGGCGAACGTTGCGATAAGGATCGTACGCACGCGTGCGCCAGCGTGCACGCGCGATGGCGGCAAAGTACAGGAGCGTGCCCAGCAGCGCAGCCGCAGAGCCCAGCTTGAGCGCCGGAGGCAGGTCCGTGTGCATCAGGCGCCACAACGCCACACCGCTCAGCAGCGCCAGCCCGAGCGTGATCAGCAGCAGACCTGCGCCGCGCAGCGCGCGCTGCAGCGGCGAGCGCCGCAGGCGTGCCCACTCAGGATCCATCGGCTCGACGGGACGCGCGTTGCGGGCCAGCACTGCCAGCCGCTGATGTTCGCTCACCACGCGAGCCAGCTCCGGTTCTTCCGCCAGGCGCAATTCAAAGCGTCGCAGCGCTTCTCCGCTGAGCTCGCGATCGGCGTAGGCCATCGCGAGCAGGGCATCATCCGGCGGCTGCGGATCGGCGCTCACGCCGCACCTCCTGCACCCAAGTCCTCGAGCAGTTCCTTCGGCAGTCGCTCCTTGAGCCGCCGGCGGGCGTGGAACAGCCGCGACATGACGGTGCCTTCGGCGACGCGCAGGCGCTGCGCGATCTCACGGTAGGACAACTCCTCCTCATGCCTCAGGCACAGGATCTCCTGGTCGTTGGCCGAAAGCATGCGCAGCGCCGCCTGAACCTGCGCCGCCCGGTCGGCCCGCTCCAGTCGCTCGCTGACATGGGGGGCGTCCGCATCCACCAGTTCCCAGTCCTCGGGGCAATCCTCGCCGTCGGCGTTGCGCTGCGAGAGCGAGTGTCGGGCGATGCGCCGCTCCTTGCGCAGGAAGCTGAAGCAGGCGTTGCGCAGAATGCGGTGGAACCAGGGCAGGAACGGCTCCCCGTCGGCAAAGCTCGCCCGGGCCCTGTAGACCTTGAGGAAGGCCTCCTGAGTCAGCTCCATCGCGTCTTCGCGCGAGCCGACCCAGGCATGGGCCAGCCGGAAGGCCTGCGCGCGCACGCGCTCCTGCAGAGCATCGAAAGCGTCCTTGTTGCCTTGTTTGGTGGCGAGCATCAAGCGGGTGGCCTCGCAGGGCATTGCGTCGGCGGGATACTCGCGAGCCTGCTCGGCATTCACGGCTGCGAACCTTTTCCGCGGAGATCTCCGCCTTCGGCCAGCACCCAGCGCGCAGCGCGCTCGCAGGCCCCGGGGGGGCCTAGGCGCTCTGCCGCCCGCTCCAGCCCCGCGATGACCCGTCCGCGCTCGGCCTCATCCGACCACAGGCGCAGCATGGCGGCTTCGCAGGCTGCGACGGGGCCATCGCCGTGGAAGCCGAACTCCGGCAGCAGTTCCTCGTTGGCGAGCAGGTTGATCGAGGCAAACCACGGCACGCTGAGGAAGCGGCGCGAGAGCGCCGCCTCGCGCGCGCTGCCCAGACGGTAGATCACGACGGCGGGGACCCGGTGGTGCAGCACGTCGGTCAGGATCGTGCCCGAAACCGAGAGGGCCAGGCGCGCCTCGCCGAGCTCGTCGTGGAGTCGACCTTCGCTGACCCGCGCACGCAGGCCGCTGGCCTCGACATGCCGGCGGCACTGTTCCGCCGCGGCGGCGCCCGCGGCGACCACCACCAGCTCCGCCTGCGGCAGCGCTCGCGCCCGCTCCAGCATCCAGGGCAGGTTGCGTTCGATCACCGAAGCACGGCTGCCCGGCAGGATCAGCAGCTTGCGAGCGCCCGCATCCGGGCGCGTCGCGGGCACGTTCCAGAGCTCATCGAGCAGCGGGTGGCCGACATGCGCGTGCCGCACGCCGTGCGCGGCATGCCACGCGGGCTCAAAGGGCAGAATCGTCAGCGCGCGATCGACGCAGCGGCGGTAGGCACGCACGCGCCAGGGGGCCCAGCCCCAGTACTGCGGCGCGACAAAGTGTACGACGCGCGCACTCCGCGATTGCGCGATGCGCGCCAGGGGCACGTGCAGTGCCGGCGAATCGACGGGCACGAACACATCGATCGGATGCTCCCGCCAATCCTCCGCCACGGCGCGCACCAGACCCAGCCAGTAGCCGAGCGAGGAGCCCAGTCCGGACAATCCCATCTGCGCGCGCTCGACCGGCGTGCCCACCAGACGGACTCCTTCGCGACCCAGCGCCTCGCCGCCCAGCCCCGAGAGCTCCAGCTGCTCCACGCCGTGCGCGGCGGCGAGCCGGCGCAGCGCGCGCACCAGATTGACGGCATGGATTTCGCCGCTGCGCTCGGCGGCCGAAACGAAGATCCGCAGGCGGCGCGGCAGCGGAGACAGCGTCGCGTCTTCGAAGGCGGGGGCGGGCGCGCGCAGGCTGTCGCGCACCTGCTCCAACTCCTGCCCGCGCTGCGCCAGGTAGCCGATCCCGCGCGGCAGCAGCAGCGCACCCTGCGCCAGCGCGCGCAGGCTCTCGCGCGCGACCAGAAGCGACGAAGGCAGGCCCATTCGCAGAGCAGAATAGCGGCCGCAGCGTGCGTATACTGCCCCGACATGCTGCAGTTGATCGGTTTCTTCCTTGCGACCTTGGCGGCCCTGCATGTGCTGCGCCTCCTGCCGGGTGTCGGCGGGATCTTTCAGGTGCCCTTCGTGGGCTTCCTGCTGGCCTCGGTGCTGGTCAGTGCGCTGTTTTCGTTCCTCGCCCGCGAGGGCTATGAACGGGCGCGCCAGCGACGGCTGGAGCAGCAGTTTCGCGGGGTGGAGACGCCGCACAATCAGGGCAAGCTGGGAGCCCTGCTGCTGGCGCGCGGACGCGCCAAGGCCGCGCTGCCGCATCTGGAGCGCGCGGTGGCGGGGGACCCGGAGTCGCGCGAGGCGCGCTGGAACCTCGCGCAGGCGCTCGCCGCATGCGGTCAGGATGCGCGTGCGCTCGCAGCGCTCGCGCCGTTGCTGCGTGCGGAAGAGGGCTTTGCCTACGGCGATGCCCTGCTGCTCGCGGCACGCTGCGAGCGCCGCATGGGGCAGTCGCAGCAGGCACTGGAACGGCTCGCGGCCCACGAGCGGCAGTGCGGCGCTCAGCCCGCCGCGCTGTACGAGCGGGCTCACGCGCTGCGGGCGCTGGGACGCAAGGCGGAGGCGCGCGCGACCTTCCGTTCCGTGCGAGCCGCATCGTCGGCACAGGTCAAGTGGAAGCGCAACGCCGACCGCCGGATCGAGTGGCTGGCGCGTGTCTGGTCCTGGATGCTCTGAGTCCTGCCTGTGCCAGGGGAGGGCTTAGGGCGTCAACTTCGCAAAGCGCTTCCAGGCGAGCAGCGTGGGCACGATCACCAGCGCGAGCAGCACCAGCGTGTCGCCGACGGGCAGCGACTCCGTGTCGTAGATCTCCACAAAGACGCGCACATCGGCGAGCCTGAAGTAGGAGTAGTGCGTCACGTTTTCAATCAGATAGAGCGACATCTGGAACAGCGCCAGCAGCAGCATCGCGAACCCGATGCCCAGCGGGTTCGCCCACCAGCAGGAGAGCAGGAACGTCGGCGCGTAGATCGAAAGCAGGAACAGCGACTGGTGCGAGGCGGACAGCACCAGCGGCCATATATCCACGCGCTCGTCGATGTAGCCTGCGATCAGCGGCACGCTCAGCGTGCTGAGAAAGACCGGCAGCACCAGCCAGAACGCGCCCGATAGCCAGCGCTCGAAAAACAGGCGCGTTCGCGACACCGGTCGTGCGAGCCAGATCTCCAGCGTGCCGCGCTGCACTTCCAGAGCCACGGCGAACATCGCGAACAGCACCGCGACCAGCCCCCCGATCGAATTGGCGCCCTTGAAGAAGTGCTGCCCGGCGAGATAGGCCGGAAAACCCGAGGCTTCGATCTCATCCGCCATTTCCTGCAGCACCGGCAGGGGGATCAGGCTGCGCAGCTTGTCCAGGTTCTCGGCGAACTGGGGCCAGTAGGCCAGCGCGCCGATCAGCAGCAATTCCAGCGTCACGAAGTAGGCGATGGCCAGCCAAAGTCGAGAGCGCAATTCGCCGAGCATCAGCAGGCCTCCACGCCGTAGAACTCACGGAACAGGTCCGTGAGCGAGAGCGAGCCGTGTTCGATCGCGATCGGCGCGGGCAGCGCGCTCGCCTGCCCCAGTGCGGCAAGCGTCACGCGCGGATCGGCAGAGCCCAGCTCGAGGCTGGCGCGCGTGCCCTCGATGCGCACGCGCTGCACGCCGCTCAGGGATTCGAGCAGCACGGCCTCGGGCACGGACGCGAACTGCACGCGCAGCACGCGCCGCGCGCGTTCGAGCACGCTGCTGCGCGACTCGTCGCTGATCTTGCGACCCTGATGCAGGAACACGATGCGCTCGCAGACGCGCTCGGTCTCGCCGAGATGGTGCGAGGACAAGAGGATCGTCGTGCCCAGGCGCGCATCTTCGCCCAGGATGGCGAGCACCTCGCCGCGCTTTCTGGGGTCGAGGCCTTCGGTCGGCTCATCGAGAATGCGCACGCGCACGGCCGGTGCCATTGCGGCTGCGAAGAGCAGCTGCCGCTTCATGCCGTGGCTCCAGCCGCGCACGCGTCGCTCCAACGGCAGCCCAAGCCGCGCGCACAGCTCCCGTCCGCGCGACAGCGCCCCAGCCGTGCGTCCGCGCAGCAGAAACTCCAGCATGGCCGCGCCGCTGAGCTCGCCGTACAGGGCGATCTCGCCAGGCGCGTAGGAAAGCCGCTGGCGCACCCCCAGCCCGTCGCCCTCCAGCTTCACGCCGTCGATCTCGACCTCGCCGGCATCCGCGCGCGTCAGGCCGGTCAGGATGCGCAGCAAGGTGCTCTTGCCGCTGCCGTTGGGGCCCAAGAGGCCGATCACGCCGCCTGGCCCCAGCTCGAGGTCGACCCCGGCCAGCGCTTCCTTCGTGCCGAAGCGCCGACGCAGACCGCGAGCCACGATGCGACCGGCGTTGACAGGAGTGTCGGCGGAGGGGGGAGGCGGAGTGTTCACGGAAAGGGCAGAATGCTCGCCGCGTGGCGGATTCGATGCAAGTGGCGGAATCGGTGCCCCTGAAGGCACCGGCTGAGATCGTAGAGGTCTGGAAAAGCGACCAGTTCGGCCGCGTGGAGTGCGTACGAACGGACAGCGGGTTGTTCGTTCGCCGCGTGGCCTGCGGATCCGCGATTCCGCTTTCCGGCTGGTTGGCGCGCCGCTTTCTGGCCCGCGAGCGCGCCGCCCTGCTTGCGGCGGAGGGTCTGTGCGGGATTCCGCGCTGGTGCGCAGGCCCCAGCACGCCATCGGAAGGCTGGCGCACCCACCTTGAAGGCGTGCCGCTGAGCCGCACCGAATGGCTGCCTGCGGATTTCTTCGATCTGCTCGAGGAGCTCGTCGCAGACCTGCATGCGCGCGGCATCTGTCACAACGATCTGCACAAGGAGCAGAATATCCTCGTCGATCCGAGGGGCTGGCCGCGACTGATCGACTTTCAGCTGGCGAGCGTGCACGCGCAGCGCGGCCGCGTCTTCGAGACGCGCGCTCGCGAGGATCTGCGGCATATCGAAAAGCATCGGCGGCGCTACACGCGCAAAGGGCGCGGGCCGGGCGGCGTGGAGCAGCAGGGTGCGGGCGCGGGCCTGCGCCGTTCGTGGGTTGCGCTCGCGTGGCGAAGGCTGGGCAAGCCGGTCTACCACCTGATCACGCGCGGTCTGCTGCGCACGCGCGATGGCGAGGCGCGGCGCGCGGAAACGCAGGCCTTTCCGCGCTTCGGACCGCCGCTCAGAGAATGTCGTCGCGATAGATCCAGCGACGCTTCTTGATGTTCTCGCGCCGCAGGCTCACCAATCGCCACAGCTCGCGCGGGCCGAGCACCGCCAGATACTCGCGAGTGCCTTCGGCGCCCGTGAACGTGACCACGCCGCTCACCAGTCCCACCAGCTGGCGCTGTTCGGTCCCATCCGAGAGCGGCGGCGCATCAACGAAGACGCCAGCACCGACCTGATCGGCGCGGCCGCGCAGCTCGGGGGGGATCGTCGTGAGGATGCCCTTGGCACGCGGATCCGCGAGCACTTCGACTTCCGACTCCCAGCGGCCGAGCTCCGTGCGACCCACGATCCAGACGCGGCTGCCCGGCTTGGGTTCTTCAAAGCTCATCGGCGCCGTCGGCAGACGGATTTCCGTCTCCGCGGTGCACAGCTCCGCGGAGACCGGCTCAATCACGACCGATTCGATGTTTTCGCCGTCGCCGAACCAGGCCGTGATCTCCGCGCGGCCTGCGCGGGCCGTGCGACCGAGGAACACGATGCCGTGCTCTGTGGAGACTCCCAGCTCACTGCCCTTTTCCGTGCGGATGATCAGCGTCGGGTCCGAGAGACGATGCGTGCCAACGCACGCGCTCAGCAGCGCGGCGCACAGTAGGGGGGCGATGAACTTCACTCGAATCGTTCGAACCACTGGCGGTAGAATTCGTTTTCGGGATCCAGTTCGCTGGCGAGGCCTGCCTCGCGCTTGGCTTCCGGGTTGCTGAACTTCACCTGTTCGCCGTCTGATTGCAAGCGCGCCCCTCCGCGCCGCCCGGAGAAACTCGGGCGTCCCAGCATGGCGCTGCTGAGATCAAAGCGGAACTGCGCGTTGAGCGGAGCCATCGAAACGGCCTTCTGCAGGTCCTCGACGGCGGTCTTGGCGTCGCCCGAGAGGGTCTTGCAGCGTCCGCGGGCCCACCAGGCGCGCGGGTCCTGACTGCCCTCCGCGATGGCGGCGTCCAGATCCGGAAGCGCCTCTTCGAACTCGAGCATGCGCATGTGGTAGAGGCCGCGCTTGAGGCGCGCCTCCGGCCCCATGATGGGGATGTTCTCGATGTAGGTCTTCCAGTCTTTCTCGAGCTGCTCCTGATCCTTGTCCTTGAGTCCGATGCGCGCGAAGAGGTACTTGCGGATGTTCTCCGGCGAGACCATCTTGTCGCCGCCAGGCGCTGGCTCGACATCGATGCCCTTTTCGAGCGTGTATAGGCCCTTGAAGAAGCGGTTGAAGCCCTTCTGGTACTTGCCGTTCTCGAAGTTGTTGAGGAAGTACACGAAGGACCAGGCGTGCGCGTACTGGAAGCCGTCGAAGGCGTCGCGCGAGAGGAAGAACAACTCCGAGAGTTTGGTGTCGGGCCTATCGGCGAGTCCGCCTCCGCCCTTGGACTTGCCGCCGCCGCCCGTCTGAACGCCGCCCTGCTTGCCCACCTTGATGGCCTGCTGGACGGTCAGCACCCGGTCGGTCTGCAGCTCACCCGGCTTGATCACGAGCTTGCCCTTTGCGTCGCGCTCGACCTTCGAGGATCCGAAGTAGTCCGCGATGGCTTCGTTGAGCCAGATCTGCGGCTCGTACTGCTGCTCGATCAGGTAAGTCAGAAGGTGCGTGCACTCATGCAGCGCCACCCAGGTCGATTGGGCCGGATCCGAGTACTCGTGGAAGAAGTTGAGCGTCTTGTCGAAGGACCAGAAGTAGCCCAGCGTGCTCGGGCCAATGCCCGTGCGCGGGTCGGACAGCTCCTGGAACTCCTCGTAGCTCTTGTAGATGTTGACCGTCATCTTCGTCCGTCGCAGCGCAGGCGAGGGATTGATGCCGATGCGGTTGTCCATCAGGTTGTAGTAGGTCTCAAGCAACTCGCAGTAGTAGTCGAGCACCTCCGGCGAAGTGTTCGACTTGAAGATGAAGTGCGGCGTCTCGCGCGTCCATGCGTTGCGCCATTCGGAATGCTTGGCGAGTTCCTCGGTGCGCTCGCGGCCTTTCTCGTGTTCGCGTTTCAGCTCGGCTTCGAACGCGGCCTTGGAGAGCCACTTGCCGCGGTAGCGCACGTAGCCTTCGGCGAGCTTCTTCTTCTCGTCGTCGTTCCTGGGCACGTAGTCGGACATGTCGCCCTCGATCTCCACCGAGAGAATGCCCTTGCGGTCGGAAACGATGACCTCGCCGTTCTCGAAGTGGAAGCGGTAGCCGGCGCCCTCCTCGCGGGCCTTCCGGGGCGTCAGGACCTTGCCGTCCTCGGTCAGGACGCGGTCCGCGGAAGCAGGTGCGGCCAGTGCTAGCAGCAGCAGGAAGCGCAGATGGCGGTGCATGGCGATGCTCAGGTGGTGTAGGCCTTCCAAGCCTCGGTCAGCTTGGCCCAATCGACACCCTGGAAGGCCTGATTGACGGCCTGCTCCAGATCGCCGGTCGCGCCGAGCGTCCGGAAATAAGTGTCGAGGATCGATTCCCAGGCAGGATCCCAGCCCGCCGCCTTCTTCTGCTTGCCCGTGCGGAGGAAGTAGATGAAGGACCAGCCCTGCGCGTAGTGGATGCCGATGTCTGTGCCGTGCTCGGCCTGACTGGAGTAGTACTCGCGCTGGCTCATCTTCACGAACTTCTCGAGCGGCACGAACTTGCCGTCCTTGACCGACTGCGCGATCAGGTCCTTGCGCCAGGAGAACTTTTCGAGCGTGAAGCGCTTGTTCTTGCCGTACTGGTAGCCCGAGTAGAAATCGCCCGTGCCCTCGTTGTACCAGCTGTGGGGGGCGATGTTCCCGTAGAAGTAGAAGATGTACTGGTGGAAGGCCTCGTGGTTGAGCACGGCCCACGTATCGCCGCGTCCGCCGCCGGCGCGGTCGTCGTAGATCACGAGCTCGCGGGAGGATGAGTTCCAGTAGCCAGCGGAACCGCCGGGGCCGCCGTAGCTGTGGTACTGCTCCTGGTTCTTGCAGACCCGCACGAGGCTCGTCTTGGAAAGTTCGCGCGGGTCGATCTCCGGTTCCTTGGGGTCCTTCGTGGTTTCGACTTCCTTGTCCTGACCGGTGCGCAGGCCCTTGCCGGCCTCGCGGATCTCGAGGATCTTCTCGTAGGGGTAGTCCTTCTCGTAGATGTCGCGGATCGCCTCGAGCCGTTCCTTCAGCTCGCTGATGAACATGCGGTCATCGTTGTTCGAGAGGATGAAATAACGCGGGGTATCGTAGAGCTTCCACTCGCCGCCGAGCTTCGCCACATCGGCCTCGAGCTCCATGCGCCGCTTGTCGCGCGGGGTCAGCTTGGAAGGATCGACGCCGGCGGCAGATTCGCTCGCTGCGACTTCCACCGCCTTGAAGGAGCGGCCCATTTCCGTGAGCGGCGGTTCCCACTTGGGCCACTTCTTGCCGCCAGGTGCATTGAAGATCAGCGCGACCTTGGTCTCAGGCTTGAGCTCGTAGAGCATCGCGTAGACCTTGACCTCGTCCTCGCCGATCTTGCCGACGAAGATGTGCTCCACGGCCTTGAGCTTGTTGACGGTGCGCTCCTTGGTTTCCAGGAGCGTCGCGTTTGAGATCACATTGCTCTTGACATAGGCGAGCAGGTCCTTGGCGTGGAACTTGCGCTGACCGTTGACCTCCTTGGGGGGCTTGGTGTCGAAGCGCGCGATCCAGCAATGGATGTCCATCGTGCTGGAGGGGCCCAGCTGCACGTATTTGTTGGTCTTGGGGTCGTACTTGACGATCAGGTTGCCGTCGCTCGGCTCCGGCGGAATCAGCTCCCAATCGGCGGGCACCCGCACCTGAAATCCCAGCTCCGTGCTCTCCTTGTACGGGTCGCCGACCTTGGGCACCTGGGCGAGCGCGGTCCAGCCGAGTACGAGCAGGGCAAGCAACAACAGAGAAAGGCGGCGCAGCATGCAGAGATCCTTCGCTGCTAGGGTAGCAAGCGCTGACGCCCGGCTGCGATTCCCTTCAAACGGAACGCAGCTTTTTCAATCTTGAGCGGTGGGGGGGCTACCATGTGCGCATGCGCCCCCTGCATGCCCTGCTGTTGCTGTTGGTCCTGATCGGTCTGCTCGTCGCGTCGCTCTTCTGGCTGGGAGGCCGCGAGCCCGCCAGCGAAGTCGCCGGCCCTGCGCCTGAGACCGCTGTGCTGCAAAGCTCGGAGTCCGCTCCCGCGGAGACGCTCAGCACGGACCCGCTGGTCGCAACCGACAGCGAGCGTGCTCGCGTCGAAAGCGCTTCGAGCGCAACGCTGGGGGAAAAGACCGAGAATGCGATCGCGGTGGAGGGCCTGCGCGGCCGCGTTGTCGATGCCAGTGGCAACCCGGTCGCCGATGCGCTGGTCTACGGCGGCCCGGATCAGGGCATGAACTTCGGCGCGCTGGATGCCTTCGATTCGAGCATGGTGCCCTGGATGGAGCGCTACGACACGAAGACCGATGCGCAGGGACGCTTTGTGATGTCCTGGCAGCCCAAGGCGGGCATCCGCCTGGCCGTGCGCGCCGGAGGCTACGCTCCGCTCGACACGCAGAAGACGCTCTCGCGCGGTGAGCTTGAGGTCGGCGACCTGGTGCTCGAGCAGGGCATCATCCTGGAAGGCAAGGTCGTCGATCCCCGCGGTCTGCCCGTCGCGGGTGCCGAGCTGTACTCGCGCCCGGCCGGCATGGGCGGCATGGTCGTGATGGCGGGCGCGCGCGGCAAGCCGCTGGCGAAGACCGATGCGCAGGGCCGCTTTCGCATCGACCGTCTTTCGAGCGGTCCCTGGCGTCTGCTGATCAGCTCCGAGGAGCATCCCGACAAGAACGTGCAGGGCTCGACGGAGCGCCCGGGCGAGCGCAAGAGCGATCTGTCCTTCCAACTCGAGGAAGGCGCCGCGATCGAGGGCCGCGTCAGTGCGCAGGGCGAGGTTCCGTTTGCCGAGCTGACGCTGAGCGCCGCCAAGCGCAACGAGGAGGACGCCGGGGCGATGATGTTCGGCGGCGGCTTCCAGCTGCCGCGCCGGGCCAAGGTGCGCGCCGATGGCACCTTCCGCATTGCGGGACTCAATCCAGGCGCCAACTACCGACTCAGCGTCAAGAAGGGCGAGCCCAACATGTTCAGCATGGGCATGGGCATGGGCGGGCCTGAAGGCATCGCCGCCAAGGCCGGCGACCGCAACGTCGAGGTCCCCTTCACGCCGGAGCCCGCATTGGTGTTCCAGGCGATCGATGCCAAGACCGGACTCCCGATCACCGAGCTCGACGTCAAGGCGGGCTACGGCTGGAACATGCCGCTGATGGGCAAGGGCGGCAAGGTCCAGCGCCAGTTCCCCGAAGGCAAGGTGCGCTTCGAGAACCTGCCGCCGAAGATGCAGGGCTTCGGCGGGGGCGGCAACGCCAACCGCGGGCTGACGCTGCGCATCGACGCGACCGGCTACCGCGCGATCGAGAAGAACAATCTGGAGCTGCCGACCAGCGGTGATCTGGATCTGGGCGTGCTCTCCTTCGAGCGCAACCCGGTCTGCGAGGTGACGGTGCTCGACGCCTCGACCGGCACGCCGATCGCGGGCGCGGAGGTCGTCCTTGAGAAGGTCACCGAAGAGAACCGCATGCAGCGCGGCATGCGCATGGGCATGCGCATGATGTCGCGCGGTTCGGATGCCAGCAACGATGAGGGCAGTTCGCGTGCCAAGACCAACGCGCAGGGCGTGGTGCGTTTGCAGAGCTTTGCGGGTCAGAACGCGCGTCTCAACATCGAGGCCAAGGGCTATGCCGAGTTCAACGGTGAGACCATGCTGCTGCCTGCGGAGCAGGATCATCAGCAGACGATCCGGATGCTGCGCGGCGGCGAGATCCTGATCCAGGTCGTCGACAGCTTCGGTAAGCCTGTCGCGGGGGCGGCGATCGAACACCGCATGGCAGGTGAGCAGACCAACGAGGAAGAGCGCTGGATGCGCATGTTCAACGGTGGAGTGCAGCGCACCGACGCGAAGGGTGAACTCGTGCTGTCGAATCAGATCGCGGGCGAGCACCAGCTGCGCGTGCAGCCGCGCGGAGGCAACGGGATGATGATGGGCCGGGCCGTGGCCGTCAGCATCGCCGGAAACGAGTCTGCGGGCGAGCCGGAGCAGCCCTGGACGAATGCACTCGTCAGCGAAGGAGGCCGCGTCGAGGTCAAGCTTGTGACCGAGCCGATCTGCCAGCTGGAGGGAATCGTGCGCGAAGGCGGTCGCCCGTTGGCCGGCGCAGCACTGGAGGTGAGCGAAGAGGGTCAGGACAACCCGATGGGTGCCTTCGGGGCCAGCTTCGACATGGGCGGTGACAACAGCCGCAACAAGACGGACGGTCAGGGCCGCTACAAGCTCGATGATCTCAAGCCGGGCCGTGCCAAGCTGATCATCCGCCATCCCTCGCGCGCGATGGAGCACGAACTCGACATCGATCTGATCGCGGGTGCCAACCGTGTGAATGTGGAGTTGCCCTCCTCGACCATCGAGGGCACGGTGCGCGATGAACAGGGGCGCGGCGTCCCGGGCATCAAGATCCGCGTTGAGCGCTTCCGCGAAGGCCGCAGTTCCGAAGTCGAGATGGTGATGGCCTTTGCCGACAGCAATGGCGGCGAAGCGGTGATTTCCACCATGACCGGTCAGGAATCCGTCGAGACGGATGCGGACGGCAACTACTCGCTCAAGGGCGTGCTGCCGGATACGGATCTGGTGGTGCGCGCGACAGGCAAGGATGTGCAGCCCGCGCGCTCGGAGAAGGTGCGCGTCGTCGCCGATCAGGTGCTGCGCAACGTCAACATCACGCTCAAGCAGGGCGGCACCGTCGAGGTGCGCGTCAAGGGCTTCACGCGCGAGAACCGCAATGCCTTCGGCATGATCGAAGGCCGGCGCGTCGATGTCGAGAATGCCGCCCCGCAGATGCAGGGTCTGGGTCGCAACGGCGTGGCCCGCTTCCGCGGGCTGGAACCCGGCAAGTGGTCGTTCAAGATCATGGACATGGGCTTTGATCCGCAGACGGGCGAGGCTTCCGTGCCGAAGGAGACCAAGGCCGTGGAGGTCGAGGTCGTGGCCGGCAAGACCCAGAAGGTCGAGTTGGATCCCAACTAGGCCCTTCGCGCGGGGCGCACTCGGGCGGTAGGCTGGGAGGATGCGCCGCGCTCCGGTACTGCTGGCTCTGCTCTTGCTGCTGGGGATCCTTCTCAGCGGTCTGTGGTGGGGTCTGCAAGGGGGCTTGGGCACGATCCGGGCCGCTTCGGGTGAGCAGTCGCAGGATCCGCGCGAAGGCGCGAGTGTCGATCTGCTGGCCGCGGAGAGCACGCCCTCGGAACGCAGCGAGTTGGCGCCGATCCAGGGCCCGAGCGCAGATGGGGTCGCCGTCACGGAGGAACGCGTGCGTCCTCCGGGCACGCGCCTGTTCGGCACCGTTCTCGATGCGCAGGGTGCGCCGCTCGCAGATGCCGAGGTGCTCGCGATCACGGCCTCGCAGTGGACCGCTCTGCCTCTGGAGCTCGATGCGCAGACGCGTCCGCAGGAATGGTCCCGGCTGCAGCGCGTGCGCACCGATGCCGAGGGACGCTACGAGTTGCACGCCCTCTCGGGTCGTCAGCTGCGCGTGATGGCGCGCAAGCCCGGCCACGTGCGCGCGTACCTGCCCACCCGCATGCTCCCGAAGAGCTTTGATCAGATGGAGCTGGAGCCGCTGCGTCTGCCGAGTGCGGAGGATCAGCGTGGCACGGTCCTCGACGCAGGCGGTGCGCCGATCGCCGGCGCGCGCATTCTGCGCGCCGTGGAAGGCCTGCATCCGGATGAGCCCACGCCGCTGGAGGGCGCTGCGGTGCTGATTGCGACCAGCGGAGCAGCGGGCGAGTTCACGCTGCGCGAAGAAGCCGCTGGGCTCTGGGCGCTTTGGGCTCAGGCCGAAGGCTATCTGCCGCAGCGCCTGTCCGGTGACGGCTGGCCGCGCGAAGGCCTCTGCTTCCGGCTCGAGCGCGGTGGCGGTGTGGCGGGCATCGTGGTGGAACTGGCGGGCGGAGTGCTGCCTCCCGGCGCACAGGTCATGGCCTGGCCTGCGGAGCGTGCGGAGCCGGGTCAGGCCGAGCCCGACTCGGAGGAGGAGGGCCGGTGGATCCCGAGCCTGCAGGACGCGCTCTGCGCCGCGGTGGGGGAGAACAAGCAGTTTCAGCTCGAGGGCATCGACCCCACTCTGAGCTATCAGCTCGAGCTGTGGGCACCGGATGCCAAGGGCGATCGGCGCATGGTGCGCGGTTCGAGCCGTGCGGAGCTCGAACCCGGTCAGCGCCAGGCGCGCCTGGAGATCGGCGAGCCGCTCGAGACAGTCGGCAGCGTGGTGGATGACGCCACGGGCCAGCCGATCACGAAGTACTTGCTCTGGGCGGGCACGAAGGACCGCGAGCGCAGTGTTCAGCTGGTGGACAGCAGCGACGGCCGCTATTGCGTCCCAGATCTGCGGCCGTTTCGCAATCGTCCGCTGCGCGTGCGCGTCAACGCTCCGGGTTATCTGGAGGCGCTTTCGCCGGATTTTCTGCCGCTCCCGAAGGGGCGCACCGAGGTTGCGCCGCTGCGCCTCAAGCCGGCACCGCGTCTGCGCGTGCGCGTGCTGGCGGCGGAGAACGATCTGCCGTTGGCCGATGCGCGGGTGATGGTCGGGACGGCAAACGGACTTCCTTCCTTGATCGCAAGCGAGGAGAGCTGGGAAAGGCAGTCGCTGGTAGGAACCAATTTCGCGCGCACGGATGCAGACGGAGTTGCCTGGCTGACCGTCAGCGCGAGTTCTCCCTTCCACGTGGCGGCCAGCGCGCGCGAGCGCGTGCCCTCGGAGCCGCTGGCCTGTGCGGCGCTGCCTCTGGGCGAAGATCGTGAAGTGGTCCTCAGGCTCGCCAAGGGCGGCCGCGTGCGCGTCGAAGTGCGCGATTCCTCGGGAAATCCCGTGCAAGGTGTCGGAATCCTGCGTCGCGTGCCGCAAACCAGCATCGACACCGAAGACTGGTCGCAGCTGAGTCCGGAGCGCGAGACCGATGCGAACGGTGTGGCGTTCTTCTATGCGCTCAAGGCGGGCACGCACCTGTTCCGGGCCCACGACGGCCGCGGGGATGCCTGGGTTTCGAACGCTTCGGATGCCGCAGTGCGCGACTGGGTCACGGTCAACGTCGCCGAGCAAGGCGAAACACTGGTGCAACTGCGTGTCGCGCAGCGCGTCGAGCTCGTAGGCACCGTGCGGGCGGCGCGGCGCGCGGTGGCCGGTGCGCGCGTGAGCCTGTTGCGCGTGACGCCCGAGGGGCAGCGCGAGGAGAACACGTGGGAGGCGGCTCAGCACGTGCAGACCGATCCCAAGGGCAACTACCGCTTCGCGCAGGTCGCGGAGGGCAACTATCGCCTGATGGTGCTGCACGAAAGCCGGGCGCTGGCTCAACTTCAGACCGTGACGCTGCAGCGCTCGGAGGAACGCATCGATGTCGAGCTGGAGTCCTGCGGACTCTCCGGGCGGGTGGTCGACACTCAGGGCTTGCCCATTCAGGGTGTGCATGTGCAGCTCAGCTGCCTGGATCCACTGTACGGCGATGTCGAGGATTCGGCCAGGAGCCTGCGCTTCAGCAAGGGGCAGCTCACCGAAATCAGCCGCGACCTGACCCGCGATGCGGTGCGCACGGATCGCGAGGGGCGCTTTGAGCTGTCGGGCTTTGGCTCGGGCATGCCCCTGATGCTCAGCACCTACCACGACGAGTACGAACGCCGCCAGTTCAGGCTGGCCGAGTTTGCTCCGGATGAGCAGCGCACCGGCATCGAACTGCGTCTGGCGCGCGCCGGCCGCATCCACCTCACGCTGGAGCGGCCAAAGCCGGCCTCCGGTGAACTCGACTGGCTGGTTGTCCGCTTCGCGCTGCAGCTGGAAGGCGGGGGCAAAGAACTGCGCGCACAGGAATGGGCGCAGGCCGCCTGTCAGGCCGAGCAGCTCGGGCCGGGACGCTATCTGCTGACCGTGTGCAACCAGGACGGCGAGCCTCTGCCGGGCATCGAGCCTGTGGAAGCCGTGCTGGAAGAAGGCGGCGAGACCAAGGTCAGCATCACACTGCCATGAGCCGCAACTACGACGCGATCGTGCTCGATCTCGACGGCACGCTGCTGGATGACGACTCGCGCCTGCCGGAGCGCAACCGTCAGGTGCTGCTGGCGGCACATGAGCGCGGCGTGCGCGTGATGATCGCCACCGGCCGCTCCAATCTGTCTTCGCATGAGATCGTTGCAGAACTGGGCATCGACCAGCCGGCCGTGGTCTTCAACGGGGCCGGCCTGTACTGCGCGCGCCGTCAGAAGATGCTGGAAGAGCGCACTCTCTCGGGGCGGACGCTGGAGCGCACGCTGCGCTACGCCGAGCGCCATGCGCTGCTGCCGGTCGTGATGTGCGCGGATCAGAAGCTCGCGCTGCCGGCGCGGGACGCGCACGAGGAGGCCGCGCTGGCCTTCATGAGCGGTCTCAAGCTGGTCGGCCGCGAGGAACTGCTGCAGACGGAATTCGTGATCCGCGTCAGCCTCTTCAGCCGCGATCACGCCACGAGCGAGCACTTCGCGCAGCAGTGCGAGCAGTCCCTGCAGCAGCCGGTCTACATCACGCACTTTCCGCTCAATGTGCTGGCATCGCACCGCTCGAACCCGCTGCAGGTGCTCGACATTCATGCGCCCTGTCTGGGCAAGGGCGAGGCGCTGCGCATCCTCGCCGAACAGCACGGCATCGCGCCCGAGCGCGTCGTGGCCGTCGGCGATGCCACCAACGACATTCCGATGTTCGAGCGCGCGGGCCTCAGCGTGGCGATGGAGAACGGCATGGCTGAGGCGCGCGCGGTCGCCAGGCGCGTGATCGGCTCCAACAACTCCGATGCGCTCGCACAGCTCGTCGAGGAGCTGTTCCTGAGCTCAAACTCCGAGCGCTAGTCCTTACCGGACGGTTTGCCGGACGGCTTGGCTGCCGTCGCCGGACTGTCCTTGGAAGGCGCGCTGGCCGGGCTGTCGGCCTTCTGCCCGGCCTTGTAGGACTCCGAGCGGTAGTCGGTCAGGTAGAAGCCATCCCCTTTGAACAGGAATCCCGCGCCGCCCGACACCAGCCGCTCCAGTTTGGGCTTCTTGCACTTGGGGCAGGTCTTCTTCGGCTTCTCGCTCATGCCGTGGAAGATCTCCTCGACATGGCCGCAGGCCGCACAGCGATAGTCGTAGGTCGGCATCAGCTCTGCGCCTGTTCGATCGGTCCGCTGACGCGCACCTGCGCCGGACGCAGGATCTGGGTGCCCGACCAGTAGCCCTTGCGCAGGGTCTCGATCACCATGCCGGGCTCGTGCTCGGCAGTGGGCACGGTCTCGACGGCCTGATGCATGCCGGCGTCGAACTTGCCGCTCTGCGCGACGAGCCTCAGGCCCTGCGCTTCGAGCACGCGCCACAGCTGCGCGCGCGTCATCTCGACGCCGGCGCGCAGGTTGCGCGTCTCCTCGCTGCTCGCCGGCGAGGCCAGCGCCATGTCCAGGTAGTCGAGCACCAGCAGCAGCTCCTGCAGCAGGCCCTGCTTGGCGCGCGCCACCGCGCTGTCGATGTCCGTGCCCATGCGGCGGCGCAGGTTCTGGTAGTCTGCCTGCGCCCGCTGCCACGCGGCGAGGTGCTCATCGCGCTCGCGCCGCAGCTGCTCCAGCTCGCCGGACTCCACCGCGGCATCGCTGGCCGCGCCCTGATCGTTGGTTTCGTTGTCGCTCATGACTTGCCGCTGAAGATGCTGCTGATGCGCTCGTAGAAGCTCTTGTTGCCGCTCTTCTTGTTCTCGATGTCCTCGAACTCGCGCAGGATGTCCTTCTGGCGGCTGTCGAGCTTCTTTGGAATCTCGATAAACACGCGCACCAGCAGATCGCCGCGCCCGCTGCCGTCCATGCTGGGCAGGCCCTGGCCGCGCAGGCGGATCAGCTTCCCGATCTGGGTTCCGGCCTCGATCTTGACCTCGGCCTTGCCGCGCAAGAGCGGGACCTCGACCTTGTCGCCCAGCGCCAGCTGCGCAAAGGAGAAGGGCAGTTCGCAGATCAGGTCCGCGCCGTCGCGCTGGAAGATGGAGTGCTCGCGTTCGCGCACGATCACATACAGATCACCGCGCGGCGCGCCGCGATCTCCCGCATCACCTCCGCCGGGCACGCGCAGCGAGATGCCGTCCTCGACACCGGGCGGAATGCGCAGCTTGATGTCGCTCTTCTCGGCGACCTTGCCCGAACCCCGACAGTCCGTACACGGATGCTCGATCGTGCTGCCTTCGCCGCGGCAGGCGGGGCAGGGCGTCGCCAGCGTGAAGAAGCCTTGGTTGCGGTGAACCTGGCCGCGACCGCCGCAGGTCTTGCAGACCGTGACCTGCGTGCCGGGCTTGGCACCCGAGCCTTGGCAGAGCTTGCACTCCTCGGCGCGCTTGAGGCTGATCGTGCGCTCAACGCCGCTCTCGATCTCCTCCAGCGTCATCTCCAGCTCAATTTTCAGCGCGCGCCCGGGCTGCGGACCCGCGCTGCGTCCGCCGAAGCCGCCGCCGAAGCCGAAGATATCGCCGAACGCGGAGAAGATGTCCTCCATGTTCGTGTAGCGCTGGCCTTCAAAGCCGCCGCTGGGGCCGAAGGCCTGATGCCCGAACTGGTCGTATTGGCGGCGCTTCTGTTCGTCGGAGAGCACTCCGTAGGCCTCGGCCGCGTCTTTGAAGCGCTGCTCGGCCTCCTTGTCGCCCGGGTTGCGATCGGGGTGGAACTTCAGCGCAGCCTGACGGTAGGCCTTCTTGATCTCCTCGGCGCTGGCGGTCTTGGCGACTCCCAGCATCTCGTAGTAGTCCTGCTTCTGGCTCATGCGCGGAGTGTGGCTTGGTCTCTAGGGACGCGGGCGGGGAGTGCGCTCCGAGATTCCGGAGGCCGCTCCACGCCCGCGCGATTCTTCTAGCACAAGATCAGCTCAGGCTGCCTTCGACCTTGGGCTTCTCATCCTTGATTTCGGTGACCATCGAGTCGGTCGTCAGCAGCAGGCCGGCGATCGAAGAGGCATTCTGCAGCGCCGAGCGCACGACCTTGGCGGGGTCGATCACGCCGGCCTGGAACATGTCCATGTACTCTCCGGTCAGCGCGTTGAAGCCGTAGGCCTTGCCCTTCTCGCGGGCGGTCTCGACCACCACGGCGCCGTCTTCGCCGGCGTTGGCGGCGATCTGGCGCATGGGGGCCTCGAGGGCCTTCTCGATGATCATCGCGCCGAAGCGCGCGTCGCCCTTGAGGTCGAGCTTCTTCACGGCCTCGACGCAGCGCATCAGGCACACGCCGCCGCCGGGAACGATGCCTTCCTGAATCGCCGCGCGAGTTGCGTTGAGCGCGTCCTCGAGCAGGTCCTTCTTGGCCTTCATCTCGACCTCGGTCTTGCCGCCGGCCTTGATCACCGCGACACCGCCGGTCAGCTTCGCCAGACGCTCTTCGAGCTTCTCGCGATCGTAGTCCGACTTGGTGTTCTGGATCTGGACGCGGATCTGCGCCACGCGGTCGGCGATCGACTTCTTGTCGCCGCTGCCGCCGACGATCGTCGTGGCGTCCTTGGTGACGCGCACGCGCTTGGCCGAGCCGAAGTACTCCGGCGTGACCTTCTCGATCGGCACGCCCAGCTCCTCGGTGATCGCCGTGCCGCCCGTCAGGGCCGCGATGTCGCCGAGGTAGGCCTTGCGGCGGTCGCCGAAGCCCGGCGCCTTGACGGCGCAGACGTTCAGCACGCCCTTGAGGCGGTTGATCACCAGCGCGGCCAGCGCCTCACCGTCGATGTCTTCGGCGATGATCAGCAGCGGACGGCCGGAGCGCGCCGCGGCTTCGAGCACGGGCACGAACTCGCGCACGGTCGAGATCTTCTTGTCGTAGATGAAGATGTAGGGGTTCTCGAACTCGGTGGTCAGCTTGGTGAGGTCGGTGGCGAAGTACGGCGAGAGGTAGCCCTTGTCGAACTCCATGCCCTCGACGACGTCGACCTGCGTCTCGATGCCCTTGTTTTCCTCGATCGTGATCACGCCCTCGTCGCCGACCTTCTCGAAGGCATCGGCCAGCATGCGACCGATCTCGGCGTCGTTGTTGGCGGAGATCGCGGCCACGTTGGCCTTCTCCTCGCGGGTCTTGACCTTGCGGGACTGGGCCTGGATCGAGGCCACGGCCGCGTCGACGGCCTGCTCGATGCCGCTGCGCAGCTCGATGGTGTTGACGCCGGTGGCGAGGAACTTGAGGCCCTCGTTGAAGATCGCGGACGCAAGCACCGTGGCGGTGGTGGTGCCATCGCCGGCGACGTCGTTGGTCTTGTTGGCGACTTCGAGCACGAGCTTGGCGCCCATGTTCTCGAAGGGGTCGGACAGCTCGATTTCCTTGGCGACCGAGACGCCGTCCTTGGTGACGTGCGGGGCGCCGAAGGACTTCTGCAGGATCACGTTGCGGCCCGCGGGGCCGAGGGTGACGCGCACCGTCTTGGCGAGCTTCTCGATGCCGCTCTTCATCTTCGCGCGCGCGTTCTCGTCGAACAGGATTTGCTTGGCCATGGTTGTTGTCTTGCTAGGGGGTGTTGTTCGTGTTTGTGGTGGGGTGAGTCGCGTGCGGGATCAGAAGTCCATGCCTCCCATGCCGCCCATTCCACCCATGCCGCCCATGCCGCCCATCTCCTCATCTTCCATGCCGCCGCCGGCCGGAGCCTTCTTCTTGGGCTCGGGCTTGGTGGCGATCAGAGCGTCGGTGGTGAGCAGCAGGGTCGCCACGCTGACCGCGTTGTTGAGCGCAGCCTTGGTGACCTTGGTGGGGTCGACGATGCCCTTCTGGATCATGTCGACATACTCGCCGCGCAGGGCGTCGAAGCCGTGGCTCGACTTCTTCTCGCGCAGCACGCGGTGCGCGACCACGGTGCCGTCGAAGCCTGCGTTGGCCGCGATCTGCTGAACCGGGCGCGCGAGCGCTTCGTGCAGCAGATCCAGACCCATGTTGTAGTCCTCGTCATCCTGAATGCGCATGCCCTTGAGCACATCGCGCGCGCGCAAAAGCGCCACGCCGCCGCCCGGCAGGATGCCTTCCGCCACGGCCGCGCGGGTCGCGTGCAGTGCGTCCTCGATCAGGGCCTTGCGCTCCTTGACCTCCGTGTCGGTCGCGCCGCCCACGTTGATCTGGGCGATGCCGCCCGTCAGCTTGGCGAGACGCTCCTGAAGCTTCTCGCGGTCGTAGTCGGAGGTGGTCTCCGCGACCTGCGCGCGGATCTGCGCCACGCGGCCCTGGATGTCTTCCTTCTTGCCGGAGCCCCCGACGATCGTGGTGTTGTCACCGTCGATCACGACGCGCTTGGCGGTGCCCAGATCGCGGATCGTGAGCTGATCGAGCTCGCGGCCCTCATCCTTCATCAGCGCGCTGCCGCCGGTCGAAACCGCGATGTCGAGCAGCATTTCCTTGCGGCGGTCACCGTAGCCGGGCGCCTTGACCGCGCAGACGTTGAGCACGCCGCGCAGCTTGTTGACGACCAGCGTCGCGAGCGCCTCGGAGTCGACGTCCTCGGCGATGATCAGGAGCGGGCGGCCGGCCTGCTTGACCTTCTCGAGCACGGGCAGGAGCTTCTGCAGCGAGCTGATCTTGTTCTCGGTCACGAGGATCAGCGGCTTGTCGAACTCGCAGGTCATGCGGTTGGGTTCGGTGACGAAGTGCGGCGAGAGGAAGCCGCGGTCGAACTGCATGCCCTCGACCACATCGACCGTCGTCTCGAGCGTCTTGCCGTCCTCGACGGTGATGACACCGTCCTTGCCGACCTTCTCCATGGCGTCGCTGATCAGCTCGCCGGTGCGCGCATCGTTGTTGGCCGAGATCGTCGCGACCTGACGGATTTCGCCGCTCTTCGACACCGGGCGGGACATCTTCTCCAGCTCTCCGGTGACCGCGGAGGCGCCGTCCTTCATGGCCTTCACCAGGCGCGCGGGCGCTGCACCCGCCGTGACGGCGCGCAGGCCCTGGCTGAAGATCGCCTCGGTCAGCAGCGTCGCAGTGGTGGTGCCGTCACCGGCGACATCGCTGGTCTTGCTGGCGACTTCCTTGACCAGCTGGGCGCCCATCTGCTCGTAGGGGTCCTGCAGCGAGATCTCCTCCGCGACAGTGACGCCATCCTTGGTGATGGTGGGGGCGCCCCAGCCCTTGTCGAGGATCGCGTTGCGACCGCGGGGGCCGAGGGTCGTGACGACTGCCTTGGAGAGCTTCTCGACGCCGCGGCGAATCGCATCGCGGGCATCGGACTCGAAAACCATCTGCTTGGCCATAGAGTGCGCTGAGGGGGGTGAGTGAAGAAAGAATGCGGGACGGCGCGACCCTAGCAAGAAAGATGCCGAGCGTTTCGGAATCCGTAAGTCGATTTTGTATAAGCACTTAGTGAGCCTCTTGGGGCTGGCTTTGCGCTGCCGCCTTGGCAGGGAAGAACTTTCTCGGCGCAGCCCGACTGCCATGCTGGCAGATACCCAGTTCTCGCTTGGGCGCCAGCGCGCCCTGTGCGACACTGCGGGGCTACCGAACCCCACTCATGAACTCCACACCCAGCCCATTCCACTCACTCGGCCTCAGTCCGGCAATCGTCGAGGCCATCACGGCGCTGGGTTACGAAGAACCGACCCCGATTCAGGCCGCTGCCATCCCCGAGCTGCTCGGCGGCAAGGATGTACTCGGTCAGGCCGCCACGGGCACCGGCAAGACCGCGGCGTTCGCGCTGCCGATGCTGGAGCTGCTCGCGCGCGACACTGAAGCTTCCCATCGTCCGCGCGCGCTGGTGCTCGTGCCGACGCGCGAGCTCGCCATGCAGGTCTCCGAGGCCGTCCACAAGTACGGCAAGGCACAGGGCGCGCGCGTCTTGCCAATCTACGGCGGCCAGCCGATGCACCCGCAGCTGCGCGCGCTCTCGCGCGGTGTCGATGTCGTCGTCGCAACGCCCGGACGCGCGCTCGATCACCTCAACCGCGGCACGCTGGAACTCGAAGCCGTGCGCCTCGTCGTGCTCGACGAAGCCGACGAGATGCTCGACATGGGCTTTGCCGAGGATCTCGAGGCGCTGCTCAGCGCGCTGCCCGAGCAGCGTCAGATGGCGCTGTTTTCCGCGACGCTGGCCCCGCGCATTCTCGCGATTGCGCGCTCGCACCTGCGCCAACCCGTGCGCATCCAGATCGAGGCCGAGGAGCCCACCGCCGGCGAGCTGCCGCGCGTGCGCCAGAGCGCCTACATCGTGCAGCGCGGCCACAAGCCCCAGGCGCTCGCGCGTGTGATCGACATGGAAGCGCCCGAGTCCGCGATCGTGTTCTGCCGCACGCGCGTGGAAGTCGACGAGCTGACCGAGGCCATGAATGCGCACGGCTACCGCGCCGAGGCGCTGCACGGCGGCTTCGCGCAGGAGCAGCGCGAACGCGTGCTCAAGCGCTTCCGCGAAGGCAAGACCGACCTGCTCGTCGCCACCGACGTCGCGGCGCGCGGACTCGACATCCAGCATCTTTCGCATGTGGTCAACTACGATGTGCCCACCGCACCCGAGTCCTATGTGCACCGCATCGGCCGCACGGGCCGCGCCGGCCGCGAAGGCGTAGCGATCACGCTGCTCGAGCCGCGCGAGCAGCGCCTTCTGCGCAACATCCAGCGCGCCACCGGACAGGAGATCGCCATCGAGGCGCTGCCGACGGTCGCCGACCTGCGCGCGCGCCGCATCGAGCTCTTCAAGGCCTCCTTGGTCGAAGCCATGCAGGCCGGCGAGCTCGAGCCCTACCAGAACATGCTCGCCGAACTGGGCGAGGAGCACCCGCCCGGCGATCTGGCGGCCGCGGCGCTCAAGATGGCGCACGAGGCCCTGCATCCCAAGTCACAGGAAGCCGAGATTCCCGGCGGCAAGCCGGGCCGCTCTGAGCGCGAGGACCGCTGGGCGGAACGCAACGCAGGGGAGCGGGATGCGGGGCCGCGGGAGCGCTTCGAAGAGCGCCGGCCGGCGCGCAGCAGCGGGCCGAGTGCGCACGGCTTCGATGTGGCGCGGCTATTCATCGGCGCGGGGCGCATCGACAACCTGCGCCCGGGCGATCTGGTGGGGGCGATCGCCAATGAAGCGGGACTGCCCGGCGACGCGATCGGTGCGATCCGCATCACCGAGCGCTTCAGCCTCGTTGAGGTGCCGGAGGAGTTCGCCGAAGATGTGATCGCGGCACTCTCGGGCACGAAGATCCGCGGACGGCGCGTGCAGGTGCGGCGCGATCGGTTGGGCTAGGTCGGTTGGGCTAGGTCGGTTGGGCTAGGTCGGTTGTCGCGCCGCCGAAGGAGGCTGCCATCCCCCGACGCCGCGGCCGGTCTTGAATGCCAGATCGCAATGGTCCTAGCGGCCGAGCGAAGCTCCGGAAATTCTCCCGCCCAGAGAATCGATGCGCTCGCCGAGCCACAGGGCCTCTGCGTACATCACGGCGGTTTCCGGGTGATTCGGCACATCGAGCCGAACGACGCGGAGTTCCTGGCTTCCATCCTCCGTGCTCACTCCCTGATGCCCGACAGCCCAGCCAGACGGAAGGCCGGGCGAATACTCTTCGCCGGCTTTCAGATGAACGAGCTCGTACTGACCGCTGGCCATCAGATCCTTCAGCATCTGATCGACCTTCCGCACGCGAACCGAGACAAGCTCCTTCCTCGCGGCGATCAATTGCTCCACTGTCATTCCGGAGTACTTGTCTTCAAAAGATCGGGCCTCCGAGACAATCTTCGCAGTCCCATCGCCAACAGGGTGTGTTGGTGTCGAATGGCGGCTGAGCGTGTCTTCCACTACCAGAACAGGCTTTTCGGGTGCGGCCAGCTCAAGGCTGCCCGCGGGTGCCTCTGCCTGTGTCAGACCGGGAAGCGGTGGGTGCCCTTCAGGCCCCAGTGAGATGATTGAGACCAAGGCCGCCAGCAGAACTGCTGATGCCAAGCCGAGCTTGAGAGCATGCTTCATGGGAAGAGCGGGAGCGGATCAGCTCCGCGCCAAGGCTGTCGGGAAAAAAGCAGAGTGAAATCAGCGGCAATGCCGCAGACACTGTACATCTCCTCTCCGGCAGGCGCAAGTCAGTCACCCGCGCGCTGCCTCACTGCACCGCAATCACCGCACCGCAATCACCGCATCAGGCGGCCCTTGGCATCGTGCGTCACGGTGATCGCTTCCACGATCGACCAGATCCACACCGCGATGGAAGCGATGCCGCAGCTGACCAATCCGCCGGGCACCGCGAGGATCAGCTGGATGATCGCCCGGCTGGTGTAGCCCGCGTAGAAGTTGTTGACGCCGAAGGGCAGCAGGATCGCGAGCAGCACGTAGACCACGCGCTCCTTGTCGGCCACAGGCAGCGGCTCCTGCGCACCGCTCGAGTACGGACCCGAAGCCGCCAGCGGCGGCAGCGGTGCGCCCGGTTGGGGCGTCTGCATCGGACGGGGCGCGGGACCCAGCGGAGGCGGGAGTCCCAGAGAAGCTCCCAGCGTGGTTTCCGCGAGCGCGGCCCAGTTGGCCATGCCCTGCGTCCAGACCAGCGTGCGTCCGTCGATCACGCCCTGGTTGGCGAGATCACGCAGCTGGGCTTCTTCGATCGGACCTTTGCGCTGACCGTTTTCGGCGTAGTACCACATGTGAGTCCTTACGCAGGGTAGACGGATCTATTTCAGAAGAAAAGCGGCCGACCCGGACGCGCGCGGCTCAGGCGTAGTCCAGGAGCCGATGCTCGGGGTTCTTGCGCCGCGCGGCCTGCTTGTCCCACTCGCTGGTGAACAGCACCACGGTCTTGCCGCGCGAGTCCTTGGTGACCAGCGCGGTGGTGGGGGACTGGAAGCTCTCGAGGTCGCCTTCCAGCCAGGCGCTGCACTCGAAGGCCAGCGGCGAGACCTGCGTTTCGACGCCGTACTCATCCGAGAGGCGGTACTGCAGCACTTCGAACTGCAGCTTGCCGACGGCCGCGATCACCGGATCGTTGCTGAGGCCGCCTTCGGGTAGCAGGCGCTGCACGGTGCCCTCGGCGATCAGCTGCTCCATGCCCTTGTCGAAGGACTTGCGCTTGGTGGTCTCCTTGGGCGCAATGCGCGCGAAGACTTCGGGCTGGAACAGCGGCAGAGGCTTGTGCTCGAAGCCCCCGGCCAGCGAGATCGTGTCGCCGATGCGGAAGGTGTCGCGGCTGATCAGGCCGACGACATCGCCGGGGTAGGCCTCATCGAGCGTGCTGCGCTCCTGCGCGACCATGGTGTGCGGACGCGCGAGGCGGATTTCCTTGTCGAGGCGATGGTGCTTGACGACCAGATCGCGGCCGAAGCGTCCCGAGCAGATGCGCACGAACGCGAGGCAGTCGCGGTGGCGCTTGTCCATGTTGGCCTGGATCTTGAACACGTAGGCGCTGAAGGGCGCTTCGACCGGATCGAGCAGCGACTCGCCGCCGCTCGCCAGATCGATGGGGCGCGGGCCGGGCGGCGGCGCGAGCTCGACGAAGGCGTCGTAGAAGGGCTCGACGCCGAAGTTCGTCAGCGCGGAGCCGAAGAAGGTCGGCGTGACCTCGCCCTTGAGGAAGGCTTCGCGCGAGAAGGGGTTGCCCGCCACCTCGAGCAGCTCAAGGTTTTCGAGCGTTTTCGCGTAGAGCTCCGTGCCGATGCGCTGCTCGAGCGCAGGATCGTCGAACGCCAGGCGCTCGATGTCGGCCTTCTGCGCGCCGCCGCTGGAGGTCTTGGTGAACAGCAGCACTTCCTGCGTGCGCCGATCGATCACGCCCTGGAAATCGCGGCCCATGCCGATCGGGAAGTTGAGCGCGGAAGCGTGGATGCCGAGCACGCCTTCGACCTCGGCCATGAGATCGAGCGGATCGCGCCCGGGCAGGTCGAGCTTGTTGATGAAGGTCAGCACCGGAATCCGGCGCAGGCGGCAGACCTCGAAGAGCTTGCGCGTCTGGGTCTCGACGCCCTTGCTCGCGTCGAGCACCATGATCGCGGAGTCGGCGGCCGTCAGCGTGCGATAGGTGTCTTCGCTGAAGTCCTGGTGGCCCGGCGTGTCGAGTACGTTGATCACCATGCCCTTGTAGGGGAACTGCATCGCCGAGGAGGTGATCGAGATGCCGCGCTCCTGCTCCATGCCCATCCAGTCGGAGGTCGCGAGCTTGCCCTTGCGGTTCTTGACCATGCCCGCGGTGCGGATCAGGCCCGAGTAGAGCAGGAGTTTTTCGGTCAGCGTGGTCTTGCCCGCGTCCGGGTGCGAGATGATCGCAAAGGTGCGGCGGCGCGCGGTCTCGCGGGCCAGTTCCGGATCGGGTGCGGGGCACATGGGGCGCAAGATGATACTGCCTGCCTGCGCATGCGGCACGCTCCCTTCGGACAGATGCTAGGATCACGACCGAGCCATGCCGCACTTCCTTCTTCCGGCCCTGCTTCTGTCCGCCGTTCCGCAGAGCGGCACTCCGGTGGCCCGGCTGATCGGTCTGGAGGGCGCGGTGCAGGAACTGCCCCTTTCCGCGCTCGATCTCGCCGACCCGCGCACCAAACAGGCCTGGCGCGTGCGCTTTCCGGCGAGCGCAATCGTCGAGGTGCCCGCAGACAGCGCGCGCGTGCGCCTGTGGAGCGGAGAGCTGCTGCACGGCGAGTGGCGCGGAGGCAAGGAGGAGTCCTTCGTGTTCTCCACCACCAGCGGCGTGCCGCTGGTGCTGGGCATCGAGGAACTCGACGCGCTGGAGTATCCCGCGCGCGTTCCCGCCGGCTGGGGCAAGCCCATCGAGCCGGCGGCCGAGGGCGACCGCCTGTACCGCCGCTCGCGCGAGGCGCTCGATCTGCTCGGCGGCGGCACGCAGGCTTTTCAGAGTGCCGGTATCGCGTTCGACATCAACGGCATCGGCGTCAAGGAGATCCCGATCGGCGAGGTCGCGGCGCTTTTCATCGATCGCGAGGCGCGCGAGCTGTACGAGCCGAAGGCAGGGGCGGGAACGCCGGTCGAGCTGGATCTCACCGACGGCGGACGCCTGCAAGGCAGCCTGGTGCGGCTCTCGCTGGCGGGCTGTGAGCTTGTGCGCGCCGGCGGTGAGCGTCTGGAAATTCCGCTGCAGGCCATCGCACAGCTCAGCGTACGCGACGGCCGGCTGAGCTGGCTCTCGGCCCTGCCGGTGAGCGAGGCGCCCGCCTGCTCGCCGTTCGGAGACGATCTGGGGCTGCAGTGGCCCAGCCGCATGGATCGCTCCGTCAGCGGCGGACGGCTGCGCGTGCGCTCCGAAGTCAGCGCGCGCGGCATTGGCATGCACGCTCCCAATCGCATCGCGTGGCAGCTCGACGGCAGCGAACAGCGCCTCACGGGAGCCGTCGGCATCGATGACAGCACGCGCGAGCTCGCGGCGCGCGGCTCGGTGATCTTCCGCGTGCTGTGCGACGGCAAGGAAGTCTGGTCCAGCGGCATCGTGCGCGGAGGCGAAGCGGCGCGGGCCCTGCCCGCGATCGAGCTGCGCGGCGTCCGGCGGCTGGAGCTGGCGGCAGATGACGCCGGCGACGGTTTCGCGGGCGATCGGGCCAATTGGCTCGAGCTGGCGCTGTCGCGCTAGTCTTCGGAGGCCGTTCCGGCTTGTGAACCGGCGCCTCAGTCCGTACCTGAGTCCGCCGCTGCGTCCGCGCCCGATTCCGCGCGCCGAATCATGCGCGGTCCCAGACTGCGGAAGTACACGCCGCAGTCGCCGCCGCGCTGCTTGGCCGTGCGCAGCGCACGCTCGCTGTGTTCGCGCAGCAGCTCCGCGGATTCCAGGTCGCGGCCGTTGGTGCTCTCAAAGCCGATCGAGCCGCTGACACGCAGGCCGCTGTGCTCGGGCAGCGTGTGCGGATTGAGCGCGCGCAGCGCCTCCAGCAGGCGCACCACGACGCGCGCGCCCTGGGCTGGTGTCGTGTACGGCAGCAGCACGCCGAACTCATCTCCGCCCAGCCGGCCGGCGACATCCTCGGCGCGCAGCTGCGAGCGGATCGCATCGGCGGCGCGCGCGAGCGCGCGGTCGCCCTGCGTGTGGTCCAGCTGCTTGTTGATCAGCCCGAAGCGGTCGAGATCGATCAGCAGCAGGCACAGCGGCAGCTGGTGCCGTCGGCTGGCGGAGAAGTGCTCGAGCAGGCGTTCCTCGAAGGCTCCTGCGCGCAGCAGGCCCGTGCGCTCGTCGTGCTGAGCGCGGTGGCGCAGATCCTCGACCTGCCCCAGCGCGATCGAGCGCGCGAGCAGGGACTCCATGCGCCAAGCCAGCTCCTCCGGACTGGCGGCGCGCGTCGCGAGATCGAACTCGCGACGACGGTAGGCGAGCCGGGAGAGCGCCTCGGCGCGGGCTTCGCCCTCGGCGCAGATGTACAGGAGCAGCGGCGACTGCTCGTCCATG
>Ga0209668_10000115_pt1 | contig 32115 bp, 25 predicted proteins | sample FrelakmetPLP11PL_FD_187150 | JGI IMG/M metagenome (GOLD analysis project Ga0209668, IMG submission 187150) | Freshwater lake sediment microbial communities from the University of Notre Dame, USA, for methane emissions studies - PLP11 PL (SPAdes)... | ecosystem: Environmental > Aquatic >...
ACCATGAATTGCTATTGCTGTTCCTATTGCTTTTGGATTTGTTAGAAGCTGACCTAACATTTGCATAATCTGCATTTTAGCATCATTTAAACCATACACAGCTTGATCAAGTGTTTTTTGAGCATTTGCCATAAATTCATGACAACTTTCAACTCCATTTTCAATGCTAATTGGAAGTGTTTGATAATTTGTGAATGGAATTTTCATAAAGGTATCAACCCAATTTTTGATTTTATAAAATTCACCACTACCTGGTTCCATATATCTTAATGAATTTACCTTTTTGAATGCTGCTGCTTTAAATTGAACAGGAATATCTGCTTCTAATAATGTCATTCTATATGGTTTCTCTATTCTAGTTATTTTATTTATTTCTCTAAGCTCCTTTATCAACTTTTTTTGATTTTCAGTCTCTAATTTTTCATAGAATGAATAATCATTCATAGAATTTTTATCACTCATGATTTTTCTAAAAATTCTTAAATTTTTTGCTTTTTGTTTTTTTTCTTTTTTTTCTTTCTTTTTTTGTTGATTCTTTACGTCTTCCTCATATACTTCAATACATTTTTCAATTGATTTATCTTTAGGATTTTGTTTTAACAATTCTTTAAGTTTTTCTAAAACTTCTACTTTATTTTCACATTTTGTATCATCTTTATTTTCATCTTTATTTGATTTATCATTATCATTGTCATTTATAATTTTTTGTTTTTGGGTCTTTTTTTGAGCTATATTTTTCTTTTTTGATGATTTTTTAGGAATTTCTTCATCTTCATCTTCTTCACTTTCTTCATCTTCATCATATTCAGTTGATTCATCAGTTGAAACAGATTCATCTTCATCTTCAGTTGCATCATCAGAATCTTCATAACCATCATAATCTGAGTCATAGTCTTCCCATTCATCCTCATCATCTCCCATACCACCAATTGTAAATATTATATTTAATTTACCAGGTTTTGCGTCAACATTTTCATCATCTGTCTCTTCTTCATCTTCAGTATCTTTAGAACCAAGTGATATAGATTCATCATCAGAAACTTCAATTTTTTTATTCTTTTTATTTTTTTTATCATTTTTATTTTTTTTTGATTTTGATTTTTTACTGACCTTTTCTTCTTCTTCATCCAACTCTGTAGCAGTTTCCCAATTTTCATCATCATCAGTTTCAACCTTTTTATTTTTTTTAGAAGTTCTTTTCTTTGGTTTATAATCACTATCATCACTCTCGTTAACTTCTTCTACTATATCTTTTAATTTTTCTCCAGCTTTAATTTTTTTTTCCAAATGTTTTGATGGAAATATTTTTTGAACATACTTTCTAAATTCATGCATATCCATTTCTTCATTATCAGAATCAGAACCTTCTTCATTATCACTGTCTGATTCTTCATTTTTCTTTTTTTTGCGATCAGCTTCAGCCTTCTTATTAGAACGCTTAATTAATTCACGCTTTGATAATTTGTTTGAACTGTCACGAGTCATTCTTATATTATATATCTTAAATAATTAATTTTAAATAGTTATCAATTTTATTTAAAAAAATAATATAATTAAAATTGATTTGATACTAGTTATAGTTCATTGAATATGGTGATATGTTTCAAATGTATGAGATGGTAATAATTCATTTGAATTATTAAATCCACTAAACCCAGCAAAATTTCCTGAAGCATCATATGTTTCTTCATTTTCATTCGAATCTTCATATTCCAAAAATATTTTAATTTTAGAAATTATATTATTTCTACACATTCCACATTTATTATTCATTTTATTTATACAATTTAAACAAAAAGTATGTCCACATGGATTTAAACAAGTATTAATTCTATTTGTTACACAAATAGAGCATATATTTATTAATTGTGGTTTATCATCATCTTTAAGACAAAATTTTACAAGTCTTTTAAAATCACTTATTTTTTTATAATTATTTGTAAGTTCTTGTTCTATTTTAAATATAAAAGTATCTATATCATTCTCTAAACACTTAATTTGATTTAAAAAATCAAAACTAAATAATTGTCTATTAAGGTCAAGTTTAACAGAAATATTAATATTTGTATTAATTTTTTTTGATAAATTTTCATAAATATTTTTTATTTTTTCTATTCCATCATTTAATTCTTTACAATAATTTTTATATTCGTCATATTCACCAAGCATCTGTTTTAATTTAGATGTTTGTTCATTAATATGTTTAATGTCTTTTTTAGCTTTATTAATCATTAAAAATACTTTTTCTTCATCTAAATTTAAATGATGTTGAAAATATTTATCTAATATAGTAATTTCAGCAATTTTATTATATTCTTCATTTAGTTTGTTAAATGTATCCATCATTTCTTTTGTAGCTGTTTGTATTTCATTTCTTGTATTTATATTATTTAATGTTCCTGATAATTGAATTAAATCCATTGAATGTGTTAAATCCATTGGATGTATTAATACTATATATTTAAGTAATTTAAATAATTTAAAACAATTTTAAATCTAGAATTAAATAGTAAATTATTTTAATTTGAATTATAAGTAATATTTTTAAAAATAAAATTGATTTATAAAAACAATTTAAATCTATATTCATATATTATAAGAGATGTCCAAATTTGCAAATTCCAATTATAGTTCAATGAATATTTCAAAGATAGTTGGTATACAATTCAGTATTCTATCACCTGATGAAATAAGAAAAGGTTCAGTAGCTGAAATTACAAGTAGAGATACTTATATTAACAATAAGCCTGTAATTGGGGGTTTGTTTGATCCAAGAATGGGTGTTTTAGAGCCTGGTCTAATTTGTCCTACAGATGGATTAGATTATATGCTTACACCAGGTTATTCTGGTCATATTGAATTAGCTAGACCAGTATTTTATATTCAATATTTAGTCACTATACAAAAACTACTAAGATGTGTTTGTTTTAAATGCAGTAAACTTTTAATAAGTAAAGAAAAATACAAACAAGCATTAAAAATTCAAGGAGACGCAAGATGGAAATATGTATTTTCATTAGCAAGTAAAATAAAAAGATGTGGAGAAGATACATCTGATGGATGTGGTTGCTTACAACCAAATAAAATTAGAAGAGAAGGTTTAGCAACTATTTATGCTGAATGGAAGAGTGAAGATACAGAAACCGAACCAATGATTATAAAATTAACTCCTGAGTTAGTATTAAAAATATTTAAGAGAATATCTGATGAAGATGTTACATTTATGGGTTTTAGCTCAGTCTATGCAAGACCAGATTGGATGATTTGCCAAGTTATGACTGTTCCTCCACCAGCTGTTAGACCATCTGTTAAACATGATGCTCAACAACGTTCAGAGGATGATTTAAGTCATATATTAGTTAATATTATTAAAACTAATAAAACTCTTCAAGAAAAAATTCAAAGTAATGCTCCATCAAATGTTATTGATGATTGGAGTACTGTTTTACAATATTATGTAGCAACACAAGTAAATAATAAAATTCCAGGGGTTGCTTCAGTAGCACAACGATCTGGAAGACCATTAAAATCAATTAATGATAGATTAGTTGGTAAGGGTGGTCGTATGAGAGGTAATTTAATGGCAAAACGTGTAGACTTTAGTGCTCGTTCTGTAATTACTGCTGATCCAAATATTTCTATAAGAGAATTAGGTGTACCTATGAAGGTTGCTAAAAATATTACAAAACCGGTTGTAGTTAATAAAATTAATAGAGATTTCTTAACAAAATTAGTTAGAAATGGTCCGGATGTTTGGCCTGGAGCTAAAATGTTAGAAAAGAAAAATGGAGAGTCAATTACATTAAAATATTATTTAGATAGAAATTCAATTGTATTAGAAGATGGTGATATTGTTCATCGTCATATGATGAATGGTGATGCTATTTTATTTAATAGACAACCTACACTACATCGAATGAGTATGATGTGTCATATTGCGAGAATTATGAAAAGAGGTGATACATTTAGAATGAATGTAGCAGACACAAAGCCTTATAATGCGGATTTTGATGGAGATGAAATGAATTTACATATGCCACAAGATCCTGAATCAGAGTCTGAGCTAAAAAATTTGGCTGCTGTACCTTATCAAATCATTAGTCCTGCTAATAATTCATCAATTATAGGTATTTATCAGGATTCAATGCTTGGTTCATATTTATTTTCAAGAGATAATATAAAATTTACTCCTAGACAAGCAATGAATTTACTCATGATGTTTAATGGTACAAATGAAAATAAACTTATAAATGATATTCAAAATGAAGGAGGAATTTCTAATTTTAATATTCTTAGTCAAATAATGCCTCCTTTATCAATGAAATATAAAACAAAGGCTTTTAAAGATGAAACTAAAACACCAAATGCTATTATTGAAATTAAAAATGGTAAATATATTCGTGGACAAATGGATAAAAGTGTATTAGGTGCTGGAACAAAAGGCTTATTACAAAGAGTTTGTAATGATTTTGGAAATATGGCTTCAGCAAAATTTATTGATGATTTACAAAATATTGTTACTGAATATATGAAACATGCTGGTTTTAGTGTTGGTATTAGTGATTTAATATCAAATCAAAATACTAATGATGAAATTATAAAGGTTATTACTCAAAAGAAAACAGAAGTAAAAAATTTAATAGATCAAGTTCAGTTAGGTATATTTGAAAATAATACTGGTAAAACAAATGAAGAAGAATTTGAAACACAAGTAAATAGTATTCTTAATCAAGCTACTTCAGAGGCAGGTAAAATTGGATTGAAAAATTTATCTGAAGGTAATCGTTTTGTTACAATGGTTCAGGCTGGGTCTAAAGGTTCTGATTTAAATATTTCCTTTATGATTTCTTGTCTTGGCCAACAAAATGTTGATGGTAAACGTATTCCTTATGGTTTTGAACATAGAACTCTTCCACATTATACTAAATACGATGATTCACCAGGTGCGCGTGGATTTGTTGAAAGTTCATATATTAATGGATTATCTCCTCAAGAATTATTTATGCATGCTATGGGTGGTCGTGTTGGTCTTATTGATACTGCTGTAAAAACATCAACAACTGGATATATTCAAAGAAGACTCATTAAAGCTCTTGAAGATTTAAAGGTTGAATATGATATGACCATAAGAACTAATAAAAATAAAATAGTCCAGTTCCATTATGGTGATGACGGAATAGATACTACTAAAGTTGAAAATCAAGAAATAACAATTGTTGAAATGAGTATCCAAGATATTTATAATCATTACCTTATTCCTGAAGAAACTGGTAAGATTAAAACATTGAGTAATATATTCTTAAAAAATACAATGACAAGATTAAAGAAACAAAAAACTAGTTATGAACATGAAATGAATAAAATGATTGAGAATATGATTGATAGACGAGAACAAATCATTAAAAATGTTTTTAAAAATAAAGGTGATAAAATTGTTAATTGTCCTGTTGCATTTATGCATATAATTAATAATATTCAAGGACAATGTGAAATAAATTCATCAACATTAGTTGATATTACTCCACTTGAAGCATTTGAATTAATTAATGAATATTTTGAAAATATAAATAAATTACATTATTGTAAGCCAACTGAATTATTTAAAACATTATATTTCTATTATTTATCTCCAAAGGAATTACTTGTAGTTAAGAGATTTAATAAAGCAGCATTGACCTTATTACTTGACACAATCGCAATGGACTATAAACGAGCAGTTGTAACACCAGGTGAAATGGTAGGTATGATTGCTGGTCAAAGTATAGGTGAAGTATCTACACAAATGACTTTGAATACTTTCCATTTTGCTGGTGTAGCTTCTAAATCTAATGTAACACGTGGTGTACCTAGAATTGAAGAAATATTATCACTATCAAGTGAAATTAAAAATCCTTCTTTAAGTGTTTATTTGAAACCAGATGATGAGAGACACAAAGATAAAGCTAGAACTATAATGTATATGCTTGAGCATACAAGATTAGAAGAAATTGTTAAATCGACTGAAATTTGTTTTGATCCTGATGATTTAAATACATTAATTGAAGAGGATAAAGATTGTATTGAACAATATAAGGCATTTGAAAAATTGGTTGATGAATGTAATGAAATTAGTCTTGAATCTGGTGAAACTGAAAAATCAAAATGGATTGTTAGAATGGTAATGGACCCTGAAATTATGCTTGAAAAAAATATTACTATGGATGATGTTAATTTTACACTTAAAAGTTGTTATGACCAACAAATTAGTTGTATTTACTCAGATTTTAACTCAGATAAATTAATTTTTAGAATTAGAATGAATGATATTTTAAAATCAAGTGGAAATAAAGGTGGTCAAAAGAAAACTAAAGTTAATCCTCTTGATCAATCTGACCAAATTTATATTCTTAAAAATTTTCAAGATCAACTTTTACAAAATGTCGTTTTAAGAGGAATTGAAGGAATTAATAAAGTTATACTAAGAAAAGTACTTGATAATGTAGTAGAAATTAATGGTGTTTATAAAAAGCAAGATATTTGGGTTCTTGATACAATCGGAACTAATTTACTTGATGTATTAGGACTCGATTTTATTGATAATACTAGAACACTAAGTAATGATATTATTGAAATTTATAATGTTTTAGGAATTGAAGCAGCTAGACAAGCAATTTACAATGAATTAGTTGATGTTGTTGAGTTTGATGGTACTTACATCAATTATCATAACTATAGTGTTCTTGTTGATAGAATGACATTCACTCACAAATTAATATCTATATTTAGACATGGAATTAATAATGATAATATTGGACCTATTGCTAAAGCATCGTTTGAAGAAACTCCTGAACAATTCTTAAAAGCTGCAAGACATGCTGAATTAGATACTCTTAGAGGTATATCAGCTAATGTTATGTGTGGACAAGAAGGACATTTTGGAACAGCAGCATTCCAGGTTGTTCTTGATATAGAAGAAATGCAGAAACTTGAAGCAGCAAGTGAATATAAATATGTTAATGCTGAGGATGAAATTGAAAAATTCTTTGGTGGTGCACAAAATCTTGATGATCCATGTGGACCTAATAAAATTGCTATACAAAATAATGTTGTTACTATACAAGCTAAGAATATTGGTGAAGATAATTCATATAACCCTGGATTCTAAAAATTTATGTTTTGGATTAATAATATAAATATAATTTTAATTATATTATTAGAATTCTTCATGAATACATTTCAAAAAATAATATATAATATTTTGAATATTGAAAATAATATTTTTTCTTATAATTATAACCAAGAAGATAATATAAAAGGTATTTACAAATTTTTTTACAATTCATTAATAAATACAAATAATCCAAACAAGTTATATAAAAATAAAATTATTTTTTTTAATGAAACAATTAATAATTTTTATTTTTCAAAAAGGATTGAAGAGAGAAATGAATTTATTAATTATTTTAATAAAATTCAAAAAATATATCATATTTTAAATAGATTTTGTTATAATTATAAAATTAAAAAATCTAAAATTGTTGTGGATAACGATTTACAATTAAATAATATTTCAATTAATGATAAAAATATAATTTGTATTTATCATTCTGGAGCAAGATATCTATTTAAAATTGAAGATTTATTAAAAATTATATATACTTCTTTGACTAATACATATTTATTTTTTACAGAACCAATTCCTATTAAAAATCCATATAATAATATACCTTTTGGTAAATCAATATTATACTTTATTTATTTTAATATTATTCAAAATTTTAAAATTGGTTTTATAAGAAATTCACAATTAGATTTATTTTTAAAATTTGTTGAATGTAATTTTAATATGACAAAATTTGTAAATTATTATGAATATATTTTGAGAGAACTTTCCATTAAAAATTATTTAGTAAATACAAAAAAAACCACTTTAAGAATTGAGATAGATGAAATGATAAACATATTCAATTCAAAACAACGTACAAAAAATAAGATAATTATACATGAAGAATTTCCAGATGATATACTTATTAAAATTATGAAACCATACTTACATTTATATTTTGAATATAAATATTCACTTGTTCCAATTTTAAAAGTTGAATGTAGAAATAAATTATATAAAAAATTAAATGAATTCAAAAAATTTAATCCAATTTTTGGTAGAAAAAAAATTATAATGAAAAATATATTTGTTAAAAATAAAATTAAAAGAGTAATTTCTCATACTGAATTTATATCAAACCATAAAAAATTTAATGTATATGATAATGATAATTTTATGAATAACCACTTATCATATAAATATAGTGAAGATAATTATACGAATTATATAGATACAAATATTGATAATACAGAAATAGAGACAAATATTAATCAAAATAATTCTGTAAATACTCAATCTAATTTGCTTGTAACTGGACTAAATAGAGCAGTAGGAATTTATATACAATTTGTTGATAATCAAAATAATGACTTAGAAATTTATGAAAGTTCAATTAATGAAAATGAAAATAATGAAGAAGAAAAAAATAATGATGATGAAGAAGAAAATAATGATGAAGAAGAAAATAATGATGAAGAAGAAAATAATGATGAAGAGGAAAATAATGAAGAAGAAGGAGATGATAGTGATAATGAAGAATCACAAGAATTAAACTATGAAATATATAATTATGAGGAAAATAATGATGAATATTATTTAGAATTTGAAGATGAAGATTCAATAAGTTAAACTTTTTCTGTATCACTACTTTCAACTATTAAAAGCCTGCGTTTATTAATGCCAGGTTTACGCCTTGATTTATTTTTAGGTTCTCCTTTGATAATAACTTTTCTTGTTGGTTTATTTTTTTGAACAATTGAAATTTCTTTACTGATAGGAGATGTTTCTTCTATTATTAATTTTTTTTTCTTATTTAGCTTCTTTTTTTCCTCTTCTTCACTATCAGTTTCTATTAAAAATTCTGTTGGTTTTTTCTTTTCATATTTATATTTTGAAATTATTTTATATTTTTCAAGATATTCTTCAATTGAAACTTTGTTTTTTATTGCTTCTTTAATTTTCTCAACACATTCATTATTTAATTTGTCGAGTGAAATAAACATATCACCTTTATCATTTTTAATTATTTTAAAATTTGGAACATTTTCAGGTCTTAATCCAGGTATTATTATAAAAGCAAATTTATCATTTTCATCACCATACGCAACAAATTCATGTTTTTCATATTTTCCATTTTTACTAAGCATTATAAATTTATGAGATACAAATATAGTTGGAATTTTAAACTTATTAACAAGTAACCATATATCAAATGGTGTTAAAAAATAACTATCAGTATAAATAAAACTTGCGAATGATAATGTTCCTGAGTTTACTTGGTCACCTAATGTTTTTTTACCTTCAAGTATCAATATATCAATAATTTTTTCTTGATTATTTGGTATAATATTTTTGTATTCATTAAATAATAAATTTTTGATTTCATTTATTGAGTATTTTTTATTTGTTTTTTTTTCTATTAAATCAATGACAAAATTAAATGTACAAAAATTATATTTGCTATATTCTGTTTCAATATAGTTGCTTGGAAAACATTTTTTCCAAATACTTGATGTTATATGCTCTCTATCTATTTTTTCACATAAAGATAAATTTTTTCTACCAATTGCTTGATCTAATGATGGAATTTTATTATCATAAACTTGACTTATTATTGGTTGTGTTTCATCATATGAATTTATTTTAACATATTTATTAGTAACAGCTGGAATGAGTGAATCAAAATATTCTTGAGTTAATGTTGACTGAACTAAAATAATTTCATTATCTCTTAAATTATAACCTATATTTCCAAATGATAAATATATTTGAGGTTGTAACATAAATACTTTTATTCTGTTATATCTTATTAATTCATCTGCCATTCTTCCAAAATAAATTTGTTTATTTTCTTTGTTTGTTATTAAGTTTCTCTCTGGTAAAATAAGATTACATTTTCCATTTTCTGTAACAACACATAAATTTGGTGAATCCTTACATTGATTATTATCTTTTACAATACATGTAGATACTTCATTTATAATTTTATAAAAATTTTTATCTCCAATAAATTGTATTTTATCTCCTACAAGATCTTTCAATAATTTATTAATATTTACTAATTTATCTGAGTAAATTATGTATTCTTTTGACATTTCTGCTTCAATTTTTTCTCTAGTCTTTATATTTTCATAGTTATTTAATAATATTCTAATTGTATTTCTAAAAACATTATAAAAACTTGTTTCTAATTTTATCCTCTTTATATAGTCTTCTCTTTCTTCATCAATATTATTTTCAGTTATAATTATACTATCAGTTTGTTTCATCGGTAAAACAATTTGTTTATTTTTTTCATTAGAATAATTTCTAACTATATAATCTTCATCTGTTATAGATGGTAAATCTAATTCTGGTTCTATATCATCAATACGAATAGGTTCATTTATTTGTATAAATTGATTTGTATTTGTTAATATACCTACTACATGTTCATCTTCTACTATTTTAAATACAGGTTTACATGGAATATCAGGGTTATCTCTTCTTTTTCCACTTCTATTTGAAAGTTTATTTAAAAATTGTACAGTATTTTTATATGTATTCCATAATGATAAATCATTCATAAACACATAATCTAAATCTTTTTTTAGATTTTCATTAAGAGATGATGGATAACATGGAATAAATCCTATTTTTTCTGATATACCAGGTTCTTCAGCTAAAACACCAATTATTTTATTATTGAAATTCATTACAAGTTTTAAAATTCTATACTCATATTTGTCTAACTTTTGTACCAAATCATATAATAATAATGGTCTTTTAGCTTTATAAACATTTGGCATACTATCAAGCGGTCTACATATTAATTCAAAAAATGGCTTAATTAATTCTTTAAAAACTGCTCTCATTGTTTTGGAAAGCTGTGGATCATGTTCTTTAAATTCCTTTATAATTTTTATATTTTTACCATCAATTAAATATGAATAAATTGGCTCGTAATAACCATCTTCTTTAATCAGTATTATTGACGGTTTTCTTGCTTCATAAAATTCACTTGAATAATGATTTGTTGGACATAATAACTGAACATTATTTGTAATGTCATCATGTGGTAACTGAAAAATAATGATATTAACACCATTAGGAAATAAATACTTATTTGGCATACTAATTATATCCCATAAATAAGTGTGATCAATAATAGCATCATCATCCTCTAAAAATGATTTAAAATTTTCAAACGCTGAAATAACCTTGTTAAAATATATTCTCTCTTCGTTATTTTTAATATCTAATTTTTCATACAATTTTGTATTGTTATATTTTTCTATATCAACTTTCCTATCAGAATCATAAAAATCTATAACTAAATTACCATTCTGGTATTTAATAAATGTATCTAAGTTTATTGCTTTAATAATTCTATTTCTCATTTCCTTGTTATTTAAAATTCTAGCAGTTTTTGTTGTTAAACGATTTTCTTCATCAATTACTCTTTTACCATAAAAAAGTATATCAGCTATACAGGAAATAAATGATTGTTTTTTATTTACTTCTACTCCATGACGTAATAAACATGGATGATTTGGTTTTATATTAGTATTAGTTTTACTTATTTGACAATCAGCATTTACTTCATGTAACATAGTTTGTATTTCTGGTGGTAAATATCCCCAGCGTCCTGCTTCAAGGGGAAACTTTTCAGGACCTAAAATATATGAATCTTCTTTTTCAGTAATTTTAGGTTCTTCTTTTTTTTGTTCAATATCTTTATCTTTATCTTTATCTTTTTTGGATATATTTTCAAGACATTTTTGTTTAGCCTTTATTCTACCTTCAGTATTATAATTTTTAAAACAACATGGTAAACATAATCCATTTGGATGTTTATCTGGTATTAAACCAGGATATGCTTCTTCTCCTTCATCATAAAATTCATAAATATAATATCCTGGTTTTACTTTTTTTTCCTTTTTTGGTAAAACTTTACCACATGATGGTCCTTTTGCTGGTTGATGTACAAGTTCAGTTTTACCATCTTTGCCTTTAATTGGTTTTAAATCTTTCGGGTCTATAATTGTATTATTTTTTAAACACCAAAAACGTGGACATATATAATTGAATTGATGTTTTTCATCTGAGCCATATTTAATAACATCTTGTTCCCTTAAAAATTTTGGATATTCTTTATTTATTTTTTCTAATTGTGAATCTGTTAGAATTACAGGTTGTCTTCTTTTATCAGATAAACATGTTCTTGAATAACCATTATATTGAGGGGTATCTTCTTTAACAATTAAAATAGGATCTCTTTTTTCTATAAGTGTTTGAAAATAATATGGTTTATTTAATTTCATTCCATCTATATTTCTAACATCTTCTTCCTCCTGCATTTCATAATCTTCTTCTGTTTTATCTTTTGTTTTTGATTTTTCTTCTTTCACATCTAATATTGGTTTAGCTACTAAACTTTCAACTGGTGTAGTAATTTGTTTCTCAGATACAATAGATTCTTCACTAGGTTCAGTTGATTTACTTTTTTCAATAACAGCACTAATAACTGGTGTAGTAATTGGTTTCACAGATACAATAGATTCTTCACTAGGTTCAGTTGATTTACTTTTTTCAATAACAGCACTAATAACTGGTGTAGTAATTTGTTTCTCAGATACAATAGATTCTTCACTAGGTTCAGTTGATTTACTTTTTTCAATAACAGCACTAACAACTGGTGTAGTAATTTTCTCAGATACAATAGATTCTTCACTAGGTTCAGTTGATTTACTTTGTTCTATATTCAGACTAATAGGTGTAGTTGGTTTCTCAGATACAATTGATTCTTTACTAGGTTCAGTTGATTTACTTTTTTCAATAACAGCACTAACAACTGGTGTAGTTGGTTTCTCACTTATAATTGATGATTCTGAACTAACAATATCAGGAAAAGAACCTAATGATTTTATTGATTCTTTACTACTTTCTGTATCTTTTTTGAGAGAAGAAGCAAAACTTGAAATAGATGATTCTGAATCTGGTTTTTCAACAGCTATCAATAAATTAGGGTTAGAAATAGATTTATCTGTTGAAATTGACTCTTCAGTATTATTAGATGAAATACCAGTTGGAACAGTAATGCCAGCATAAGTTAATTTTTTTGGTATTTTTGGTTCACTTGAATCAGTTGTTATTGATTCTTCAGAAGATGGTTGTCCTCCTTCACTTTTATAACTATCAAAAGATTCTTCATCATCATCATCAAAAAATAAACTTAATGCTCCTTTGGGTTTATCTTTTTCAATATACTTTTCATATTCTACACTCTCATCTCCTTCAATTATTACATCTTCACCATCTTTAGCAGATGATTCTGTTGAAGAAGTAATATCAGGAAATGAAATATCAATTGGTTCTTCATCTCCACATAATAAATTTATTTCAGTAGTAGGATATTTAGTAGAAGTTTTATCTTGTGTTAAACGAACCATAGTATCTAAATAAATAGGTAAAGTATATAGATAATTTATATTATCAATATTTTCAGTGACTATTTTAAGTGTTGCTGTTTCTAAATCAATTGATATTTCAGTCTTAAAACCAGGACTTTCTTTTATTTTAATATCTGTTTTTCTAACACCACGTTCAACTTCTAATTCATTAGCAACTTTTCTGACAAGTTCAATAGCTTGTTCTTGTGTTAAATCTTCTGGAAAATTTTCAAGTAGTGCCTGATAAATTTCTTGTCCTCGCAATCCTTGTTGAGCTTTTTCAAGAATAAATGCTTCCTGGCTTGTAAATTTACTATAATTAGATACGCGTTTAAATCGTAATTTGAGTTTATTTCCTTTATATTTATCAGTTTCATTAATAAAAATACTAGATATACAACTACTATATGTTTCGATGTCAAAATTTTTTGAAATATTTATATTACTTTCATAAGTCATTTGTTTAATTTCAACATTAGCGTCATTTAAACTATTAAATAAATTTAATTTATATCCACTCTGTTCTAAAACAGACTTAATTTCTTGTATAATTGGATTAATAGATTTTCTAAAAATATCATCTATTTGTGAAACATCAACTAGAGAATCAAATTCTGCTATCATAGTTATATAACCTTCTTCATCAAATTCACAATTAATTATTTGTAATTCAGCTGTTTCAATGTAAATAGATACAGATTTTGTCCGTCCTATTGTCTTTGTTAATTTAAATATAGCTGCTTTTTTTAAATAAGGAATTTTTCTTCCATCTGTAGATATTTTATCAGTATAAAGTCTATAAATATTTTCTTGTCTTGAAGAAGGATTATATTTAATTAAAGGATTAGACTCAGTAGCATGAATTATTTTAAATATAATTTCAAGTGGTATTTTAACATCAAAATCTGGTTTCATAATAGCTTTTATAAATTTTATTCCTTTTCCTACATATTTTAAATCACTTTTACGTAAATCATAAACACTATAAAACATATCAATTATTTTAAATAGATTTTGTGTTTTTTCATTGTCTATTTTTTTATTTGACTTAATTAACTCTTCTCTTTTAGCAGTTAAATCTTCTATTGAATTGATATTTTTATTATAAAGAAATGGATAATAAATTTTAAGTGTTGTTTGTTGAGATATATTATTTTTTTCAGCATATTTTAAAACATCATTTGCAAGACATAGATAAATACTATCATTTAAAATCTCTCCACTATTAAGTAATAAATGATTATTAAGCGTTGATAATGTTTTACGAGAGTTTTGTTCTAAAAATTTATCATATTCCCTCACATCAAATGGATTGCTTATAAAAGGATATTCATTTTCAACAATAAAAAATTTTTGACCCAAAACTTTATTTGTAATATAATTTTTATTATCTAATTTCATTTCAAAAATATCATCATATGAATAAATTTCCTTATCATCTGGTTCTTTAATTTTATTACCTTCTAAATCTGTAACATTAGAAAGGAATTGTTCAAGTCTAATTTTTGTAAGAGAAATCTTTTTATTTTGTGTTAATGATTGATAAATTGCGATTGAATTTAATTTTTCAATTTTCTTACAAAAAAGATAAATTTCTTCAATTGAAGTATCTTTTTTAGATAATTGATTAAGTATTTTAATTTTAATTGTTATTATAGAGTCATCGGGATGAATTCTTTCATTACAAAAAACAATTTTAGTATCAGATTGAAATTCATCTTGTTCTTTTTGTGAAAATATATTTTTAATAATTTCGGCATCTTTAGTATCTTTATCTTTTTTTCCATTGAATATATAAACAGTATCAATCTTTTTATCAATAAGAAGTTTAACTTTATAAATAATGTTATCTAAAGGTTTATCTATTGTATCTATTGAAGTAATTGATTGTGACATATATATAAATGTATTATATTTTTAATTTAATTTAAAATAAATGAATTAAATAAAAATATTAAATTTTATTAACTTGGGTAGGTAAACCATGACCAAATAAAATCATATAAATTAAAGCAATTGCGCCAACTAAAATACTTCTGTTTTCTGCCATATTTTGTGATTGTTTTAATCCAAATCTCATAATCACATAAAGAATAACAGAAATTATAACTGAATGAAAAAGATGTGTTAATGCGCCTTCCATTTTATATTATATATAAATATAAAAAATTATACTAAATCATAATAGGGATTATCATTTATTGTCATTCCACAATATTCTTGTGGATATTTTTTGTAGTCAATTGGTGAATAAATACCAGCTTCTTTTGCGTTTTGTAATATCCATTTAAAATTTTCCCAAAATTCTTGTCCATGACCAACAGATTTTGTACCAATATGTGATAACTCGTGTAGTGCTACAAATGTTAGGGTATTTATATCTATCAATTTTGTACCATTTTTTGATTGATTTAAACAAAATGCTAATTTCTCTCCTTTATTCTCACTATATGCTGTAAGTTCACTTGTTGGAAGTGTTTCATTAATTTTTAGTGGATTAAATCCTTCAAGTAATCTTTTTGTTCTTGGATCATCAGGTTGTTTTTCTTTTAAATAATTTACTGTATCTTTCATTTTTTGTGTGACATCTGCTAAAAGATTAGCCGCTAATTCCATTTTTTCTCGCTCTCTAACACAATATCTATTACCATCTTTTGATGCAATAATACATTTTAAATCAAATGCGTCTGATTGATAATAAATTATTAGACAAAAAAATAATACAAATGCTAAGAATATATAAAAAAATATACTATGTTTTTCCATATATTAATATTATATAAAAATTTATGACACGACTTTTAATGTCGCTCCACTCTTAATTCTATATCTAGTATTTTGGTCTTGAATAACAATACAACCTTCAGATGGATTTCCAGAACAATCTCCACCATGAATTAAAAATCCAGAACGACCACACATATTATTGGATGATGATGGATATAATTCATAGCAATAAGGCATTCCTTTAAATGTAAACATATTTCCTAATGTATAGGTTCCTTGGGGTAATGGTCCAACCGCAACTTGACATTGACACGATGGATTATTGCGGCAGGTTCCAGATTGGCCTGAACAACAACCATATGTATCAATATATGTTCCATCATATGCTGTTCCATAAAAATGATGACCTGATTGAGAGTAAGTATAAGGACCACCTGTCGTTAGTCCAATAGTATCTTTCATATCATAACCTTTTCTTAATGGTTCACTTTGGTTAAACATATTATCTCCAAAAATTTTAGAGAGAAAAGATAAAAATAAAAAGCCTGAAAAAAATCTCATTTTATAATATAATTAAATATAAGTTTTAAATCAAAATATGTAAATAAATCATTTAAAAATTGATAATGTAATATAATATAAGAATAATAATGAATAGACTTCCTAAACGAGAAACAATATTTTTATTAGGTTATGGATTATGGGGTGGATTAGGAGCATATCGTGGTGCTGACGATTATAATAAAGAATATAATAAAAATTATAAATTTTACTTGAAAAATCAAAACTATAAAAAGCCACAATATTATTATTTGAGTTGTTTTGGTGTTTCTATGGGGTATCTTTTTGGATATATGGTTCCTCCATTTATTATTTTTAATATTTGTAATGAATTATATAATGTTGAGAGAAAAATAAGAGGTATTAAGGATGAAGAAGAAAAAGATTAAAAAAATGATTTAAAAAATATTTATAATTTAATTAAACAACAAAGATGAGACTCTTAATAAGTTATGGATTATGGAGCGGATTGGGAGCATATCGTGGTTTTCAAGATTATAATAAAGAATATAATAAAAAGAATAAATATTATATGAAAAATCCAAATTCAAAAAAACCCGAATTTTATTTTACACAATTTTTTTTAAATACTATGGTAGGTTTTTTAGTTTATGCAAACCCACTCTCTGCTCCATTTTTTATTGTACATGAGTTATATGGAATAGAAGAAAAAATTAGAGGTATAAAAAATGAAGAAGAAGAAAAAGATTAAAAATTGATTTAAAATTATTTATTGTAGACAATTCAACAACAAATAATGGCAACATTTGACAGTCATCCGAAGTCAAAATTTTGGTCAAATAGAAATATTCAAAAGCCGAATGAAGTGGCATTAAATTCACATAAAAAATTTTGGTTTAATTGTGGCGAATGTAATCATCCTTTTGAGAGTTCATTATTAAATATTAATAAGGGAAATAACTGGTGTCCTTATTGTTATAATAGAAAATTATGTGGTAATTGTGATAAATGTAATCAAAAATCATTTGCTTCACATCCTAAATCAATTTGTTGGTTATTATCTGAAAATATTTTATTGCCTAACCAAGTTTTTAAAGGAGCCGACAGAAAAAAATATAAATTTAAATGCGACAAATGTCCTCACACTTTTGAAATGATTTTAAAAGATATTACAAGCAAAGGTCATTGGTGTTCATATTGTTCTCATCAAAAATTATGTGAATATATTGGTTGTAATATGTGTTGGAGTAATTCATTTGCTTCAGTAGAGAGAAGTAAACATTTAAATGATAAAATAATAAATCCAAGAATGCTATTTAAAAATACAAATAAAAAATTTAAATTTGATTGTGATATTTGTAATAAAGTATTTTCGTGTCAATTATCTGATATAACTAAAGGGGTCTGGTGTTCCAATTGTGTTAATAAGACAGAAAAAATATTATTTGATAAGTTGGTTGAGAAATATGATAGTCTGAAACGACAGTATAAAGTTGATTGGTGTAAAAATATAAAGCATTTACCGTTTGATTTTGTAATTGAAGAGAGAAAAATTATTATTGAACTTGATGGAAAACAACATTTTGAACAGATTGGAAATTGGCTTTCTCCTGAAGAAACGAGAAAAAATGATATATTCAAAATGAAATGTGCAAATGAAAATAACTTTAGTATAATAAGAATATTACAAAAAGATGTATATAATAATATATATGATTGGTTTAATGAAATAATTAATAATATTGAAAAAATTACAATTGAGAATAGGGTTCAAAATATTTATATGTGTAAAAATAATGAATATAAAGATTTTGATATTAATTAAAAATTATCGTCACAAATTTTGAAAATAATTTATTGAGGTCCAGAGCCCAACTCCAAAGGCACGCGCATATAATCAGGTTCTATTGTAGATTGGTTCCAGGGTCCCACATTTAATTGAGGATTAGGAGGCTCGCTTCTAATTTGGAGGTTAGCATTTCTCAAGGTTTGACCGATGGTATCAATACCAATGTGATAGCCAGCCTTGAGTAAGTTAATGTTGGCAAGTTCGCCCTTACCAGAAGGGTTTAGTTGAGCCCATTGGCTGTTGGTATCCCTAGGAAGTAGTTCAGCAGGATTTTGAATATTAGGTTTGGAGCAAGATGCTGGGATACCAGGCATAGAAGTTTGGACACCATTAGCAGAAGCAAAGACTTCATTATGACCTAATGGTTCAGATGGCTTCACCGCGGCAGAATAAGCAGCATTAGTATTTTGATATTGAGGTTGCATTTGAGTATTAGCTTCAGAACCTGGCATACCTTTAGCTCCTAAATAACCAGCAAACATATAAACACAATAAGCAACAATTAACAAAATAATTATGGCTCCAACTCCGTAGTCATTCCATAGTTTCTTTAAAGAGACACTCATTATATAAAACTATTGATAAAATAATTTTATAAAATTATTCTAAACTTTCTTAAAGACCTTCTAATTCACTTTCTGAAACTTCATCTATTTCTGCGTCAAATTCACTATCACTATCATTAATATTTTCTATCATATATGTTTTCTTAATATTCTTAGCTTCTAAATAAGCTAAAATAGCATTTCTTTTTGCTTGTTTTGCCTTGTTTCTTGCATCCTTATATAATTCAAAATAAACTTGATTTGGTTTTTTAAGAACCATACTATCTATATTTTTGTCTAAATTTAAATCATCATTATTAATCTCTTTTAAGTCATCATTATTTTCCTGAATATCTTCACCTAAATCCTCAAATTCTATGTCTAAAGATATATTTTCATCTTCTTTAAAATTTTCTTTTGATTCTTCTTGTAATAAATCAATAGGTTCTAATTCTTCTAAATGTTCATTTATTTGTAATTTAGATTCATTTGAATTTAAATTTATAATTTCTTCTTGTTTATTGTCTTGTATTTCTAAAGGAATAACATTTTGCGACTCATTTAAAATATTATCACTATTTTTAGTATTGATTAATGTTTCGGTTTTCGTTTCGCTAAAATCTTCTAAAGATTTATGTTGTGACTTTTTATTAGTTTTTATTAAACAATTATTAAAAATGGGTTCATTATTAAGAACCATTATTTGTTTTAGTTCAATTTCTATTTGAAAATTTCTAGTTGTAAATTTGATACCTTGAATTTCTAAAATTGATATAATTTCAGTTTCAGGTGTAATATCATTTATACTTAATATAATTTCATTCTCATTATATATTTTTACATTTGGGTTATCATCTTTTGTATTTTTGATATTTGTTCTTAATAAATAATATTTTCCTGACCTATATACACGTAATAATGGATTAAATGCATTTTCAATATCATTTTCTTCCAAATTTCCTTGAAACCAATCATTTTTTTTTTCATAAATTAATTTTTTACATTTATCCTCTAAATTCTCAAACCAGTTAATTAGTGTTTCAGAATTTTTATCAAACATTAAATCACTGTAATATTTTTTTCCTGTTTTTATAATTCCTTGTCTAGTTAAACTTTTTGATGTTTGAATATATAATGGTTTCTTATTAAATTCTATTTTTGTAAAATATGCTCCTCCTTGAATTCCAACAGGATGTGCTAAATATATTTTGGAAAAATCAAACATTTCATTTGGTTCAACAATATTATCCATATTATTGAAATTATAGAAAAATTTAAATTTATTAACACGCACAAATTCTACATTATTTGTCTATTCTTTATTTATGAAAGATTCATTTGTACAGCAATGTTTAGATATTTTAAAAAGAGAAGATATAAAGAGTGAGTTTAAAATGTTATTAAAACCAATTATAGATTTTATTTTATATGAGATTAATCCATATATTTATATTATAATGGCAATGGTTTTTTTAATTTTTATAATGATATTAGCTATTCTTATATTATTAATTTTGATGATAAGAAATAAAGATTTATCAAATATATATAATAAATAATTGCGGAACATTTTAGGCGATTAGATTTTTTTTTATTCTCATTATTCTATATAAATGCCAAGACACAGTCGAAGACATAGAAGTAGAAGTCGTAAAATGAGAGGTGGACAATATAGTTCAGCAGCAACTTATGGAGAATATGTAAATGGACCAGGTGGTGCTCAATATAATAGAGTTTTTGATCAAGCAGGTGCTTATGGTCAAATTCCTGGTAATGTAATTATAGGAGCTCAAGGACAAAATGTGCCATCCGCATCTCAAGTTCCAACTCAAAGTCAAATGGATTTAGTTCAAAAAGCCGGAAAAAGACATAGAAAAGGTGGATTTTTAGGTGAGGTTATTAATCAAGCTCTTGTTCCTGTAAGTCTTCTTGGAATGCAGCAAACATATCGTAAAAAAGGTGGAAAAAAACATAGAAAAGGTGGGTTTTTAGGTGAAGTTGTTAATCAAGCTGTTGTTCCATTAAGTATTCTTGGAATGCAACAAACTTATCGTAAAAAAGGTGGTAAAAATCATACTCGTAAACACCGTAAACATTAAATTAGATTTGATAAATTTTTTTTGATAAAAAATTAAGTATAATTATAATTAATTTTTTATTAAAGTAGATTAAAAATGAGTTTTGAAAATGAAATAAAACAATGGGTTCAACTTGATAATCAACTTAAGGAATTAAATGAACGCACAAAAGTTTTGAGAGAAAAAAGAAATACACTTGAAAAAAATATAACAAGTTATGCTGCTTCAAATAATCTCTCTAATTCATTAGTTCAAATAAGTGATGGTAGATTAAAATTTACAAATACAAAGGTACCAGAACCGCTTACTTTTAAATATTTAGAAAAGACATTAGCTGAAATTATTAAGAATGAAAATCAAGTAAAACTTATAATGGAACATATAAAACAAAAAAGAGAGATTAAAATTGTTCCAGAAATAAAGCGCTTTTCTAATAATTAATTTATATATCAATAATTTATATGAGTGAATTAGATTATATTGGAGCAGATGAATTAGTTTTTAATAATGATATTGAAAAAGGAATTCATTCTGGTGGTTTTAGTGTTAAATCTATTATGATGAAAGCTGGTATGTCACCAATTATGACTATTAATTCTAGTCAAATAGGTGGTAGTGAAAATGTATCAGACTTATTTAATGATCTAGTAGTTCCTAATTGGACTCTTTCATATAATAACCGTATTATAGGAGGTAAATATAAGGAAGTTGATCACAATGATAGTGATGAAGAAGATGATGTTGTTGATGATGATTTACATGAAAAGCTACTTGATCTAGTAAAACAACATAATGAAAAAACAGAAAAAACTAAGAAAAAGATTACAAGAAGAATGAAGAATAGAAAAGGAGGAACTAAAAGAAAAAAGTTTAATTAATTATATTAAATTATTAATCTAATATAAGTAATATGCTTTTTAGAGTTTATGAACATTATTATTATAATGATGAAATAGATTATAATGAGTCTCCTCAAGAGTGTTTAGTTTGTCTTGAATTTGAAATTGATAATGGTATGAAATCTATTAGTCTTAATGACTATTTATATAATAAATCTTGTAATTGTAACGCATGGATACATGAATCTTGTCTTACAAGTTGGTTAAAAAAAAATAATAAATGTCCAATTTGTAGAATACAAATTATGGAAAAAAATAAATTGAAATATACGATATATAATATAAATATTTATTGGCATGGTTTATTTATATCATCAATAAATTTAATATACCAAACAACAAAAATTACAATATTTTTTATTTTATTTTATTTTTCTTTTATATATTTTACGATATCAGTTATAACACAATCAAATTATATAAATAAATATAGAAATAATAGTAATAATTATCAATACGAATATAAATATGAAAATATACCTTATACAGTAACTGATTTTAACTATATAGAAATATTTGAAAATTTATCAAATAATATTATATCTCACCCCATTGATCATGATTAAATGGTGAAACTAAAATCTGTCCTAAATTATTTTTCATTAAATCAACTTTCTTTTGGAATGCTATATCTTGTGGTGTTTCTGGATAAGGTGAAGCTGTTTTCATAAGTTCTTCTTCTTCATTTGTTATTTTAGGTTTATTTCCATAACAATTTACTCCAAATTTAACATTTGGATTTGCTATATAACCACCATTTATACCTGGTCTACCACAATCATTTTCATGACCAGGAATGGTTTGAAGAATATCATATGTTTTCTTTTGAGTTGGAAAAAGAGCTAGTTGATCATCAGACCAACCATAATTACACCATTCGGCGCCATTATTATAAGCTTTTTCAAGTTGTTCGTAGCTTGCTAATTCAGCTCCATAAGCAGTACATAAGGCTTTCGCATTATCATATGTATAATAATTACCTGGAATATTGAAAACTTGTTTTTTAAATCTAATTTCAGGAACTGGAGCAGGTTGATATGTACTTTGGTCTACAACTATATCAACAGATGTTTTAGGAGAAAATAAACCTTGTATATATGCTGTTACATTAATACTAAAAAAGTATTGTAAAGCATTTACTAAAATTAATATTACTAAAATAACTATGATAATTATACCTAATAATCCTCCACCATTTGAATTACTTACATTACTTACCATATCATCACTAGCTGTTCCTAAAGTTGATGAAAAAGCATAATATGCTACAATAATTAATATTATAATAACAAAAACAATAGGATTCATTATAAAAGTATTTAAATTATTATACATATTAACTGGATCAGTCGTTGATGTTGTATTTACTACTTCCATTTATAATATATAAATAGTTAAAAAATTAATACTCAATACTTTTTTCTATAAAATAATACATAAGCTTTTGGTGATATAATTGATTCTTTGTTAGTTATTTCAGTTACAAAAGTATCATTATAATGATACCATTTTTGATTAGCATTTTTAACATATGATGTATAATGACCACCCATGACTCCACCGCTATGATTGCATACACCATATAATTCATATTTATAGCTTTCCTTTTTATATCCAATTACATATGAAGATAAATCTAAATCATCTAATGGAAAATCTATATATATTTGATTTTTTTGAAATCTATTATTAAATCGTTTAAAGTCAATCGCTAAAATATTTGGAAAAGACCAAAACAAAATTTTTTTCTTAATACAAACTATTTCATTTGTATCTTCAATCTTATAATTATCGATAGTTTCACCATTTACATAATGTTCAAAACAATCAATTAATGATAATGTTTTTTTATCACTTGGAATAGGTAAATCTATCATAAAATATGGCTCAGGATTTTGAGTTAAAATTTTACCATTATCTATTCTTGAAATTTCTGAAATGTGAACACCATAAAATAAATTCCATATTTCTGAGTAGTCTTTTTTATAACAGTTTTCTATCATTTTAAAACACTTAATTGCTAATAAATCGGTTTCATTTTCTGGACTACCAGAGATTGTAAATTTAACTTCTCTCGAAAGTGAATTATGAAAACAATCTATTAAAAATAAAAGAAACTCTGATATATCATTTTGTAAATAACCTGTAAATAAATGTTGACCCTTTAAATCAGCTACTTTTTGAATTGTTTTTATAAATTTATTTGGAGAAACTATACAATTTTCATTCCATAAAATTTTACGAAGATTATCCCATTCTATTAATAATAATGAATCATATATATTATTTAATTTATTTTTATATGTATCCTTTTCTAGAAACTCATTTAATTCATAAGTATGTGATAAAACTTGTAGACATGAGTTTATAAAACAAGTATTTCCAAGATTTGCTAGTCCACTTAAGCCTTTATTATTATACTTTAACATATCCATTATATGTATTTATATAAATAATAATTATATATTTAAACACATTTTATATAATATTATTATCATGAGTTCAGCTTCAAATACTTTTAGAATAAGTAATGAACAATTGTTATTAATTAATATTTTAAATACAATGTATAACGATAATATTAGACAAATAAATAATATTAATGATACATTAAATACTTTAATTGATACAAATAACCGAATTAGAAATTTATTAACCCAACTTCTTTATAATAATCAAAATTCTAATCAAAATAACAGACGTAATTACTTTAATGATAGAAGAAATAGAGAGAATTATGATAGTAGAAATAGAATTTATTTAAATAATAGACCTTATGTAATTGACTCAGTTACAGAATATACAATACCAAGACAGTTTTTTAGAAATGATACAATTCCTAATAATAATACAAATTCTAATTTTAATTTAGATATTTTTACACAAATGTTTCAAAACTTTATGCAGCCAGTTGAAATTTATCCAACTCAAAGTCAAGTTGAATCAGCAACTAGAAATGTTAGATATTGTGATATTTCTAGACCTCTAAATACACAATGTCCTATTTCTATGGAAGATTTTGATGATAATAATATGGTTACAGTTATAAGACATTGTGGTCATATTTTTCATACAGAACATTTGATGAATTGGTTTAGAACAAACTGCAGATGTCCAGTTTGTCGTTATGATATTAGAGATTTTAATTCAAATGCTTCTAATGAATTTTTTAATAATCAAAATAATAGAAATCAATCAAATGATACTAGAAGTAATATTCCTTTAAGAGATAATAATAATAATAATAATAATAATAATAATAATATATGGAGAGATACAAATAATTATACAGAATATCCTATCCATGATTCATCAAATAATAACCCTAATTCTTTAAGAGAACAAGAGAGAAATAATTTATATAGAATTGATAGTTTAAATAGTAATGCTTCAAATAATACACAAAGGGATACAAATGACAATTTATTTAATATATATTTAAACAATTTATCGACAGAAATGTTAAGAGAAGATTTATCTGGAAATTTAATTGGAGATATGAATTTAAATGATAGCAATTCATTAGCATTATTTTTAATGAACGCATTAACAAGAACACGTAATAACAGATAAAATATAAAAATAATATATAAAGATATGAGTTTATTATTTTATTAATGTATAACAATACAATAAGAAAAACAAAAAATAAAAAATCACCAACAAATTTTTCACAAGAAGAATTTACAACTAAAGAAATTAACGACCTAAATGATGAAGAAATAAGAGAAAATCATAAAATAAATCTTACAGAAAAATTTTGTATGGTTTTACAAAATTTATTTTTTAAAATTATGAAAACGATATTGATTATTTTTAAGGTATATGGAATATATTTATTATGGATATGCTTACACTATTTTTCAGCACATTTATATGTTAAATTTTGTGTACCAAATTCATTTGTTGGATTTTTCATGTCTCCATTTATGGTTGCGACACCACATTGTCAAGGATTAAGATGGATTGTTTATAATGCTGCTCATATAATTAATAATATGTGGATACTTATTGGTGTTTGGATATATTCTATGATATGGATTATTAACACGGAAACACGTGTTGAAACATAGAACAATATTTATTATAAAACAATATAAAGATAAAATAATTATTATTATATAATAAAATGAGTGAATATACATATCGTAATAGAACTGGAAATAAATGGACTGTTAATGAAATATTAGCACTCCAAAGAGAATTTGAATTATTAGAATGGAATATTGATCAAATTGCAGAAAAGCATGATAGAACTGTAAATGCTATTATGTATAAATTAGATGAAGAAGGTTTTGCTGATTATAATGTTTTGTATAGTAATTATTATGGATTAAATGGTGAAATTCCTGTAAGTCACAACTCAAACCGTGATACATTGACAATTGATGCTAATATGTCTGTTGATGAATATGATAGTGACCATACTAATGATGATGATTATGAAGATGCAAATGATGAAGATTATGAAGATAATGGTGATGAAGAAGACAATGAGGATTATGATGATTATGATGATGATCCACTATCAAAACGTGTGTCAAGATTAGAAAGCAGTTTAGATGAGATTAAAAATATGTTGAAGTCAATAATTGGTCCAGCATGTGGTATTTCTAATTGTAAATTAACAAGCTGTTAACTTTAAATTTAAAAAAAAATAAAAAATTATTATTAAATTTATAATTTTTTATTTTAATATTTAATTAAAAAACTTATTTTTTATGTCTTTTCTGTCTTTGTGAATATTTTTTGTGTCTTCTTCTTCGTGATTTACCACCCCAGAACTTATACCAAGGCTTTGGTTGTGATGGTGGTGGTAATGGTTGATTCATTATTTGTTTTATTGTACCAACATCAGTTTCATCACCATAATAACCAGCTATATCACTTTTATATTGAGATTGACTATCAAAATTCATTTTGAGTTGTTTACAATAGGGACTTGAATTTAATTGACCTAAATAATTTTTAGGGCAACATTTTTGATAATTAGAATGCATTTTTGTTAATGGGTCTTGACCATCACCTGTATCTTTTGATAATGTTGATAAGTTATTTATATCACATTCTCCTAAAGGTGCTACACTTTTTTTTGAAAAAAAATCCATAAAACCACCTTTGTGATTTTTCCTTGTTTTTTTATTTTTATTTCTGTATCTTTTTGATTTCATATATAAATAAACGATATTTTTTTATTTATTTTTAAGTTTTTTTAACGAAAAACTTTGTTAAACTTTGTACTCCTGCTTTTTCATTATTAGTTTCCCTAATATATTCATCAAATAATAATGTCTTTACTTCTTTACATCTTATTTGTTCAATTTTTTCTTCAAATTTTTCTTTAAACTTTTCATCATCTTCAATTTCTAACATTAAATCTCGTCTCAAAATTTCAATATCTTTTTTATATTTTAAAATTTTAGGTTTTTTATTTTGCATCATCCATATTTTTTCAATAACTAATGCGAATAATTGTTGGACTGGTTTCATTATTTGATTTGTTATATAAAATGAATAATCAATTTTAAGATTATTTTCTTGTATAAATGAAGGAGTTTCTATTTTATTACCTTGTAAAACTTTTTTACCTGGTACTGCTATATAAGCGAATGGTATTCTATCTCCAGGACCAGGTTTGTTACCTGGATCTCTAGCTGTTATCCTATCAGCTAAAACTTTATGAGCAATTGATTTTGGATTTTTATAACCAGAACGTAATGATTTAGTGATGACAAGTTTATCAATAGGATATTTTTCGTCAACAATGTTTTGTAAACATGATCTTAAAAATTCTATAGCTTCTTGTATATTTTGTTTTTTCATTAAAATATCAATAATTCCTCCATAAATATCTTTAACAATTGGAGCATTATCTCTTCTCTTCAAAACAATACCCATTTCTTTTCTTTTACATTTATTAGGGTCTGTTTCATATAACATACCAACATATCTTTTTTTTGATAATAAACAAAAGGGCATAAATGTTTTTTCATATTCAAAATCATGAGGTGCTTTTAAGAAATTAGCAGCTATATCACCTGCTTGTTGAGCTAATTCAATAGTAATTTCTAATGCCTTTTTACCTCTTATAGGATTACCATTTAAATCTTCAAGATTAAATGTATAAAATACAGAGTCTGTATCTCCATAAATATACTCCGCTTTTGTTTTAACTTTACCATAATTCGTTGTATCACAAATATTATTACCATAACATTCCTCAATTATGCGTTTACCATATGTAAGAAATTTACGACCCATTGCAGTTGTACAAGCAGCAATATCTTTTTCATAAAATGAACTTGTTTTAGCTCCACAACCTCCATATAATGAATTAGCTGTTACTTTATAACCAAGTTGCCTCTGTTCTAGAACTTGTTTCATAAATTCATCTGTTTGATTTGGAATCATTTTTCTTGTATCTTTTCTTGCTTTTAATAATTTTTTTAAAATTGCTGGCATAATAGCTGATTCACCATCTGGAAATTGAGCATATCTACAAATTTTATAACCACACTTTATTTTTTCAGCAGCTGCTTTTGGATGTTTTCTAAAATAACGATATGTATCATATTGAACATTTACATATTCATAACCTGGTATATTATCATATACATAATTTCCATTTTCATCCTTATAACCCCATTCTTCAATTAAATTTCCTGCTAAATCATACTCTTGTGTCCAAACTTTACTATCATGTGATAAATTTTCACTAATCATTGAACTTGGATATAATGAAGCATAATCATTACATGCTACTGGATTATCAAGATATAAATCACATTTAGGTGGTAATACAATAGCACCTTCATAACCTTCATCCGCATCACCTTTTTCAATAACTGGAATTAACGTTTTAATTTTTCTACATTCATTTGCTATTAAACTTTGTAATTTAATACCTTGTCCACGCATTACAAGGAAATTAATTGGAACACTACAAATCTTTGCCATTTCAATATAACCAGTTAAAATGTCAGATTTATTAAATAAATAATGAACTAAGTTACAATCTTGAATACAATATTTAGCGACAATTGCTCTATCACCTGCTGTTCCATTTGTTAACCTAAATATATCCTTAGGTGTTACATCATCTTTAGCTAAACACCATCTAACTTTTTTATTAAAATCTGGATTAACAATACAATTAATTTCAAATTTACAATTTATCTTATCAATATTAGTTACAAGAAATTTTGCTCCATCATGATAATAATCTACTGAATGACCAATCTCCTCAAAGTGAATATTACTACCAATAAGAAGACCTGTTAAATTACTCGTATATATTATTGTTTTATTATCATTATATTCTGTTTTTTTTACAAAATCACCAATAAAATAACCTGCAACATAATCTAATTTATAACTTGTTAAATTTTCTCCTCTTCTATAAAAGTTATATAAATCTACTTGAAGTCTTCCATTCATTTTAATAAATCTTAAATCATGTTGACCACTTGCTATTTGAATACTACTTTCCTCTATTTTATATTTGCCTGTATCTTTATCTTTTGTTCCACATATTTCCTCTTTATTTCTCGATAATTTTAAGAAATCTTCTGTACATCCATTTTCTTCTGCTCTTCTAAACATGAATTCATAATCAAACCCAAAAATATTATAACCAATTATAATATCTGGATTTTCTCTTTGTACTAAATCTTGCCAAGCAAGTAATACTTCTCTTTCAGTATTATAAGTTTCAACAATACTATTTTCAATAGCTAAATCTGTACATGTATTTAAAACAATACAGTGGTTTAAATGTGGATCTTTATTTCCATAATTCATAAATGTAGAACCAATAAATGTTACCTTATCACCTTCTAATTTTGGAAATATAGAATTTAATGAGATATTAAGTTCATTGAGTTTACCTTCACGTTCATATTTTTTGTCTAATAATACATCAACAATTGTTGCTTTTTTATCAGCATATTCTTTGACATATTTATTATATGATTTAGTTGAATGTGACTCAAAGCTACTATTTACTTCACCATTATCATTTGATTCTCCATCACCATCTTCTTCTATCTCAGCTTCAACTTCTTTTGAAATTTTTTCAAACATTGATTCTAATGTATTTGCTTCATTAAAATCCTCAGTTTTTTTTATACTTCTAACTTTACAATCTAACCATTTTAAAATAAGATTATTTACTATTTCTTGTGAACCAGGATGTTTTTTTGGATAAACTAAATCAATACCTTCCATATTACCATAACCAAAAGCAGCTAATACAATATTTTTTAAACGTTCACTCATCAAGTTTCTGTTAAATTCTTCTATTCCAATATTCTCAAAATATTCAACAATATTTGTCGCTAATTTTTTATACGTTTTAATTGGAACCGGAAAATCTCCATGACTACTGCTTGCTTCAATATCAAAACTCATTATCTTATAAGGAACTCTACTTTCCTTATCATTTAACGGTATTATATTTTTTAAATTTGTAGCAAATTGATAATCACAATTTACAGTTTTTTGTTCATTTTTAAACTCAATTACTTTTTTTTTTGGAATAGCTATCCAACCAGATGGACTCATATCTTTTATATGAAAATAACGTAATAATGGAGGTATATTTGCTTCATAAAGTTTTATATTTGTATCAAAATATTTATAACCATCTTTTAATAATTTATGGCCAGATTGATAATCTGAATACCAAAAATTTTTAGCTTTATTGAAAGCATTTAAATTAGCAAACTCTATAAATATAAATTTATGTTCTTTTTTATTATCAAAACCATATAATTTTTTTCGTCTTATTATTTTTGAATCTGTAATTGAATCATAATAATATTTACCCATTTTTTCTCTTAAATCTTTTATAAATTTTTCTTTCATTTCAATTGTCCAATTATCATTTACCATAACATAAAAGAATGGTTTAAAACCATCTACTGTAATTGAATAAGTTTTTCCATTTTCATCTACACCAAACATTTGAATCATAAATACATTTGTATCTTTGAATGTATTTTCTTCACCAGTATCTCTTGATGAATCATAACAATTATAAACATTATAATCAAAAACTCTAAAGATGTGTTCCATTTTAATAATATTAATAATTTATATTTATCTTGTTTATTTTTAATCAATTTTTTTAAATTATATAATTTATAATTATATAATGAAAAAAAAATATGAAATAAAATTATAAAGGTGGTAATGATAACTTATTATTAAATGATGACTATATAATTGATAGTTTGATTGAAATTTTAAATGAAAGACCAAATAAATATAAATTAAATCCTTATAAAGAAAGAAAAAAAATGATTCCTATTTGTTATAAAATTATAAATAGTTATGGTGAGTTTAAAAAATTATATAATTTTATTTTAAATATTACAAACAAAACTGGAACAAATAGTATTCAAGAAGTTTTTCAGGAAAATAACTAATTTTATAAGAACAAATTGTGATAGTGTAAATGAGATATGTAGTATTGATTATTTTACATTACAGAAGATAAGTTGTTTTATAGATTTTATTTATGAATTTCTTGGTATAAAATATAAAGCCACATCATTACAATATATTACTCCAAGAAATAATTATAATGTAAAATCAGGTAAATCTGTAAAAAATAATAAAAATAAAAAATCAAAGATTAAATCTAGAAGAAAATAATATGATTCTATTATATAAAAAATATATGAAAACTAGAAGAAAATATTATTCAAATAATAAAACAAAAAAACAATTTTTATATAATCCTAATAATCCTAAAAAATCATTTGATGTTTATATTGATAAAAATCCAAAAGATACTATTCATATAAAATATACAACAGTAAATGATGTTAAAAATACAATTAAGAAATTAGAGAGATTATATAAAAATAAAAAGTATTCACATAAAAGAATTTGGCAAGTTGGAATGATAATGAAGGTTAGATTAGAATTTTTAAAAGATATAAAACCAAAACAATTTGAAATCGCTAATAATTATT
>Ga0209668_10000116_pt1 | contig 32070 bp, 26 predicted proteins | sample FrelakmetPLP11PL_FD_187150 | JGI IMG/M metagenome (GOLD analysis project Ga0209668, IMG submission 187150) | Freshwater lake sediment microbial communities from the University of Notre Dame, USA, for methane emissions studies - PLP11 PL (SPAdes)... | ecosystem: Environmental > Aquatic >...
AGCAGATTGTGTCCGCGCTGCACTTCATCGTGAGCGTGCGCCGCTTCGACGATGGCGTGCGCCGCGTGGAGAGCATTGCCGAGCTCACCGGCATGGAAGCCGGCACGCCGCTGCTACAGGACATCTACCGATTCCAGCAGACGGGACGCAATGGCCGCTCGATCATCGGGCAGCATGTCGCCACGGGCATCGTGCCGCGCCTGTTCCATGAGCTGCGCGAACGGGGCATGGATGTTCCGATGCAGATCTTCGCCAAGACGGAGGTGAAGCGTGACTGAACTCGTCTGGGGAGCAGGAGCTGCCGTGGGCGCCGGCGCCGCATACTATGCGTGGCGTGCCGCTGAAGTACGCCGCAAGGCACAAGCCAGACTTAACGAAGGCGTGCCGGAGGAAGTGGAGCGGGAGGCAATCAAACTGCATCCGTTCCTCGCGCGGCGCACCTGGATCCCGTATGCGGCCGGAGCGATCGCACTGCTGGCCCTCATGTTCATCGCAAAGCTGGCCGCGGTCTTTGCGATCGCGCTCGCGGTGGTGATCGGCACCCTCGCCTACCTCGTGGAGGACTCGATGCATGAGAGCCGGCTGGCCAAGCTCGACACGCAGCTTGCCAACAGCCTCGACCTGATGGTCGCGGCGCTGCATGGCGGTGCGGGTCTGGCACAGGCCATCGAGAGCGCGGCGGGAGAAACGCCAGAGCCGCTCAAGAGCGAATGGAGCGAACTCCTGGGCCGCATGCGCTACGGCGAGTCGCCCGTGCAGGTCTTCGACGACTTCTCAAAGCGCATCCCTCTTGAGTCGTACCGACTGTTCTCATTTACGATGATCGTTCACTCGGAGGTAGGCGGCAGCCTGGCTCCGATTCTCGCAACCGTGGGTCGTTCGATCCGCGACCGCATCGAGATCGCGCGGCGTGTGCGCTCCCAGTCGACGGAAGCACGCGCTTCCGTCATGGGCATCCTGGTCATTATCTACTTCCTCGGCCTCTTGATGTGGCGCACCAACCCGCCCGCCTTCGAGCGCTTCGTTGCGCACGAACTGGGTCAGAATCTGCTCGCGGGAGCCCTCATCATGCAAGCGCTGGGCATGTTGTGGATCGCGAAGATCGCGAAGCTGCGCTTCTAGGAGTCGAACCATGCAGAACGCAAGCCACGATACGACCACGCTCTGGATGATCGCCATGCTCTGGGTTGTTGCCCTGGGCGGAGGCATCTGGATGTTCCTGCGTCTGCGCAGCCGCGAGCGCCTGATGCGGCGCATGTACGCTGACGAACAGGACAAGACGCGACTCGACCTGGAAGACCCGACGGCGCAGGGCTTCCTCGCACGCTGGCTCTATCTCGCCGGCTATCGCCAGCGCGGCGCGACAACGAGCTTCGTGGGAGCAACGCTGGCCTGTGCGGCCGGCGGAGCGTTCCTCGTCACGTTCTTCTACGGCAGCGGCATCATCGAGCAGGCCGTGTTCGCCGCTGAGCAGGTGCCCGGTGGCATCGGCGACCTCGCGATCCCTGTGCTGCAGCTGAGCCCTTGGCTGGTGGCACTGATCCTCGTGATGCTGCCTTGGTCGCTGGTGAACTCGCGCCGCAAGGAGCGCGTGCGTCAGGTCGAGCAGGATCTGCCCGTGACACTGGAACTGCTCGCCACGATGAGCGAGTCCGGCTTGTCCTTCGACAATGCCCTGACGCGCGTGGTCGAAGGCCACAAGGCGAATCGGCCGCTGTTCCAGGAGCTGTCCACCTTCCAGTTGGAGGTGCTGGGCGGTGTCTCGCGCGTGGCCTGCTTCCGCCGCCTGTCCCGGCGTCTGGAAGTCCCCTCGATGACGATCTTCGTATCCGCGCTGGTTCAGGCGGAGCAGGTCGGTGCAGGATTCGCGAGCGTGCTGCGCTCGCAGGCCGACGACATGCGCAACCGCCGCCGCGAGAACGCCAACATGCTGGCGCAGGCTCTGCCTGTGAAGTTGGTGTTCCCGCTGGTGATCTGCTTCCTGCCTGGAATCTTCGTCAGCACGCTCGGCCCCGTGTTCATGCAGTTCATCGATCTTGCGGACGGCATGACGCGCCGCTGAGTCTCGAAACCGACACAGCACAAGAACCAAAAACCGATCATCCGCCCTCTACCACCCCGTTCCTTCGGATTCAGTCCTGCCTCGTGTTCCGTCCCGTGTTCTGCACGCGCCGGGTGCAGAGGCTGGACTCCTCCCCGCCTCCCTCAACCGGAGCAACTCCCGTGAAGAACCCCAACTCCCAATCCCGCACCGGCGCCACCTCGGCCCAGGTGTTCGAGACCTTCCACAAGGGGTCAAAGAAGAAGCATGTGCGCCTGGCTTCGCTCGGCGTCGTCACGCTGATGCTCGCCATGCTCGGCGCCGCAGTGCCTGCCATCTCCAACAGCAATCAGGACAACACGCCACCGGCGCTGCTGGAGGTCCTGTCCGCAGGCAAGCGCTCCAAGGAACTCAAGAATCTCGTCGAGAGCACGCAAGCGCGTCTGCTTTTCTCGAAGGAGATCGGAACGCGCGTGGCGATCGGCAACGAGGAGATCGCGAAGGTCGAGGAGATCGTCTCCAGCCGCGAAATCGTGCTGATCGGCAAGAAGATCGGCACAACCAGCCTGATGGTGTGGTTCAAGGACGGCACGGTCGAGCAGTACATGTTCTCCGTGACGCGCGATCTGACAGTCCTGCAGTCCGCCCTGAGCGAGATTTCGCCCACCATCGTGGTTGAGATCGCTCCGGATCGCGACGCGATCGTGCTGACGGGCACCGTGGCCCACAAGGATGACTACGAGGCTGCGCAGAAGGCCGCACAGGACTATCTCGCTGCCGGCACCAAGACCAAGGAAGCCTCCAAGGAGCAGACGCAGGTTTCGCCGGGTACCCCCGCCCTGCTCACCGCTCAGGGACAAGTCATCAATCGGCTCAAGATCACCAGTGCTTCGCTGCCGCTCGAGCAGGTGATCGCACGTGCTTCCGAAGTCCTCGGCGCTCGCGAGGTTACCGTCGAACGCATTTTGCACAGCGATCGAGCCAACGACCAGTACGACCAGTTCGTGGTCAAGGGTACGGTGCGGGATCGCGGCATGCGCGATGAGGTGCTCGCGAAGGCGGGGCAGATCGTCAAGCGCTTCGATCCGGCGCCGCGTAGCCAGCGCATGATCGAAGAGTCGTCGGGAAACGACAAGCGTCGCATCACCGAGTACGAAGAGGCGCCCAACCGCATTCACGATCGCCTGTATGTGCTGCCGGCGCCCGCTGAGCCCAAGAGTCCCGAAGAGAAGCCGCGCCAGCCGCTGATCGTCGAGCGTCTGATGGCTTCGCTTGGCAACATCGGCTGCGACACCAGCCGCATCCAAGCCCAGGTCCTCGAGGGTCTCGGGGGTGATGGCGTGCTGATGCTGACCGGCTCCGTGCCCGATCAAACCTGTCTGCTGCGCGTGCTCACGATTGCTTCGCGTTTGGCTGGGGGCACGGAAGGATCGAGCCAGGGCCTCGACATTCAGGTCGTCGCCGACGAGTCCGGCGCGCTGAGCATGATGGGCGGCGGCCGCGACAACATGTCGAGCGGCCTCGGATCGGTGCTCTCCAATGTGACTTCCGGCAGCGGCACATCCGGTACCGGTTTCGGGCGCATGCTCGACAACCGCATCGAGTCCAACATCGCCCGCGCCAAGGCTCTGCAGTTGGCTGGCGGCAAGGTGCTCAGCTTCCTGCGCGTGGAAGACATCCCGCAGGTGCGCATCGACATCAAGCTTTATGAAGTCAACCGCTCGGCCCTGCTGGCCTGGAACTCCAACACCAGCGCGACCGTAAGCGACTACCAGCGGCCTTCGTCGCTGCGACCCCCGGAGTTCCAGACCAACCCGGTCACAGGCGAGCTCGAACCGATCCCCAACGGCCCCACGGGCGACTCGGACTTCCAGAACACGCTGGCCTTCCTCGCCGGCGGCATCGCCAACAACTTCCGCGTCAGCGGCGATCACGTCGACATCAACTCCTTGCTCTCGCTGCTGGAAAAGGAAGGCATCGCCCGCACGCTGTCCAGTCCGTCGCTGACGGTCCTCAGCGGCGAGTCCGCCTTCTTCGGAGTCGGCGGCAGCGTTCCTGTTCAGCAGCAGATCGTGACACCGTTCGGAAGCGGCCAGGGTCAGGGTCAGAACTCCGGTCTGCTCAACGCGACCGTGGAGCGTGACTTCGGCATCCGGCTGGCGGTGCGTCCGCTGATCGACGAAGTGGGCATGATCACGCTCGATGTCGTGCCTTCGGTCTCCAACCCTGATGCGGATCTCACGGAGCTTGTGCGGCAGAGCACGGGCACCAACCCGCAGACGGTCGCCTTCCAGGAGCGTTCGCTGCGCACCAGCGCCCGCCTCCGCGATGGACAGACGCTCCTGATCGGCGGTCTCGTCGAAAAGGCGCGCAATGATGATGCGGGTCACACGCCCTTCATCCATCAGGTGCCGATCGTTGGCTGGCTCTTCAAGGACTTCAGCTACGCTGATTCCGACCGTGAACTGATCATCGTCGTCAATCCGGTCATCGTGCGCGATCTGCCGGAGGCCGCGCCGCTGTGGTCCTTCCCGTCGAGCAAGGAACTCGTTCCCTCGAAGTCCAAGCCGCAGTCCGCCAAGGCTGCGCCGAAGGACGCGCAGAAGCAGTGAGGACTCGCCACATGAAACTTCTTTGTCTCATCACCGTGCTCGGTCTCGCCGGTTGCACGACCAACTCGTTCGGCCATCGGCCGGAAACCTGCGATCCGGACAAGCGCCTGGCGGATCTCGTGCAGACGTACAATGACTGCATCGCGGGCAAGTCGGGCGAAGGCAGCGAGTCCAACCACATTCTGATCGACTGTGACCGTGCGCGGAACGAGATCGAGCGGCTGAGCCTGGAGTTCCCGCGACATGCTCCTACGCTGTTGCAAAACGCCACGATTTCGTATGACCAGCGCGAGACGGTCAAGGCCGAGCGCTACTGTGACCAACTGCTGTCCGTGGAACCGATGAACGCCGAAGGGGCGATCCTCAAGGCCCGCATCGCCATGGAAAACGGCAATCTGCCGAGCGCCAAGCGCCTGCTGACGGCGCAGGTGGGATACGCCCCCGGCCACAGCATGCTGCGCGAAACCTATGCCGCCGTTCTGTACATGGGCGGTGATTACGCGGCGAGTGATGCCCAACTGAGTGCCGCAGCGCGCTTGGGCGCACCGGCCTGGCGCATCGCATTCCACCGCGGCCTGATCGCTGAGGCGCGCAAGGACAAGCTCACGGCCAAGGGACTCTATGAAGAGTGCCTGGCCGGGAATCCCGGTTTCCAGCCGGCGGAGGCCCGCCTCGCCGGCATGAATGCGGAAGGTGGGGTACAATGACCCCCGTCTTCCGCACGGGAAGGGAGAACTCACCGCTCTCCCGTGAAGTTGCAAGGGATCACCGCCTGGGCAGCGGCGGCCGATCCGCAGAGAGTTTCCCCGCTGTCACCCGTTTCGGAAGGAAGAGAACCATGAAAATTCAGAAGCAAAACCGCAACCAGAAGCGCGGGGCCGCGCTCGTCGAGTACGGCCTCATCATCGCCGGCGTCGCCCTCGTGGCGGTCGCTGCCATCTCCATCTTCGGTCACAAGACCGGCGGCATCATTGCCAGCACGGCCCGCGTGCTGCCGGGTGCTCAGGCTGAAGACAACAAGATGGTCTCCGTGGGTCAAGTGGTCGCCACGACCACCAATGCCGATGGCAGCCTGACGGTCGACACGACGACCCTCGATGACAGCACCGTCCAGAGCAACCTGGGTCTCGGCAACGAGGAACTGGTTGATGACCCGAACGACAACTAGTTCATTCGGCTAGAACCTTCATTCAGCGAACCCCGCAGGGCGCGTCCCCGCGGGGTTCTCTCGTTTGCAGTAGACTGAATCGGCATGACCCCCAGCTTGCTGCTGCTGCCGCTCCTGCTTCCTCAGGCGGACACCACTCTCGTGAGCCTCGGCCTCAACGGATACGCCGCGGCGGGCGCTTCCGGTCAACCGTCCGTCTCCGCGGAAGCTCGTTGGATCGCGTTCTCGAGTCTCGCGCCCAACCTTGTCGCAAACGATGCCAACAGTCTGCAGGACATCTTCGTGCTCGATCGCCGGGTGGGCGGCATCACACGGGCCAGCGTGTCCAGCGCCGGCACACCGGCCAACAACCACGCCATCTTCCCGCGCATCTCCGCGGATGGACGCTGGGTGAGTTTTCAGAGCTTCGCGTCCAACCTCGTCGCGGGAGATGGCAATGGACTTGAAGACATCTTCCTGCGGGATCTCCAGACGAACACGACCGAGTGTGTCAGTATTTCACCGCAGGGGGCACCCGGCTCCGGCGGCCCGACCGGCCCTTTCTTCCCGTATGAAACCGCCTCCGCGCTGAGCGCAGAAGGACGCTGGGTCGTGTTTGCGAGCGCGTTCACGAATCTCGTACCCGGCGACACCAATGCAGTTCGCGACATCTTCCTGCGCGACCGGCAGAGCAACACCACCCGGCGCGTCAGCGTCTCCAGCTCCGGTGTGCAGGCCAACGGCGGCTCACGCTGGCCTGTAATCACTCGCGATGGGCGTTGGATCGCCTTCCAGAGTTCGGCGTCGAACCTCGTAGCCGGGGACACCAACGGCAAGGCTGATATCTTTCTGCACGATACCCTGCGCGGAACGACGGAGTTGGTCAGCCGCGCGCACGATGGCGCACCTGCGAACGCGGATTGCGAGCAGCCGACGCTGAGCGAGTCGGGTCTGCGGGTTGCCTTCTCCAGCGTTTCCTCCAATCTGATTCCGGGCGACACCAACGGTCAGTTCGACATCTTCGTGCGTGAGCTCGACACGCGCATCACCCGGCGCGTCAGCGTGGGGCAGGGCGGCGTTCAGTCCAACGGCAACTCGCATGCCCCGGAGCTGAGCGCCAACGGCCGCTATCTGGCCTACTGGAGCCTCGCGACAAACCATGTCGCCGCGGACCTCAATGCGCGGGCGGATGTGTTCCGCACGGATCTGGACACGGGAACCACCGTTCGCGTGAGCCTCAGCGAGACAGGTGCGGAGGTCGGCGACAACAGCACGGCTCCTGCCATCAGCGCGGATGCGCGCTTCGTCAGCTGGGAGTCGACAGGTTTCTTTGTCCCCAACGATTTCAACTCACAGTCCGATGTGTTGCTGCGCGATACGGCGAGCTTCCTGCCGGCAACAGCCTGCGTGGCTGGCAACGACTCTGCCGGATGCACGCCCCGCATGCGGTTCAGCGGTGTAGCCGTACTCAGCCAACCTGGAGCGTTGCTCATCGAGGCTGCACCTGTCCGCAATCAGAGCATAGGTACGCTGCTGTATTCCTTGCGCGGCGCATGGCAGCCTTTCCGAACCGGAGTGCTCTGCATAGATACGCCACTTTCGCGCACGCCCTTGCAGATTGCGGGCGGCAGCCCCTCCGCTGTCGTGGACTGCAGCGGAGCGTTCGGAATCGACTTCAAGCAGTGGATCGGCAGCGGTGTGCCCGGCAACCTGCTGCCGGGAACTGTTGTTCACTGCCAGTACTGGTATCGCGAGGCGGTCCCCGGGATCGGACCCGTGGACCGCTTCAGCGATTCCGGCTACTTCGAGCTCGCGCCCTGATCAGGGCGTCGAGTCCTCAAACAGACTGCGGCTCAGCAGGTCGCCGTTTTTCTGCGTACCGCTGATGAAGGGGGCATCCACCGCGTAACCGGCACTGCCTGTGCGCTCGATCAGCATCGCAAGGAAGGCCGGGTCGGAGATGGTGGCTGCGGTGGATACGGCATTGAGGCCGTTGAGGCGCAGCCAACCGGTTTCGACACCGATGTCCTCCTGGGGATCATGAGCGGTGTTGTCGCGCAGGAAGGAGTCGAGGAACACCTGACTGACGTCAAGCAGCGAGACCTTCGTCCAGCATTGGAAGCTGTACTGGCCCGAGAACGCCTCTTCGTTGTCGTTGTAGGCCAGCAGATCGAGGGTGGCCGTGAATTCGCTGCCGCCGGTCAGGTTGAGCAGCACAAGCTGGCTCTCAAAGTCGGGGCGCTGGCCGAGGAAACGCGGGATGAGGATCTCATCCGGTGCGCACGAGTATTCAAGGTCGTTCAGGTCGCGCAGGCCATCGTTGTCGCGATCCGTGTCTTCACCTTGCGCTCCGATGCCGAGGAAGACCTCCGGCTCATAGGAATAGTCGAGCTGGGACAGGCCCTGGATGATCATGGCGTGTCCGATCAGGTGGTTGTGGACCATCGCCTTGCCCGTGAACCGGTTCTTGGCAAAGACGTAGACATAACCCTGGGACTGGTTGGGGTTGTGCGCGCTGGTGATGACGCTGATCGTGTCGTTGGACGTCAGCATCTCCGTTCGGTTGTACTCCAGGCACGGGATGGTCTGACCGGATGCCGAGTTACGGCCGATATAAACGAACTCGACCTTCACGGCATCGAGTTCCTCTGCGGTGTTGGTCACCGTCAGCAGCGTCAGGTCGCCCGTGCGGTTGTCGAATTCGGGGAACACCAGGAGGCTCGCCGGGACGCGCAAGCCAGCTTCACAGTCCGGATCGGGGCCATCAGGCAGCGATTCGATAGAAAAGTCGAACAGCACCGGGCTGGCGGAGACACTCGTGCTGGCGCGCGTGAAGTCAAAGCGGGCCTCGACGAAACGACCGAAGACGCCGCTGAACGCAACACCGTTGTTGATCGGCTGGAACGAAGCCAGCGCGAGTTCTGCAGGGGTGTTCGCAATGCGGAACTGCGCGGCGAGTGCCGTCTGCGCGGGAACGCTGGCCGTATAGCTCAGCTTGCCGAACTGAGTGCTGATCGAGCCCGAGTCGTAGACCACCGACCACGAGCCGTTGGGTTGCTGGGGCGACAGGGGAACTTCACCGCACATCGAACCGAAGTTCTTGGCGTTGGAGAGGGAGGGCAGCGTGACCTGCAGGTCGATGGCGCCGAGGCCATCCGCTCCGCCGTTGGGATCGATTCGCACCAGCTTGTTGGCGACGGCGCATGAAACCCAGACCTTGCCGTTGCTGTCGACGCTGACACCCTCCGGGCCGGCTGGCAGGTCGATTTTCTTGCGCAGGATGCCGTTCGTGTCGATGCGGCAGATGCGGTTGGAGCTCGCGTTGGCCCCGCTGACCCAGACATCGTTGTCGATCGACGTCGATGCGAGCGTGAAATTGCCCGTGCGATCGGTCGGCAACGCCTTGGGGAAGCCCGCCACCTGCGTGCCGTCCGCGAGACGCTTGTTGACGCGGTTCTGTGCGAGGAACTCCGTGCTCCACGCTGCACCCGTGCTGTCGACGGTCACGCCCGCATTGCCCGGGAAGGGCGGGAACGGCTCGATCAGGCACTGCGTGGTGAGCGTGTTGGTGTCCAGACGCAGCAGCCGGCCTTCCTGCGGGCTGGTCGACCAGAGAATGCCTGCCGGGCTGATGACGCCGCCGTAGCCGCCGCAGGTGGTCGGGACCGTGGAGAGTATCGCCCCGTTGCTGCCGTTGAGCTTCTGGAACGGTTGACCGGCGCCACCTGCGGGGTAGCCGCCGACCCAGATATCGTTGGAGCTGTCCACCGAAACGTGCAGGACCGCGATCGGCGCGACGCGCTGGTAGACGAGGATCAGCTCATCATCCGCATCCTGAACCAGACCGTCCGTGCCGCCCAGACCATCGGTCACATTGGTCCAGTTGAGCACGTTGTTGAGGCCGCGGGAGGTGCGGATGAGTCCATCGCCGTTGCGGTCGACGGCGGTGCTGTAGAGGAAGGGCGGCTTGAGGTACTCGCCGTTGGGGTTGGGATTCCCGAGCGCATCCGTACGCGTGCCGCCGACGATGATGCCGATCTTGACGACCGAGCCTTTGGCGATGCCGTTGACCAAGCCCGACTCGCCTTCATTGCTGACCCACACGTTGCCCAGCGAATCCACCGACGTGCGCGAGGGGGCCGTACCGAAGAACTGGCCGGGCTGACCCTGAGGCGCGGTCCGATAGTCGCCCATGATCTCCCCCGTGTTGGCGTTGACGCGCACCATGCGGCCCAGACCGTTGAGCGCCACGCACACGAAGGGCAGCGTGCCCGCAGGAGGCACGGTGTCGAGCTGAAGCTGGTCCGCGATCGAGGTGTTGACCTGGTTCAGGACGCCCTGCTGGAAGTCCGCGGTTGTGGTGTAGGTCTGAGTGACCTGAGCGTGGGCAGAAAGGCTCAGCAGGGACAGACTCAGGGCGGAAAGGAAGCGGAAGGTCAGGGAGGAAGTCATGGTGCGGCCGGTGAGGGAAGAGGGCGACCCAGCGGGGGTCGACCGACCTTAGATTGAAACTTCCTAAGAAAAGGCTGTCAATCCAGATTTTTGGGATATATTGTCCTCGCCTAGGGGGTCAGTGATTGCTGCAGGAAGGCCTGCAGGCCCTCCCAGGCCAGCTCGGCGCTCTTGGTTTCGTAGCGCGGACTGGAGGGATTGGCGAAGGCGTGCTCGGCGCGGAAAAGGCTGACCTGATGCTCCTTGCCTGCGTCCGTAAGGCCTTGGACGAATTGTCCCACGGTGCTGACCGGGATGCTGCGGTCGAGCGAGCCGAAAACGGCATAGACCGGGGCCCGGAGTCCGGCCAGATCCTCTTTGCCGGTCGGCACCTGCCCGTAATAGAGCGCGCAGGCATTCAGCGTCGGCGAGGCGAGTGCCAGGCGCAAGGACATGCCACCGCCGAAGCACCAGCCCAGCGAGGCGACCTTGCCGGCCTTGGTCTGGCCGTTCTCTCTCAGGAAGGATTCCGCAGCCTGCATCAGCTTCACGGCCTGCTCAGGATCGCAGTTCTTCATGGCGCTCATCGCCTCATCGCGGGTCTTCGCCACCACACCGCCGTAGAGATCGACGGCCAAGGCCGCATACCCATCCAGTGCCAAGCGGTCCGCCCAGTGCCGGACGTGGTTATTGAGGCCCCACCATTCGTGAATCACCAGCACGGCCGGTCGTCCTGCGCGCGGCGATTTCGGCAAGCTGAGGTAGCAGTGCGCCTTGTCGATGACGACCTCCTTCCCCAGCAGGGCCTTTCCGTCATCGGCCTTGAGATCGTGCATCGCCTTGAATTGGGATTCGCTGACCGAGCCGGTCGAACCGGTGATGGGAACCTGCGAGGGGAACAGGGGAGCAAGCAGGAGCAGCGCGGAGATCAGCATCGCCGTATCGTAACGGCATGACGACACGCCTGCAGGTGGATGCGCATCCGTTGCTTGAACTCGGCTGGGTTGAGGCTGCCTTCCAGGCTCCGTTGGAAGCTGTGACGCTGAGCGGCACGGTCACGGCGCTGATGCAGCCCGGCTGCCACGCGCCGATGAGCACCCACGACGATTTGCGCAAGCATGTCCGGGACCTGCTGCGGCACGGCGGCTACAAACCCACGGGGCGCGGTAAGCCATCGAGCGAGTACCTGCACGGTGTCTGGCAGAGCGGCGCGCTGCCTGTGATCAATGTCGCGGTGGATATCGGCAACATGGTCTCGCTCCACAGCGGCCTGCCGATCAGCGTGGTGGATCTGGACAAGGCCCGCGAGCCGCTTTCCGTCGGCATTGCTGCAGAGGGAACGAGCTACATTTTTAATGCTTCCGGCCAGACGATCGATCTGGGTGGTCTGCTGTGCCTGCGCGACGCGGACGGTCCGTGCGCGAATGCGGTCAAGGACGCGCAGCGCACGAAGACCACGCCCCAGACACGGCGCGTGATCGTGACCGTGTGGGGCACGATGGCGATGCCCGGACTTACCGCGCAGACCGTGCAGTGGCTGGCGAGCCTGCTGACGGCGCATGGTGCCAGCGTGCAGTCATCACACGGACGCTGAATACCCGGTGAAAAGCTGCGCGCCCTGCGAACCGTTGCCGGTGCGCAGGGCGCGCGGGTGTTTCAAGCGGTCCTGAAGATCAGTGGAACAGCCAGCCGCGGGTGGCGAAGTCCGACCAGGTGAACAGGAACATGATCAGCAGCCACAGGACGCTGGCGCCGACCATCGTCTGCACCAGCTTCGGGCTGTACTTCACGTGCATGAAGATCAGAATCACCAGCAGCGCCTTGACCGTGGCGATCGTGAGAGCGACCAGCGTGTTGAAGATGCCCAAGTCCATCTTCGCCGTCCAGACGGTGGCGAAGGTGAGGAAGATCAGCGCGAAGAACACGCCGAAGTAGTGCCGCAGGGGCACGACATGGTGTTCTTCGTGGTGGTTGTCGTTGGCGCTCATGGTCAGTGGGCTCCCGTGTGCACGTGCGCACCCAGCAGGTAAAGCATGGGGAAGAGGAAGATCCAGACGAGGTCGACGAAGTGCCAGTACAGGCCGCTCATCTCAAGGCCGTCGTAGTTGGAGGGGGTGAAGTAGCCCTTCCACGACGAAACCATCATCCACGCCATGATTCCGATGCCGACGATCATGTGGAAGGCGTGGAGACCCGTCATCGCGAAGTAGATCGAGAAGAAGATCCGCGCGCCGGCGACATGCTCGCCGAACAGCTCGGCGGGGTGGCCATCGGCAGCCATGAAGCCCGGGCCGGGCAGCATGCCGTGGTCCCACTTGGCCTTGTACTCGAAGTACTTGATCACGAGGAACGCGACGCCGAACATGACGGTAAGGACCAGCCATGCGATTTGCGGAATGCGTCCCTGCCCGGTCTGGGCAGAGCGGATCGCCAGCGCCATGGTGAGCGAGGAGAAGATCAGCACCGCGGTGTTGATGCCACCCAGCGTGACGTTGAGCTGGTTGCTCGCCAGCAGGAACGCCTCGGGATAGAGGTTGCGGTAGATCAGGTAGGCCAGGAAGAGGCCACCGAAGAACATGACTTCGGTGAGCAGGAAGGCCCACATGCCCAGCTGAGCGGACTCATGCTGCTGCTTGAGGTCATCGAAATGGTGGGCCAGTCGGACGCCGCCGGCGTGGCCTGCATGGGAGTGCTGCTGCATGGAAGAGCGAATCTCCTGTGAGTGGGCTCAGTGGTGGGCCGGGCTGGGGATCTGCGACGGATAGGCGTAGGCCTCTTCCGTGACGACCGGGATCTTCTCGAAGTTGGCGGTGATCGGCGGAGAGGGGATGTCCCACTCCAGACCCTTCGCCATCCAGGGGTTGGCCGGGGCTTTCTTGCCCGCGATCAGAGCCCAAGTGATGTTGATGCCGCCGAGCAGCAGGCCCGCCGACAGCGTCATCGCGCCCCCCGAGGAGAGCACGTTCAGCACCTGCCACTCTTCAGGGTAGTAGTGGTAGCGGCGAGGCATGCCCATGTAGCCGAGGATGAACTGCGGGAAGAACGTCAGGTTGAAGCCGACGAAGATCACGATCGCAGCCAGCTTGGCGGGGCCCTCGGGGTACATCTTTCCGAACATCTTCGGGAACCAGAAGTGCAGGCCCGCGAGGTAGGCGAACATCGCCGAGCCGACCATCACGTAGTGGAAGTGGGCGACGATGAAGTAGGTGTCGTGGATGTGGATGTCGAGGCCGAGGTTCGCGCAGAACAGGCCCGTGAGACCGCCGATCAGGAACAGTCCCATGAAGCACATCGCGTACACCATGGGCGTGTCCATCGAGACCGAGCCCTTGTACATCGTGGCCGTCCAGTTGAAGACCTTGATCGCGCTCGGAACCGCCACGATGTAGGTCAGGATCGAGAACACGATGTTCACGTAGGCCGACTGGCCGCTGGTGTACATGTGGTGGCCCCACACGAGGAAGCCGATGATCGCGATGCCCAGCGAGGACATGGCAACGAAGGGATAGCCGAACACGCGCTTGCGCGAGAAGCAGGCGATCACTTCGCTGATCACACCCATTCCCGGGAGGATCATGATGTACACGGCCGGGTGGCTGTAGAACCAGAACATGTGCTGGAACAGCACCGGGTCACCGCCCGTGGCCGGGTCGAAGATGCCGATGTGGAACACGCGCTCAAGGAACATCGCCAGGACGGTGACGGCGACGACCGGCGTGCCCAGCAGCATGATCAGCGCGGTCGCGTAGTGCGCCCACACGAACAGCGGCAGGCGGAACCAGGTCATGCCCGGCGCACGCATCTTGTGCACCGTGACCATGAAGTTCAGACCCGTCAGGATCGACGAGAAGCCGGAGATGAACACGGCGGCCGCAGCGAGCGCCACGTTGGTGTTCGAGTAGGTCGAACTGAAGGGCGGATACAGGGTCCAGCCGGTGTCGAGGCCACCCATGAAGATCAGCAGCACGCCCAGCGAACCGCCGATCATGTAGATGTACCAGGACATCAGGTTGATCTTCGGGAAGGCCACATCCCTTGTTCCGATCATGATCGGCAGCAGGAAGTTGCCGAGCGTTGCCGGGATCGAGGGGATGAGGAAGAAGAAGATCATCACCACGCCGTGCAGCGTGAAGACCTTGTTGTAGGTGTCCGAGTCGAACACATCGCCCTTGGGCGTGAAGAGCTCGGCGCGGATGCCTAGCGCGAACAGGCCACCCACGGCGAAGAACACCGTGATTGCGATCAGGTAGAGGACGCCGATGCGCTTGTGGTCGACGGTCAGCAGCCACGACTTCAGCGTGGTGCCGTCCATCAGGTAGCTCGGCTTCTGGGTGTCAGACATGGCAGCGCTCATTTGGCTTCCTTGGCAGGACCGGCGAGGGTCTTGATGTAGGCGACGAGTTGGAGAACCTGCTCTTCGCTGAGTTGTCCTTCATAGGTGGGCATCACGGGCTCGAAACCCGCGACGATCTTCGCCTGAGGGCGCAGGATCGACTCACGGATGAATTCCTCGTTGGCGAGCACGGTGGAGCCGTCCTTGAGCTTGACCTGCGAGCCGAACACGCCGGCCAGATTGGGGCCGCGCGCACCGGATTGATCGTGGTGGCAGGTGTTGCAGCGGTTGGCTTCGAACAGCTTCTTGCCGGCCTCCTCGGCGGTGTCGCCGCTGAGGTTGCCCGCCAGCCAGTTGGCGTAGTCTTCAGCTGAGAGGACATGCACCTTGCCGATCATCTGGGAGTGCTTTGTTCCGCAGAACTCCGCGCAGAAGATGTGGTAGGTGCCGGGCTTGGTCGCTTCGAACCAGGCCTGCGAATAGCGGCCGGGGACCGCGTCACGCTTCATGCGGAACGCGGGGATGTAGTAGCTGTGGATCACATCCTCGCTCGTGATCGTCAGGCGCACCGGCGTGTTGACCGGCACATGCAGATCGTTGATCTCGCGCTGGCCGGTGGGGTGCTGGACTTTCCACATCCACTGCTTGCCCACCACATAGATGTCCATGGCGCCCTTGGGCGGCGTCACGGCGCGCACATAAAGCCACGCGCCCCAGCCGAACATGGTCATCATCAGGATCAGCGGGACGACCGACCAGGCAATCTCCAGCAGGTGACTGCCTTCCACCTGCTGGATGGCGGTGTGGGTGGGGTTGCGGCGGTAGCGGATCGCGAAGTAGACGATCGCAATGACAACACCGATGGCGAAAACCGCGCAGACCAGGTTGAGGTACAGGTAGACAAGATCCACCTGACCAGCGATGGTCGACGCGTTCTCGGGGAACATGGGGATTTGGTTGCCCATAAGAACTTTCTATGCACCCCCCGGCGTCATGCGCGTGCCCGAACGGTCACGGCGCAGCTGGAGGAAGATGAAACCGAACAGGGCGGCGAGGAACACCACCCCGGTGATGCGCAGCGAATTGGTCAGGGCAAAACCGTACTTGCCCGTCTTGGGGTCGTAGTGGAAGCACATCATCAGGATGCGATCCACGACCGTTCCGACCTTGCCCTCGGACGCTTCAACCAACGCAAGACGCAGGTCGAGAGCCGAGTAATCGATGCCGAAGAAGTACTTCGAGATGCGCCCGTCGGGGGTCAGCACCACAAAGCCCGGCTCGTGCGCGTACTCGCCGGTTTCCCGGTCGTAGTAGTAGCGGAAGCCTACGGCGTTCGAGAGCGCGTGGATCGCGTCCGTGCCCGGGCCGGTTGCTTCACCGTTGGCGGCGAGTACAGGCTCTCCTGCGGGCAGCGGAAGCGGCGATACCCAGTGCCAGCCCCGCTCTGCGCCTTCACGGCCCAGCAGGCTGAGGTACTTCTCGCGCTTCTCCACGGCGAGCGAGGGCTCCTCCGTGGGATTGATCGTGTACGTGAGGATCTCGAAGTCCTGACCCGGAGCGAGGCTCAACGGGCGGACAGCGCGCACGAGGCTGTTGAGCACCTGAGTGCACAGCATCGGGCAGCCGTAGTAGACGGGTGTCAGAAGAACGGGCTTGTTGCCGTTGAAGTACTTCGCGAGCTGGACCTCCGCGCCGCTTTCGTCGCGGAAGGTCAGCTCCAGCGGGATCTTCGCGCCCAGCTTCTGATCGAAGGCCACCTGCTCGCGGACTTCCTTGATGTCGGCGGGCTTCTGGGCCGTGACGAGACCGCCCGCGAGCACGACAGCGCCCAGCGCGCCGATCGCGGCGCGCGTGGAGAAGATCGTGCTCGTGGGGAGGAGGCTCATCGGCTGGTCACTTGCGGACCGGGAGGGTCTCGACGGCCTTCTGCATGGCCTTTTCGATCGGGATGTGAACCAGCTTCTGTGTTTCGTCCACCCAGCCGTAGCCGTGCAGCTTGGCTTGCTGCGGAGCGTAGTAGGCCGGCAGGTTGTTCATGCTGAAGAACACGGCGGGAGTGCCCTGAAAGCTGGTCGGGTGCTTGACTTCAAGCAGCGGAACGCCGGCCGGGATCTCGCGTTCTGCGGTGAGCTCGTTGCCAGCCGGAGCCTTCTTGGCTTCGAGGTCCTGCAGGACGCCCATGAACCAGTCCATGCTCCAGAAGGAGACGACCGAGATCACGACGAGCAGGATCCCTGACTCCACCAGAGGCTTGACCTTGGCATCGCTGAGTTCGTGTCCGCCGTCGTGGCCGGCTCCGTGGCCGGAGGAGTGATCAGTGGTGTGCATGTTGCAGGCTTCCCGACATCTCGAGGTCGTGTTCGGTGACGAAGGGCTTGTTCTTGAAGGCCTGCAGGAACAGGCCGATCCAGATGCCGCCCATGGCGACGGGCATCACAAAGTCGATCCAGTGCAGGTGGGGGCCGTGATCGGCTTGCTCACCATGACCGCCGAAGGCGGGACCGATGTACCAGTAGATGTCGACCCAGCGCATCACGAACATCAGCAGCGCGATGCCCGCGAGGATCGAGGCGTGCTTCTTGTTCTTGCGGAACAGCAGCAGGAAGAACGGCACGAAGAAATGCAGCGCCACCAGAGCGAGCGCGATCTTCTGCCACTCCGTGCTCGTGCGCAGGTGGATCCACGGCGTCTCCTCGTTGAGGTTGCCCGACCAGATGATCAGGTACTGCGAGAAGTTGGTGTACGCCCAGAGCATCACCATCGCGAACATCAGCGTGCCCATGTCGTGGAAGATGTTCTCCTTGAACACCTTGGCGAAGGGTTCACGCTTGCGCAGCCAGTTGCCCATCATGATGCAGCCGGCCATCGTCAGGAGGGCCTGACCGACCATGAAGATCGCGCCATAGATGGTCGAGAACCAGTGCGGTTCGAGCGACATGGCCCAGTCAAAGGCCGCGAACGTCATCGTCAGGGCGAACAGGAGCACGCCAGGACCCGCCGTGAGGCGCGCCTTGCCGGCGGCAGCGAGATCGCCCTCGTCCTTGCGCGCGGAGACCCGCAGCATCACGCCAGCCAGCAGGAACCAGGTCAGGAAGTAGATCGCGGCGCGGACGATGAAGAACGGCTTGTTGAGCCAGCCCTCCTTGTGCGCAAGGATCACATCGTGACCGTGGCTGTGGTCAGCCCACGGGTAGTACTGATCGATCTGCAGCAGCACCGGAATGAACAGCAGCGCGAGGAAGGGGATCATGCGCATGCCGGCTTCCAGCATGCGGCGCATCGAGGCGCCCCAGCGGCCGCCCGTCAGCTGGTGGATCATGTACAGCGAGAGGCTGCCCAGGGTCGGAGCCAGCCAGAAGAAGAACGAGTGCAGGTAAGCCTCGCGGAACTCCTTCTGATCCTGAGTCCATGCGTAGCCCGCGCCGAGGCAGGCAATGACGCCGATGGCGATCGCCATCTTCTGCAGACCGTCGAGGTCGCGACGGAGCGTGTCGTGATTCTGGCTCATCTTGATTAGTGCTTCTCCGACTGGCCTTGGGCGCGCTTGTCATCCCATGCGGGAGCGAGCCGCGCCGTCTTCGGCGCGCGGACCTTCTCCTGCTCGTCCTTGTTGAGGTCGTCGAGCTTGGTGTTCTGCGACATCTGCAGCGCGCGGACGTAGGCGACGATCGCCCAGCGGTCTTCGGGCTTCACGCGGTCGGCGAGGTCGTACATCGCGCCGAAGCCGTTCGTGATCACGTCGTAGAAGTAGCCCGGAGGCGAGTTCTGCAGACGCTCGATGTGGTAGCTGGTGGGGCGCTTCATGCCGCGCGCGACAACGGCGCCGTTGCCGTCGCCGAGCGGGCCGTGGCAGGGCATGCAGTTGATGGCGAAGCGCTGCTGGCCGCGCGCGATCAGCTCCGCGGTGACGGGCATCGGGAAGCTCTCGGCTGGCTTGCCGCCGATCTTGCCGGCGTAGAAATGCTCGTCTTCCTGCAGCCAGCGGTTGTCGTTGGCGTGGTAGCCGTCCGAGGGTCCGTGGGGGATCGTGCCCGGGACGAGGTTGCGCGCAGCTTTGCCGTCCTTGAAGAACGTGCTGGCCGCCTGCGGCTTCTTCTTGGGCTGGTCATGCATGTCTTGACGGCAGCCGCCGGCGAGCAGAGCGCTCGCCAGCACGGCGCCGATCAGGCCCAGACGCGTGAAATGGGGGTGAGTGGACATCAGTTGGGGACCTCGGCGACCGAGAGAGGATGCAGACTGTCGAGGAAGCGCTTGGTGCCTTCGAGGTTGAACTTGGGGTCCGTGGCCTCGATGACGATGAAGAACTTGTTGCGCGACGCGTCCTTGAACTGCGGCACGTTGAAGACCGGGTGATAGGGCTGCGGCAGGCCGTTCATCACCAGCATGCCGAACGCAGCGGTGAGCGCCCCGAAGAGGATCGTGGTCTCGTAGGCCGGAACGATGAACGCCGGCCAGCTGAAGTCGGGCTTGCCGCCGATGTTGATCGGGTACTCGATCATGTTGACCCAGAACTGCAGGCCGAAGCCGGCGAAGAAGCCGGCGATGGCACCGCCCAGAGTCACCATCGGAACGATGTTGGTCTGGCCGAGGATCTCCGAGAGGCCGTGGATCGGCATCGGCGAGTAGCCTTCAACCGCCGTGTAGCCCTGGGCTCGTGCGGCCTTGGCCGCCTCGAGCAGGTCATCGGCGTGATCAAACTCGGCCATCAGGCCGTGCAGCGGGTTTTGGGCGGGAGCGGGGTTGCTCATGTCAGTTGTCTCCTGCTTCCGTGATCAGTGCGAACCGTGGTTGTTCTTGCCGGGCCGGTTGGGGCCGGGCGGCACCAACAGGCGCATCTCGAAGATCGCGATCGAGGGCAGGAAGCGGATGAAGAGCGTGAACAGGAACAGGAACAGTCCGATCGTTCCGAGGAACATGCTCCAGTCGAAGATGGTCGGCGAGTACATGCCCCACGAAGAGGGGATGTAGTCGCGGTGCAGGCTCATGACGATGATCACGAAGCGCTCCAGCCACATGCCCACGTTGATGGCCATCGAGACCCAGAACAGGACCCAGATGTTCTTGCGTGCCTTGCTCGACCACAGGATCTGCGGGATCAGCACGTTGCACAGCATCAGGCCCCAGTACTGCAGCGCGTAGGGGCCCTGCAGGCGGTTGAGCACCATGAACTGCTCGTACGGCGAAGCCGAGTACCACGCGATGAACAGCTCGACACCGTAGCCGTAGGCCACGATCAGGCCGGTCGCGAGCATGACTTTGCCCATGTTGTCGAGGTGCCGCTCGGTGATGAAGTCCTCGAGCCGGTACCAGGCCCGCAGCGGCAACATCAGCGTCAGAACCATCGCAAAGCCCGCGAACACGGCGCCTGCGACGAAGTAGGGCGGGAAGATCGTGGTGTGCCAGCCGGGGATGATGCCCGCGGCGAAGTCGAACGACACGACCGTGTGCACCGACACGACCAGCGGGGTCGAGAAACCGGCCAACAGCAGCGAGGCGATCTCGTAACGATCCCAGTGAGAAGCCGCGCCACGCCAACCCAGAGCCGCTGCGCCGTAGGCGCGCTTGACCCAGATGTTCTTGGCGCGGTCACGCAGCGTGGCGAGGTCGGGGATCAGGCCAACGTACCAGAACACCATCGAGACCGTGGCATAGGTCGACACGGCGAACACGTCCCAGATCAGGGGACTGCGGAAGTTCTGCCACATGCCCATCGTGTTGGGCAGCGGGAGCATCCAGAAGGCCAGCCAGGGGCGGCCGGTGTGCATCAGCGGGTACATGCCTGCGCACATCACGGCGAAGATCGTCATCGCCTCGGCGGCGCGGTTGATCGAGGTTCGCCAGCCCTGACGCAGCAGCAGCAGAATCGCGCTGATCAGCGTTCCGGCGTGGCCGATGCCGATCCACCACACGAAGTTGATGATGTCGAAGCCCCAGCCGACCGGGTTGTTGGGGCCCCACAGACCGATACCGATCACGAACAGGTTCGCGATCGTGAATCCGAGCAGTCCGACGAGGGATCCCGAGATCAGCAGCGCGGCCCACCAGCCCAGCGGTGTGCGGGGGGTGAGCACCATGTCCGCGATCTTGTCCGTGACCGAGGCCAGGCTGTGGCCCGGCCCGATCATGGGGGCGCGTTCGATGTCGTGGGTCTTTTGACTCATCGGAGGCAGAGTGGGGCACTACCCCCGAGATGCGCCGAAAGGGCGCACCCAGGAGGCGATGCGTTGGGATTGACGGTTTTCAGAACCCGAGGCGATCGACTGAGGCCCGCTCGCGCGGATCAGCCGGCCAGCTCGGGGTTGGGGTTGATGATCTTCGCGAGGAAGGTCGTACGCGGGCGCGTGTTGAGCTCTTCCAGCAGCGCGTAGTTCTGAGGCTGGGCGGCCAGCTTCGAGACTGCGCTCTCGGGATCCTGAAGGTCGCCGAAGGCGATGGCATCGGCGGGGCAGACCGACTGGCAGGCAGTGCGGATCTCGCCTTCGCGAATGCGCCGCGACTCGCGCTTGGCGGCGTAGCGGGCCTCGTTGATGCGCTGCACGCAGTAGGTGCACTTCTCCATGACGCCGCGCGAACGCACGGAGACATCGGGGTTACGACCCATCTTCAGCGACTCCGTCTCGTAGTCGGAGTAGAGGAAGAAGTTGAAGCGACGGACCTTGTACGGGCAGTTGTTGGCGCAGTACCGCGTACCGATGCAGCGGTTGTAGACCATGTCGTTGAGGCCTTCGGGGCTGTGCACCGTGGCCGCAACCGGGCAGACCGTCTCGCAGGGCGCATTCTCGCACTGCATGCACGGGATCGGCTGGGCGTGGATCTGCGGGTTCTTCGGATCGCCCTGGAAGTAGCGGTCGATGCGCAGCCAGTGCATCTCGCGGCCGCGGCGGACCTCCTTCTTGCCGACCACGGCGACGTTGTTCTCGGCCGAGCAGGCCGTGACGCAGGCGCCGCAGGCCGTGCAGGCGTTGAGATCGATCACCATGCCCCAGGCGTACTCGCCCTTGGCGCGCTCGGGGTAGAGCGACGAGTCACCGTAGTGCGATGCATGATCGACGAGCTTGGGGTTCTGCTCGAAGCGATCGATGGTGGCGACGCGCACGGGCGCCATGTCGAACTGCCGGTTTTCCGGCAGGTTCGTGGTCATGCTGTCGTGCTCCTGCGTCGTGGCGAGCTCATGCTCCTCGCCGGTGTTCGAGAGCTTGACGCCCGAACCGTGCGAGAGCGTGGCGCTGGTGCGCAGGCTGTAGGCGTTGTAGCCCACGCCGTTGGCAACGCGGCCGGCGCGCGTGCGGCCGAAGCCGATCTGCACCGTGACCGACTGGTCGGCGTGACCCGGCTGAACCCAGGCGGGCGCGCGGACCTTGCGACCGTTGGCATCGATCTCGAGCACGTCACCGTTCTTGACACCCAGCGACGCGGCCGTGGCGGTGCTGATCATCGCCACGTTGTCCCAGGTCAGCTTGGTCATCGGGCGCGGCTGCTCCTGCAGCCAGCCGTTGTTGCCGAAGCGGCCGTCGAAGATGTGCGGGTCGTGACGGAAGGCGATCTCGACGCCCTCGGCCTTGGGAGCCGGCGCCGCGTCAAAGCTGCCCGCGGTGACGTTGAGAGCAGCGGCGGCGCTGCCCGCGAAGAAGCCGTCGTGCACCGCGCGACGCCACTTCTTCTCGAAGTCCGCATCGCCCAGACGCGCCTTGGCGACCGCGCGCACGCTGTCGTAGGCGCTGATGCCCGACTTCTCCAGCAGGGCGTTGACCACCTCGTGCACGGACTTGCCGTCGTACAGCGGCGCGATCAGCGGCTGCACGATGCCGATGGTGCCATCGGCGGTGCGCGCATCACTCCACGCCTCGAGGAAGTGCGTCTCGTGGATGTGCCAGTCGCACAGGTTCGATGTCTCGTCGTCGTACTGCGAGAGGTGCACTCGCAACGGCACCTTGGCGAGCGCGGCGGCGAAGTCGAGCTCCACGGGCGCGTCGTAAACCGGGTTGCCCGACAGCATCACGAGCACTTCGACCTTGCCCTCGCGCATCTCGCGCACGAGCGTTCCGATCGACTCGCGGTTGTCAGCGCCCGCGAATTCCGGCGGGGGCAGGTACTGCACCGTCTTGCCCGCGTTGCCGAGCTTGGCGTTGATCAGGTGAGCGATCGCGTGCACCGCGGCGGGTTGCTCCTCGCCGGCCAGCACAAGCGAACGGCCTGCGTGCGCGCTGAGATCCTTGGCGAGCGCGTCGACCCACTTCTGGGTGGCCGCATCGACGGTATCGTTGGCCACACTCACGCCCAGCTTATTGGCAAGCGAGCGGGTCAGCGCTTCGATATCGCTTGCGCGCACGGTCAGGCGGTGATCCGCCATGCCGCCGGTGCAGGTGGGCTCGTGCTCGACCGCATACAGGCGGTTCATGCCGCGTGCCTTGCCGCCGCGCACCTTGCGGCGCGCCGTGAAGTCACGGGTGAGGCGCACGTTCTCGGGAGCGCTCGACAGGAAGTCCGCGCCCAGCGACACGACGACATCCGCATCGGCGAAGCGCGGCATCACGCGCACGTCCTGACCGAAGGCGGACTGCGCGCCCTGACGCGCGTTGTCGCGGTTGACGGGCTGCCACTGGTGCCAGGCGGCCTTGGGGTACTTGGCCAGCAGCTCCTCGCGCTGCGCAGCCAGCGTCGGCGAAGTGATCGACTGCGACAGGATGCGCAGGCCCGCGCCCTGTTTGGCGGCCTGAGCGCCCAGCGCGTTCTTGATCTGCTCCACGAACATCGACCAGTTGCTGGCACGGCCCTTGTTGCGCATGCCCATCGAGCGGTCGGGGTCGTACAGGCACAGCACCGCGCCTTGCGCGAACACATCGGTGGCGCCCAAGCTCGAGGGGTGCATCGGGTTGCCCTCGGCCTTCGTGGGGCGGCCCATGTGGCTCTCCACGAGCAGACCGATGCCGCCGGCGGCCCAGGGCATCGTCGTCGCGAAGTAGATCGGCTTGCCGGGAACGAGCTGCTCAGGGCTCTTGGCCCACGGCACGATCTTCTCCTCGGGCTGCTTGGTGCAGGACACGCTGACGCCGGCCAGTGCCAGCGAAGCGCCCATGATCTTCAGGAAGTCACGGCGTTGCGGCGGGTCGAAGACCTTCTGGCTCTGGGTCGGGTGCTCGCGCTTGAGCCAATCCTCGAAGCGCTCGCCACCTTGGTACTCGTTGATGCTGCGCCACATGCGGTTGTCGCGCAGTTCGTTCGGCTGGGTGGACTGGGTATCGCTCATCGGTGGCAGGTGGAGCAGTGGGTGAGGCTCTGGATCTTGTGTTCCTGGACGAGCTGCTTGCCGAGCTCCTCCTGGCTCATCGGGGGCAGGGTCGAACCGAACTTCTCGGGATGCATAGGATCCCAGCCCATCGTCGTGATCTGATCGAGCGGACGGACGAACTTCTCAGGGTTGCGATGGCACTCAAGGCACCACTCCATGTTGAGCGATGCGGTCTTCCACATCAGCGGCATCTGATCGACGCGCCCGTGGCAGCTCTCGCAGCCGATGCCCTTCTTTACGTGAACCGAGTGGTTGAAGTACGCGAAGTCCGGCAGGTCGTGGACCTTGGTCCACTGCACAGGCACGTCCTCCTGATACGCCGTACGGATCGGCTCGAGAATCGGCGCGTCGTTCCAGACCACCGAGTGGCAGCCCATGCACAGCTTGACCGGCGGAATGCCCGCGTTGGCGGACTCCTCCACAGCTGTGTGGCAGAAGCGGCAGTCGATGCCCAGCCCGCCCACGTGGTGGCTGTGGGTGAACTGCACGGGTTGCGTGACCGCAACGTTCTGATTGTTGATCCAAGGCCAGCGGTTGGCCGTAGTCAGAGCCATGGCAACGCCTCCGGAGAGGAGGGCGCCCGCCACGATCGAAACCTTGGAGAGAGTGTTGGTGCTGGGGTGGAAGATCTGGGCCATCGACGGTGAGTGTTGCCGCGAGGGGGGCGGGCAAGCTCGGGGGTGACCCGTGGCCTGCTCGGCTTGCAGGGGCCGCGGAGCCTTTGCGACTCCGTGCCAACAAGCGGCAAGAATGTAGGGATTCGGGAGGGTCCGGGCAAGCACCCGGACCTGACTTCTCAACCGAGCTTGTGACCGAAAAGATCCGTCCGCGAAACAGGAAATTGCACTAGGGAATGCCGCCTACGCACTTGTTCTAGGAGTACCTCTTCCGAGAGCTGCAAACTTCCTCTAATTCTTGCCTCCTCTTTATGGTCTCTTCACGGAAGCGGGTTCTCCTGCTGGGTAAGGAACCCAAACATGAAGCAACTGATCACCCTTGGCGCCCTCGCCCTGCTGGCGCCCCTCGCCCTCGCTCAGGCCGTCAAGGTCGACGAGAAAATCCCGGCCTACAAGCCCTCCGAGGGCGTCTCCGGATCGATCAAGAGCGTCGGTTCGGACACGATGAACAACCTGATGGCCCTGTGGGCCGAGGGCTTCAAGAAGCACTACCCCAGCGTGACCGTCGAGGTGGAGGGCAAGGGCTCGACCACCGCCCCTCCGGCACTGATCAGCGGTCAGGCCAACTTCGGCCCGATGAGCCGCCCCATGAAGGACAAGGAGATCGACGACTTCGAGAAGGCCTTTGGCTACAAGCCGACGGCCATCCCCAGCGCGATCGACGCCTTGGGCGTGTTCGTCCACAAGGACAACCCGATCCAGAGCCTGACCCTGCAGCAGGTGGACGCCATCTTCTCGAAGAGCCGCAAGGGCGGCGGCGAAAAGGACATCCTGACCTGGGGTGATCTGGGTCTCACCGGCGAATGGCAGGACAAGCCGATCAGCCTCTACGGCCGCAACTCGGCCTCGGGCACCTACGGCTACTTCAAGGAGCACGCCCTGTTCAAGGGTGACTTCAAGGACACCGTCAAAGAGCAGCCCGGCAGCTCCTCCGTCGTTCAGGGCATCGCCTCTGACAAGTTCGCCATCGGGTACTCCGGCATCGGCTATGCCACGGCGGACGTCCGCGCGGTCTCACTGGCGAAGGATGCCAAGTCGCAGCCCGTCGAGGCTTCGGTCGGGAATTGCTACGCGGGTACCTATCCGATGTCGCGTTTCCTGTATGTGTATATCAACGTCAAGCCATCTACCGAGCTTGATCCCCTCCGTCGCGAATTCGTGCGCTACATGCTGAGCCGTAGCGGTCAAGAGGTGGTGGTCAAGGACGGTTACTACCCGCTGACCTCCCGTATCGTGGAAGATACGATGAAGAAGCTGGGTCTTTCCTCGACGACCGTCGAGGCGAACGCACCCAAGAAGTGACCCCTCATCGTTCCAGCCCTCCCACAGGGGTGAAAAGCCCCCGAGCTCGCCGCGTGCGCACCACGCGGCGCAGCGTTTTGGTGGCCGAGAAGGTCGCCAAGGGGCTGATCTATGCGGGAGGGTTCGGGACGATCGCGGCAGTCCTGCTGATCCTTGGGTTCCTGGGGTGGGTGGTGGTGCCGCTGTTCGCTCCGGCGGATCTGAGCGCGGGCCGTGCGGACGCTCCCCGGCCGGCGGACACGGTGCTGCTGTACGGCGTGGACGAGTACCAGCAGTTCGACTGGTCGCTCACCCGCGCGGGCGATGTGCAGGTGCACCGCTGGAGCGACGGGGCGCGGGTCGCGACCCATTCGGTCGGCCCGGTCGAGCTGCGAGTCGCGGCGATGACCACGGAAGACGGTGCCGTGGCGCTGGGCTACGCCGATGGCACCGTCCGCCTCGGCTCGATCCAATTCCGAGGCGGCGAGCTGCAGCTGCAGTTGGACGAACCCGTGGCGGCCGGCAGCGCAGCCATCGTGGCGCTCGATCGCACGCTGCCGGGCTCCAAGACGGCTTTCTGCGCCCTCGATGCCAACGGCCGTCTCGTCTACGAGGAGATCCAGACTCGCGAGAACATGCTGACGGGCGAGCAGGTGCGCGAGGTCGCGAAGAGCGAACTGCCGCTGGAGCCGGATGCTGCGCGCGGTCTGCCCCGATTCCTGCGCCTGACCGGCGCCGGAGATGGGCTTGTCCTCGCATGGACCGACGGGCATGCACTGCGCTACGACCTGCGCAACCCGGATGCCGCGCGCGTCGTGGAGACGCTTCGGCTGTGCCCAGAAGGGGCGCAGATCACCACGCTGGAGTGGCTGTTGGGTCAGAGCACGCTGCTGGTCGGCAACGATCGCGGGGGCTTGAGCGGCTGGTTCGGCATCAAGCCTGCCGAAGCTGGCACTGCCGATGGCGTTCGTCTGGTGGAGGCGCATCGCTTCGCCGGTGCTTCATCGCCGGTGCGCGCGATCGCGTCCTCTTCCCGCAACCGCGTGTTTGCGGCGGCCTTCGACGATGGCAGCGTGCAGGTCGTGCACGCCACCAGCGCGACCTTGCTGCTGCAGACGGCCGTTCCCGACAAGGCCCAGCCGCAGGCCATCGCATTGGCGCCCAAGGAGGATGGTCTTGCCGTGCGGCTGGCTTCCAGCGCGCTGCACTACAAGCTCGATCTCAAGCACCCCGATGCCGGTCTTTCCGCGCTGTTCCTGCCGGTCTGGTACGAGGGCTACGAGCAACCCGAGCACGTCTGGCAGTCTTCCAGCGGTACGGATGACTTCGAGGCCAAGCTCGGTCTCTATCCGCTGATCTTCGGAACGCTCAAGGCGACGTTCTATTCACTGCTTTTCGGCGCGCCTCTGGCCCTGCTCGCAGCACTCTTCACCAGTGAATTCCTCTCGCGCCGCTGGCGCGTGCCGCTCAAGTCGATCATCGAGCTGATGGCGAGCCTGCCGAGCGTCGTGCTGGGCTTCATCGCGGCGCTTGTGATCGCGCCGGCGCTGCAGGACAGCGTGCCGGAGTTTCTCACCGTCTTCGTGACCGTGCCGTTCATGCTCTTCCTGGGAGCGTACTGCTGGCAGCTTCTGCCGCGCGAACGCGCCCTGCTGTGGAGCGGAATGCCGCGCATGCTCGCGATGGTCCTCATGATTCCGATCGGCGTGCTGCTCGCCATCGTGCTGGGCCCGGTGTTCGAAACGGTCCTGTTTGCTGGCGATCTCAAGGCCTGGCTGGATGGCCGCATCGGCAGCGGCACCGGCGGCTGGGTCTTCCTGCTGCTGCCCCTCTCCGGCGTGCTTGCCGCTGTGATCGTGACGCGCCACTTCGGACCCGCGCTGCGCCGCCGCGCTTCGCAGGGCAGTCACACGTGCGCCGCGCGCCAGGACCTGCTGGTGTTCCTCGGCATCGTGGCCGCCACCATCGCTTTTGCCTTCGTGATCGGATCCTCGCTGGACGGACTGGGCTTCGATCCGCGCGGCGGCGTGCTCGATACCTACGTGCAGCGCAACGCGCTGATTGTCGGTTTCGTGATGGGCTTTGCCATCATCCCGATCATCTACACGCTGGCCGAAGACGCGCTGTCCAGCGTGCCCGCGCACCTGCGGCATGCCTCGCTGGGGGCCGGCGCCACCCAATGGCAGACGGCGATCCGCGTGGTCGTCCCCACCGCGATGAGCGGCATCTTCTCGGCGCTGATGATCGGCACAGGACGCGCCGTGGGGGAGACGATGATCGTGCTTATGGCCACGGGCAACACGCCCGTGATGAGCTGGAACGTCTTCAACGGCTTCCGGACGCTCTCGGCCAACATCGCGGTCGAGCTGCCCGAAGCGGTCAAGAACAGCACTCACTATCGCACCCTGTTCCTCGCGGCCCTGTGCCTCTTTGCGCTGACCTTCGTCTTCAACACGCTGGCGGAGATCGTGCGGCAACGGTTCAGAAAGCGTTCGGTGCAGCTGTGAGCAAGCCCGCGGAAGCCAAGCCGGCGCGTCGTGAGCGCAAGCAGCGTCAGCGCACCGCGCTGTCCGCGCACGGCGAGCCGCTGCTGTGGCTTACCGGCGGAGCGATGGGGACCGCGCTGCTGATGATCATCGGTCTGCTCGCCTTCGTGGTCGTGCAGGGCTTCGGAACCTTCCTGCCCGGACGGCTCGTGGAAGTCACGACCGTTCAGGGGCAGCGCTGGCTCGGAGAGGTCAGCCTCACCGAGCTCTATCAACCCGAAGAGCGCGTCTTCGCCGCACTGCCCGAAGTGGCCCGCGCTGCGGCACGAGACCGAGTGCAGGCCCAGGGTGGCAGTCAGCGGCGCATGCTGCGCGTCGAGAATTACGAGCTGACGGGCGAACACTACAAGTGGTTCAGCGACTTCGAGCTCGCCGGCGAGCGCGAACCGGAATGGGCCGTGCTCGTGGAGCGTCGCGAGGGCGGCCGCTTTCACGGTTACCCCAGCCACTTCCTCTTCGACGGGGAGAAGGTCGCGACGACTCCCGCTGAAGCCTGGGCCCGCTACGAAGCGGAGCAGGATCCCTCTGCGCGTCGTCACGAGCAGGCACAGGAGCTTGAGCGCGAAGAGATCGGCGCCGTCAATCTCAGGATGGAGCGCGCCCGTCTCGCAGTGCGCAAGGCCGAGCTCGAGCACGGTGCGGAATCTCCCGAGCGGGCAGCCGCCGAGGCGCAGCGGCAGACGCTCGCGCCTGCGCTGCAGGCAGAGTACGACGCGATCGGCCAGCGCATCCAGGCGCTCCGCAAGGAGAACCTGCGTCACCAGATCGTCTTCACGACGGCCGACGGCACGGAAAAGGCCATCCCCGTTTCCGAGATCGTTCTCGCCTATCCCGCCAACCAGCTCACCTTCCTCGATCGCATCGGCATCTACCTGCACCGCTGGGGCGAGTTCCTCGTCGACGATCCGCGCGAATCCAACAGCGAAGGCGGCGTCTTCCCGGCGATCTTCGGCACCGTGCTGATGACGCTGGTCATGTCGATCCTGGTCGTGCCCTTCGGCGTGCTTGCCGCGCTGTACCTGCGCGAGTACGCCAAGCCCGGTCTGCTGGTCAGCTTTGTGCGCATCGCGGTCAACAACCTCGCCGGCGTTCCCAGCATCGTCTTCGGCGTGTTCGGTCTCGGCTTCTTCTGCTACGCGATCGGAACCTCCGTCGACGAGTTGCTCTTCGCGGAGAAGCTGCCCAATCCGACGTACGGCAAGGGTGGCATGCTCTGGGCCTCGCTGACGCTCGCCCTGCTGACGCTGCCCGTCGTCATCGTCGCCACCGAGGAGGCTCTCTCTGCCGTGCCCGGCTCGATGCGCGAAGGCTCGTACGCCTGCGGTGCCTCGAAGTGGCAGACCATCCGGCGCATCGTCCTCCCGCGCGCCATGCCCGGCATCATGACGGGCATGATCCTCGCCATCGCCCGGGGTGCGGGTGAGGTCGCGCCTCTCATGCTCGTCGGCGCGGCGAAGCTCGCGCCCGAGCTGCCGCTCGATCTGCACTTCCCCTACATCCACCCCGAGCGCAGCTTCCTGCACCTGGGCTTCCATATCTACGATCTGGGCTTCCAGAGCCAGAACAGCGAAGCCGCCAAGCCGATGGTCTACACCACCACGCTGCTCCTGATCGGCGTGATCGTCATCCTCAACGTCACGGCGATCATCGTCCGCGGCAAGCTGCGCCGTCGCTTCCAGTCCACGCACATCTGAGTCCGCCAGCACCCGTCATGAGTCCGACGACCCAATCCCCTGAACTGCGCAGCGGCCCGATCCTCGGCAAGGTCTTCGAGGCGGTCTCCGAAGGCCGCGCCTTCGCGACCGAGACCCACTCCGCGCTCGCGACGGAAAAGCAAGTGCTCGAAGTGCGCGGTTTCGAGCTGTGGTACGGAGCCAAGCAGGCGCTCTGGGACATCCGCATGCCGATTCCGCATGGCAAGGTCACGGCGCTCATCGGGCCCTCCGGTTGCGGCAAGTCGACCCTCCTGCGCTCCGTCAATCGTCTCAACGACCTGGTGGACGGCGTGCGGATCGGCGGCGACATGCTCCTCAGCGGTGATTCGATCTACGGCCCCGGGGTCGATGTCATCGAACTGCGCAAGCGCATCGGGATGGTCTTTCAGAAGCCCAATCCCTTCCCGATGTCGATCTTCGAGAACGTGGTCTACTCGCTGCGCATTGACGGTGAACGCGACCGTCGCGTGCTCGAGGAGACCTGTGAGAGGAGCCTGCAGGGCGCGGGTCTGTGGGATGAGGTCAAGGATCGCCTCAACGACAGCGCGCTGCAGCTCTCCGGCGGACAGCAACAGCGCCTGTGCATCGCGCGTGCGATCGCCGCGGAGCCTGAAGTGCTTCTGCTTGATGAGCCGTGCTCGGCGCTCGACCCGATCGCGACGGGCAAGATCGAGGATCTGATCGAGGAGCTGAAGGGGAACTATTCGATCTTGATGGTGACCCACAACATGCAGCAGGCCTCGCGATCGAGCGATTACACGGCGTTCATGTATCTAGGACGTCTCATCGAGTACGGCCCGACGGCGGATATCTTCCGCATGCCGCACCTGAAGGAGACGGAGGATTATGTGACGGGGCGGTTTGGCTGATCGGCAGCAGGGGCTTCGCGCGGCCGCTCTTCACAAGGCCGCGCTCCCAAGCCACACTGTCCCCTGTGAGTCCAAACCTCCGCACCCGCATCGCCTGCACCGTCTACCCCTCGCCCAGGGCTGCCGCCTTGGCCGTGGCGGACGAGCTGCGCGTGCGGTTGGCGGGCTACCCTTCGCTCGTGCTCGGCCTGCCGACGGGCAATACGCCCGTTCCCTTCTATCAGGAACTCATCCGGCTCCATCGCGCCGGCCTGCTGTCTCTGGCTCAGGCGACCAGCTTCAATCTTGACGAGTACCTCGGCCTCGCTCCGGGTGACCCGCGCAGTTTCCGGGCCTGGATGCAGGCACAGCTCTTCTCGCAGGTGGATCTGCCAGCCAACCGGACCCATCTGCCCGACCCCGTGGAGCCTGCTGCCGCGGCCGAGGAGTCGCGCCGCTACGAGCTGCTCATCCGAGAGGCCGGGGGGGTCGACTGGATGCTGCTGGGCATCGGGCGGAACGGCCACATCGGGTTCAACGAACCCGGCTCCCCGCGCACGAGTCGGACGCGCTTGGTCGAGTTGGAGGCGAAGACGATCGCGGATGCGGCAAAGACCTTCGGCGGGGAGCAGCATGTGCCCCGCCGCGCGATCACGATGGGGATCGGCACGATCCTCGAGGCGCGTGCGATCCGCGTTATGGCCTTCGGATCGGCCAAGGCGGAGATCGTGCAGCGCGCGCTGACGGGTGAGCCCACGGAGCTGGTGCCGGCCAGCCTGCTGGCGGGCCATGCGGATGTGCGCTTCCTTCTGGACACAGAGAGCGCGCGGCTGCTCAGTCAATAAGGCGCGCCGCCCACCGGTTTTTCGACCGGTGGGCGGCGCCAAGAAACACTCGCTTCCCTGTCAATTGCCCACGATGGGGTGGGCGCCCATGTCGATGACCGATCCATCGGGATCGTCCTGCTTGGGATCGCCGCCATCGATGGCGGGCGAACCGGCTTGGGGCGTGTGGTTGCCGGAAGCCGGGCTCTGGAAGAGCGGATCAGCTTGCGAGTAACCCGTAGCGGCGAAGCCATTCCAGTCGATGATCGAGAACTCGATCACGCCGGGCAGGAGGTTCTGGAGGTTGGAGGAGATGGCAGAAGCCT
>Ga0209668_10000117_pt1 | contig 32007 bp, 40 predicted proteins | sample FrelakmetPLP11PL_FD_187150 | JGI IMG/M metagenome (GOLD analysis project Ga0209668, IMG submission 187150) | Freshwater lake sediment microbial communities from the University of Notre Dame, USA, for methane emissions studies - PLP11 PL (SPAdes)... | ecosystem: Environmental > Aquatic >...
AGAGTGACGGGGTAAAGATAAGAGGTGGTGGGCATGATTTCCCTAAGAATTCAAATCCCCTTGTATACACCTACTTCATAAATTTTTTATACCCCACAATTTCTAATACCTTCATCCAATTTTTTATATATATTTTTATAAATTGTAATACATGATCAAGTTACCCACACTGCATTCAGGTCAGGTAGAAATCTATAAGAATAGGGCTAGGTATAATGTAGTTGCATGTGGTCGTCGATTTGGGAAAACAATACTACTTGAGACCATTGCTGCGGATTGTGCTGCTAAGGGAAAGAGGTTTGGATTATTCACCCCTGAGTTTCGTCAGTTAGCGGAGCCGTTTGATCATATCCTGAACATGCTCAATCCTATTGTGAAGAGCAAGAGTTTGAACGATGGGCGTATTGTGACTGTGACGGGTGGCGTGGTTGACTTCTGGAGTTTGAAGGATAACCAGTTGGCGGGTCGTGGCCGTGAGTACCATAAGATCGGTATTGACGAAGCTGCCTTTACCAAAAATGGTCAGATGAACGATATCTGGCGTAAATCGATTAAACCGACCCTATTGACCACCAGAGGAGAGGCGTGGGTATGCTCTACTCCCAATGGGGCTGACCCAGATAACTTCTTCTACCAGCTTTGGCACGATGAGGAGATGGGATTTAAAACCCACCATGCCCCTACTGCGTCAAATCCGTATGTTCCTGAAGATGAATTGCTGCGCGAGCAAAAGACCGCCCATCCCTTAGTCTGGCGGCAGGAATACCTTGCCGAATTTGTTCGCTGGGATGGCGAATCGTTCTTCAATGTTAACTACTTCTTGGTTAATGAGCAACCCGTTGATTATCCAGTGAAATGCGATGGTATTTTCGCTGTGATGGACTGCGCCGTGAAGTCTGGATCAGAACACGATGCCACCGCCGTGATCTATTGCGCTATCAGTCGATACGGAGAACATGAACTGATCTGGTTGGACTATGAGATGTACTCCATTGAAGCCGCGTCTCTAGAATATTTAGCCCCATCTATCATAGAACGATGCGAAAAACTAGCAGAACAGTGTCAGGCGCGTAACGGATCGCTCGGTCTGTTGGTGGAAGACGCTGCTGGTGGTCAAGTTCTAATACAACAAGCCAAGGCAAGAGGATGGCCGATCAAACCCATTGATTCTAAGATTACCTCAAGGGGTAAGGACGAAAGAGCGATGATGGCAGGTGGTGCTGCCTACGAAGGAAGATGTAAGGTCAGTCGATATGCCTACGAAAAAACCGTTAACTGGAAGGGTAGAACGATGAACCATCTACTCCACCAAGTCGCCACATTTAGAATTGGTGACAAAGAAGCCTATAAACGCGCAGACGATCTACTGGATTGCGCCACCTACTCAATGATAGTAGCCTTGACCGATGCGAGGACAATGTAATGAGTGAAGTATTTTTAAATTCGACTGCGCTGCCATCTGAGTTGGCGCAGATTCTTGAGTCGAGCAATATCCAAATTGGATCACAACTAAGCTATCAGTTGTGTAAGTTGCTATGGGAATTCCACCCACTTGCCGGAAAGATCATCGAAAAGCCTATCCGCTTGGCTTTGTCCAAAAATAGAAAAGTCACCGTCTCTTGTGGCATCGAAGAACAGTTAGTCGAAGCATTTGAGCGTGAATGGGATCGTCTGGGAGCCACAAACCATATTCGTGACACCATGTATCTCAGTCGAGTGTATGGCGCATCCGCAATTATCTATGGCGCTCCCAATATTCCAACAGATCAACCCATCGACCCTTGGCAGTTAGCCGATATTCCTGACTTGTACTTCAACCAACTTGATCCGTTGAACCTTGCAGGGTCAATTGTCACCAATCAGAATCCAAATTCGCCTGATTTCCAAAAACCTAATGCAAATATCACTGCGGCAGGTCAACCCTACCATCAAAGCCGCTCTTGTACGGTTTTCTGCGGAACACCCATTTATTTGGCATTCCAAGGCTCAAGTTTCAGCTTTAGCGGTCGATCACTGTTCCTCAGAGCGTTATATCCACTGAAATCGTTCATTCAAACGATGACGGTAGACGATCTGGTATCCCTAAAAGCAGGTCTGTTGATTGCCAAAATCCAGCAATCTGGCTCTATCGTGAACCGTCTGATGCAATCTGCAACAGGTGGTAAGCGTGAAATGCTCAAAGAAGCACAAACAGGCAATATCCTATCTATTGATCCTGCCGAATCGATTGAATCTATCGATCTGAACAACACAGACAAGGCAATGACCACCGCCCGCAACAATATTATCGCCAATATTGCTGCTGCGTGTGATGTTCCTGCAATTCTTCTGAAAGATGAAGCCTACACCCAAGGATTTGGCGAAGGTACGGAAGATGCGAAGTCTGTTGCGCAGTATTTAGAAGCACTGCGTCACGATATGCGCCCACTGTTTGATTACTTCGACAAAATCGTTCAGCACCGCGCATGGAATCGTGAATTCTATGAAAGTTTAGCCGCAGAACACCCTGAAGAAATCGGCACGATGAGTTATGAGCAGTTCTTCTACTTTGCTCAAAACCAATTTAAAGCGACATGGCCTACCCTGATCGAAGAAAAAGAGTCCGATCGCGTACGCAGAGCCTCCGAAAAGCTAAAAGCAATGGCTGATGTCGTTCGTACTCTCGGAATTATTGTTGATCCTGAGAACAGAGCGCGTATGGTGGAATGGTTCCAAGAAAATATTAATACTATGGACATTCTGTTCCCAGCGACTATGGATTTAGACATCGAATCCATCGCTGAATACGAACCACCGCACATGCCAAACCCAGATCACACTTCAGGTGAACAGATTGTCTAAATCTTTCTTCCAAGTGCTGACGGAAGCAATCGCGCACTTCATCCAGTACGGATATAGTTCGCAAAAGGAGTTAAACCTATGGGTAAAGCTCCTCAAATCCGCTATAGGAAGACAACTCGGCTCGCCAGTACAAACGGAGCAGATGGTTACACGTGCGCTCAAAGGCGTTTATAGACGGCAGGTGACGCTACACGGAATCATCAAAGTACATGAGGGTGTGTCTAAATTTAGCGTGGATAAACTTAAACCAACGATGCGCCGCGAACTGGAAAGAAGAATTTTAGCCAGTGCAAATCTTATAAAACTAAATCGCGAATCCGCTATCGCATCTACATTGCGACGTTTTGAAGGGTGGGCGACCAGTATCCCTAAAGGCGGCAGTCAGGCTGTAGACGTAAACAAAGAAAAGAAGGATATCCGCAAGGCGATCACAAAACTCACCTATCAAGAGCGTCGAGTCATTGTCGATCAAGGTCAGAAGTTTGCCGCTTCATTGAATGCGGTTGTGGCTAAAGAGAACAAAGCCATCGCTGCCAAATGGCGAAGCCGCTGGAGAACGAAAGGGTACGACTACCGCGAAGATCACAAAGAACGTGACGAAAACGTGTATGCAATTGCCGACAACTGGGCTATTCGACAGGGGTTGATGAAGGCAGGAGAATGTGGATACACTCAAGACATAACGCAACCAGCAGAAGAAATCAACTGTCAGTGTCGTTATACGTATATCTATTCCATTAACGATTTACCGCCAGAGATGTTGACTGAGAAAGGCCGACAATTACTAGGAAAATAATGCCTACAAAATCTGCTGCACAAGAACGCCTCATGCAAGGGGTCGCGCACAATCCTGAATTCGCTAAGAAGATGGGCATTCCTCAAAGCGTTGGTAAAGAATTTGTCGATCAGAGTTTGCTTACTCCACGAGTAGCAGATGATGTTTCACATGAAACAATGCCTATTGATCCTCAAGGTGGTGCGCATGGTCGTGCCGCTGGGATCATGTTTATGACTGAGGCTGGAGAAATCCTTCTAATGCGCCGAGGAAACGGCGGGGATTATCCATTTACATTCGGGTTGGCGGGTGGTCATCAAGAGCACGGAGAAACTCTGGAAGAATGCGCCCGACGCGAAGCAGAAGAAGAAACTGGACTAAAATATAACGGTCACTTGGATTTAATACACGACGATGGTCAATTTGCGACCTATATAGCTAAAATTAAAGAGCCCTTTGAGGTTAAGTTGTGTGATGAATCCACAGGCTTTGTGTGGTGTAAACCAGAGAATGCCCCGCATCCACTGCATCCTAGTCTAGCAGTGTCCATGAGAGTTGCGGCCGCCAACACCGAATTTGACGTTGCTCAATTGATTTCTGAAGGCATTCTGACCTCTCCACAGGTCTATGCGAACATGCACCTGCTTGCAATCCGCATCACAGGGACTGGTTTAGCCTACAGAAGCTCTATGGGAGAACACGTATGGCGCGATCAGTCGCTATACCTGAATGAAGAATTTCTAAAACGCTGCAATGGCTTGATGGTGATTATGGATCACCCTGATGGCGCAATTTTAGATACCAAAGAATTTAAAGACCGAGCGATTGGCTCAATCATGCTTCCCTACATTAAAGGGGATGAAGTTTGGGGCATCGCTAAGGTCTACGATGAAGCCGCAATGCAAGAAATCTGCGAAGGCGACATCTCAACGAGTCCAAGTGTGGTGTTTGACGAAACATCTGAGAACATCACGCTTAAAACACAGGAAGGCGACCCGCTTCTTATTGAAGGCCGAGCATTCCTGCTAGATCACATTGCCATAGTAACCAAGAAACGTGGTTCCCGTGGCGTATGGGATAAGGGCGGTGCGCCAACAGGCGTTGAACTTAACAATCCAGAGGTAATACCTATGACTGATGTAGCTGTAAAGGCAGATGCGTCTGGCGATAAGCTAGACAAACTGCTGTCAATGATGACCAGCCTAAGTGCGCGGATCGATGCGTTGGAACATGTTCCAGCCGCCCCGCTTGCAAAGGCTTCTGATGACGAAGATGCGAAGAAAGACGACGATGCGAAGAAAGATGATGATTCTTTGCACATGGAAAAGAAAGATGATGATGCCAAGAAAGATGAAGACGACTTTGATCACAAGATGGTGAAAGTTGCCGACAAGAAGCGTAAAGACGCTGAAGGCTCACATCCTGCTGAAGAAAAAGAACACGCTGGCGAAATGCGTCCTGATGACGACGAAGAAGCCGCTAAGCACGAAGACGAAAAGCACACCAAGATGGCTGATTATCAAGCTAAGGCTGATTCAGTATTGGCTGCTTTCGGTAAATCTGCTTCTCGCCCACTCCAAGGCGAAAGCGTACAGGCTTACCGTACTCGCTTGCTGCGTGGCCTTCAGGGTTACAGCGATTCTTACAAGTCGGTTAACTTGCGTAGCGTTAAAGATGCTGCTCTGTTCGATATCATCGAAAAGCAAATTCTTGCTGATGCAAAAGCCGCTGCTAAGTCTCCAGTAGCCTATGGTGATGCGCTGGTTGAACACCGCACACTGGATCGCGCTGGCCGTACAGTTAGCACGTTCACGGGTTCTGTCTCTGCTTGGTTAGACCAATTCAAGGTTGCCCCTATGCGTTGTACAGAGTTCAACACTCCTAACGTCAACAAATATCGCTAAGGTAGGTATCTAACATGCCAAGTTCAATTTCTCTAACTCCAATGCAGACGACCACTGCTGCTGGCTTGTTTCAAGTCAACTCTGCTGGTTTTACGCAAGGTGATGCACAGGACGATCCTGCCATTAAGTTCCAACTTGTTGGTGGCGTATTGTCTGCAAGCGCAACTACTCCAATTTGGGGTGGTATTCCTATTAAGGAATTAATTCCTGCTGCAACTGCTGGTAACAACATGGCTTTGGGTAGCACTGTTATCCAAGCTGCTTCATATGCTGATGTTAACGGCTTCTGCGTATACAATCAGGCTTATGGCGGTATCACTACCCCACAAAGCACTGCTCCATTGTTCTCTGCTGGTATGAGTGTTAACTACTACCGCATGGGTTCTGGCGCACGCATTCCTCTGCCTATTGATCCTACTCTAGTATCATTAGACGGCGGTCAGATCAGTCAGCAAGTGTCTTGGGACTTTACCAATAACAAAATTATTGCGTATAGCACTACTGCACTACCTGTTAAGATTCTGAAGATTGTTACCTCGAACAACCTGTTGGTTTCTTACAACGGTACGACGGGTAACGCAAACTGGACAAGCACTGGCGCACTCGCCTTGTGCCTGATTTAAGAGGTAAACAACAATGAGTGCATTTGCTCCTAGTTATGTAACAGTCAATCCAAACCACATGCTGCCTGAATTGATCATGCAGTATAGTTTGGCTTCTGGCGCTTTCTCTACGCTTGCGTCTGAGAACCCAATGCCACGCTTGGGCGAAGCTGATCTTTACGTCTATGCACGTAAGGTTCAGTTGACCAGCCAAGTTGCTGTTAATCAATCAATGGCTAATCAGTTGCCTTCAGCTTCTGTTGTGCCATCAATGATCAGCACTGCAACTTACCGCATCAATACCCGTTCACAATATGACGGTTTTGATGAAACGGCTGCTAGTCATTGGAACGTAGCCCTTCCTGAAGCCATGCGTTTAGCCGCCCGTCAGGGTATTGCTCAACAGTTGCGTAATGCTCTGTTGTACGGCTTCAACGCTGCTAACGGCGAAGGTCTATTGAACGCAACAGGTGTTACCGCCATCAACCTTGGTTCTGATAGCAATGGCAACACTGGTTATAGCACATGGGATTCGGGTCAGTTGGCTCAGTTCCTGTTGAATATGATCGGTACTTTGAAGACCAACACTTTGCAGATCGGTCAGCCGCTCCGCTTGGTGTTCTTGGCTCCTCAGCGTTTCATTAGCCAAATCAGCTACTCTGGTGTAGTTAGCCTGACTCAATTCCAACGCGTAGGCGCTGGTGTTGAAACGGCTGCTGGCTTGGTAGAAACCGTTGCTAAGTGGGCTGGCGGTGATACCGTTGAGTTCGCTGTTGACGATACTTTGATTGGTCAAGGTTCTGGCGGTACAGATGCGATCATCCTGATTGCTCCTGAACTGAAAGTGCCAAAAGCTAACAGTGTTGTTAACACCAACGCTTTTGCTACGCTTGCTCCAAATCTGACGGCCACTAGCCTGATGCTTTGCGACATGGCTGCTCCTCGTGAAATCCCAACGCCACTTCCTGATGGCGCGATTACCACGCTGTACAGCCTCCGTACTACTTCTGGTTGGGCTATCCGTCCTGAAGCAGTTTCGGTACTATCTGCCGCGTACTAACGCAACCTGCCGCCTCTGAAATACGGGGCGGCTCCTTTTTACATCGGGGGATGTTATGAATCTTTACATTGCCAATTGCTCCAAATCTGATTTTATTTTCACTTACATGCTGGTGGAAAACCCACGCCCGTTTCATCATAAGATTCGTGCTGGCGCACAGATTTGTTTAACTGTAGAGCAGATTGAGGCTGACCAAATCATCAAGCAGCATTCTATTTACGGAATGCAACCTGCTGATAAGGTCGGTAAAGGCTTTGCTGGCTTGGCTTATCGCATTGGTAAACCAATCTCTGTAGAAGCCATTGAAGCTGGTATTAGTCAGAAAGATCAGGAAAACATCGAACGGGCATTAGAAACCCGTAAAAATACGGCAGCAGCTACTGACCACATTCTGCAAGAAAAAGCGCGTGAATTTGGTTCCAAGCAGACTGCTCCGTTAGAAATTGAGATTGTTGAAGAAAAACGTAATCCAGTGGATCAAACCGCAGGATTTAATGAAACTATTCAGGTTGTTAAGCAGGGCTTAACGCCTGAGAAACCTAAAAAGAAACGCGCAGCCTAATGGACACGACCCCAACACTATCCGGCTTTGTAAATTTCTGTAGAAATGTCGTAGGTATTTCTGTTATTGAAATGCCGGATGGTGATGCGGGCTTTTTGAATTCATATACAGTTGCGCTGGAATGGATTCCAATCAATATCAGCGATTACAGCCCCACGTTATATACCTTAGCCGTATACAACTGGGGCGCTTCTTTATTGATTCAATTTCAGCAAGATCAGGTTGGACAAGTATTTTTTACCAACGCCAGAAGTTCATTTGGCGTAAATAATTTCATGGCTGGCGTGATCAACTACGCTTCCAACGACGCTACTAATCAAAGCATGACTGTCGGTAAAGGTCTATCCAATATGACTTTGACAGATTTGCAGCGCGTTAAAGACCCCTATGGTAGACAGGCTTTAGCAATACTTCAGGACTTGGGTACGCTCTGGGGGATGACTTGAAGCTACATCTGGGCGTTAATGATGTTCCTGAATTTGAGGAAGATGTCCAGTTATACGATGTTGCTGTTGATCTCGAAAGACACTACAGACTGTTTTCTACCTTTGTAGATTTGCACAAAGACGATATAGAAAGCGAAATCGTTAACAGTCTTAATTCTCAATTAAGTAACATAATTGCTGGTCAACCTTCTGAGAATCCTCTGCAAGGTGGGTTGGAAAATATTGAAAATCTATTCCAAGAATATTTGACCAAAGAAGAAATGGCCGGAGTGGTTAAGGGCGTTCCTACCAGAATGGCATTCTTCAATAAGAGCCGTATTCCAGATTTTAAACGTCGTGGACAATCATTTGTAGACACTGGTACTCTACGGGCAAATCTTAGAGTCTGGATAGAAGAATAATGGCTACAATCAGCGAAGCCACATTACAAGCTGGATCATCTGATAAAGCCGCTGGGCTGATTGCGGCTATTGGCTTAATTTCTGCTGAACAAACTTATACTTTTGATTTGTATAAGCGGGTAGTTCTACCAGTAGACGGATATGTTTTCTGGATTAAATACAATCAACTCCCTGATTATCTGGTTAGATATGGAACTCCAGCGCTATATGGGAAAACTGCGTTTGGTAGCCGAGCACTAAATCAATTAAATGCTACTAATCCGTATACTCCAGAAGAATTGCAGCGCCTGACATTCAGCATTAATGGCAGTTTGCATTTAACTCAGGAATTGCATCAAGAAGATTCTTCTACCTTTGTAGACCAGACCATTGCTTTTACGACAAAGACACAAGTCACATATTTTGAAAGCATTGCGCCGGATGAGTTATATATTGTAACCATTCCAAACGGGTCAAAAGTTGCATTTTCTCGGCAGCAAAATAGATATACCAATGCGGGTCTCTGGCACTATCACGGGCGGTCTGTTTTTTCGATAACGTCTACTCAGATTATTGATGATATTGCTGATCTAAATCCTAATTTGCAGATCGTTTCTAATAGTTTGCCTTACTGGTTGGCTCTTTCTACAAATACCGTTCCAGTATATCCATCCTTTTTATCGCCTAAAAATCTAATACCTCCATTTATTACTGCCGATATTAGATCAACTGAGGCACTGCAACAGGCTCCTGCGTATGATCGTTACACCTCGCAAGGACAATTAGTTTCAGATACTATCGAATTTACTATGTATGGGTTGAATAATGATGCTGCATTGGATTTCCAATATAGTGTGTTATCTAATTCAGAAAATGGTGAATATGGCATACAAAATATGCCAGTTCCTGTCGATGTAAAAACCAATCAGACTGAGTTTCAGGTGATCGCTCAAAAGAAAACCATGATGGTTCAGGCTGATTATTACCAATATCGGTCAAGGGCGTTTGCTAGAACAATCATTCAAAAAGCAATGATTCAGTTAACACCTGAGCCGCATGACTTCCCTGTTCCTATTATTGTTTAACTGAGGTTTATTATGGCAATTACGCAACCCGCTTATATCGCTTTACCATACAACACAAAAAGTTCTTTGAACCTTTCTGCAAGCACTGTTGTAAAAGCAAGTCGTGGCAGTATCGCAAAAGTTAGCGTGTTAACCGCTGGCTCTGCTGCTGGTGCGATTCATGACTGTGCAACTACTGGCGCTGCCGCTGCTGCTAACAAAGTAGCAACGATTCCTAACACTGTTGGTGTGTACTCATTTGAATTCCCTTGTTTCAATGGTATCACTTACGTTGTTGGTACAGGTCAAGTTGTATCAGTGACTTACGCTTAATCGTCCGAACTAAGAGGGCGTTCACATGGTTAATATTGTTAATGTACAGGTATCTCAACAGGTTGCCAGTGCGCCATCTACTCTGCAAAGAACAGGTGCATTGCTAACTCAAGGTGGTACAAACACTGCTGCAAATACTGCAACATTGCTGACTGCTGCTGCTGACTTTGTTGCAATTAAATCAAGCACCAATACATCTGCCGCTGCCGAATTACAGTCAATGGTTGATACATTCTTTGCTCAAGGAAATGCGACTGCTGTATATGTTTTGGAATTAGGCTCTGATGGCACACCAACACCTGCTGAAGGTGTAATTGCGCTAACAACCTATATCACTACTTATGCTGGTACAACAAGTTCTACTGGACTTGTAAGACCACGATTCTATTCATACTTAGTTCCAAAGAGCTGGGATACAGAATCGACATTTAAGTCATTAGTGGCAAACTATTCAGCACCAGCATCAGAACTTTATTTCTATATTTCTACCACGCTGACTACTTATTCAGCATGGTCGTCAGTTGGTTATAAAGCTGCATTCTGCGTAGTTCCAAGTACTTCAGCACCAACTTCTGAATTTAGTGCTGCTGCATTCTTCTATGTCTCATTGGCATATGATCCCAATGCTTCTAACTTAGTATCTCCAATGTCATACACCTACTTGTATGGTGTAACGCCCAACAAGGCTTTAACCAATGCACAGCAAACTTCATTGTTGGCTGGTGGCATGAACTGGATTGGTACTGGCGCAGAAGGTGGGATTTCTCTGAGCGTTATTTATGGTGGTCAATTCCTAGATTTGCATCCTTTTAACTATTGGTATGCAGTGGACTGGCTGGCTATTAACTCTCAGTTGTATCTTGCTGGGGCAGTGATTAATGGTTCAAATAATCCACAAAATCCGCTGTACTACAACCAGAATGGTATTAACAGGCTTCAGTCTGTTGCCCAATCTGTTGTAAACAACGGTATTAGCTTTGGTCTGATTTTGGCTCCTGCAACTGTAAATGCCGTGTCATTCACGACTTACGTTGCTCAGAACCCATCAGATTACTCAACTGGCACGTACAAGGGCTTGTCTCTGACGTTCGTACCAGCGAGAGGCTTCCAGAGCATTACTATTTACCTGACTGCTTCTAACATCCCAGTTTAAGAGAGTAAAATATGGCAAGTAATCCATTAGTGCTGCAAGGCACGTTAAACAGGATTAGAGGCAATGTGGTTATTGCCACTTATCCACAATTAAATGTTACTGCTGGCTATTTGGGCAAAGAAGGCATCAGCTTCCAATTGGAAGGCGAGGCAAGCCAATTAATTGGCACGCTTACTGGTGCAATTCCTAGTCCAGAGCCATATCAGTACGCAACTGTAACCGTACATTTGTTACGCACCCAATCTTTGTCTCAACTGTATCTTGCTCAGATGCTGGTAACGACCAATTTGGGTAACGTCACAGTGTTCCCTGATACTGATACTATTGCTCCATTCGTATTATTGAATGCTGTCATTAGTTCTGTACAGGAAATGCCGTTTAACGGAACGAACCCAGAAATGGTTGTGCGTTTACGTGGTACATATGTACAAAATGCTCTAATGTGGGCTTCGGGCTAATTCTCAACTTCGGGGTAAAAAATGAGAATTGATCAAAAGTTAAACTTTGTATTTCCAATAGAAACACCAAATAACGGCGTGGCCTATGTGTATTCATTACCCATAGGTCGCGTTGTGTTTGAAAGCTATTACAGTGTTTTGGGTAAGGTATTTACTACCTGTTTTGAAGGACAAGACCCTAAGCATATTGCATTAACCGCTCCACAGGTTGCATATCCTGCCTTGAAAACTATTTCAAAGGCAGATAACACTTGGGAAGGTACTGCAGGTGTCAAAGCTGGATTGATTAACGAAATCATTCGCTTAACGTCTGTGATGGTAATTAGTGATAATGGATGGGAAACCATTCCAATGGATTTAGCTATCAAACGTGGAATTTTTGATGAAGACTGCGAGGCTGAGGTACTCAGTGCATTAGTTTTTTTTACGTCAATTTCCAAGGTAGCACCCAAGCAGTTGGCTGGGACTTTCTTGGAAATGGCGGGTTCCCTGAGAAATTGGCAGTTCACATCCTTGGGATGTATGGAATTCAAGAATTCTTTGCCGACATCGACAGAGGACAAAGATACGATACCGAATCAGTCACAGGTTATTTCCTAAGTTATTTGTCAGGTCTTGGATTTGCCGATTTGATGAAGGAAACTGGGGGAAAATGGACTGATTCATCTGACTTTAGGTACAGGCATTTAATTTATACAATTAAAAGCAAGTCCATTTTTTAAGAGTTTCTGCAATGGCAAAATCGGTCATAGAAGTTGATATTGTTGGCTATGATAAATTCATGGCTTTTGCAGAGGCTTTTGAGAAATTTCAAAAGACGCTAAAGGACGCGCAGGAAAAATTAGACAAAATAGGTAAAGTCGCAGAAGAAGCTGGCAATAAAGGAAAAAAGTCTTTTGAAGCTACCAAAAAAGAATTAGATAATTTAAATCGATCTGCACAATCTGTTCTTACACCATTAACAAAAATAGGCAGCGTTGTAGCAGATGTTGCCAAATCTGCGGCAAGCACAGCATTAAGTTTTGCTAAATGGATCGCTTTTGGAGCATTGGGAACTGGATTTGGTTTGGGCGCATTAGCAAGAGGCGCTGTAGGTACTGAAACTCAAGCGCGTGGATATGGAATATCTTCAGGCGCATTGAGAGCCGCTAGAACTGCCTATTCTCCATTAGGCATAGATGTAGAAGGGATGCTATCTACGCTGACTCAAGCTAAATATGAGCCAAGCAAATATGCTGCATTCCAGCAATTAGGAATTAAGCCCCAAGCTGGGCAACAAATATCAGAGATGTCCTCATTAGACATCATGAATCAGGCATTGCGTGGCTTACAGGGAAAGCAAATTACTTATGGAACCAGACAATTATTGTCACAAATTGGTCTTGGTGCTGAAGATATCAATCGTATACAAGGAATTAAATCTGGAGCATTAGAACCTGCAATTGCTATGCAGCAGAAACTTGCTCCTAAATATGAAACTAATGAAGCAGGATGGATGAAATTTCAGCAAAGCATCAGTGCTGCCGGAGAAACAATTGAAACTTCGTTAATTAGAAATCTATCTAAGTTAGCTCCTGTATTAGGAGATTTAGCTAACCAAATTGCTGGAGCAATTGATTCATTTGCTCAAAGCGGTGGCTTTCAAAAAATGTTAGACACTGCAGTCAGTGGGATAAAAGAATTTGGAAAATATATTGGTTCTGGTGAATTTCAAGCAAATATTAAAAAGTTTGCAGAAGTATTGTGGGAACTGACACAGTTCTTAATGGAAGAATTGAATGCTTTAAGACATCCACTTGCGACAACAACTGAAGCCATATCAAAAACAGCCAGCTTTTGGCTTGATAATGCTAAAAAATTTGGTGACGGTTCTTATGCAGAAACTCATTTAACATCAGCACAAAAGCAAGAAGCCGCAAAGTTTGCACAGGCATATAATTTGCCAAAAGGGGTCTTGGAAAATGTCATGCAAAGTTTAGCTGGAACTGGAGCGTTCTATGGACAGAAAAATGCTTCCTATTACACAGCAAAAACTCAACAGGCAGGACAAACGCTTTCTGCTGAAATGTCTCGATTTGCTGGAGACAAACAACAGTTATTAAAAGCTATTTCTGCATACATTATTGGTGATACAGAATTTGATAAACTGCTAAAAGCAAAACCAACAACATGGCAATTAGATTCTAGAGTACAAAATGTTCAAAGTATTGTCATTAGTAATAATACAGGCGGCAGTGCTGTAGTTTCTGCTCCTCAATTGCAAGGAGCAACAGGTAAGTAATTATGGCATTTAATCAGCAAAATCAATTTAATGACCAGCGCATTAATTTCCAATATACCTACGAAATATCACCAATAGTTCTGCGCGGAGGAATTGCTGCAGGTCTAGTTGATAGCATGATGAGCATTCTGCAGCTTACGGAAGGCAATAGTGCTGTTGTATATCCAAATGTTGACGATTATTTTGCCAACTTTAAAGTAATTTCAGGCGGTACATTGCAAGACTGGACTACAGCAGAGTATCCATTTGCCAGCATGGTTATGGCTGCTAACGCTGTTATTCAAAATCCATTAAAAGTAAGTATGCTGATGATTTGCCCTGTTCGCGCTAGGGAAGATTACAAAAATAGCTTTACGGACAAAGAAGGAAAGATGAGAGCATTGAAAGCCTCTTTAAATGATCATATTTCCAGCGGCGGTACATTCGATGTATATACACCATCATTTGTATATGGAGACTGTTTGCTAACTTCCTTACGTGACGTAAGCGTAACTTCTGATAAGCAAGTGCAATACATGTGGCAATGGGATTTTGTACAGCCATTAATTACGCAAAGCCAAGCTACTCAGGTTTATAACAATCTCTATGCAAAACTGGCCGCCGGAACTCCTGTAAAAGACCCAGTTGAAAACAGCGGAGTTAACAACGTAACGGATGTACCTCCTGTAGAAGATTCTTGGTCTGATGGTCAAACAGGGTAATTATTATGACTATTGTTCCATTTAACCCAAGCAATACTGCTCAATTTCAATTCAATCCTGAGTTGGATGGCGTTACATATATTGCTTATTGTCCATATAATGTATATAGCCAAAGATACTATTTAAGTATTTATAACACTCAAAAAGTGTTACAAATGAATATTCCTTTGATTCCATCTCCTGATACTGGCGATATCAATTTAACTCAGGGTTATTTTGATACGCCAATTATATTTAGGGCAAGTTCAAATAATTTTGAGATTGGATAATGCGTTATTACGCCATCAGCATTACTAATCCAGATAATAATGAAGTCTTATTAAGATATAGCAGTCTTAATGCAGACGGATCAAATAATCTGTCTTGTTTAAGAGTAGTCATGGATATTCCACAATATGCCGCAGGACAACCTGCAGGTTTGGCATATATAAAATTATATGGCGTAACATTTCCAGAATTAAGTCAAAGCAATAAATTAACTCGAGCAAAGATTATTGTTTGGGGAGGAATGAGCAAAGGATTGCCATTAGTAAATACGCAACAACAAGGAATATTGCTTAGTGGACGAATTTGGCAAGCATTTGGTAACTGGCAAGCTAATGAAGTTACTCTAGATTTGGTCGTAGAGCCTGAATTTTCTACCAATATAGACAATGCAAATTTAACTGGTATCTGGGCTATAGGTGAAAATCTTACTTCATTTACAAAACGTACTTTGCTGCAAGCATTTCCGTCATCGACAGTTATTGGTAAATTTTATGCTGGATTGACAACAGTATCTGATTTATCTATTGGTCATACTGATTTAAAAAACTTTTCTGAACAAATTTTAGAAATTAGTAAATCTATCAATTCAAATGCTGATTATATAGGCGCACAAATTGTTCCTACTTCTAATGGATTTTATTTATATGATGGAACTTCAGCACCACAAGCAAAAGAATTGGCATTTACTGATTTTATAGGAAATATTACATATATTGATTATCAGACCATTAACTTTAAAACAGTTATGCGCGGTGATTTGCAGGTTGGTGATGTAATTAAATTGCCAGCCAGAACAAATGTAGTAAATGCTGTTAATTCATTTACTCAATATAGGGATAATATTTCTTTCCAAAATAATTTTACAATTAAAAGCATTAGACATATTGGAGACAGTAGACAATCTACTGCTGATAACTGGTGCAGTATTATTGATGCTTATTTGGGTGGCTAATGAGTGACGGATTAAAAATACCGTTTAACTTTGCATTAAATCGATTTGCAAAGAAGAATGCATTTGACCTGACGCAGATGTTAGGCCAAGCATTGCCATGCCACGTAGTAGCGCGTAATGGGGCTATTGTAACTATTGCATTTGACGTACAGCCACCAGAAGGCATTACCCTGCCCCAAACAAAATGTCCTATTTTGGAGAGTCAGTACGTTAAGTTGCCTATACAGGTAGGTGATCGTGGCATCACTATTCCATGCTCTGCAAATTTAAATCCTACTACTGGATTGGGTGGTAAAGCTGCCCCGTTTCAATCACAGCCATTTAACCTTAGTTCGCTGGTATTTGTTCCTGTCGGGAATCTTGGTTGGTCAAATCCTGACGGCACAGCAACTATTATAACCTCTCAAAATGGATCATCCGTAGTTACTGTAAGCAATTCAGGAATTACGATGACCAAGGGCGGTTCATCTATTTCTATTGATGGATCAAGTATTAGTATTAATGCCAGTACTGTTACGATCAACGGAACTACAACGGTCAATGGGGCTGCTACAGTTACTGGAGCCTCCACTCTATCTGGTGGCGCAACTATTTCTGGTAAGTCATTCTTGAGTCATACTCATGGTGGCGTATCCACTGGCACAGGCACAACAGGAGGCGTAAGTTAATGAGAACTTATGGCAGAGATTCTACTGGTAAATGGCAAGTTATTACTGAAACTAATTACGTTCAATTAGCAACACTTGTACAAGTATTACGTTTGCAGCAGGGCGAATCTCCTTTCTTTGGTAACTATGGATTACCTGCCGTCCAATCCGTTCAACATCAAGTTGCTCCACAGGCTGCACTAAGCAGAACTCAGGCGCAATTTAGCAAGTATTTTGCTAGTCTTACCATTACGCGATTAACTGGATACACTAATCCTACTTATGACGTAAAAGCAGTATTTTTGAACGGCACAGTAATCCAATCTACTTTAGCGACCTAACATGGCAACAATTACTGAAAATGGCGCAATTCCTGATTCTCCGGCTACTTTACGGGCGAATCTACTTACTGCTGCAACTGCATTATCTCCGTCTTTAACTGCTAATTTGCCAGCTTCATTAATTGAAGATATGGCTAGTACTGGCACTGGCGCATTAGTTGTACAGGATCAGGCATATGTAGATGCAATTAATTCGATTGCACCAACTACTGCAAACGATGAAATTCTAATACAGTTAGGTAACGTATATGGCGTTCCTAGAGGATTAGGATCAAATGCAAGCGTTTATGTGACATTTACTGGCACTGTTGGTTTTGTAATTAACGCAGGTTTTATTGTTTCTGATGGTACATATCAATATACGACTCAAGAAGCCGCTGTAGTCCCCACTGGAGGCACGACAGATCCCGTATATTGCGTTGCGACTAAAGCAGGATCGTGGGCAATCCCAGCAGCTTCAGTAACTTCTTTATCAACATCAGTACCATCTGGAATTACTTTGACTGTGACTAATCCTAATGCAGGTACTGTCGGCCAGACAGCACAAAGTATTAATGATTATAGATTGCAAGTTATCCAAGCAGGTCGTGCAGTAGCGACTGGCTCTGCTACGTTCATTAAAACAGCTTTGCAGAAGGTATCTGGAGTCATTCCAAGAACGATATCTATAAGATATCTATCTGGAATTGGTACTGAGATTGTTGTTGCAGGTGGCGATCCATATAAAATTGCCAATGCCATTTTCCAGTCTATGTTCAATATTAGAGATTTAGTTGGAAAACAAACCATTGGCACTACCCAGACTATTACAGTCAAAGATTACCCTGATAACTATCAGATTAAATTTGTCACTCCAACTTCTCAAGCAGTAACTGTTGCTGCATATTGGACTACAGTTTCTGGTACAAACTTTGTTAGCAATACAGTAGTTTCATCTGCTGTTATTCCTGCTATTACCGCATATATCAATAGCATCAATATTGGCGAAAAGATGAGTTTGTTGGACTTGCAAGATACTTTTGTTGCAGCAACTGCATCAATTCTTGATCCAACAACTATTGCCACATTAGGATTTGTTGTAACTATTGCAGGAACCACTGTATCTCCAAGTGGCATGATTTATTCTGCATCACCTGTAGACTCAGAAGCATATTTAACTGCTTCTACCATAACTGTTTCTAATACTACTCCTCCATAAATGGCTAACCTGACTACACAATTAGCTTCATACGCTTATGCGCAGTATTCTGATGATTCAGATATTGTGGCGTTCTTTACTGCGTATAACCAGTTAAGTCAGGCTAATTTAGATGCAATGAATGCTTTGGTACTACCAAACTATCAAAGCAAATCAGGCAATTTATTAAATTGGGTTGGGGAAAATATTTATGGAGAAGAAAGAAAATCTATTGCAGTTGGTATTGCGCATTCTGTTGGTGACATTAATACTTATGAATACAATCAACTAGAATCTAATAAATATTCTTTAGTATTTAAAAATACAGATTACGCAGTATCAGATACCGTATATCAATCCATCATTACATGGAACTATTACAAAGCAGATGGATTTCAATTTACATTAAGATGGTTAAAAAGGCGCGTATATCGGTTTTTAAACGGCGGTAACAATATTCAAAGTACTTACAATGTAAGCGTGTTTTTTACTTCCGCTACCGCTGTTACTATTCAAGTACCAGCTTCTAATATTTATTCTGGAGTGTTATCTGCGGCTATTCAAAGCGGCATTTTGATGCTTCCAATTGGATTTACTTTTACTGTTACCACCGTGTAACGGAGACAATATGGCAATTTTAAAATATAGCAATAATGCCCATACAACTCTGCAATCAACAATTACCAGCGGTGCTACATCATTAACGGTAGCTTCTGGTACAGGCGCATTATTCCCCACTACAACTGGTGGATATAACTTTTATATCACAATACTAGATGCCGCCACTTTGACTACTAATGAGATTGTTAAAGTAACTTCACGATCTGGTGATGTGTTTACTGTTGTACGAGCGCAGCAAAGCACCACCGCTGTAGGTTGGGCTGCTGGATCAGTTGTTGCACAATTGATTACTGCTGGAGACTTAACTACCTTTGTTCAGCAAGAACAACTTCCTATTTTTGGCACAACAACATATCCATTAACGATGGATAGCAGTGGTTCTGGAGCCACTCCATCAACAACATTTAATGGTTCTGCTGCTCAAACTATTAGTTATAACACTTTGGGAGCCATGTCATCTCTTGCTTTCTCTGGGTCTAATGTCAATTTAGCTGGTAGACCATTAGTTTCTCCATCAAGCGGATATCAAAAATTTCCTAGTGGATTGTGGATGCAATGGGGAACAACATATGCAGCAGCCGGAGATAATTCATATTCAGTAACTTTCCCAATAGCATTTCCAAATGCTGTTTTTAATATACAGTTAACTGCTAATAATAATAATCTGAACTACAGAAATGACACATGGGCACAATTAGGAAATACTATTACTACAACATCTTTTAACTATTTCTATCAACAGTCTTATGATAATTCATCTGTTGGGGGATACGTTAACTGGCTGGCTCTTGGGTATTAAAAAATGACTACATTACTATTTAAAAATAATGCTCAAAGTAAATTAGCATATGCAATTCCTGCAAATGCAACAACCGCATATTTAACATCCGGCACAGGAATCTTATTTCCTCAACCTACTACAGGTCAGGGATTTTATTTAACATTTTATGATGCTGCTGGAACTAGCCTTGTTAATGAAATTGTTTTGGTCACTGGTATTTCTGGCGATCAAATTACCTCGATGGTTCGCGCCCAACAAGGAACTACTGCAGTAAACTGGGCTGTCGGAACTGCTGCTGCACAACTTTATACAGCAGGTGATGCACAAGCGTTTGATCAATCTCCAGCCGATGTCACTATTGGTTCTAGTCAAGTCACTGGTGGTACAAATGGTTATGTTCTATATAACAACAATGGCCTGTTAGGTAACAAGACAGTTATAGAATCTGTTACTGCTGGTACAGGTATTACAGTAACAAATCCAACTTCGACATCAGCTCTTGTCTCAGCAACTGGAATTCAGACTGTTTCAGGAACTACTGGGACTATTTCCGTTACTTCTGGTCAAAATCCAACTATTAATTTGCAAAGTGGCGTTGTTTCTGCTGGCACTGTTGGATCATCTGCCTTAATTCCTGTTATTACTACAGATACTTATGGCCGTGTAACTGGAGTTTCTACTGCCGCTAACCCACAAGGAACTCTTACAGGATTGTCAGTTTCTTCTTCTAATGGTTTTGCTGGAACTGTAGGCAGCGGTGCTAGTCCTGCTATTACTTTAAGCACTACTGTTGGTGCTGCTGGCAGTGAAAAATTACTAAAAGGAAATGGAACGTCTATCAGTGCTGCAACTGCCGGAACTGATTATGCCCCCGCAACGTCTGGAACTGCCTCTCAACTGCTTGCCAATAATGGATCAGGAGGATTTTCCAATGTTACTGTTGGTTCTGGTTTGTCTTTTGCTTCTGGTACTTTAAGCAACCCTACATCTGGCACTGTCACACAAGTAACTACTACAGCCCCTTTGGGTGTTACTAGCGGGACAACCACTCCAGCATTAACAATTACTCAAGCGACAACATTAACAGATGGATATTTAAGTAGTACGGACTGGAATACATTTAAAAACAAAGTATCCTCAGTTGCTTCTGCTGATGGCAGCGTTTCTGTTACTACAACAAGTAATGCTGTTGATCTTGCTGTTGCTAGTTCTCCACAGGCAGCAACAGTAGTAATGACGGTATATAACAATACTGGCTCTACTTTAACTACAGGAACTGTTGTTTATATTCAAAGCGCATCAGGCAATTTACCTTACGTTAACAAAGCACTAGCAACATCAGATGCTACTTCTTTGGAAACATTAGGAATTGTAAAAAGCGATATTACAAATTTAAGCAGTGGAAGCGTTGTTACTTCTGGTATCGTCACTGGAATCAATACTGCTGCATATTCAGCAGGTCAAATCTTATACCTTAGTGCAACAACCGCTGGAGCTTTAACTCCAACTGCACCATCCTCTCCAAATCATTTAGTTTACGTTGCTGTCGTTGTTAATGCAGCTGCATCTGGTTCTTTGCTTGTAAATATAAAGACAAGCCTTGATTTGCATGAACTTGATGACGTAACAATTACTAGCCCTGCAAATGGACAAACCATTATTTATGATGCTACTAATCAGATTTGGGTCAACAATACTTTAACCAGTGGTACTGGCATTAACATTACAAATAATGCTGGTGGCATTACTATTAATAATACTGGTGTTACTTCTGTTTCTGGAACCTCTGGAAATATTGTAGTAACTGGCACAACTACTCCTACTATTAACTTAGCAACTAGCGGTGTAGGCTCTGGAAGCAGTGTAGGTTCTGCGACTTTAGTACCTGTAATCACATATGATACTTATGGAAGAATTACTGGCGTATCTACGGCAGCAGCAAATCCACAAGGTACTGTGACTGGTGTATCGGTTGTCAGTGCAAATGGATTAGCGGGCACTGTGACTTCTGGAGCCACTCCAGCCATTACATTATCCACTTCTGTAACTGGATTATTAAAAGGAAACGGCACTTCAATTAGTGCCGCAACTTCTGGTACAGATTATGCACCTGCCACATCAGGTGCGTATTTATTATATGGTAATGGACTAGGTGGATTTTCTAACGCAACAATCAGCACTGGACTTAGCTTTTCAGGTGGAGTTTTAAGGGCTTTACCAAGAATTGTTTCTACTAATACATTTGGATCAAATATTTATTGGAATAGCAGTCAAGTTGATTTAGTTAGCATTTCTGCACAAGTTGGTGCAGTAACTATTGACGCTGATTCTAATCCTGTTCCTCTTAATGGACAGAAAATTATGTTCAGAATTACTGGAGGCATTGGTGGTGCAATTATTGAGTTTACAACTGGAGACTATGGTTTTGTAGGCATTGGCATTCCTTTAACATCAATCTCTTTAGCTGCAAATACTACTGTTGTAATTGGAGCCATGTTTAATCCTCAAAGCAAAAGCACAACCGCAACTCCACGTTGGGAAGTAATTGCTATTACTCAGGGGTAATGTATGACTAGAATTCCATTTTCATTCGATTCTCAATACGGAAAATTTAGTGATTGTTTGGTTTTTCCAGATGATCAAACATTCACCGAAGAAGAACTGACTGCCATGAAAGAACAAAGATTTCAAACTTGGCTTAGTTTTGTACAAGAATCTTCAGAAGCTGAATAATGGCTACTTATTATTGGGTTGGTGGATCAGGAAATTGGACATCTGATGATCCTTCACATTGGTCTCTATCTTCTGGTGGTACTGGCTTTGCTGGTGTTCCTACGATCGATGACAATGTTATTTTTGATTTAGCAGGAACAATTACAGTTACCATTATTGGAACAGTTAACTGCAATAATTTTTCTGTTGCAGGAAGTACTTATATTTTTGTTGGATCGGTAGGTGAGATTAACGTAGGTGGTAGTCTAGATTTACTTACTGGAACTCTATGGAATTTTACTGGTGGCTTGTGGTTTATAAATACTCAATATGGCAGATGGATTTGGACAAATGGAGTTGTCATAAACAGTCCTATATATATTAATTCCCCTGTTGATATAGGATATCTTAATTACTATGCTATTAAATTAGGTTCTGCTTTATTAACAACAAAAAATATTTACATTCTTGCTGGTAAATTAATTACTGGCGATGCAGATACCTATTACTTTAATTTAACAGCTACCGCGTCAGATATATATGTTGCCGCTAATGCAGCATTTGATTTTTCTTATGTCACTGTTGTATGCAACAACTTTACATGCGAAGCAACAAGTTATATTAATGCTTCTGGATCGTTATTATCAGCAAATCAATCTTCTTCTATTGTCACTGCTCCATGTCAATTATTAGGCACAGTAAGATTTGCAACTTCTGGCTCTGGTTTATTAAAAACTGGTTCTCAATATGGAATTAGCATCGATTACAATACCACAACATTTGGAGATCCATCTCATAATGTAGCGTTAACTAATCCCTCTGATATTCAATATGTTGGTTATTTTGATAGCATTGCTAACGGAGTTGTGCCTATAGATGGAACTTATATTCCATCTGGAACAAAGATTATACATGTTAGCTATTCTTCAACCCTTTCAACTTATATTTTATATCTTTCTAATGCAGTAACCACTGCAAGTGTTATTACAAATAGTCCAGCAGCAATTACTCAAGCTGTATTATTGGAAGAATTAAATGTTCCAACTCCTTTAACAAATGGTATTACAACTGTATCGTTAGAAGGGTATGTTGGTACATTAACTATTAATGCTAATGGCTCACAAACTAATAGAAGAACATTTATAAAATCAAATACGTTATTTAAACAAGTAACTCTTTGGTCTTATGGATTTTCTTCTGCTCCGCAAAATATAGATTTTAGAGACATCAATTTAGATGGAGCGGCTGCTGGAACAACAATTACCAATGGTGGAAATTGTCAAGGAAATAATGGAATAGATTTTCCATCAGGTAAAACTGTGTACATGAAAGCTAGTACTACTACCGTCTTATGGTCTGATACGGTATGGGCAACATCTAGTGGTGGCACTCCTGCATTAGCCAATTTTCCGTTGGCACAGGATGAAGCAATTATTGACAATAATAGTTACATTTATGGATTAACTGTAAATTTCACTAAAACGTGGAATATAGGAATTCTGAAATTAACAAAATATTCTCAGCCTTTAAATATTAATATTTCTATTTCTATTAATATTTATCGTCATTTTTATAGCAATATGTCTGTAAATTTTGGCAACTATGGTGCTCCAATTTATTTTATTAATAACGATATATATTGGAATAATATTAATGCCAATGGCGCTGTTTTAAATAATCCTGTTCAATTTTTATCTTATACAACAGGTGGTGGTGAGATAGATTTCAATAGCGCATTTATTTGTACTAAAGACATTAGTTTTATTGGTGCAACATATATAGCCGGATATGATGTTGTCACTCCTACATATTTTACATACACAATTACTGCTCCAAATATTACTTTTAATAATAATTGCTCAAATGGTCAAAATCATTATATCGACAATCTGCAATTTGTTTGCACAGGCAGCAATTTTAATATTTTAAATCGTCCAAATTATTTTAGTGGCGGTAACTGTGAGGTTAGATTTACATCATCTTCAACAAAAACTTTTAATTCTGTAGATGCAATATATGCAACAAGTAGTGCTATTGGCACTGGATTGGCACTCTGCAATGCAGGGTCAGGCGCATTAATTGTTGATGGAAATTATACTTTTCAAGACATATATAATCTTACATCTCCTACAACTTTTGAATTTGGTTCAAGTAAAACAATTAAAATATATAATTTTAATATTCAAGGAACTGACGGCAATTATGTCTTTTTAACTAATACCAATATTGATAACTTTGTATTACAAAACCTACAATCTACCTCCATTAATACTTATTACTTACAAATATTAAAATCTTCTGCTACAGGTGGCTTAGGATGGAATGCATCTAACAGCATCGATTTAGGCGGCAACTATGGGTGGACTTTTGGATACGGACAGAAAGGTAACTTTCTAATGTTCTTCTAAGTTTTATCGAGATTTATTGCTAAGAATTCAATTGTTATATACATTACAAATAAATAAAAACCTAATTTCTAATAATTAATTCTTATATGCAGTTAACCCTTACCACATTGCAAAACAGACCAGTCGTCTACAAGATGATTCGGTTTGACTCTGCCGATCCTGCAATCAGACAGATTGTGGAAACTGTATATATTGATTCTTTAGCAGATGCGGAGACTGCTGCTGGAAGTGATTGGATTGCTGGTAAAGCAATGGGCGTTGAATGCAGAGAATTTCAAGCTGGAGATATATTAGAATTATCAGATGGCAAGATAGCCGTTCTGACTAATGCCGCTGGCGCTAAAGTTGTATTTGATGCTAATGAATACACAGGAACATTGCCTTCCATTAGCGTAGATCAAACAATCATAGACGCAATTCAATATAGACCAAATCAACCTAGAATACAGTCTCTTGTAAATGGGGAAATGACATTATGGCCGTAGCATATGCATCCCCTCCGTTAAGGTCTGATTGCCCAAGTTTTTTTCCATCTTCTTGGTCTTTTTCATATACCAATAATGGTAATGCAATAGCGTTAGTGGCATGGGCTATAGAAAATAATACCTATGATCCTCCACACATGGCAGCAACCTACAACGGTTCTTCATTTACGCAAGATTTTTTTATTAGTGATGGGATTTGGAACGGAATAGGCTGGACTGGATTGCATTTACTAAATGCAGCTTCAGGTTCACATACTTTAGTTATTTCTATTAATCCTTTAACTGGCGCTGGTGTAGCGGATAATATTGGCGCTTATGTTGTGTCTGTTTCTGGAGCCAGCACAACTGCATCTGTATTAAGCAATGCAAGTGCTTATGATTATATTGGTGGAGCAGATGCAACTATAACCGCCCCTGCTGTTGCCATGCCATCTCGTGTTAATGATTTGGTTATTGGATTTGCTGATCTAAACTCAGCATATTCACCAATCACTGCATTAACTGGAACAAACATTACGCCTATAGCAACTTCCGCAGGGTTTTGGTCAAGTTATACTGCTGGCTCATCTCCGTCTGTAAATGTACAGCAAACTTTCTTTTTTGATTGGAATGCAGGTGAATATGGTGTTGGCGCTGCTACGATGGGATTTTCTTTTTCTCCATCAGGCGGCACTTCTAATCCTGCAAATCCACCAGATCAAGTAACTAATTCTGCTGCTGCAATTCCGATTCGTATAGTTAATCCATACGTTTCTCCAACATACCCTGCTAATCCTCCAGACCAAATTACTAACGATAGAGCGGCTATTCCCGTCTATTTCGTAGTCAAACCTTAATGAGACAAAATAATGCCAGTCAGTCCATCGAATCCACCGAACTATACAAATAATGCTAATGCTGCTATTCCTGTTTACTTAGCAAGCAGCGGTGGAGTTCAGCCATCTGCCGGAACATACACTTCATCAACATTGCCAAGTGCTTCATTATATTCTGCTGGCACAAGTGCATATACAACCGATATGGGATTTGTATATACCGACGGATCAAAATGGATTAATGAAAATGATTATTTTGTTGCCAAAACACGAACAAGTTTAAATACAACTCAGCCTGTATATCAAGAAAACTTTTACGGTGCGACCAAGATATTTAGCGGATATACCGATGCGCAGACATTTTTAACTGTATCAGGCATTGCACCTAATGGTATTGAAATAGGTTGGAATGCTGGCATTACATCAACTAATAGTTGGTATGTAGGTGTACAAAAGACCTTTACAACGCCTTGGGATTTGTCTAATACGGATCGAATTCAATATGAATTTGGTTGGTATAAAAATGCACCATTGACACGAATAAACTTGATCTTAGTTGACGGTTCTGCAAATTCAATGATATTTAGCGGATTGTTAAATGGTTCTGAAAAACCGCAGCAATGGTCACAAGTATTGCTCAAATCTCAATTTGCTCAATTTGCTGGTAGTACATTTAACTGGAACAATGTAGTAAGGACAGATGTTAGATTTGTAACTAGTGGTGTTACCTCTGACGATTCACGCAGTATGGCTTTGTACCGAGTTACTGCTGGTGGATATACAAAACCAACTGTTGTCATTAGTTGTGATGATATTTATTCTGGTGACGGCGTTGGTACTGATGCGCTTGGACTTAATGCAATGCTTCCAACTTGCATTTCTCGAAATGTAAAAGGCACACATTTTGTAACAGACACAGAAATACTGAATGGTGGTCAAGGTACGTCATATAAAATGACGCAAACTCAAGTTCAGGCTTGGTGTAACGCAGGATGGAGTATCTGCTGTCATAACATTCAGCACAGACCATTTGCTATTGATGTAGCCAGTTATTCTAAGACTACATCAGTGGTCACAATGGTAATTAACTGGGGATCATCTACTAATACAAAAGGAACACCAACAGGATTTACATTAGTTGCGGGAGATACAATCACTGTTTCTCGATGCGGATTTAATAACGTAAATGGAACTTATACTGTTTTAACAGTCACACAAGGGTCAGCCACAACCACAATTACTTATGATGTAGGCAATTCAACTGCTGTACCTACGGTTTCTGTTGGCGATGGTGGCGTAATTAGTGTCAACAAGTACAGCGTCAAAAATGACAATCAGTTGCTAAGAACAATGATTAAGCAACAAGGGTACAAAACCAATGATGCAATCATGGCATATACCTATGGTCAAAATGATGAAGTTGCCAGAACTGCACTCGCCGAAAATGGCGTTCGTATTGCTAGAACAACTGTTGGGAATGGCACAAACCCTGAATACTACACAGGATTACAATTAGGAGTTACTCAGATCAGCAGAAAAAATGGTCTTGTTTTGTTTTCAAAAAATACAACAAGTACCACTGTTGCTCAATTAAACAGCAGGATGCTAACAATTCCCACCTATGGATATACAGGCGTTTTATCAAGCGTTCAAAGCATTATGGCATCTCTAATACAAACAGGCGGTTTGTTCTCTATTTATTGGCATGGAGAAGCATTGACGGACGGTGCAAACATGACAGATCAATCACAAATTGATTTGATCAACTATCTTGCTGATCTGCGTGATGCTGGGACAATTGATTTGATTGCGTTTGACCAATTAGATGCAATGATTAGTCAAAGATTAAATCCTAACGACATTCAAAATTAAAATTTAAATGCCTATTACTCCATCAAATCCACCAAATTATACCAATAATCCTGCTGGTGCTATCCCTGTCTATATTGCTTCTGGCGATATAAACACTGGCTTTGTGTATGTTAAAAACACACCCACTTCATTAACTCCAACTTCTACGGCTAATCAACCAGTATTAGGATTGACCAATGGAGTGGCTTTAGCTGCAAATACTCGGTATTACGTTGAAGGGCAATTTGTGTTGTCGCAAATTGGAAATGCCAATAACCATACTGAAACTGTTGGCTTTACGTCCTCTACTTCTCTAGCGGCTATTAATGTACAAATTATTAGAAATAGGAATGATAGCCCATCTACTTCTTTTTCTAGCGTTACATTGAGCAATACAGCAGCATTAACGGCATTGGCTTATACCGCCACTGGCAATGCTGACTATGTAAACTGCTACAACTTTTCTGGTTATGTTGTTACAAACGCTGCTGCAACCAATCTAAATCCAATATTAGTATTTGGTTCCAATTCTGGCACTTCATCTACAGTATTGGAAAATGCGTACTTTAAATTTACCCCCAATGGGGCTTCTGGCTCTAACTTTGTTGTTGGTACTTGGTCTTAATTAATCTTTATGGCATGACAAGATGGAAACTCAATTAGCGTTCAACATTATATTAGGATTGGCTTCATTTTTTGGAGCATATATTTTGAATACAATCAGCAATAAGATTGAACGATTAGATAATGATTTAAGAGACCTGCCAAAACTTTATGTTACTAAGGATGAAAATCGTCACGACATGGATGAAATAAAACAAATGTTGCAGCGTATTTTTGAAAAGTTAGATCAGAAAGTCGATAGAAACGACATTAGATAATCCAAGTCATCGGTTGAGTCTGCTGGATGCTACCCCGACAGACTTCAGGCTTGACCGATGATGAGGTTTCATTGGAGAAAAAATGATTACTTTATTTTCTACTTTAATCTCTTTCTTAGCTGGCGGCCTTCCAAAGGTATTGGATTTCTTTCAAGACAAATCTGATAAGAAACAAGAACTGGCACTGGCTCAGTTACAGACTGCTCATGAACTAGAAATGCGTAAGCAAGGTTATGAGGCTCAACAGAAAATAGAAGAAATCAGATTGGATCAAATACAGGTACAATCTGCTGCACAGACTCAACAGGTTTTGATTGGCGCACAGCAAGCGGAGATGCAAGCCCTATACGACAACGACAAAGCTCTTGGAGAAGGTACGTCAACATGGGTTAAAAATGTTCGTGCGCTTGTGCGTCCAATCATTACTTTTGGCTTCTTTGGATTACTTTGCTTTGTAGATATTGGCCTGTTTTACTTTGGTTGGCAGAAGGGCACTGACTTCACCGTGTTAGCCGATATGCTGTGGGATAATGAGACTCAAGCGTTATTTGCAAGTATTATTGCCTTTCACTTTGGCGGTCGTGCTTTCGGCAAATGAAAACGTCAGATAAAGCAAAGGAACTGATTAAGCATCACGAAGGCGTGAAAAACCGCCCATACCTTTGTCCGGCTAAAATCTGGACAATAGGTGTTGGTCATGTTCTTTATCCTGAACAAGCAAAGTTAAAGATAGAAGATCGTAAAAACATAACGCTGCTGATGGTAGACAACCGTGTCTGGACTATGGAGGAAATCAATGCATTACTTAATGCAGACCTTGCGCGTTTTGAGCGAGGTGTGGCTAGACTCTGTCCTGCTTCTGTTGGTAATCAAAACCATTTCGACGCACTGGTCAGTTTTTCCTTTAATGTAGGTCTGGGTAACCTGCAAAACTCAGGGCTTAGATTTAAGTACAATCGTGGCGAATTTGAGTATGCCGCTAACGAATTCCTAAAATGGACTAAGGCTGGCGGTAAAGAACTAAAAGGATTAGTCAACCGCCGCCAAGATGAGCGTAATTTATTTCTAGGTAGATAAAATTAACTATGCAGCAATTGTATGTATTTAAGTTTTTTCTTTATCTAGATAGATTTATTGGTGCATGTATATGGAGAGAATCTAATATCACCATATCATCTCACTGCGGCTTAGAACTGCGAAAGCCAAATCCAGCATGGTGGGCTAGACTAATTGGGCATCATTTCCTGAATAGGTTCTGGCCTAACCACTGTGAACTGGCTATTCAATATGATGCTAGATGCGCAGTACAGACCCTTCAATATTTAGGGTATTAACAAATTTGTTAAGTTTTTGGAGCGTCGCTGGGTTCTGTCTTTTTAATTTTGCAAGTAACGCAAATAAAAAACTTCCCAGTAACATGCCCGCCAATTAACTCTCTATGCTTCCCGCATTTTAAGCAGCGTCTAGTAAAAGTCATTTGCTAGACCTTTCCTTAAGAATTGCCACCAGTTCATCGTCCATAAATGGGTCGGCAACTTTATTGATGTAATCAATTAACTTATCGTGCTTTTCGGATAACTGCTGATAAGCAAATAGCAGGTTTTTATTCTTGATCTCTAAATCAATTAAAGTCATTTCCATATCTTTTGCATTTGCCGCCCAGTCAGAAACATCTGACTTTCCGTTCAAATATTCATTAATCTTTTGACTTAGGGTTGTCATTACGCTTACCTACTAAATTGATTAATTCGGCTTCTAACTCTAATTCCAATCTTGCTTCACGCAAATTATCCTGCATAAAAGCATCTGCAATTTTTCTGTCTACAATCGCATGTATCCATGCTTTGAATAATTGAAAGTCTTGCATAAATTTAATATTTAATGAATTATAAGCATTATCTCTTTTAATGACATAAATGCAATGTTTAATTTTTTTATGCTATAACTAAGAAAACTAAACAGTACAAGTATTATGAATAAAGAGAAAGTACAGCAGTTATATGACAATGTTTGGTATCGCATAGATAACGAATATACGCATGAATGTTGCGATTGTTCGTTAGTGCATACTGTTAAATATAAGTTAGAAAACGGGGTGGTTTTTATGCAATGGAACTTGAATCCTCGTGAAACTAAAAAAGCGAGGAAGATTCGTGCCCAAAATAAGTGATGCAGAGTTTGTTTCCGTTTGGAACTTGTATGGCTCACCTGCACTGGTTGCCAAGCATTTAAAAATTGATGTCCGTAGTGTCTATAGGGCAAGGGCAAAATTAGTAGATCAGGGACATGATCTTCCAACTTTCAACCATACAGGCAATAATAAGTACTTCACCCCAGACGTTGCAGCGGCAATGAAATGGGAAAAACGTAGAACACTAGAAGTAAAAAATGGATATGTCATTATCTTTTCTGATCCTCATTTTTATCCTGACCATAACACTATTGCACAATCTGCACTCTTAACTGTCATCAAGCAGTTAAAGCCCCATGCGGTTTTATGTGGTGGGGATGCATTAGACGGCACTCAAATTGGACGGCACGATCCAACTAGAGGATGGCATCAGCCTGTAACGCTTAAAGAACAGTTGACCTGCATGTCAGAAAGCATGACTGCCATTAAGAAGGCAGCCAAAGGCGCTGTGACGATGATGACAATGGGCAATCACGATGCCCGTCTATCTCGTTATTTAGCCATGCATGCCCCTGCTGTAGAAGACCTAATTGGCACTAAACTAGAAGATTACATACCTAGCTGGCCGTTATCTTGGACTGTTGAGATTAACGGTGACACCATTCTCAGGCATCGACACCTTGGGGGTATGCTGCACTTACAGGCTCAGAAAGCCGGATGCAACTTTGTACACGGCCATTTGCATAAGTTAGGGTGTATGGTTACCCCTCAATATCATGGATTCAAATACTCCATTGATGCTGGAAGTCTAGCCGACCCAAAATCTGATGCATTTGACTATGCGGAAGATGGCGTCCCTTTTGTGCAAGGCTTTGCTGTGTTAAAGTTTGAAAATTATAAATTGTTATGGCCGGAGTTTTGTTACGTGCAAAACGGTGTTGCATATTTCAGGGGAAATAGAGTATGAGCTCAGCCCATAAGCAGATTGGTGGAACCCACTATGTTGATATGGCAATTCAACCTTGGGACGTAATGCAAGCTTTGTTAAGCGAAGAAGAATTCATTGGCTTCATCAAAGGAAATATCATTAAGTATTCTATGCGCGTCGGTCGTAAAGACGGTTCTGACGATGCAGCAAAAGCCCTGCACTACATGGAAAAATTAAAAGAATTGCTGTCTGAACAAGAAGAAATCGAAGGGTTTTGGGAAGAATAAAGTATTTGCCCCACACGCCTCTGCCAAACTGCGTAGCGGGCTAACATGCGCACCAGTGGGGTTTCTTTTTTGCTGGTTCACGGTCTAGAACGTGGTAAAGGCGCAACCTCCCAGCATCTATTTTTTGAGAACAGTTGTTCTCAGCTTTACCACAAATGTGGTA
>Ga0209668_10000118_pt1 | contig 31936 bp, 31 predicted proteins | sample FrelakmetPLP11PL_FD_187150 | JGI IMG/M metagenome (GOLD analysis project Ga0209668, IMG submission 187150) | Freshwater lake sediment microbial communities from the University of Notre Dame, USA, for methane emissions studies - PLP11 PL (SPAdes)... | ecosystem: Environmental > Aquatic >...
TCCGGTTTGGCCTTTATGGCAACGCGGTAAAACAGGCGGACGAAGCGATCCTGCTGATGAAAGATACTGAGCCCCATAAAGTCCTTAAAAAGGCCCTCTCGATAATGCGGGAACGGGCGGGTAACCTCGAAAATGCTGATGTGACCCCGGTTACAGATATTTTCTTCGTCGATGATGATGCACCATATCTTTCCATTCATATACCTGGAGAGGCAAACCAGGATCCGGCAAAGCTCCAGCTGGATAATGCGATTATCCTGATATATTCGGTCTCCTACATGACATCAGAAGAGGATGAACAGACCCTGGATGAGCACCAGAAATACATAACCGGGATTCTGAATTCGTATAAAAAGGCCATGGGCCTTTAACAACCGTTACCAATTCAGAAAATATAAAATATTTTGAAATAATCTTTATAAATATTTACAGGGTGTCAAGACTGACACCATTGAAATCCTGCATTATTTCCCCGATTTCCTTGACCCCGAACGCGGTCTGGACATGGTTCATCTCTATCTGTGCCGCCACGTCACACATGTAATCGAGAATATCCACCGAAAGTTCCCTTTGCTGCTTGCTTTTTCTGACCTGGTCAACAAGCGAAGAGATTTTCTCTGGTGGCTCCATGCGGATCTTTGCAAGGCTGATCACGCACATGTAGATCCTTGTCAGGTTCCTGTCGGTACCCGTAATGGTATCGAAGAAATTCCGAAGGATCTGCGCCTGATAGACTTCGCCACCCATGATAAAAGTGTGTCTCTTTTACTACTATATAAGGATATGTTCACCACTACAACGTGAAGGCCTTCAACCCCTGCTGTTTTTGGAAAATTACGATAATCGCGGCAGTATCCGAGTTAAGACAAGTAGAGGTGATAACTTCCTGAACCAATGTATGAAAAAAATTATTCCTGCCCTTCACCCGGTACCATCGGAAATACCAAACGAATGAGAGTCGTGTGAAAGGGCATGCCAAAAGGGTACTTTCACTTGGCGGTGCTCACGATCCTGATAATATCGCCATCTTTCAGTTCATGGGTGTCCTTTACACGCATCTTTGTCCTCGCATCAACAGCATATAGGAACCCTTTCCCGATATCCGTGTGGACCTGGAAGGCAAGATCACGCGGAGTTGATCCTTTTTTCATCAGGAATGCATCAGGGAGCACTCTTCCCTTCCCGTCGCAATAGTGGTGTTCGTCTTCAACAGGGTATACGACAATCCTGTCAAGCAGCGAATAGACAGCATGGTTCAGGGCCTGCTGGACACCAGTGCCGCCAAATTCTTTCATTGTTGCTGCAATCTTTGCAAGCCCGGCCTTCTGTGCGGGACTGAGCGAGCCCTCATCCACGACACTAAACGATGGATCACCAGGGATATAATGGACAAGGTGCGCATTTGATGCATTACGAAGCGCGAGTTCCCCGGCGGCGCTCGAGAATGCCATTTTTTCATTTTTTAATGTGGCAATAAGTTCCTTCGGGGCTGCATCGACCTTATTCCCCACCACAACCATGGGTTTGCTGATCTTTACAATCTCCCGGCAGAAACTGATCAGCCCCTGTTCGTCTGTATGGGTGAGGTCTATTCCTGCCGCCATCTCGGCATCCCTGATCTCTTCAGGGGAAACAGCAAGACCTGCGAACACCTCTGCAACCCCTTTATGAATTAGGAACCCTTTTGTCTGTGCCTGGCGGTGGAGCTTCGCCCAGTGCTTGTCAAGGATGCCGTACACCCACATCGTCATCTCGAACTTGAGGAATGCAATGTCCACATGGGGGTCATGTGCACCCGGTTCAAGGGGGTTCCCCTCGCTATCAGTAGAACCACTGGCATCAACGATATGGATGATTGCATCAGCCTGCCTGAGGTTATCAAGGAACTGGTTACCAAGACCGCGGCCCTTGTGGGCATCCGGGACCAGTCCCGCTACATCAATAATATTTACCGGTACGAAACGGTCACCGTCGTGGCATGCGCTGCAGACGAGCCCGAGCGCTTTGCAGGGGCATGTTGTCCGCACGTACCCGACCCCGAAGTTGGCGCTGATAGTGGTGAACGGGTAATTCGCGATCTCTGCATGCGCAAGGGTCGCTGCCTTAAAAAACGTGGACTTGCCGCAGTTAGGTTTTCCTGCTAGTGCGAGTGTGATCATTGCAATTCACTTTAAGTGATCAGAGTTTATTAATTTGTTATTATGGCATTCACAGAGAAAATAATCTATTATTTTGATTCTCCAGGGCCTCATAATACCGCTGATGCGGCCCGTTTCGCGGTCTCCCGTGCAAAGGAACTCGGGTTGTCGAAGGTTGTAGTGGCAAGTACCTCCGGGGAGACCGCTTTGAAATTTTATGATGAACTGAAAGGATCAGGCCTTCAGCTCATTGTCGTCACCCATGTTGTAGGGTTTACCAAGCCGGGAATCTGGGAATTCCAGAAGGATATTGCCGAACAGCTTACCCTGAATGGTGTACGGATTGTGACCGGCACCCACGTGCTTTCAGGCCTCGAACGGGCTATCTCGCGGTCTGCAAAAGTCGGTGGCGGTTCAAGGACCGATGCTATCGCTGAATCACTGCGTAAAAACGTGGCAGTCGGCCTGAAAGTAGCCATTGAATGTACCCTGATCGCTGCCGACCAGGGTGCAGTCGGCGTGGAAGAGGAGATCATTGCCGTCGGAGGGACTATGTCAGGATCAGATACTGTGTGCGTTATCCGGCCTTCCCACACGTCCTCATTTTTCGATCTGCAGGTACGAGAGATAGTCGCCATGCCAAGGAACAGGTAAGATATGGTCCTCGCATCACTCCGGGAGACATTCGGTCTCATAACCCGGCACCCGGTCCTCTGGCTGCCGGGATTATTACTTGCCCTTGCAGGAGCAGCAGATTTAAACATTGAATATTATGGAGGGAGTTTTCTTGCCGGGAAACTGTGGATACTTGAAATCATTATCCTGCCATTCTTTGTTGCCGGTCTCCTCGCTGCGGTAAAAAATAAGGATATGACATTTCATGGTTTTGTTACCAGCGGGCTGAAAAATTATTTCCGGGTGCTCCTTCCCGGAATCGTCATACTCTTTGCAGCACTTATTACTGCTGTCCTGCTCATTGTACCACTCTCGTTAATAGGGACACCCGGGTCAGCAATCGGACTCTATGCAGGCATCCTGATGGGTGTTGCCGTGCCCTTCATTTTCCTGATGTATTTCTACGATGCCGTTGCAGTCTTTGAAAATGAGAAAGTCTTTGAATCAATTCGCCGGAGTATTGAACTTACCATGAACCACACCTGGCTCGTGGTAAAATTTTTCCTGGTCAATATTGTGATACTGCTCATCGGTTTCTTCATTATTTTCATGATCTGGACCATGATGTTCTTCGATAAGCTCACTCCCCTGACAACGATGAATGCAACTGAAATCCAGACGATCACCCCTGAATATTTTACATCACTGCTTGGTGCGGATGGGATCATCATTTCTTCCATTATCTTTGCACTTGGTGCCCTTGTCCTGGTCACCATCCTCTATACCTATAAAGCATGTTTTTACAAGGTGCTTTCAGGAGCCACCCCCCCGGTGGAGGTTGTCCAGGGAGCGTATGACGAAAAGGGACGCTGGTATAAATATTAATTCGCCCGGAGGAACTGAAATCACAGTTTCTTTTTTATCTTCAGGTAAAAGATCCTGAAATTTTATCCATCTCCGATTGTTCTTTCGAACCGGTGATGGAGTTATACGACAAGTGCCCAGTACATGGCGAGCGCGAAAAGCCCTCCACCAAGAGTCCCGAGGACATTTGTCCCTGCATTCCCTATATACCCACGATTTTCTATAACGGCGCCGACCAGGCTGTCAAGGTTAGTCCCTACAAGTCCTGCAATGCTGCAGATCACCATGGTCGGGAGGTCGATAACCCCGAGAAAAAAGGCTGTGACAGATATGCCAATAGCACAGATTACGGCAGACATCTCACCAATCAAAGTGACCCCGCCATTTGTCCCGGCAGGTACTTTTTTACCGGTGGTAATCATGTACGGTGTGCCGCCGGTCACCCCGATTTCACTTGCAACGGTATCGGCTGCAGCGGTTGCCACGCTACCGACAAACATTGCAGCAAATGCCGGGTGCTGGGTGACCCCGAAGAGTATCGCCGCGGCAGCAGAAACGCCACCATTGGCAAATACGTTCCGGTACCCGCGTGCACCGCCGCGGTTCTGCTCGACGCCAAGGTTTTCTTTATACGCATAACGGTAGCGGGTGCAGGCCGACCCGGCGATAAAAAAAGCAAGCATTACAAGAAACCAGCGCACATCCGCAAACACGATCAGGAGAATCCCCAGCAATGCCGCTGAAAAGAGCCCGGACAGGTCGGCAGTTTTAAAACGGTAGGCGAAGTATCCGAAACTGAACGCAATGAGTACTGCCACTGAAATCAGGGTAACACTCACCTGGTAATTCAGGTCACTGAAGAGGAGCATCGTCATCGAGATCCCAAGGGTCTCGACCATGAGTGCATCATCACGGTCACCGAGGATCACTTTCAGGAGGACGGCAACGATAGTACCGAGTAGCACCGTAAGGGGGGCAGGTTGCTGGAGGTTCAGGGTTTGATAATACAGGGTTATGAGGACAGCGCTCGCAGCAGCGACTACCGCATACGCAAAATATGACCTTACATTCTCGCTAACCGACCGGAATACCATTTCGCCAATCACGACAAACGCAAGCGTACAGGCGAATATGAAGATAGGTATCAGCCCGATGCCGTAAAAGATCGCCAACGCGATGATTGACAGGGAAAAAAACCTGGTTTTCTGTATCAGGAGGAGGATAAGGGATAACAGCACGACGATTATAGAGAAGAACCAGAGCCAGGGGACGGACTGCACAAACGGTGCAACCACTATACACACGATTGCGAGGACTACGGCGAGCCGTTCGCCGAGCTGATCCATCATTGTTCAGCTATTCGACTGGATTGCATTAGAGCTTTCTTCTTGGTAACAACCGGGAAATTTTCTGCTGCTATGAGAAAATCACGTTGTTTTTAGAAATGCCCTCACTGAATTCGATTACTATATGTGATAAAAAGACAAATAATTGAGAGATGCCATCCCATGAACTCCCGAAGACATATGATTATGCCGAAGTAGAGCCCCGTTGGCTGAATACGTGGCGCGATGAAGACAATTATTTTGATAAAAACTCAAAGAAACCCCGGTTTGTCATCGATACGCCGCCGCCCTACCCGACCGGCAACTTTCATATCGGGAATGCCCTGAACTGGTGTTATATCGATTTTATCGCCCGTTACAAGCGGATGCAAGGGTTTAATGTGATGTTTCCCCAGGGCTGGGACTGCCATGGTCTCCCGACCGAGGTGAAAGTTGAGGAGACATTTGGGATTACAAAAAATGACGTATCGAGGGAAGAGTTCCGAAACATGTGCCGTGACCTGACACTCACAAATATCGGCAAGATGAGAATGACACTGCGGAGGATGGGGTTCTCGATTGACTGGTCGAATGAATACATCACAATGATGCCGGCATATTTCAAAAAGACCCAGCTCTCGTTCCTCCGGATGTTTAATTCGGGCTATATCTACCAGAGTGAACATCCGGTAAATTTCTGTACCAGGTGCGAGACGGCAATCGCATTTGCTGAAGTCTCCTACGAGGCCAGGGAGACGCGCCTCAATTTCTTTGATTTCGATGGTATCGAGATAGCAACGACCCGGCCGGAACTCCTTGCAGCCTGCGTAGCCGTTGCCGTGCACCCTGGCGACGAGCGTTATAAGAGTATATGGAATACCAGCCTCCGTGTCCCTCTTTTTGGTCACGAAGTGCCGGTTGTAGTCGATGAAGCAGTAGATCCCACGTTTGGTTCCGGGGCTGTTATGATCTGTACATTCGGGGATAAACAGGACGTCCACTGGTGGAAACAGCACAAGCTTGCATTACGGAAAGCGATCGACAGGAAAGGCAGGATGACCCAGATTGCAGGTAAATACGAGGGGATGACGTCATCGGACTGCAGGGAGGCGATCCTGAACGATATGAAAGCAGGCGATATCCTCTACCGGCAGGAACCGCTCGAGCAGCGTGTGGGGGCCTGCTGGCGGTGTAAAACCCCGATCGAGATCATGAGTGAGCGCCAGTGGTTCGTGAAGATCCACCCTGATGAAATTTCAAAGGCAGCGCATGAAGTCAGCTGGAACCCTGAGCACATGTTGCTGCGGATGGAGAACTGGGTTGGCCAGATGGAATGGGACTGGTGTATCTCCCGGCAGCGGATTTTTGCGACCCCGATCCCGGTCTGGTTCTGCAGCGGGTGCGGTGAAATGGTATTTCCCAATGAAAAAGACCTCCCGATTGACCCGACCCGATCAAAGCCGGACCATCCCTGCCCGAAATGCGGGTCAACTGAATTCTCTGGTGAAGAAGACGTGCTCGATACCTGGATGGACTCGTCAATTTCAGTACTCAACGTGACGGGCTGGGACGGGTCCGGTACCCCACCATGGTTCCCTGCCCAGATCAGGCCACAGGGCCATGACATTATCAGGACATGGGCGTTCTACACGATTCTCAGGTCGGTCGCCCTTACCGGACAGCGTCCGTGGGACCAGATCCTCGTCAATGGCATGGTGCTCGGCGAGGACGGGTTCAAGATGAGCAAGAGCCGTGGAAATATCATTGAACCGTTTGAAATACTGGACAAGTACGGGGCTGATGCACTCCGGCAATGGGGTGCGATGGGGGCTGCAACAGGTTCGGATATCATGTTCAACTGGAATGATGTCGTTTCTGCATCCCGGTTCCAGACAAAGATGTGGAATATCGCCCGTTTCTCTCTTATGCAGCTCGAAAAGGGAGAGATTCGAAGCGATGCAACGGTAACAGCGCTGATCGACCGCTGGCTCCTTGGGAGGCTTTCAGAAACCATTGCTGAAGTGACTGATGCGATGGAGCACTTCCAGTTCGATCGTGCATTAAAAAGCATCAGGGAGTTCGCATGGGAAGTGCTCGCTGACGAGTATATCGAGCTGGTCAAGGGAAGGCTGTATACGGGTGGAACTGACCGTGAGAGTGCATGTCTGACGCTTCGGACGACATTCGACTCGCTATGCCGCATGCTGGCGCCTTTTACCCCTTATTTTGCTGAAGAGTGCTATTCTTACCTGTCTTCGATCAGCGTCCACCAGCAGGGATGGACAAAATTTACCTATGCAGACGAAGAGGCGCTTCGGGAGGGTGAACTCCTTGTAAAGGTAGTTTCTGAGCTGAGACGTTACAAGCATGAGCAGGGGCTGGCGCTGAATGCCCCGCTCGGGAAGGTAACAATCTATTCAGAACACAGTATCGATGACGCAGGGGATGCGTCCCGGACCCTCAATGCAGAGGTCCACTGGAGCAGAGACCGTGCCGACCTCCAGCAGGTTGTTTCCGATGTGCAGTTCAACCTCGGTATAATCGGTCCGGCACTCAGGAAAAAGGCAAAGGCATTCATGGACGCCGTCAGGGCGCTTCCAAAAGATCAGCTGGTTAGTCCGCCTTTGGCGATACTGGTGGATGGAGAGGAAATAACAGTACCAACGGGTGCATTTTCCCCGAAATTTGTGTACATGGTGGGTGGGGAACAGGTGGACGTGGTTAATATCGGTGACGTAATTGTGACCGTGCAACGGCCGACCTGATTGCATCCGCTACAAACTGCTGAATTTCTTTTTCATCTTTTTCTGCATCCACAAGGATGAACCGGGAGGGGTCTTCCCGGGCAAGTGCAAGATAATTATCCTGTACTTTGGTGAGGAGGGAGGCATATTCGAAGTGTTCCCTCTCTGCCCGCCCTGAACGCCGGAGCAGTGCCATTTCGACAGGGAGGACCAGGAGAAACGTCAGATCGGGAACGATTGTCCACCCATTATGTACCTGTCTGAGCCATGCGAGGGGGTCGGGAAACAGACCTTCGAGCGTCACCTGCTGGTAGGCATAGCGGCTGTCAGTGTAGCGGTCAGAAACAACAAGCTGGTTGTTATCAAGGGCCGGGCGTACCACGGTAGCCAGGTGCATCGCGTGATCAGCGACAAAGAGAAGCGCCTCGGCAACCGGATCGATCTCCTCGGCAATTGCCCGACGTACCAAATTTCCGATCCATGTCACCCCGGGTTCACGGGTCATTACGGGTGCGAGATCTGCAAGAGATCCCGTGAGCGAGGCAACGAGGCTGCTCTTGCCGCTGCCATCAATTCCTTCGATGGTGATTAACAGAATGTTCCCCTCCTGATCATTTCTACCGGTATTTTATGGGTATGAAGGGCAGTCGCAATAATCGCACCGTCAAACCCGGAAGTTCCCAATAGTTCGAGGTCGTCAACTGATGCAACACCCCCTCCCCAGAGAAGCCTTCCCCTGAAAGCCGCTCTCATCTGTTCCAGCCGCCCCTTGTCCAATCCTTTCGATGTGCCGACCCCGCTGATATCAAGCATGATACAGCCATCAAAGTTTAATTCATGAATAGATTTGATATATTCCACCGGGTTTCTTCCGGAGGGGATTACCACCCCTTCTTTCATATCGATACTCAGATATCCGGATTTGTAACAGGTCAGGTCGTTTCCGGCAGTTTCTGTCCCGATCACATTCTCAAAATGGTCCATGGCAAGCAGGTCATCCGGGCCCCTGCATCCCCTATCAGCATAACAGTGACTGACAAGTCTGTTGCACCGGGTGATTATTTCATCGTGCGAGCCTGCCCCCGTTATCCTGTCAAGATCGGCGATATAAATAGAACGTGGCCTGATGTGCCGGATAAACTCTTCTGGGTCTGCCACGGGTGAGGCCCCCCAGCTAAGCGGACGATAGTTTATGCGGTTACCACGCTCGCCGTGGACAACGAGCCCGTCCTTCAAATCCATTGCGAGAACAAGTTCCATGCCAGAACGCAATCACTATTAGGATAAAAGATCATTAAACTCTATGCAATTACTGGTCAGCCCGCGGGATATTCCGGAAGCACGGAAGTCCCTTGCCGCTGATATCATCGATGTAAAAAAGCCCTCTGAGGGTTCGCTCGGGGCGAACTTTCCCTGGGTAATCAGGGAGATCAAGTCCCTCTCAACCAAACCGGTGAGTGCAGCGATTGGCGATTTTGATTATAAACCCGGCGGTGCGAGCCTGGCGGCCTATGGAGCTGCCTGTTCCGGGGCAGATTATATCAAGGTAGGCCTGATGTTTGACGGGATAGAAAAGGCATCAGACCTGATTGAGTCAGTTGTGAAAGCAGTAAAAGATGAGTTCCCGGAGAAACGTGTCGTGATATCTGCATATTCGGATTACCTGCGACTCGGGAGCATCTCCCCTTTTGATATGGCACCACTCGTTGCGGAAGCCGGGGCTGACCTTGCGATGATCGATACGGGGATCAAGGATGGAAAGAGCACCTTCGATTTTATGGACGAGGCCTCTCTGACCCGCTTTTCCTGGAAAAACCATGACCTCGGTATCGGCACCGCAATTGCCGGTGCATTGAAAATGGAAGATATCCCGGTGCTGAAACGTATCAATCCCGATATCATCGGGGTCCGTGGGATGGTCTGCGGTGGAGACCGGAATGCATCGATCCGCGAAGAACTTGTCCAGAAACTGATGGTAATGGTGAAGTAAATGTTTGTAGAAAAACTGGAAGCTGCAACCCTTGCACTCACTTTTGATGATGTCCTCCTGATGCCTGCCGAGTCCCATATCGATCCTGACCAGACCGTCGTCACCTCACGTTTCTCAACGAACATTCCTCTCAACGTCCCGCTTGTCAGTGCCGCCATGGACACAGTAACCGAGTCAAGGATGGCAATTGTGCTGGCACACGAGGGGGGTATCGGTGTAATTCACAGGAATATGCTGCCTGACCAGGAAGTTGAAGAAGTCCGTGCAGTGAAACAGGCCGAAGAACTGATCGAGCGGAAGGTGCTTACCGTGGGTCCCGATTCAACGGTATCGGATGTGGAACGCCTCATGAACGAACACCGGATTGGCGGTGTGCCGGTTATCGATAACGGGAAAATTATTGGTATCGTAAGCAGGCGCGATGTCCGGGCAATCGCATCGAAACGCGGGACCGAGCGTATACAGGTGATCATGACAAGGGACCCGATAACCGCGGACATCGATATCACAATGGACCAGGCGCTTGAGACGATGTATACCAACAAGGTTGAGCGCCTGCCGGTGGTTGATCCAACGGGAAACCTGATCGGGATCATAACCATGCAGGACATCCTTGAAAAGCGCCAGTACCCAAAAGCGACACGTGACAGTAAAGGTAATCTTCGCGTCGCTGCGGCGGTCGGCCCATTTGATTTTAACAGGGCGATGCTCCTTGATGAGGCCGGGGCAGATGCGCTGGTGGTAGACTGTGCACATGGTCATAACATGAAGGTCGTTGCAGCGGTGAAAGATATCAGGGCGAGTGCGAAGGCCGACGTGGTTGCAGGAAATATCGCTACTGCACAGGCGGCCCGCGAGCTCGTCGACCATGTAAACGGCCTCAAGGTAGGCATTGGCCCGGGATCTATCTGTACAACACGGATAGTCGCCGGGGTCGGGGTACCGCAGATTACTGCTATCTCAGCGGTTGCGGATGTTGCCCGGTTATCTGATGTACCGGTGATTGCTGATGGGGGTGTCAGGTACAGCGGTGATGTTGCAAAGGCAATCGCTGCAGGTGCAGATTCAGTAATGATGGGCAGCCTCTTTGCCGGAACTGATGAAGCTCCGGGGAGGGTCATTACCATTAAGGGGCGACGGTACAAGCAGTACCGTGGTATGGGTTCCCTCGGTGTAATGAGCTCCGGGGTCTCGAGCGACCGGTATTTCCAGCCGAAGGATATCGGGAGGACAAAATTTGTACCCGAAGGTGTGGAAGGGGTCACACCCTACGTGGGTAATGTCGCTGATATCATCTACCAGCTCGTCGGAGGTCTGAAATCTGCAATGGGTTACACAGGATCGAAGAATATCGGGGAAATGCATGAGAAGGCTGCACTTATCAGGATCACCCAGGCCGGACATTTCGAGAGCCACCCCCACAATATCCTGATAACCGATGAAGCACCCAATTACCGGATTAATGATTGAAACATAATTATCTCCCCATTTTTCAAAAAAACAAAATTGATATGAAATAATCCAGAAACATGATTTAATTTAAATATTATAAGGACTAACATCAGGTTATTAATGCTTGACAGCATCGAAGTAGCCCGTGTTCTGGATATTCTTGGCAACAGGAACCGTAGGCGGATTATTGAACTCCTACGGGAGAAACCGTGCTTTGTCACAGAGATCTCTGACCGGCTTACACTCTCCCCCAAAGCAGTTATCGAGCATCTCCAGATGATGGAACGGGAAGAAATTCTTGCATTCCGGATGGATGAACGGCGCAGAAAATACTATTTTCTTTCCCATGATATCAGCATCGTTGTCAGCCTTCAGAAACAGGAAAGGTCCGATTTTTCCAGGGAAAGTGATACGAGGACCAAATTCTGTCGGTCCCTGTTAACACTACGGAAGATGGTGAAGACCCGGGACGAACTTGTTTCGAGGGTCGGGCACCTTGATAATGACATCGAGGAGCAGATGCGGGAGATTGCAAAACGTGGAAAAAATATCCTTCACAACGAAACCGAACTTGACCTTGTGATAGCTCTTTCCCATTACAAGCTTACGCTTCCTGACCTGGTCGAGCTGACGGGCAAAGACGAAGAGGAGATCCTACCTGCTGTAGAAAGCCTGGTCACCCGCGGTATCGTCGAGCAGGACGGTCCGCAATACTGCATCTGTGATATGTATGCCGAATAAAGAAAACCCGTATGATGATTTTCTCAAATCCCTCGCAAAACTGGTAGAGGATTTAATGAAGGACCTGCCTGAAGAGGACGAGGCACGGTTTATCGGCTGCACGATCATTGCCGGGGGAACCAGCGGGACAGCGCCGTTCCTCCAGGGGAGACAAGGAGACCGCAGGGAGATCAGGTATGAAGTAATCGAATCCGATGACCGGATATTTATTACCACACAGCTGCCAGCCGATATAAAAAATGCCCCTTATGCGGATATTGACCCGGATTCGGTACGGATATGTATCGATGACCTCGATGCACGGATCCCGCTCCCGGTTCGTATCGACGTCATCCATAGCTTTTACATAGTCAGGCACGGGGTCATGGACATCGTGCTGAAAAAAAAGTCATCTTTTCCGGAGATCAGCTGAACCAGCGGAATCCAATCCAGCGGCGTTGTGTTGATTATTACCGGGTGAACTATTCAGACCTTCACGTGGGCGTCTGTCGTTGACCACTCGGTAATTTTCCGCTTTTTCCTGTCATATTCATGGAACTGGCGGAGTGATACGGTAAGATCTCTTGTGAAGGCAAAGTACCCGATTTGGGTACTGCGACAAAGTTTCATCGCCATGTCCATAAGGCCACGGGGGTCAGGTCTCGATTCGCCGAGCCATATATGGAAGATATTTCCCCCGTCCACAATTGGGAAGAAGACATGTTCAATCTCCATGCGCTGTGCAAGTGTAATCCTTGCCCCAGGGGCCACATGTGTACCATTTGTATAGTATATTGGGAGATCCCGGGTTGTCCCAATCCTTTTCAGTGAACCTTCAAGGTCACCCTTGACAACCTTCTTTGCAGGTTCACGGAAGTCCTTGTTGAGCAGGTCTGAAACAGCGAACCGCTGCCCTGTTGTCTCAGCCGGTGTCCTGGCAAGCGCAATGGTCATCGAATGTTTCTCAGATAACTCCCTTGCATAGAGTTCCATCTCGGTCATCGCACGCACGGCGAGTTTGAAAGCCTCTTTCGATTCATGCAGCTGTAATCCCACATGGGCCTGTACCATCTCATTTACACCGACGATCCCTATCGTGTAGACCAGTCCCTCGAGGTCTACGGCAATTGCACCACGTTCACCAGTGATCGGATCTTTAGGCCTCTGCATCGCAAATGGCATCCTCCCATGCGCCCGGATAATTTCAAGCCATCTTCGCTTGATATTGAAGACCTCAACCGCCACGTCCATCATCAGGCGGAGTTCAGAAAAGAGCCGCCCATCATCACCTTCAGCCTTATACGCGGCACGGGGACAGTTTAAGGAAACAACCTGCCAGGAACCCATCGAAAAATGGCGGCCATCCTCGAAATACAACTTCTTATCAAAATCAGAGTCATTTTCCGCCACGCAGGAGAACTGGTACGCACAACACTGGTAACAGGAGATGCCTTTTCCTGCACCGCGATACCCAGGCATCTGGTTATCATAATAGGGTGTGCCAAATTTCGAGGCTAGTTCAAACGTGAGAAGGTAGAGCTCGCTGTAGGTAGGGAGATCCGGGTGTGCTTCGTTATATTCGGTCATTTCCTTCATGAAATCCGGTTCTATGCTGATTTCCGGTTTCGGGAAGGAGAATGGCTTCCCCCATGAGTCCCCCTCAAGCATAACCTCCATGAGCGCCTTGAAAAGGAGCCTCACTTCACGTTCGAATTCATGGTAGGTACGTTTTGGCGCGGATTTCCCATCCCATATTTTTCCCTTATAGACACAGGGCTTGTCTTTCCAGAGCGCAGGTACACCCGGACAAAGTTGAACAGATGAAAATACGAGCTGGCCACCCCGTGCAACCATCATCTGGGTCATCTCATAGACAAACATCTGCATCATCTGCTTTATTTCACTATAGGGCATCCCTTCGAAGTACGGCGCCAGGAACGTCAGGAAATTATAATAGCCCTGGCCACCTGCAAAATTCGTCTGGGCGCTCCCGAGTGCCTTAACCGCATGAAGTACGGCAACTTCTGCGCGTCTTGCGGGGCCGGCAACTGATGCTTTTGTACCATTGCCGTCAGGCATAAGCCCATAGTAAAAAAAGTACCGGAGGTCCCAGTCCTGGCAGAACGGGCGTGTCCCGAAATACTCAAGATCGTGAATATGGATATCCCCTCTCAGGTGATGGTCAGCAAGTTCGGGAGGCAGCTGCAGGAGGTACTGTTCCTTGCTTATCTTATCCGCCTTTTTCTTATGTGATGTTTCAGCGTTTTCCTGAAGGTTGGCATTGTCTTTTGCCTCAAATCCCCGACCTACATCGATCAGGTGCGCATCATATACGGGTGTACCTACCCTTGTGCAGACATTCCGGTATTGTACCAGTCCACGCTCCAGGAGCGAGATATTCATGATTTCTCGGATCAAAGGTCCTGAAAGGGACAGTAGCCCCATAGACAGAATTCTTCGTTCCACCGACAGCGCGATCTCCCGGGCAAGTTCCTCATCCGCACTCTGGTACCCGTAAAATGTCTCAACGAGCCGGGTTTCATCCACTATCTGGCGGACAATCCGTTCCCGGTCCCACTCGATGATATGCCCATCCGATGTCCGGACCGGTGGCAGCGGGGGAATGAATATGCCATCAAGGGTCTTCTGGCGGGTATCGCGCTTCTGCATTATGCACCTGCTACCAATTGAGTAACGTTATCTTCCCTGACTTTTCCCCCAGAAAAGAGCTCATGCGAAGTCAGGAAATTGTCACCGTTCTGGAGAACGGGGGCCTCGCTGACAAATATTCCATTAATACGGAGTTCGGTCAGTGATTCGGCCGTGGACATGTCCCTCACCCGGTATGGGATCCCATGTCCTGTTAAAAATTCTTTTAATAGTTCGCAGTTGGGACAAAGCTCAAGTGTATAGATGGTCAGTTGCGGTGAATCTGCCAATATATCACCCCCTATCTCACGTACAATTGTGTTTAATTTTAAAAAAGTGTTCGATAGGTATCCAGGACTAACAAAATTAATTATTTCAGTACCGGAAAACAAGCTATCACTGTACAGGAGAAAGGAGGGGTACATAATAGTCAGGGCATTTGTTGCGATCGACCTGTCACCCGGGATACGTGAGAAGATGCATGAAGTCCAGGAAGCTATCCGGCAGAGCAGGGCACGACTTAATCTTGTTGATCCTTCCATCATTCATATAACAATTAAATTTCTTGGGGAAATTGAGGCAACACAGGTCGGGAAGGTAAGCGAAGCACTCATGAAGATCAGACTTGAGCCATTTGACCTCTCGATTACGGGCATTTCCACAAATAATAACCGGAACCCCCGCGTTATCTGGGGGACCGTCGGGGACCAGGGAGAATGCAAGGCCCTCTTTGAACAGGTGGAAGCAGTACTCGCCTCGATGCAGTTTCCACGGGAGCAGCGCGGATTCACACCCCATGCTACTATCGCGAGGATAAAAGAGTATGACCCGTCCCTTATGCAGTCAATCCGGCCATTCATTTCAAAAACACTTGGAGAATGTCATATAACCGGGTTTAACCTGAAAAAAAGCACCCTTACTCCGGCCGGGCCGGTATATGATAACATTATGGAGGTCACGTGGTAACCAGATCTGCGCTTGAAACATCAGTGCTCGAAATGATTAGACCGCAGGCTGATGAACGGGTGCATATCCATACGGTAGCAGGAATACTCATTGATTCTGTCAACCGGAGCGGGAGTGCAACAGGGATGATCGTGGGATCGGTTGCCCGTGATACCTGGATCCGTGGCGACCGGGACCTCGATATTTTTATGTTGTTCCCTCCTGGTCTCCCACGGGAAGAGCTGGAAACAGAGGGACTTGCACTTGCAAGGAGGGTTGCCGAATCAGCCGGGGGTACATACCGGGAAAAGTATGCAGAACATCCGTATATCAGCGCAACTATAGACGGTCTTGACGTAGATATTGTCCCCTGTTACGAGGTACCTGATGCAGCAGCGATCCGGAGTGCCGTGGACAGGACTCCCTTCCATACCCGGTATATAAAAGACCGGATAACCAGCCTTATCGATGATATACTTCTCCTCAAACAATTTGCAAAAAATGGCGGGATTTACGGTTCTGACCAGATGACCGAAGGGTTCTCAGGGTACCTTTGTGAGCTCCTTGTGTTCCATTACGGTGGTTTCATCCCGCTTCTTACGGCCGCTTCAGACTGGTGGCCGGGAGTCCTAATCGATATTTCAGACCACCGGACAAAGACATTTCATGAACCATTGATCGTCGTTGACCCCGTGGACCCCGGGAGAAATGTATCTGCCTCGGTCTCTCTCACCCGCATGTGTGAATTTATCGAGCTATGCAGGGGTTATCTCGAGCGGCCCGGGGAAGGATTTTTTTTCCTTCCCCATCCTCATTTTGAATCCAATGAAAAGGCTAAAATGCTGGTTGAAAAGCGTAAGACAACACTATACACGCTGACATTCCCGACACCACCGTATATCGAGGAGATTGTCGTTCCCCAGCTTCGTAAAAGTCTGGATGCGATCACCGCACTCCTGGCCCGGCATGAATTTGTCGTTAACCGTGCTGCCTATTGCATGCAGGCGGACCGGTGCATATTATTGTTTGAATTGCTCACGGACTCGCTGCCACCCGTAACACGCCATTTCGGCCCACCCTTGTGGGCACGGGAAAATGCAAGGCAGTTTTCTGAAAAATATATCAGGGAAATGAAAGAAGGACGCATTTTCGCGGGACCGTATATCGAAAACGGGATTTACGTCGTTGAACTGGAACGCCGCTATTCAACCGCCGGGGCTCTTCTCGCGTCCCCCGATCTCCTGGAAGTGGGGCTCGGACGCCATGTGAAGTCGGAAATCAGGGATTCCCTCTCAGTTAAGTGCGGCCCTGACTGTATGGAAAAGGAGTTCGCCTCCTTTATCACCACATTTCTTGAAAAGACATCCCCTCTTACACAAATCAGGCAACTGGAGAACAGGGGTTAGGGGTTCCCGGTACAGGACAGCAATTTTTATTCACCGGTTACCAGGATCACCCGGGTTACGTTGCCGGCCATACGTTCTTATTTTGAGATACCTTCATATCTCCCCAGATTAGAAGATTCAATAATTAAATCCCGGCAGGACTCCGGAGTGAGGCATGAAGCCTTTCGCGGGTACCGACGGGCGGAGGATCATGAACACTGAGGATGCTTTATCGAGAACCTCGATCATTGTCATCGTAATATCGATTATTTTGATTGTCGCCGCTGCGGGGGTAATGATCTTTTTCTCATCGAGCCCTGACAAAGTTCCGCGTATGAATGCAACGGTTGAGGCGTCCGGGAATGTGGTATATCTCTATCACGACGGGGGGGATCAGTTTCCAAAGGACCGCCTCCTGATACGGATAAACGGAGAAGAGGTCCAGGACAGCCAGGTCTCGCTGCTTCACTCGCAGGATTGGCCATGGACTGCAGGAAAAACCATAAAAGTCCAGTATTCCGGCAGTTCAAGCCCGGATAATGTTCAGGTGATCTACAGGAACGGTCAGAAGCAGACCGTCGTTGTCACGCAACAATTGCTTGGTAGCACCCCAACGCCGGTTACTACCACAATCACCGTAGTACCAACGATAACCTCGTCCACCTCACTGCCCACGGAACCCGGCATCACCCAGGAAGTTATAATACCCGTCCAGACATCGGAAATCCCGGGTATCCTGCCCATGACAATGGTCATACCACGGGTTACCCCTGCACCCCCTCGGGCAGATTTCGTTGCCATGCCGGTTTCAGGGCAGCTCCCGCTCGATGTGCAGTTCACAGACCTCTCAACCGGAATCCCAACCAAATGGTCATGGAATTTTGGAGATGGAAGTGTATCGGCAGAACGGACCCCGTTACACAGATATTCTACCCCGGGAAGTTATTCCGTAAGCCTTGTAGTAGAAAATAAATTCGGGTCGGATAAAAAGACCATGTCCAGGTATATCTCGGCTGGTATTGCACCAGTAGCGAATTTTGCGGCTTCACCACGGGATGGTGCTGCACCACTTGAAGTCCATTTCACTGACCTTTCAACAGGGCAACCAGTTGTATGGTCATGGGACTTCGGTGACGGTATGAAGTCCACCAATGCAAATCCAACCCATATCTATTCATCGGGAGGTTCCTACCGGGTAACACTCACGGTTGCAAATTCCTATGGGGCAGATACACGGATCCAGAACTCCTATATTTCCACTACCACATCACCCAGCCACGATGTATATCTCTATGGAAGTTCTTCCGGCTACCTTGCACCTGAGGGATATATTACCTGCACGATCACTACAACAGACTCCTGGATCAAGATTGCAGGGAGAATTTACAGGTTCGTAAAAGGTGATAACGTCCAGCTCATCATCATGGAACCTTCACCGGGAGAGATCGATGCATCTTCATCAGCCATAACCGGATTCAACTTTAATAACGTTGACCTGTATGTGAACGGGGTCCTTGCACAGGAAGGAAGAGTCACTTCTATTGACATCACCGGGTACCAGAATTACCGTTCGTCAACGACGCTCATCGTTCCTGCAGGAGATAGTACCTCCGTATTCTTTGCAGACGGACGGAGGACACTTATAGGCCCTGGACAGCAGCTTATAATCAGGAACTTCAAACCAGGCTCAACAGGCCAAATGGACTTTACGAATACAGCAGGTGAAGTATACTATAAAGGCGGGGCTGAATCATGGCAGCTGGTGTGATACACCAGCCACGGCAATGTGAGAAACACAGGATTATTCAAATGAGTTTAGGGAAAGATAATTTTTTTTTGTCAGAATACACGTGAATTTAAATTCATATCCCATACGTGTCGTCAAATAGCTGGGACTCTGACATACCGTTCCGAAATAGTTATACGACAAAAGAACGCATCAGATAAGCAGATGGGCATGTCGTCTTAATAAAAACAACGACCTGGCCCGAGACGTTGCAACAACTCCTGTTATACTACTACGCTGGCAGCGACACCCGGTATAACATGGAGAATTATTAGTATGCCAGAAGGAGGTTTCGATTCATGAAGAACAAATTATTTGCCATTACGCTCGCTTTTACCCTATTGGGTATGATCCTCATCTTACCCGTATCTGCAGCAGATCAGCCTGCTGCATCCGTATCATTGGAGAAAGTAACAATATATACGACTAATTTTACGACAAACCCGTTATGGCAGACAAATAATCCTTCGCGCTATTACTGGGACCCGCAGAAAGGGATGTACCATTATCTCATACAGCCAGGTACCGGTGGATATTCATTTGTCCCTGTGGACTATAACGAGGAATCATTTACCCTCGAATATGATTTTTACCCGGTCAGGACCGATAAGGAAATGACATTCCAGTTCGGTTTGGGTAGCGGTGAAATGGATATCACCCGCGGCGCAAATATTCTGTCAAAATTTACCAACAAGAAAAACGGAAAACTGATGTGGCTCCAGGTGATCACCCAGAATAATAACCTGGCTGAGGTAAGCAGCGCATCTGACTCCTATGGCGGTCCCACGACGAATTTTGAAGACAACGAGGCATACCATGTCATTGTCAGGTACAATAAAGAACTGATGAACGCGGATATCAAGGTAAGTTATAAAAACAACCAGACCATTGTGTGGGGGTATTACGTTAATTTCGGGCAGGAACTCCATACCCTGAACAGGCTTATGATCTCGTCCGTCGGGCTATACGGTAATACCGAATCTGTTGCAGAAGGATTTATTGATAACGTTGAACTATCTACAATGCGCGAGGTAATCCCGACGCCGACAACCATTATACCGGTAATCACGACACCCGTTACATCCGCAACAACGATGCCGACGACAACCAAACCGACCCCGACAAAAGCATCAGGGACCCCGGTTCCTTTTCTTATGGGAGTGGGAATTGCAGGAGCTGGTGCATTAATGATTAATAGAAAATATTAAGCCAATTTTTTTTCAATCGTCCGAAATTGCCAATACCAGATCGCTTAATGCACCGGAATAATAAACCCTTCTTTGGAAATACGCATGGATGACAAACATGACGAACATATTATCGAGGCGATCGGTAAAAGCCGTATTGTTATCAGGGATGGTAAAATTGTTGAAGTCGGGAAGGCCCTGATTTCCACGTGCCCTCTGGCTGAACGGTTTGCCAGGCCCGTACACCTGATCACTCCCGAAGCAGTAGAAGAGAATTTTTCCAACAGGATATCGGTATATGGGATGTGCACCAACGAGCGTGAAGTGCTTGGCAGCGGGGAATTTGTCGGGTTTGGGGCCTCAGAGCTGATGAGTGCCGGGCTGAAACTTGGGATCATAGACTGTGCCGTAATTGCTTCTGAAGGTGCTGGCACGGTGATTGTCGGGAGCCCCGAGTTAGTACAGGGGATAGGCGGACGCATGTCAGGACTTGTGAAGACTTCCCCCCTCTCAGGTATAATAAAAAAGATTGAAGATGCCGGAGGATTGGTCCTCGATCCGGAAACAGCACGGATAGACCAGCCTGCAGGTACGGTACTCGCCTTTGCTGAAGGCTACCGCCATATCGCGGTCACAGTCGCAGGCGCAGCAGATGCTGCACGGATCCGGGTAATCTGTCCTGATGCACTGATTATTGCGGTCCATACAACGGGTATAACCAGGGAAGAGGCAGAAGGACTGGCTGTTACGGCCGACCTTATCACGGCATGCGCATCGAAATGGGTAAGAGAGATCGCGGGGAAAAAAGCGCTCCTCCAGGCAGGTACGGCCATCCCGGTCTTCGCCATGACCAGGCGCGGCAAGGACCTTATCCTCGATAAACTGAAGGCAACTGATGAGCCGGTTTTTCTTAAAGGGGCCCGTTTACCATTTGCAGGCGATGTCCAGCCTTCACCGCTGGTATAAGACAAGGGGTTATCGTAACTCATGATTTGTATGAGAGGCAAGTCGACGAGACCTCTTTTTTTTTACCATGTATACTATCAATGGCAGATGATCCACTGTGGAAACAGCCACGATAAAAAAAAGCCTTGACTTATTCATTCACGTGGTCGTACAGCAACGTAACCCTTGGAATCATGAATACTGCTGTAATATTTCCTTCCAGGCCGATAATTGGTCCAAAATAAAAATACAGGGTTATCTCCCCTTCTAGAAAGGGGATTTGTAATTTTGATAGCAGGAGAAAACTGCAAAATGCCAGAGTAAAAAGATGTTTGTAAAAATACGAAAAAATTAATGCTTTTTTGGTTTATTTGACCATGCTCCGTGTTTATTGCAGTACGAACGGGCTTTTACATCAGTCGATGTAACCGGAAATTCTGCTTCCGGTGAATCGCCTGGCTTAAGGCCCCAGACATGGAGGTAATTCCCGGATCTGACTTCGATCCATTCGATATAGTGGTCCCCATCCATCGGGTGCGGAACAGACCCGACTTTTACCTTAATACCATTTGCGGTCTTCTCAACTACAGGCAGGTGCTTTTCTTTACCCTGGTCTTCAGCCTTTTCAATTTGCAGTTCCATTAGCTGGTTGCAACAGACCGTCTTACCGGCTCCATTGTGGATCACCATGACAATCTTGCCACATACGTTACATTTCATTACATCGAGCATATGTTTGCCTCTCTATTAGGGAGATATCCATTGAGATATAATTGTATCGATAGGTTCAGTTTCCTCAAAGGCTTTTCCGGAAACAAAACAGATTCAGGGAAACCACCCTTACCGCCAATGCCATTTCCAGGGACCCGTTCAAATCATCCTGGGGGATCGTTCACGTGTCCCATTTGTCAACCATGACCGTAACGAAAATGGGTATCTATATGGAGTGCCTATGGTAAAGATAGCAGTTGCTTATCCATAATAGACAGGGAGGATGTGTTATCACATGTATTCGTGCCGCTTTTACCGGATATATGATATCGGCAGGGAAATTGATCTCGAACGACTTGAAAAAGCTCTTGCCGAAGCGCTTGCGGCGAACTATTCATTGGGTCGTGCCAGTTTTCAACGTGTCCAGCCAAAATCAATCATGATGGAGGAACCACCCCTGACGCTCAGAATGGACACAGTCCGTGTAAATCGGGATGCCCTGGACTTTGACTTCTGGGTGATCGCGAAAGTCTACGATATCGGGGCGATAAGCCTGTGTTTTGTGTATGAGAACAGCAAATCCCCGGTAAAAGACCTGGAAGATACAGCAGTCCTTTTTTACGGCCAGGATGGACTGGCAGGTATGTTCCAGCAATACCTGACAACAATCGGGGATATTCTTCACCCACACCTCAAAGACATGACCATTGATCATGAATTTTTTGAAGATTACACGATCTATATCATGGACAGGATTGACAATTCCATAGACCCAGTCACCCTGATGACCGGTGAGAGGGGCAATATTTCGCCACAGATGCGGGAGGAGATCACCAGGAACTCGCTCTCCTACCGCACCGATGACCTGGCCATCCTTTCCTGGGATTCTGCCCTTTTATGCGAACCAGAAAACCCTACAGATATTATTGACCTGATAGAATTTGCAAATGTGCAGGTCCTTGAGCTCCGGTATTATGACCGTGAACTGACACGCCAGATGGAAAAGATGTACGATGATATCGACCTGGCTGATAAACTTCCCGGATTTCGCCGGAGCCGCCAGTACCATGCAATTATGGCCGGGCAGATGAGAACATCCGCAGAGATATCAGAGATCATCGAAAAAGTAAATAACCTCATTAAGGTAACAGAAGACGTCTACTATGCCCGTGTGTATGACATGGTACTCAAGGTAAGCCGGAGCCGCCAGTGGAGCGACAGTGTCAGCAGGAAAATTGAAGTAATCCAGGAGACGTACTCCATGCTTTCAGACGAGGTCCGAATCCAGCATTCCAATAATTTGGAATGGGTCATTATTGTCCTCATTGCGCTCGAATTTGTGTTCGCGATCTGGCAGACAATAAAATAAACAGTCAGGTTATGCATTAATGTCATGGGCGCCGGGAAAGTCGTAAATCTGACGGACAACCTCAAGGAATTATTTAACACTGCAGGAGAACAGGGTGGTATTGATGGCATTTAGTTGTAAACAGTGTGGTTCATGTTGTATGTACCTGGGAGATTATATTGAGATTGACCGCCAGGTCGGCCCATTTGAATTTGAATGCAGTTCTGTCTCCACCGGGACACCATTTTATGCAAGGGTTGACGAGGATAAACGCGAACTCTTCCTCGATAAGACATGGATACAGGAACACCCGTCTGCATGCCGGTTTCTTCGCCCTTCCGGGGAACGGATTGTCTGTACCGTCCATGAGACAAGTGCTGCACAGTGCAGGTTCTACCGTTGCGTGGTTTTCCGGGTATATTCTCCCGAAAAGAAGTTTCTTGGAACGGTTACGGGGACCCTTGCACTGCATACCGGAGACAGGGAGTTACAATCTGTCTGGGAGAGGGGAGATCCGGTAATCCCATGGGACTCTCCTGATGTGGAGGACCGGATAGCAGCCTATCTTATGGAAAATGGATATATCACAGAATAATTTCAACCGGTAAATCTACCAGGGATCTGCATGCAGCTGGGAAGAATGACCTGGATTACTCATAGAGATTATTTCGGATAATCCATGAGTTCCCGTTGCCTTCCGGAATATTAATTGCTGTAGGTTGAGAAAAGGCAGTTACTAATGATCCCACGCGAGGTTGTTACCGGTACTATCTTTGCAGGACACGACTGTGCCGGACACCCGGAATCCCAGTCGAGGCTACTCTGTGCCATGAAAGGAATTCCCGGGGATGTGAGGATTCTACAACCCGAATCAGCATCAACTGAAGACCTGGCGAGATCGCACGATGAATCTTATCTTATGTCGTTAGCAGGACGTTGTGAGGATTGCCTGCCAGGGAAGTGTCTCTACCTGGACTCTGACACATATATTACCCGTGATTCCTACAATATTGCACGACTTGCAGCCGGTTCTGCGATAATGGCAGTTCAGCGGGTCTTTGAAGGCAGTCATTGCTTTGCGCTGGTCCGCCCACCAGGTCATCATGCAGGCAACGGAAATGCGATGGGATTTTGCATTATCAATAACGCAGCGGTCGCAGCCTCATACGCACTTCTGCGATGCGAAAGGGTCGCAATCGTGGACTGGGATGTTCATCACGGTAATGGTACCCAGGAAATCTTCTACGATTCACCGCACGTACTCTACTGTTCTGTCCACGAGGCATGGCATTTTCCAGGTACTGGTATGCGGGAAGAAACCGGTACCGGTGAGGGAAAGGGGTTCACACTGAATGTACCGCTGCCTACCGGATCATCCATCAGGGAATACCGGGCTGCATTTGAGCACATAATTATCCCGAGACTGCAAAAGTACCAGCCCGACATCATCATTGTTTCTGCTGGCCAGGACTGCCTTTTTGATGACCCGCTCGGGGATATGGAACTCTACCCCACAGATTTTGGTGAGATGACCCGGTGGGTATGTAAATGTACCAGTGGCCCGGTTGCATTCATCCTTGAAGGGGGGTATGGTCCATCTCATGGGGAGGCGGTTGCTGAGATATTCAGAGCCCTGGAGGGCACGGTAAAAGACAATAACTTCATGTGAGAACCTGGTCGCCAGGAAAATAACAACCTGCCGGCGAGAATAGTCGTACGTGCTCCCCTAAATCAGAAACCATCATTTGCCGGTCAGGAATATCTATTTGTTCAGTACTACATGAGATTATTTTGAGATACCAGGTACCTGACACCATCTCTGATACATGTGTGCACGGCATCACTGAAAGGCAAATATTCATCCGTCTGTGCCTCAATCCCTTCCGCAACCCAGGAGCTGGGAATGTGGGGGCGAAATAAATGAATATCGGACTGAACAAGACATGGGATATGAAAATGGCCCTTAAACGGGAAGGGGTTAGTAATATTCTCGCAGTTTATGGCACTAAGGCATTTGAATACCTCGTGACTAGTCTCTGGGACCAGGACAAGTGGGTGCGGATTGCAGCTGCAGATGCACTTGCCGGATTGGAGGATATGCGTGCCTACCGGTACATGGTAGCGCTCCTCGGCGATACAGACCCTGATGTCAGGTTTGCGGTATCGGTATCTCTCGGTAAACTGGGGGATGCACGCGCAATCAGGCCTCTTGAATCTGCATGCCATGACAGGAATTATTTTGTACGCCAGGGCGCAGGGGAATCGTTGAAAAGGCTGAACGAAATAAATTCACGCAGGGGATGGCAATGCCAGAATGATACAACGGGGCCTTTTGTTCCGATGAAAAACAATCCGGCCTTCTGATACAACGGGATCAGCCTTTTTCCCACCTTATTGTTAAAAGGATACCAGAATCCGCAGGACTTTTTTTTCCCGGACCCCCTGGTCACCTGATCAGGACCATTATTATTAACCTAAGTATTAACCTGTTAATTTCCAGAACATACTAGTTCCGGACACCCGGCATTTATGTATCCGACAAAAAACCGTACGGGTTATAAATTGTTCAATAATAATCTCCACCCCGGGATTAATGAGATATTCACCATTGTCCCGGGGGAGACCCTGATTTCCCTAATCTGAAGGTCCATAATTGGTCGCGTATCAGGACGGGAATCGTGGTACCTGCAGGGACAATGCTATACAATGTAAATTGGGATCCCGAATGCGTTTTCGAAAAGGTCAGCCTTCATCCGGGCCTTTGCCTTTTCAGGAATGACATTGTGGGACGGAGTGATTATACATTCCACCCTCTCAGTCCCGATAAAACACTGCGCCGATTCTACCGCACCCTGGTGCCGGAAATCAAGACCATCCGCGATTCGAAGGATCGCGGAAAGTATAAGGGTCCGCTGCTGATCTTCGGGTGAGAGGAGAGAAAACAGGACATGATCAGGGGGCAATTTCCTCCCCCGATGTGTTCTTGCTACAAGGCTGATGATGGAACGTTCAGCAACACCGAACGGGATGGACTCATCTGCCAGAATGAGTTCGCCACTTCGCTCGCTATGTTCTTTTTTTCCTGATTTCCAGCCAATATCATGAAGAAGCCCCGCACATTCCAGGAGAAAACGGGATCGATTCGTCATCTGGTGAATCGACATAAGATCGTCAAATAATGCAAGCGCGATCTCTGTTACCCGGCGGGAATGAAGGAGACCTTCCGGGTAGACCATGGCAAGTTGCATGACTGCCAGGTGTGATGCCCCGATATCTCCATCTTTTGGGAGATACTGGTTTTTTACACCACTTACCAGTATATGCCTGAGATCATCCCATGTACCGGAACGATCAAGGGTATCCCAGTACCTGACAAACCTGCGGTAGATAGCTGTCCTTTCCTTTTCCCGGTTCACCAGAAACAATTTCAGACCAGTTATTTCTATTGATGAAGGGCGGTTTGATTCAGTAACCGGGCGAAGCCGTGACCGTTCTTTCAGCAGAATCCGTGTCACCCTGTCTATCCACACATCACAATCGTGGAGATTTCCAAGTATTTCCTGGAGATGTGCGACCCTGCCAACGGGTTTTTTTAAGCCCAGCCGGTATAACTGGGCGTAGACTTCCATTGTATAGCGGAGTTTTTTTGTTGCTATCCTCGTGGCATGGTGCTCTGCTATGGCATCAGGATGACGAACCCACGGTGAAAAGGATAGCAGTGTTGAAAGTTGTTTTCCAATCCGGTCAGCGGCCAACGGGGGGAGGCCAGTTAACGACGGCTTCTTTCGTCCGGTTCCGGACCGATCAATCAGTGACTGTGCGATCCCCCGCATAGCAGGGAGTTCCTGGCGCTTTTCGACACGTTCAACTGATACAATAACATCATTTTGCAGGGCAATTCTCTGTTTTTTAAGGTCAGAAATGAGGTAGTCAATACCGATGACCAGTGGTGTCAAGGTAACCTGTACCCCGCCAGCATGTGATTTTTGGTGTGCCAGTGTTCTCTTCCGGAATTTTTTAAGGAATGCAATCTGGACATCGGTATCCCTTGCCTCGCCAAGCACTCTTGTTATCTGCCGGACTTCATCCAGCCAGATCCCATATTTCTTCCCAGGAAAACATGATTCAAAAAGTGGCATTGCGGCCCGCAAACGTCGGCTTGCAACCCTCATTCGGTGGATGCACTCGATATCCTCTGCCTTTTTTACCCCTTCCGTTTCTGCTGTCAGGGCATCGATCTTCGGGACCAGCTGGTTTGCTCCATAGAGGCACATCCCTCGTACCCGGACTGGCTGATTACCCAAAAGCGCCATTCCAGGATCTCCGGATGTTCCATTGGTAACGTCAATTTCCCGGGACTTAACCGGAGAGCCGGGCAGAGGCCCTGCATTATCAGGTTGGAGTAATGACACAGGTAGTCTGGATAACCATTATGTTCTCCATATATTAGTGTTTATATTATCCATGAAGGGAAAAAACAGACCTCATTACCATTTTTTAGCATTGTATCGGTAATCGCAGCTGATTTCCAAGTAAAAGATCTCCTCCCGTATTCATTACGGTCAGCTGTATACCAATCAGGGCAAAAGCTCCTTTTGCATAGATTATGATCACAAAACGTGCTTTTTCTGGTATGGACATCCCGTTGTTCACCGATATAATCAGATTATTGCCCAGGTTTTTTTGGAATGGTCGGGGCAGCAATCATTATCTTTGGCGGAACCGGGGCGACGGTGAATATTATTCTTCCCGAGGCCAGGAAGAAACAGGTGACATACAACGAAATAAGGGCTGATCTAACAGGGAAAATAGTATGTGGCCTCGATTTTTTTATCGCAGGTAACGTCCTCACCACGGTACTCAACCCATCAATGAGTGACCTGTTTACACTTCGGGGCAGTTGTGGTTATCAGGACAATTCCTGGATATTTCCTATCCAAAGAAAACCTCTCGCTGGACCCAGTAATAACAACGGGGCCCCAAAAAGGTCTTCTTTCTGCCCAAACGATCACGACTTCTTAATTGCACCGCCTTAATCATACATTCCCGCCAGGCAGGGGAGATCTTCATGAGAACAGGGTATTACCGTTTATCGGGTGAAAACCAGGCAGTAAAATCCTTATTCAAATGATAACGGGTCCAGGGTCTCCCAGGGCCAGGCCACTCCTTTTTTCAGCAGGCCGAACTCACCAGGATTGATCCATCATCAGACCCCGTATTCGTTTCAATTGCCGCGTGAGGTATTACGATATCGGGTTTTAAATCCGAAACGGTCAGATAGTATAACAAAGGATCTGACAATGGCATTTACATATTTTTTCCGGGACCGCCATCCGCTTGAGCGGGCTCTTGATTACCTGCTGCCATCTATTCTCAGTTCTTCACGTGTCCAGATCTGGAGTGCCGGGTCTGCAATGGGACCGGAACCCTATACGATCGCGATCCTTCTCCGTGAACGCCTTGGTCACCATCAGTTTCGAAATATCAAGATATTAGCCACGGATATCGATATATCAGATAATTTTGGGAAGACTATTACCGCTGGAAGATACAGCACAAGTGATCTCCAGCGACTCCCCCCTGATATATACGAGAAATACTTTACACCCGATCCGGATGCCCCGGAATTTTCCATAATATCAAGCGAATTACGATCTGCTGTGGAATTTCATCGCCACGACCTCCTTACTTACAACCCGGTTTCCACCGGAATCAAACTCATTGTCTGTAAGAATGTCCTGCTTCATTTCACCGACGAGGAACGGGTTCGTGTCCTTACCATGTTTTATCACGCACTCGCGGATGAGGGTGTCCTCCTTCACGAGCATACTCAGAAGATGCCACCTGAACTTGACGGGATGTTTGAGCAGCTGTTTACCGATGCGCAGGTTTTCAGAAAAAAGAGGGTGAGCGTATAAAAATTAAGAACCTGACCGCCAGCAGTGACGTGTATACTTCAAATGTATACCTGGTGACCGGAACAAATAACGCCATGTCGGACGTGAACACCCTGATCGATGTGGGAAGAGATCCAAAGATTCTCGATCTCCTTCCCAATGAATCAACGGGTGTAGGGAAACGCGCCGTTGAACAGGTAATTATCACGCATAACCATTACGACCATACCAGTATGCTCAAAGCGATTGTCGAGCGTTACCATCCACGTGTATGTGCCTTTTCTCCCAACCTGGTCAATGTCGATATCATTCTCATGGACGAGGATGAAATCATTGCAGGAGACCGTAATTTTGAGGTAATACATATCCCGGGACATTCAAGTGACTCAATCTGCCTGTTTTGCAAAGAAGACGGGTCCCTTTTCGCAGGTGATACCCCGGTTATAATCCGGTTTGCCGGAGACACCTATGCCACAGCCTTCCTGCAGGCACTGGAGAGGATATGTCGTAAAAATGTAAAGACAATCTATTTTGGTCATGGTTCTCCTAAAACAGAGGGGTGCAACCAGGCCCTTGCCGAGTCACTTCTCCGTGTAAGGGAGAGCACGATCATCCCCTGATCGTACAGTGCCGGATTTTCTTCCAAAGGTACAACGCATAACCCCGTTGAACACGGTTAGCACCCACTCATACATAGGTGGTATATATAATACCTTCCTGATACAGCCACTTTGAAGATACTGTACCAGGTAAGGAAGAAACAGAATCCAATAATTAGTTATATATGTTTCTATATGCGTGGCATAATTGCCCAACATCAACCATCGTTTATTAAAGGTATAGGCGTAAGAGTAGATTCAGCGTGGATTATTAGCTGGTTTTCAGCACCAGCTCAATGATTTTCACGAATTGGGAAGCAAGAGGCAGACCTTTAAAAAGGTTTGCCTGCAGAAGGGGGGCCAGGGTTCCTGAACTCCCGTACACTGGAGATTACACAGAGGTACAAGGTGATTATGCAATGGTAGATTCAGACGAAACTCATGGGAATGAGGGTGCAAAGTCCGGGACTCTCAGGAAAAAATCTAAACTTACAAAAGAAGGGGCCCGAGCGATGAAAGAAGAGATGGAAATGAATTCTATGGATACCGACACGCTGTTGGACAAAGCATTCAACGGGGATACAGAAGCACAGAATGCTGTAAAGACCCAGTTTATCAATTTGAACACGTTTCTCGAGGAGGCCGTCCCGGTCCTTAAGAGGATGAGTATGAACGACCATACCCTGAAAATTGAGGGGCAGTACGAAGGTCTTGCGGGTGAAGCCGCTGTCGGCGTGAACCTGGTCAGGGACCGGGTCAATCACATCGCGGGCTCCATTGTAAAAATCAGTGAGGGAGATATCAGTGAATATGAAGAGTATAAAAAGATAGGCAGGCGTTCAGAGAACGATCGGGTTGTTCCCGGATTCGTGCAGTGCCTGGGGGCACTCAGGGAGTTAACCGCCGATGCAAACATGCTCTCAAAGGCTGCGGTTGAAGGACAACTCGATACCAGGGCCGATGCAGTGAAACACATGGGAGATTACCGGAAGATCGTCGAAGGTGTGAATGCGACCCTCGACGCCGTCATCGGACCTCTCAACGTCGCTGCCGAGTATGTTGATCGGATCTCCAAAGGCGACATCCCCCCGAAGATCACTGACAAGTACAACGGGGATTTCAACGAGATCAAGAACAACTTAAATGCCTGTATCGACGGACTTCAGGGCCTTGTTGAGGCGAATACTGTTCTCGGACGGATGGCTGTCAATGACCACTCCACGGGTGTGGAAGGGAATTACGTAGGACTGTTCGCCGAAGTCAAAGTCCATGTGAATGAAGTCCGGGAACGGCTCCGCGGGGTAACGAAACAGATCAACGAGATTGCGATTGGAGATACCAAAGAATTAGAGGAGTTGAAGAGGGTAGGGAAGAGGAGCGAGCAGGACCACCTGCTGCCCGCCATTATCAATTGTCTCGAGGTCGTTGACCGGCTGATCAAGGATACCGCAATGCTGGCAAAAGCTGCTGAAGAGGGAAAACTTGATACCAGGGCTGATCTTTCACGCCACATCGGGGAGTATAAGACCATCGTCCAGGGGATCAACAATACCCTCGACGCGGTCATCGGACCTCTCAATGTCGCAGCCGAGTACGTTGACCGCATCAGCAAGGGGGAGATCCCGGCAAAGATCACCGACAAGTACAACGGGGACTTCAACGAGATCAAGAACAATCTTAACAACTGTATCGACGCCATCAATGCACTTGTCGTTGATGCCAACATGCTTGCAAAGGCCGCTGTCGAAGGAAAACTTGACACACGGGCGGATGCAACAAAACATCAGGGCGATTATAGGAAGATCGTGCAGGGCGTTGACAATTGCCTCGACGCGGTCATCGGACCTCTCAATGTTGCTGCTGAGTACGTCGACCGCATCAGCAAGGGGGAGATCCCGGCCAAGATCACCGACAAGTACAACGGAGACTTCAACGAGATCAAGAACAATCTTAACAACTGTATCGACAACATCAATGCGCTCGTCGTTGATGCCAAAATGCTCGAAAAGGCTGCTGTTGAAGGGAAACTTGCTACAAGGGCGGATGCAACGAAGCACCAGGGTGATTACCAGAAGATCGTTGTCGGGGTGAATAACTGCCTTGACTCCGTTATCGGACCTCTCAATGTCGCAGCTGATTACGTGGACAAGATCAGCAAGGGTGCAATCCCGGCTAAGATCACTGACCCGTACAACGGTGACTTCAACATCATCAAGAAAAATCTTAACAACTGTATCGACAACATCAATGCGCTCGTTGTTGATGCAAATATGCTTGAGAAGGCCGCAGTTGAAGGGAAACTCGATACACGTGCAGATGCGACGAAACACCAGGGTGATTACCAGAAGATCGTTATCGGGGTGAATAACTGCCTTGACGCCGTTATCGGGCCACTCAATGTCGCGGCCGAATACGTTGACCGCATCAGCAAGGGAGAGATCCCGGCTAAGATCACCGACAAGTACAACGGGGACTTCAACGAGATCAAGAACAACTTAAACAATTGCATCGACGCCATCAACGGGCTAGTTGTTGACGCCAACATGCTTGCAAAGGCCGCGGTCGAAGGAAAACTCGATACACGTGCAGATGCGACGAAACACCAGGGTGATTACAAGAAGATCGTCCAGGGCGTC
>Ga0209668_10000119_pt1 | contig 31878 bp, 22 predicted proteins | sample FrelakmetPLP11PL_FD_187150 | JGI IMG/M metagenome (GOLD analysis project Ga0209668, IMG submission 187150) | Freshwater lake sediment microbial communities from the University of Notre Dame, USA, for methane emissions studies - PLP11 PL (SPAdes)... | ecosystem: Environmental > Aquatic >...
AAGACAGTGACGGTTACCCAGATCTCTGCCCGCCCGGTGGTCCAGCCGACATCAATCGAGATGGTCTTGTGAACGGTGGCGACCTTGGGCTACTGTTGGGATCTTGGTCCACGTCATCCGCGACAGCGGACATCAACAGTGATGGTAAGGTCGACGGAATGGACCTAGGCATTTTGCTGGCCGCGTGGGGTACGTGAGAATGCCCAATTTGAGTGGGGTAAAGAAATCAACGCGATGAAAGACTAATTGGGTCGCTAGACGTAACTGGAGTAACTTCCATCGCTGGAGATTTACCATTTGGGCTCAGCACAAGTTGCTTGCCGGCGGGCTGGATGTACCAACATCCGTAGCGCCCGGATTCGGCACTTAAGGTTTTGGTACTACCGTCGGTGAAGCGCAAGAGCACGCTAGAGATTGTCTCATCGAAACTAAAGCGCCAAAGAGTATCCGATCTCAAGTTACCACTTCTACTATTCGGGGAAGTGACAATCGACCTCCCGGTTGCTATTACGCGGTCGTTCCAAGTCGGCTGTGATACTAATTGGGGTGCGCCCTGCGCTTGACCAGCGACTCGGTTTAGTTCGCTGAGCGCAGCATCAAGCGCGGCTCGATCGATCACTCGTTGCGAATTGTTTTCTGCGAGCGTGAGCTCGCTGGTATTGGGACTGAACTCTAGGAATGTATTGAAGCCATGCATTCCGAGTTGCAGAATTAACTCATCCCACAACGCTGTGTTTGCTAGCGCGACCTTTCCCCAAGTCTCGCCTGGCCAACTCTTAGCCGCAATCCACGCCTGTCGCGGGCGGTTGGAACTGGCGATCATGCCTCTTGCCTTGAAGATCTCCAGCCGAAAGGCTAACCACGCGCTGGAGACATCTTCGGTTCCCTTAACTTTTGAGATTCGACCAGGGGCAAGCCACCCGTAAAACTCATGTGTGTCGTGGGTGCCGAATCCAGGAGTCGTCTTTCGATCAAGGTGTCCATTGATATCAGGCCATGCATTAGTATTGGTAATCTTTCCACTGTTGTAGTTGGATACAGAAGCGTTTGGGAAGATCGCTTTCGCTGGCTCGAACACCGCCTGATTAAGCGCGGAGTCGAATCGCCCCGTCATCTTGTCGGTCCAGTTGAAGTACAGAGGAGTTCCCCAGTTCATATCAGACAAAGTCAGCGGAAGACCGACAGTTGTTGCCAAGGCTGGCCACCGCGGGTCTGACTGGATGGCCGCCGCCGTCCCCGGCTCGCCAACGATAAATGCAGCACCGAGGTTTGTCTCGTTATCCACTGCGATACCGTCAATCTGGGCTCCAGCGGCACGAAGTCGGGTGAAAAGGCTCATAACTGATGCCCGTGTCTCAGCAACCCCATTATCGATCCACGGACCTCGGAAAGCGGTTGGTGTATCGACAATAACTCTCTGAGTGACTGGGACCATGCTCTTCGCGCTCGCGAATAATTGACTGCGGCTGGGACTCGCTTTGCTTAACGCTGACGTTGGCTGGGCTTGGATATATCGAGTTACCAACTTGACCTCGCGCTTTACACAGCGATCCGCCGGATGTTCAGCCATCTTGTCAGTAACACAGTAAACAATAACCCAACGGCGTCCCACAGGTAGCGCATTCAGTTTAACCGTCAATTCATTTAAATCAGTCCATGGAGAAAGTTCATAGAGGGGAAGAACATTGGTGGTTGCAGCAACTTGACTGCTAGACCAACTGAATGCCTGAAATCCACCATCCGCAGCATAAGTAGACGTTGCGATCGATATTGATGTACATGCCACGGCACCAAAGAACTTCAATTTAGTCATCTCGATTACTCCTTCAGTCGGTCATTATCAATGCATTTGTGTGAGCCAGCCACAAGCCATCTATATCAATGTTCGTAGAGGATCGGTTCTGCACCGGCAAACGCAAGGCACGTTTAGATTTTAGTTGTACTAGTGATGTTTCAGTAAAGCAGATAATCTAGGGAACAGTGTTACTGAACGCGTCGATCTCATCGGTCAATTATTTATAGGTGACCGCTAGGCCGCTCACCTCCCCGGGGAAGTGGCACATACAACTCCCGATCGGCGCCTCTTAGGGCGGTAAGGGGGTGGACTTGATTGGCCATCGCCTCCATGCGGCAGGCCCAGGACGAGGCCTTGTACTTCAGAGTTTTGTACGAGGTGTATGCGACTCCCACAACTCATAAAAGACTATTCGGGCAGGGACCCGCGCCACCCGCTACGGATTCCAAAAAATCTAGGTCTTTCGCAATCGTTGGTTGACTACTGGATTGCTACATTCGACCATAACCCCGCAAGCAATCCCAAAAGTAGAACGATCAAAGATCGAAGCAATAGTCGGGACAAATCCAAGTTCACTTTCGCGAAGGGATTCGAATGCTCAGTTCAATGAAAACTTTAGGAGCCACGGTTGTCGCAACTTGTGCAATCACGACCCTCGGATATGCAGAGAATGCCCAGTTCCAAGCGTTCAGTTGGTCGCGGAACCATCCGGCTGCCACGTCGAACGTACTTCCCTTGAATGAATTGTCGCCATGGACCGACATTCCTAAGCTTGCCGAGAAGTTGAACGCGCTGCCCGTAGGTCGCCGCTGGATCATCTTGTATTGGCTCACCGATAAGATGGCGGACAATCCGGCGGATCGCTGCCTGAGCCGAACAACGACATTGGTCACCCGCTACGTAACGGTGGCACCCCAGCCGGTAGCCACGCCCGTGAGTAACAGTGCCTTGAAGGGCAAGGCCAAGCGCAAAGCCAAGCGGGCACGCACCGTGGTCTTGGCAAGCCCCTTGGCGCCGACGATCGTCCCGGTGACGACTGCAGTCGATGTCGACACTCCGACCGTCTTTCGCGGTCCTTGGATGGATGCTGGCGTCGACGCAACCAAGTCTTCTGTCACACGCCTACTGACGGCGCTCCGGGCGACCGGCGTGGATCTCGATGGAATCGTGGTGGACAATGAGACCGGCCTCGGAGCCGCCTTCATCGTCGGTGCGCCTGGGTCCGCCGCTGCGATTCAGGCCGATCCACGATGGCCGGCATTGGCGAGGGAAACCGGCCTACCATTAACCCTGACGGGCATGAATTGGGGGACAGACCTCTATTTCAACTGGACTGACAAAATGACGGGGCGATTCGACGCCGCACTTAATCAGGCGGTGTTCGAGCCGGCGAAAGCGATCTTCCCAAACGCATCCGTGTCGAATTACAACAGCGGCGCGATCAGCCGTACAAATGCATGGCCAGACATCAATGGACATATCGATCGGAAGACTACCCCAGGCTTTGGCACCCACGACACACATGAGTTTTACGGGTGGCTTGCCCCCGGACGCGTCGCCAAGGTGAACGGTACCCAATCGGTGTCAGACGCATGGATGGCGTTCCGCCTCGAGATCTTCAAGGCACGCGGCATGATCGCTAGTTCCAACCGTCCGAAACAGGCGTGGATCGCGTCCAAGAGCTGGGCCGGTGAAACATGGGGCAAAGTCGCATTCGCGGGCAACCCGCTTTGGGATGAACTGATCCTTCAGCTAGGTATGCACGGGTTCAACACCTTCCTTGAATTCAGCCCCTCTGACTCGAGCAAGACAGTTGAGCAGAACACGGCCAATACCGCGATCGACAGAGCGGCCCTCGACTCCGCGCTGCGCGAACTGAACGTTGTAGCGGGCAACGTTGGCGGGGCGCCCATCCTGGCATCGCAGCCGAAATGGGACGATCGAGTAGTCGCGACGGGGCGTCGACTGAATGAGGGCCAGGCAAGCAGCACTACGACCTCGCCTACTTTATGGCGATTCAGCTTTGGCGAGGACGTTGACAATGTCTCACTGCATTTCACCGACGGAACCACAGCTAAACTCGTACCGGAGCACGGCCGCCGTGGTTGCTGGTACGTGCAACCGGCAGACAAGATGTTTGCGCTGGACGCCACCGGTCGCCTCCCCGAAATGGTGATCGAAGCCATCAACCCTGTTGGCTCCACACTTGCTGTATCTAGGTGACATTATGCCGCGCCGATGTTCAATGCCTTAACGGAAGTGTTAATGCAAGATCCGAACCACCCGCCCGCTCATCCTTAATAAGGTGTGCGGGAGATGGTTCATTTTGACTCCAGACGGAAAGCAGAAGTGCGAGATCGGCGCTGTTAATCAGCCTTTCCCGGTTTGGATCCGCGGGCAGAGATCAGGATGTCTTCGTGGTTATTGGCGACGCAGAGTGAACCCTTTCGAACCATCGATTTCCGAGGGTCGTGTGCCGCTGGCAGCGTATCGAGGATTTCCGACGGCAGGAGGGAGCTGGTCCTAGTGCCGCTCTCGCTCATCGCGACTGCACCGCGTTCTGTTTGAGAAAGGTGGAAATACGTAAGACTTTATCGATTACACGCAGCATTAATCCCTCTTCATCGCTTGCGAATCCAAAGATCTCTCCTCGTTTAAAGTTAGCAAGGGGACCTGTTCCCCCGGATGAGTAATACGTTGATTCGTGGTGCATGGTTATCAATACTCGGCGGCAAGTGTCTTCGTGTATCATTGTTTGAAAGGGGGAGTCGGCATATGATTAATCAATTTCCGTGGTTAACTAGCGCAGGGGAACGCGTGACCAAGGTCCAATGGACCGAATTGGCGTCAGACTTTTATGGGTCGCAGGGGCTCTCCGAGAGGATCTCAGCCCGCGGTACCGGCGTTTACCTCCGTGCATGTATCGCGCGTGACGCCTTTTTGCGACGCCTCGGCATGCTGAAGTCCTTCGGAGCGGGCATTCACTTCGTGTATCTGCACCATGTGTTCAGCGATGAGGTCGTGCCATTCCGCGAACTTCTTGGCAGACTCTCCCGACAGGCGACGTTCATCTCCCATTCGGAGGCCGTTCGCAGAATCACGTCTGGTGCGATTGATCGCACTTATGTATCAATTTCCTTTGATGACGGGCTGTTGAGCTGCCTCGATGCCGCGAGAATCATGGAAGACTTCGGCGCGCAAGCCTGCTTCTTCGTTTGTCCAGCCGCGGTTGATCACTTCGATGATTATGTATGGATCAGCCGTTGGTGCCATGAACGCCTGCACAAATCACCAGTGAAGGTCATGTCCTGGGACGATCTCGAAGACCTGCAGCGGCGTGGGCATGAGATTGGCAACCACACCATGAATCACCCGAACCTTGCGGAAACACCCATTGAATCTCGACACCAACAGATTTTCGTTGCGCGGGAACAACTTGTGCGGCATCTGGGCGAAGTTGCTGGGCGACATTTTGCTTGGCCGTACGGTGAGGCCCGCCATATTGATCATGCAGCCACTAGCGCTATTCTGGCGGCAGGACATACGAGTTGCTCGAGTGCCGTGCGAGGCGTACACCTTGGGAATTTACCGCTGATCACATGTCCGATTTTATTGCGAAACCACGCGGCGTTTCTTCGGCCGGTGGGCACGACCGAGTTCTTCATGCGCCGAAATACTCGCAGCGGGGTGACAACTTTCAGGCATCGACAACAGGAAGGAACGATCTGAGATGCGCGTCTACATCATGACCTGCGGTCGCCTCGGTACGGCAGCATCTATTCTGCCGGGCCTCTGCCGCGCCGAGGGCGTCGAAGTCGCCGGCATCGTCATCAGCCGGGGACTGCTCAATGCGGAGCAACAGAGACGGGTGAAGGCGAGGAAGTTTTGGAAACTTCTGTCCATCGGACCGATCGGAGCGCTCAACGGACTCCGCATGCGCCACTGGTACTCAAATGCAGCGGTGCGCCTGGGAGCACGCCGACTGGACGAGCAGGCCAGCGAACTGGGTATTCGAATTTTGGAGGTCGACAACCTTCAGGTACCTGAGTTGAAACCGTTTATCTCGTCGCTCAATTGCGACCTCGGGCTGTCGCTCGGGAACGGGTACATCCCAAAGTCGGTGTTCTCGCTGACTCCGCTCGGGATGCTCAATATTCATCACGAGGTGCTTCCTGATTTCCGAGGCGCACAGAGCGTGATCTGGCAAATCCACGAAGGCTCAAACTCCACTGGCTTCACCATCCATCGGATCGACGCCGGTATCGACACCGGTCCGATCATCTCGGTCAATCGGGTTCCCATCTCCTTCGGCGCATCGCTCGAAGACACGGTGACGACGACATACGCTGAGTTGATTCGGCTTAGCGGTGTCGAGCTCGTCCGAATACTTGGCGATCGGTCGCTCATCGAACGCGCTGCGCCCCAACCCGGAGGGCGACATTTCACGACTCCCTCCGGACTGCAATTTCTACGAATGCTTCGAAACCACGCTCGACTCAGCACTCGTGCCCGATCGTGAGAGACGGTCTGGGGCACGCGAAGACTCCCCGAACCAGATCCCGTCGTGGGTTCACGCACTTGCAAGCCCTGCATCTGCCATCTGTCCTTGACAGGAATGCGCTTCATCATCAGCCGCTTCCGCCGGGCTTTCACCTTCTGAAGCTCCTGCAGCCGACGCGCGTGTCGCGGTCCCCCTCCCGTACTCGGCGCCCAGCCACTCGCTGAATCGACACAACTATTCCTTGGCGCGTGCGGCGGCGGAATCAGCGGCAGCTTTCACTATTCGCTGCCATGAAGGCTGGCTGAAAATCAGTTGGCCGACGAACCGCGCACCTTGCGGAGTGAGGTGCCGACCATCCTCGGAGATGAGCTTTCCGTCCTGCGTGAACAGTGAGACGCGACGGTCGTGGTCGCAGAGCAGGGCGAGCAGATCGACATAGTCTGGGCCAAAGGTGCGCAGGTCGCGCTGGTTCCAATCCCAACTCTGCTGCTCGACGAGGGGGCGGAACTCGACCGCCGATGCGGTGCCCATGGCCATGATGCAGTTCGGATTCCATCCGAAGTTCTTTGTGCCAATCACGAGGATGTTCCGGGCGCCCATAGACTGCAGGACCGTTCGGTCGTGCGACCAGTCATCAGACACGAAGATCGGGACATCACCTTGGGCGATCAGCAGCAGGTCGCAGTTTTTCAGCCGCTTTGCCAGACTCGTGGGCCAGGCCTCCGCCTGCTCGAGCGTGGAGAGGCTCTTGAGCGCGCGGATCGGCAGATACGAAATCTCCCAACCTGGCAGGGCATCACATTCCTCGATGGCGTTTAGTAGATCTCGGGCATAGCTGTTGCCGATCACGAGCGCCCTTGGTCGTGCATCCTGCGAGAAGTCGTGGTCTGCGTGCCTGAACCAGCGATCGACGTACTCAACGCGCGACAGTCGCCGTTCGCCGTCTTCGCTAGCCGTGCTCATGCCCGGTACCCGATACGGAAGGCCACCGGCCGCGTCGAGGGCGATGCCAAGTCCCGCAAACATTGCCACTCCGGCGATCGCCACCGTGAAGGCTGTCAGGCGCGTGATGCGACGCGATGTTCGGAATGGCGTCTCGACATACTTCCAGGAGAGCCATGCCAAGGGAAAGGACGCGCACACGGCAAGAACCTGATTGGGCACCGATGGTGGCTCCGCGCAGGTCATCCGGTAGAAGGCAAGGACCGGCTGGTGCCAAAGGTACAGGCTGTAACTGATGGCGCCGATGCCGACCAGAGGCGGAAGTGCGAGCAGACGTCCGACGCCCCGATCTGCGCGTCCGAACCAGATGAGCACCGCCGATCCGCCGACTGGAAGCACCGCAGCCAGTCCCGGAACCGCTGAGTGCGAGGTGAAGGTGGCGAAGCTGTACACGATGGATCCGAGCCCGATCAGGCAGAAGGCATCAGCCACCCGTGGGGAAGCCAGCTTTCGTTGAGCCGAGTGCGGTGATCCGAAGAGTTCGATGTATGCAAGCACTCCGCCAATGAGGAGTTCGAACGCCCGGAAGGGAAGCAGCAGGAAGTTCGCAACGGGAAGCGCGGAATGGCCCCACTGTGCCAGTCCGAGGCTGAGCACGGTCATTGTGACCAGCGTGGCCAACAACGCGCGTTGCCAGCGGAATAGGAGCAGCAAGAAGATCGGATAGATGAGGTAGAACTGTTCCTCAACGCCGAGACTCCACGTGTGCAAGAGCGGCTTGAATTCGGCCGCAATGCCCCAGTACCCGGAGGTCCGCCACACGAGGATGTTGTTGGCGGATAGGGCCGTGGCCGTCAGGCTCTGTCCGAAATTCTCGAGATTGTCGGCCAGCATCAGTTGCCAAGCAACAAGCGTGCTGACTGCCATAACGAGATAGAGCGCTGGCAGAATGCGGCGAACTCGCCGCTCGAGAAAAGTGACCATCGAGAAGCGGCCTTGCGCGAGGTCGCGCATGATGATTCGGCTGATGAGATAGCCGCTGATCACGAAGAAGATGTCGACGCCGACCGATCCGCCGGGGCACCAGGGGATCTGTGCATGGAACAGCAGCACCGGAACGACCGCGACGGCACGAAGGCCGTCGATGTCTGCGCGATGCGGGGCAGCCCGAAGTGCCGGGAGTTGTTCTGGGTCGGAATCGGTCATGCGAATCGGTGTGCTGGTTCGATTTGTGAAACCTGGGATTGTCCCGCGGACAAGCCGATTCGATCCGAGATGAGCAGTGCGGGATTGCCTGACGGCGGGACTATCACGATCATCCGCGCTGCGCGTGGCTCAGGCGTACACAACTCCGCCCGATGTATTTACTTATCCTCAACGCCCCTAAAATACCACAATCGGTGCACAGATTCAACAATATTCACGCGCGAGCCTCGGTTTGTGGCCATCTATTCGCACTCGGGGCTGAAAGGTCGGAATATTCGGGAGCCCGTGTGGGTAGGACCGCCTCGGCGGCCTGATTCTGGGTCCGCCCGTGCGCGGATAGCTAACTCAATGAGGTCCTTTGTCAATGCGTCTTCATCGTCGCGCGCAATGGTGCGGTGTCGTTACGTGCTGTGAGGTTGATGGCGTGTTGCGCATGCCCGTCGTTGCGAGATGCCAAGATGGTCGACTAAATGACCGACCACGCGGCGCAAGCGCGACGAGCCTACAAGTTTGGGTTGGCAGCCTCACGTAAGAGCGCCATATCAAGTGCTTGCTGCGCCACGATGCGCGTGAGTCGCGCGCTCACTCCACATCTGCTTACGCAGCTTGTTGATGATCTGCTCCGCGCTGAATTGCTGACCGGCCATCTTCAATGCCCTTTCCGGTGCAGTGTCAGAGTATGGACTTTAGAACCGGACCGGTTTTTGTGGCAGTCAACCTGACCTCCTGAAATACTTCGGACATCAAAGTCCGGCTTGGTGTGGTTTCAGATGGAAAGGTCAGGAAAATCCTTGCGGAGCACGGTTACTAAGAAAAAATCTGGACGCGCGTGGTAGCGTTCCGCAGTTGATGGTGCCTCCTGATTGCCAAACTGGCTATGCCGCGTCGAGCGTCATGACGCCGACGAACGTCGAAGCGACCGAATACTCGGGGACCGCTGTTGCGGGTTCTGCCTGGACAACCCTGCAAACGCTCGCCAACAAAGTCGCTTCGGTGGCAGCGATGTATCTGCTAGCGAGAATGCTCCTACCTGCTGATTTCGGCCTGGCGAGCCTCGCGGTGAGTATCGGCGCCTTCGCATTCGTCATTCCGCCGTATGTGATGGGAGACGTGCTGATTTCCGCTCCTTCCGGTTTCGGTCGTCGATCGGGTGCCGCGCTGCTGTCGGTGTGGGCGGTGGGGATTCTCCTTGCCTTGGCGATGCTTGGTTCGGCGTGGCCGATCCAGCAGGTCACGGGCAAGTTGGGGATCGCCGCGGTTCTCTGCGTCGTCGCGGCGCGCCCCTTGGCAGACGCGTTGATGATCGTGCCGATGGCGCGGATGCGACTGGATCTGATGTTCCGCAGGATCTCGATGATCGACGGCGTGATCATCTTGCTCGCGACGGTATCCGGCGTGTTGATGGCGTGGCTAGGGTTTGGGCCAATGGCGATCGTGGCGCCGCCCATCGCAACGATCGCGATCCGTGGCGTGGTGTATTGGTTAAGCGTTGGACGCGAGATCCCCCGGCAGGTGGCGCCTGGTTCGCTGCGGGAGGTGTCGCGGGAATTCGCGCTCGCGGGGCTTGGCCAGTACCTCAACAACATCGTGATGATCCTGGAGATCATCGTGCTGGGCTGGTTTGCCAACGAGGTCGAGCTTGGATACTTCGCCTTTGCGTTCCAGCTCGCGATGCAGGCCAATGCCGTCATCGCCGGTCAACTCGGCGCCGTGCTGCAGCCGATCTTCGGCAGGCTCCAATTGGACGCGGGTCGGCAAATCGCAGCCTTCCTGCGGTCATCCCGGTTGCTTGCGGCGTTCGCCGTGCCCATCTCGGTAACGCAGGCCGCGGTGGCGGTGCCGCTGTTCGATGTAGTGTTCGGATCCAAGTGGCAACCGTCGATCGGTGCGTTCATTGCGCTCAGTGCCGCTCAGGGCTTCATGTTCGCCGGTGCACCTGCAGTCGCGCTGCTGAAGGCACAGGGCCGGTTCCGGGCGTATCTATTTTGGCAGGCGGCGCAATTGGCGGCGTCGCTACTCCTATTCCCCGCCTTCCTTCTGTACGGCGCCGACGCCATTGCCGGTGTTGCCGCCTATGCCGGGATCCCGGTCCCGGAAGGTGCGGCCTTGCCCCTCGCTATCGGCTGTGCCAGCGCCTTGGTCTGGGCGGTCGTGAGCCCGATTGCGGTCTGGATCGGATGCCGACCGACGCGCCTACCGCTCCGTTCCGCGATAGGCCTCTTCCTGTTGCCGCTACTCATCAGTCTTCCATTCGGGATCGGCACCTGGATCGCATTCCCGGCGCTCGAACGCATGCTTCCCTCCTCGGCAGCGGCATGGCTGTTGCTACTCGGCGTTGCGCCCGCGGCTTGCATGGCGGCCTCTGCGGCGTGCTGTGCGGCGCAGGCGTCCACGCGTGCCGATGCCGGGGCCCTCTTGAGGCGTTTGCGCACGCGGCTTCGGATTTGAGCTGCCTACAATCCGTAGATGATGAATTTGACCGCATCGCTCCTGATGTTTGCGCTGTTGCAGACTGCGGTGGTGCCGCAGTCGCCCGGCCCCGCAACCAACCCGGAGATTTGGGTTTCCGCATGGAAGCCGGTGCCGGATGGCCTGCGATTCGTGACACCGATGCTGTGGGTCGACGGGGACTACCGCCCCAGTGCCGACAATCCGTCGATCGACCCCGAGCCGATCGCACGGGCTTCGCGAGCATTGCCGCCGGGGCGCCGCGTGCTGCTTTGGTATCGCTACTTCAGAAGTTTCTGGGGCGACCCCGCTGACCAGATCGATGCATCTGGCAAGAAGGCGGACACACCATGGGGTGAATTCGCCGTGCCCAAGGCGATGGCTGAGTGGCAGCGATTCTTGCAGCTCTTCAAGTATTGCGGCGGCAAGGTCGACTACTTGGTGGGCGATTGCGAGGAATGGGGCCGGTTCACCTGCTGGGGGGTCAACGCCGCCCAACTCTCGGCGTTGCACGGTGACCCGCGCTTCGACAAGCCGATGTATGGCAGTCCCTCGCTGCGTGCATTGACGGAAGGCATACCGCTCGACGAAGTGCTTCAGCCCCAGCGGTCCGGTTCCTACCTTCGGTGGAACCTCGAGATTAGTCGGTTCACCGGGGCGTTGATGAACCACGCGATCTGGGCCCCCGCGAAGGAGGTATTTCCCTCGCTCCAGGGCTCGAATTACGACGGCAAGCGCATGGTCGACCGGCCTGCACCGGACCCCAACGGGCACCCGCAGCCCTCGGACAACATCTTCGGAACTGCGCCATCTCCCGTGGCATACGGCGCGGTGCAGCAGGCGAACACCGCGTGGTTCATCGATCCCGCCGATCCGACCCGGCTTGCCCACGAGGGAACCAAGCGCCTCGGGCGCGGACCTTGGCAGAGCCTCCTCATGGACGTGCAGCTCGGCCGCGCCTGCCGCCGGGGCTCCACGGATCGCCCGATGCACCCATGGATCGCCCCGCGGCATTATGCGGGCGACACACCTGGATTCGTCGGGTATCCCGAGGATGCGCGTTGCTACCGGGAAATGCTGCGGCACTATGCGCTGCTCGGTACGAGCGTCTTCCTCTGGTGGAACACGACCGCTTTGCCGGGGCCGGGCGGGACTTCCGTGCCGATCACCGACCGCGACGCCCTTGCGACGGAAATGGATGGAACCATGACGGAGATCAACGCGCGCACCGGGGGCGTGGTCCGTTCGACGATTGGCAGCGAACCCATCTCCTTCGAGGCGACGGTCGTGATTACCGGCGCCGTCCGCGCCGATGGAAGGTGCATCTGGCGCGTGAGCGCACGTCCGGATGTTCGCGCCCTCCGCAACGTCGTCACGGGCGAGGTCGTGACACTGCCGGGCGACGAAATCGGGTTCTGGGTCGAGCGCGACGATGCGACCGTGCCGTCATTCATCCCAGAAAGCTAGCCGCCCCGCCAGTGATCGGTCCTGCTGACGGGGGGTGGCCACGGGAAGGCTCAATACTGGGAGACCCGTGCATCCGGCTCCCCGACGCTGTGCAGCAGCTTCGGTGGCACGTCGCCTCGGAGGCGCATCTCGCATTCCTTGTACTCGATGTACCGGATGACCTCCGTGCGCAAGTGCGCCCAGATCAGTCCGGTCCTGCCGCTCAGCAACGCGCCCTCGAACGTGCACAGGTACGCGAACAGCAGCTGGTACCTCAGGGGGAATGCGAAGAAGTGCTTCTTGAGCCACATGCGCCGCTGGAGTCGATCGCCGAAGAGTGCCGGAACGGCGGCGAGTGCCTGCCGCCGGAAGCGGATGATCGCCTCGTCGGTCGTGTAGCGGTTCTGCTTGTGGAGCCAGTGCTCGAGGTCGGGGCTGTCGTGATGCTCGAGCTCTTCCAGGAGCTGGACGATGCGCCCTTCGACGAGGGGATGCTCATTGACTGACACGTCGGTGAAGCGACACGTGCCCGAGCGCCAGACACGCAGCAGCGGATGACAGACGCGCAGTGGCCGGCCCATGAACCAGAGCCGTCGCGTCACCGATATACCTTGCGCGCCCTCGTCGCGCGCCGCGCGTTCGATGCTGCGCTTCAGGCGGTCCGTGACCCTCTCGTCCGGATCAAGCTTCATGGTCCACGGCGCGCTCACGGGCAATTCCTTCACGGCGAAGTTCCACTGGTCGCCGAATCCACGGAACCTTCTCTGGACGACCTTCACCCCGTAGCGGAGCGCGATGTTGACCGTCTCGTCACGGCTGTAGCTGTCCACTAGGTGGACTTCCTGTGCCCATCCTTGGAGGTTTCGACATACCGCCTCCATGTTGTGGCCTTCATTCAGCGAGATCATGAGCACTGCGACAGGCGCGGTCCCTGGTGTCCAGCGCGCGCTCTCGGTTCCATGGTTCATCTGGCTTTCTCCTTGCGCCCATGCGTGGTTGCAGAAATCTCCGGGGGCCGCGAGTCATCCCGCGAGCCTGCGAGTATCCACCGATACAGCGACTCCATCCGGTCTGCGATCTGTTTCCAGCCGAAATCCCGGATCATCCAGTTTCGCCCGCGTGTTCCCATGGCCTCGAGTTCAGAACGTGGAGTAGACATTGCTCCGCGAAGCGCGCTCTCTAATGCATCCACGCCTTGATCTATCCACCATCCGGCACCTTCGGATCGAAGACCGGACCACGGCGCCCCGTCGGTGACGATCGCCGGGGTCCCGGTCACGAGCGCCTCCGCGACGGTCATTCCGAAATTCTCGCTTCGCGTCGGGAGTACGTATAGATCGGCGGATCGGTACGCATCGAGCTTTGCATCGCCTTGCAACTCGCCTTCGAACCGTACACGCTCGACACCGAGGCTGCCGGCTAGCCTTCTCATCTCCCCCAGGAATCCATCGTTGTCCGGTCCGACAATACGAAGGTCCCAATCCATCGATGAGCGTTCGAGGCGTGCCCATGCGCCGAGCAACACGTCGACCTGCTTGATCGGATGGATTCGACCGAGGTACAGCAGGGTTCTGCGTGACCCCAGAACCCGACCAGGTGCGGGCGCGTCGATGCCATTCGGGATGACCGCCACCGGTGCATGGAAGCCCGCGGCCAGCACGTCATCCGCCTCGGCCGCGGACGTTGCATGGAAGCACGCTGTGCAACGGAGCGATGGCCGCTGCAGCATCGGCCACATCAGGCGCTTCACCGCGGAGCCGCTGCGAAACGCAGCAGCCGACAATGTACCGCGCGGCGATACCACATAAGGTACGCGTCGCCTGCAGGCCACCTGGCCCGCGTATATGTTCGGCATCATCCAGAGGCTGTGGTTGTGGATCAGGTCGACGTGCCCAGCCGCAGCCTCTGCGTCGAGCCAATGCGCCATGGACACACTTCGGCCAAGCCGACGGGGACCTGGGGAACGGGGAAATCGCCTAACCCAAGCAGGCATTTCCCGGTGGGACGGTGAATCGAGCGCGGCCACCGTCAGCTCGATCCCCGCCTCCCGGAGGGATTCGCACAGACGCAGCACCGAGTAGGACGGACCACTCGACACGTCTGCCAATGACGGTATGACGTTTATGACACGCAGGGGCTTCATAGTGTTCGATTCATGCTTTATCGCCAACTCCGGGAAACGACCACACCCCCAGGAGCTGGTGGCGCTCCTCCGATCCTGCCACGACCCATCCTTCTTAGGATGGATGATCTTGCAGCTGATAGTCGGCCACTCGTGGTCGTCCAACATCCATCCTCGTCCTCGTGACGGGGTCTTGCTTATCGTTGCGCCCCTACGAGATTTGACGCATAGTAGCGGTTGATCCGCGCGCGGCGCGTCGAATATCCGGAACTGCAAATGGGGTCTTCGCGCCGCAAACCGTTAGATTCCCGATGAACAGTTCCGTTCGGGTCACCGTCGAAGGAAACCCGCTCCAGTCGGAGTTCCTCGGCGAGCTGCCGCATTTTCATCTAGGCATTCGCGCGCATCGATGTCGGCTAGACGAAGCCGTATGAGGCGTATCACCTGGTGGGGACGCGGCGGATGGACCCGGACTACGGTGCCGTCGTCGGCCTAGACCTGCGAGTACGCGGTGTCGAGGGCCTGTCCGTGGTCAGCACGTCGGTGCGGCCCTCGGCCGGTACTGCGAATCCCACGTTCTTGATGCTCTGTCTCGCGGAGCAGCTTGCGGAGTCGCTGCTCCGCCCGCCCGGGTAACACACTCGGCGGACGATTCCCGGGGCACATCAACAGTCGGGTCGGACACCGCGCCGCGCACGCAGCGGACCGTCGTTCGTCACCACGTCTTCGCCGGCGGCCGAGGTTGCCGCTTGCTGGTGACATCGATCCACGGCGCCTTGTCCTCGGGCGGCATTCCCCTGTAGATCCACTCGTAGAACTCCAGCATCTTGGCGGCCAGCGTGGGCCACGCGTAGTCGTTCAGCATCCACTGCCTCCCGCGCCGGCCCATTTCCTCGAGTTCCTCGCGGGGCCGGGACATCGCGAAGCGCATCGACGCGACCAGTGGTTCGATGCCGTGATCGATCCACCAGCCCGCACCGTTCGCCTCGAGGTTCGGCCAGGGCGCGCCCTTAGTGACGATCACGGGCGTGCCGGCCGCCAGCGCCTCAGCGACCGTGACCCCGAAGTTCTCCGTGAGCGTGGGAAGCACATAGACGTCGGATGACCTATAGGCGTCGAGTTTGGCTTCGCCGACTAGCTCACCGTCGAAGGAGATTCGCTCCAGTCGTAGTTCTTCTGCGAGCCGCCGCAACTTCTCGAGATATCCGCGGGCATCGAAGTCGGTCCCGACGATACTCATCTGCCAGTCGGGGTGTTCGGCTTCGAGCTGCGACCATGCGCGGACTAACATTTCGACTTGCTTGTTGGGATGGATGCGCCCGAGGTACAGCATCGTGCGCCGCTGGCCTGGTGTTCGGACAAGCGGCGGGACATCAATTCCGTTAGGGATGACGGCGACAGGTTGGGAGAATCCGTGTCGTCGAATATCGGCTAGCTCCGGCTCGGCGGTAGCGTGGAAGCCGGTGTAGTACTCGAGCGACGGCTTCTGCACGATTCTCCAGAACGGCTTCTTCACCTTAGACCCGCTGCTGAATGCCGCCGCGGCTAGGGCGCCCCTTGGGGAGCAGACGGAGGGAGTCCAGTACAACCTTGATATCCAGCCTGGATAGACGGTCGGCATCAGCCACAGATTATGGGAGTGAATGATGGACATCGTGCCGTCGATCGCGGACTTCCGCAGCCACGCGTGCATGTCGCTGCTCGCACCGAGGCGCCCAAGCCCGCGGGACGGCGCGAAGCGTTGCACGTAGTCGGGGACAGGTCGGTGCCCCTCGCAATCGAGCACGGCGAGCGTGACCTTCTTTTGGAAGTCAAGCAGGTTCTCACACATGCGCATCACTGAGTAGGTCGGCCCCGCCGAGAGCTCAGCCACCTGCGGAATGGTGTGTACGATTCCCCCGAGCAGACTCGGCTTTCGCTTCGGAATCAATGTGTAGCGCTCCACTGGTGGACGAAGCGTGCCCAACTGCGCATGGGATGCCCAGAAACCGATGGCGTCACTCCCAGCGCGTGCATCCACTTCACGACTGGGATGCTGAACCCGGTCTTGGGCCTGCCCTCGATCAGTGCGCTAGCCGCCGGGTTTGCTGCGCGGCAAATCTGCAGCTTGCTGCATGCGACCCCCTGAGCGCGCAGGCGTATCACGTTGCGAAGAAGGTATGAGTCGACGAGCGGAACGCGCAACTCGATCGAATGAGCCATGCTTGCCCAATCGGAGTCGCGCAGCAACTGGTCTCGCATGTAGCAGGACATCTCAAGTGCCGAGATCTGCGCTGGCACGTCCGCGATGCCTTCAATCTGTCGATTCAGCCGCCCGATCGGATCGAGTGTCTCGAGTCCGCGTTGGACGACTTCTTGGTCGAGAACCGAGGTCAGTTCCCACGGCATCATCAGCGCGCGTTGCAACATATACGCCGTTGCGACGTCCGCGCCGAATTCGATGATGCCTGCGGCCTTGGGCTTTCGGAGCGCGCCGAACACCGGCGCAAGCGCCATGCGAAGCCCCCGCCCGAGGCCGGGCACCGCTGCCAGAGCTCGGGTGAGCGCGAGTTGGTTGGGAATGGACCTGAAGAGTCGATAGCCGTAGAAGAGTTCATCACCTCCGAGTCCCGAGAGCACCACCTTGAGACCGGCATCGCGAGCCGCTTTGGAAACAAAGTAGGTGTTGACCCCATCCACTGTCGGTTGGTCCATTGCCCTGAGCGCCGATTCGATGCTGGCTTCAAAATTTCCGCTTTGCACGCGTATCGTCTGGTGTTCCGCTCCAATCAGTTCTGCGATCTTGCCTGCCAAAGGCGATTCGTCCATCGGTGTGCCCTCAAACTCATGGAACGCGAGGGTGAGCGTCCGTATCCGGTCGCCCGGGCGCGCCATCGCGGCGAGCGAGGCGACGGTCGTTGAGTCGATGCCGGCTGAGAGAAACACTCCGACCGGAACATCGGCGATCAGGTGATGTGACACGGAATCGGCGAGTGCGTCCCTGAGGCTCTCCCGCGCCTCGGCTTCGCCCAAGCGCATAGCGCGCTCCCGGGAGCCGGCAATCTCGGTCCGTAGGTCCCAGTACGGGCGCGCCCCCGTTACGCCGGTGTTGTCCACCCACACAGATGTGCCGGCGGGAAGGGCGCGGATACCGACGTACGAGGTGAACGGATCGGGCACGTAGCCCCACAGAAAGAAACCGACTTGGCCGGCGGGATCCGGTGTGAGGTCGATCGGTCCGCCACCGGCTCGCAATGCCTTGACCTGAGAAGCGAACCGCAGCGTCTGGCCATCGTCGGCTATGTAAAGCGGCTTGATTCCCAGTTGGTCGCGGGCGAGCAGCATGCCCATTCGCCGTGGATCCCAGATCGCCAGCGCAAACATCCCGCGGAGATCCGCCAGCATTTCGGTACCGTCTCCCGACATGGAATGCTCCAGATAGCAGCGGAGCAGCACCTCTGTATCGCTCTCCGATCGGAAGCGATGTCCCTTCGCCTCCAGCTTGGCGCGAAGCTCGCGGTAATTGTAAATCTCACCATTGAAGGCGATGACGCAGCCTGTTTCCTGGTCGACCATGGGCTGCGCACCGCCCTCCGAAAGGTCGATGATCGCCAATCGCCGGTGCGCAAGCCCGACTCGGCCGTCCGTGGAGTACCACGATCCAAATCCATCCGGACCACGGCTGACCATCGCATCCCGCGTTCGATCAAGCTCCGCCCGATCGACAGGCTTGGTCCCGGGGATATAGGCGAAGTTGCCGGCGATTCCACACATGTCTGGTCCTCAAATCGGAACTTGGACGATCAAAGTCAATTCGGCGGACTGTATCAGCCTGGTACGGCGTTCAGCGCAAATTCGTATTCACGCGCAAGCAGCCGAGCGATCTCAGCCCAAGAGAATCGCGAGTTCACCCAGTGCACCGCGTCGTCCCGCCGTCGCATTGGGCACTCCGCGACGTAAGCACGGTTCATCGCGATGGCGAAGTCCCGGTCGTTGTCGGGCGCCCGGATGAGGAAGGTTCCCGCTCCGGATCCATCGAGTGCACATCGAGCGGTGGTGAGCGCGGGCCTTCCTGCTGCGAGCGCCTCCGCGATCGAGAGGCCGAAACCCTCGTAGACAGGCCGATGCACGAACAAGGCACAGCCGGAATACGCCGAGATCCTGAGAGCGCCGTCTAGCTGACCAGGAGCATGGACATGGGCCCGCACGTGCAATCGATCGGCGGTCGAGAGCGCAGAGGCGAGAGCTCCGTCGTCGGGCCCGGCGAGCACGAGTTCCGCGTTGAGCCCATGTTCCCGAGCCATCGCGTACGACCGCACCAAGCCTTCGATTCCCTTGATAGGGTGCAGTCGTCCGAGGAACAGCAGGTATGGGCGGTCGCCGATCTGTGGCACTAGCTTCCGCAACGCCGCCCCTTGGTCTGTGCAATCGAATTGCGAAGGGTCGACCCCGTTTGGTACCAGCACCGCGCGCGCGTGGAATTCGGCCGCCGCCTGTTGGCGCTCGGCCTCGTTCAGCACGAACAGCGCGGCCGCGCGCCGGAGGATGCCACCGTACAGCATGAGGTAAGCCATTTTCTTGAGGCGCTTCTGTGCCATCGCATACGGATGCAGCATCCCGTGCGTGGAAACGACCCACGGAGTACCGGATCGGTCGCCCGCTCTCGCGGCGGCACGGATCTCGCGGTCCCAGACGCCGTGAAGGTGAAGCACGGTGGGCCCGGCGGCTGCGCCGAGTGCGGCATCCCGCCAGTTGGGTGACCCGGTGTCCAGTTCCTCGATTTCGAGGCCTTGCCAACGCTGTGCCAACGCGGTCAGATCTGACGCGGTACTAGCGCCGGTGCAGTGCGCGACCGACACTCGGATGCCAGCGCGCGCCTGTGCTCGCGCTAGTTCTGCAACAACCGTTACTGGTCCGCCTCGATCGATGCGCATGCTTTGTATGACATGAACTACGCGCATGTTGCGGGGTGGCAAAGTTAGCCGGCGCTCCCATCCGTTACCTTCATTTCCGCAGCTAGGGGATCTACTCTCTCGTTGGATTCTCCGGCATCAGCGACATAGGTCGCCATTGCAAAGGTCGCATACATATGAATTATAAAGTAGGTAAGGATGCCAAACATAAACCCCTCGAATATGTTTACGACGAGTGTGAACGCAGTAGACGCGACAACTACATCAGCGATCGGTGCCAAGTCGGAGCGATAGCGTCCGATCTGCCATGCCCTCCAAGCAATTCCTACCATTGTGACTACTACTAAAAGTAACTGCAATCCACCAAACACACCAAGCATCGCGAGTGTGCGTAGGTAGGTTGACTCGGAGTAGTTCATTCCATCATCGCCTGATACAGGGATCCCGCCGATGAGAGGGGATTTAACGAATTCATCTAAAGCACCAAGCCAAACCGCCGTTCGGGTATCACTGCCATAGAGGAATCGGTCTGTGCCAACTGTGCTTTCGGAGAATAGCGATGTCAGCAGTCCAAGGACTACACCCACGGACAGTACTAGCACGGCTAGTCGGCCCACTCGGGTACGAAAGTATGCGACTAAGCACACTGTGAAACAAAGCGCGCCAGTACGTGAGCCGCTCCAAAGCACAAATAGCGCCATAACACCGATCATTGATGCGCCCAGCCACTTCAATGGGGAACCTCCCCGCGTTGTCGCAAACAGATACGAGAAGAAGATAGTAAATACACAGCAGGTCGCTGAAAACTGCTGTGGGTTGCCACTAATACCAGCCATACGCCCCTTTAGGATGGCGTTCGAGTAGCCGAGCGTCAACTGAAACATGTTGGCAGCGACAAAGGCTATTCCCGCCCATAGGAACATCCGTACATATGCCCGACCTGTTTGATTGGGTTGTAACAAGCGCCCTAAGCCTAGGACATACGCAATTAAAATCGCGAAAATCGATACCCAGCCAAAAATAGCACGGGGCAGGTCAGCGAACATCCCGACCATCAGCAGGAAATACGTCTCGAATCCGAAGAAGATGACGCACGGAACAGACAGAAGTTTGAGGCGTTCACCCCGTTGGAACGCGAGTGCTCGCATCGCGAGCAAAAGTATTAGCGCGAGGCTGATCGGGCGTGAGTAGTCACGAATAGCCTGGAGCGGCTGAACAAGGGTGTTGTCGACAAACTTCGAGTCTAATCGCATCATCGAGAGCAAAAAGATGCAGGTAGCGCCAATAATCTCAGTCCCGAAGCGAGTTACTAGGAGGCTACAAACCACTAGAAGCCCAATCGCGATTAAAGCAAAGCCGGTTGGTGTTAAGGCCAAGTCAAACAATGCCGCAGCTTGTGCGCCGATATCAGCAGCATCGGCCAAGATCGGTAGAGAAATGACTTCTCCAGGTTGGGTGCACATCGGCGCAAGTCCAGTTTGAGGAACGATTGTGTTTCAAGAGCAGTTGACAGGGGAAGATCGTCATAATTGTCCTGTGCCATGCAGGTCTTGTAACCATTATTACACGCCGGAACGGCTCTGACTAAATGTTGGGTAACCATAGCGCCGAAGATAAGGAGGTTGTATGGCCTTCACCGCTACAGGAAAATTAGACGACAATATCAACTATGTGTGGGATCATCGGATTTCAAGGTACGTTTGGTCCGTATGCCTTAGCGGAGGGTGCTCGTGAGATCTCGCACCGTGGTCCTGATGATTACGGACAGTTCTTTGATGAAGGCAGCGGGGTGGGTCTTGGGCACGCTCGTCTATCGATAATCGACCTATCTCCCCTCGGTCATCAACCGATGGCAGATCTGTCAACAGGGGTGCAACTCGTCTTTAACGGCGAGATCTACAACTACCGAGAACTTCGAGCGCAGTTAGAGCCTAGGGGTCATATCTTCCGTGGTCATTCCGACACCGAAGTGCTCCTGCATATGTACTTAGAGCACGGGACAGACATGTTCTCCCGCCTCAATGGTATTTTTACAGTCGCCATCTGGGATCCTCGGGAGCGTGCATTGACCATTGCTCGCGACGCTCTTGGAGTGAAGCCCCTCTATTTTACGGAGTCATCGCGAGGGATTGGGTTTTGTAGCGAAATAAAGGGACTTCTTCATCTCGTTCCAGAGGCTCGTGAACTAGATCCTGCCGCCCTGCATCGCTATTTGACATTTCTTTGGTGTCCCGGGGAGGGCACACCCCTTAAGTCTGTGCGCAAGGTTCTTCCCGGCGAGGCCCTGCGGATTTCCGACGGCCGCATACAGCGCCGTTGGTCGTGGTACCAACTGCCAGTCTTCCGCGGCGTAACGCAGGACCTTGATGAACGCGAGGCGATCGCCGGTACCGCTCACGCTGTGCGGACAGCAGTACACCGTCAGATGGTCGCAGATGTTCCCGTCGGCGCGTTTCTTTCCGGTGGTCTTGATTCGAGTGCCGTGGTCGCATTCGCTCGAGAAATCGACCCAAATCTTCGTTGCTTTACCATCGAGGCTACTGGTGGACAGGAAGCCGGCGAAACCGACGATCTGCCGTACGCGCGCCGCGTGGCGAAACACCTCGGTGTGCCGCTGGAGTGCGTTCGCATTGATGCGACGCGGATGGCATCGGACTTAGAGTCAATGGTTGCGCAGTTGGATGAACCTTTAGCCGATCCAGCACCGCTCAATGTCCTCTACATCAGCCAACTCGCGCGACAGAGCGGCATGAAGGTTCTGCTTTCCGGGGCTGGCGGCGATGACCTGTTCACTGGTTACCGTCGGCACCGTGCGATCCAGGCTGAGCGGCTGTGGAGTTGGCTACCTTCGTCAGCTCGCAACATGTTAGAACACGCGACCGCATCGCTGGATCAGCGCCGCGCCTCGTCGCGCCGCTTCGCGAAACTGTTTCGCGGCGCAGGCCTAACCGGGGACCAGCGTATAGCGAACTATTTCACTTGGGCCCGCAATGCTGACATTCTCGCGTTGTACTCGCCTGCAATGCGTGAAGCGGTGCGTGATGTTGATGCGCTTGCGCCCATGACAGACTTTATCGCTCCGCTGCCGCGATCGGTGTCTTCCGTCGATCGAATGCTTGCCTTAGAACAGCGCTTTTTCCTGCCCGACCACAATTTGACGTACACGGACAAAATGTCGATGGCAGTCGGTGTAGAGGTCCGAGTTCCGTTCCTCGACCTGGAGTTGGTGGACTTCGCGGCGCGTATCCCCGCTCGCTTCAAGCAGCGTGGAGCGGTTGGAAAGTGGGTATTCAAGCGGGCAATGGAGCAGTATCTGCCGCGCGAGGTGATTTATCGTCCGAAGGCAGGATTCACAGCGCCCCTTCGTCGTTGGATGCAAAATGAGTTGCGGCCAATCGTTGGCGATTACCTCTCGCCCGAAAGTCTACGCCGCCGCGGGTTGTTCGACCCTGCCGCGGTGTCTTTATTGGTCGATGCGAATTCGGCTGGACGCGTCGATGCCAACCACACGATACTTTCACTTCTTTGCATCGAAATTTGGTGTCGTCGCTTCGTTGATTGACCGATTTATCACAGGAACGCATTATGACCACACCGAACCCAGCACTTGGGACAGAAGAGAAGCAGGCTGTCCGTGATTTTTGGAATCAGGCATCGTGCGGAGAAGATCTCTATTTGAGTGCACTGGATGTCGCTGGATTCGATGCGCACATGCTAAAGCGATATGAATTGGAGCCATACATTGCTGACTTTGCCAAATTCTCATCGTCGCGAGGAAAGCACGTGCTCGAGATCGGCGTTGGCCTTGGTGCTGATCATCAGCAATTCGCTCAAGCCGGCGCGCATCTCAGTGGCATCGACCTAACTGAACGAGCAGTCCTGCGGACAACCGAGCGATTTCGACTCCATGGTCTTGCTTCTGACTTACGAGTCGGTGATGCAGAGCACCTGCCGTTCTTCAACAACACATTTGATGTGGTCTACTCTTGGGGGGTCATTCACCATAGCCCTGATACAGCTGCAGCAGTTCGGGAGATTCATCGCGTGTTGCGCGAAGGTGGGGTAGCTCGTGTAATGATCTACAACTATTGGAGCATTATTGGTTTGATGCTCTGGTTGCGCTATGCATTGCTGCGCGGACGGCCATGGCAGGGTCTCACGCAGATGTACGACGAGCACCTAGAGAGTCCGGGCACGAAGGCGTACACCCCCGCGCAGGCAAGGGCCATGTTCTCTATGTTTAAGGCATGTTCCGTTGAAACGGTGATGACACACGGTGATCTTCTTGAAGGTCAAGCAGGTCAGCGCCACCAGGGAATTCTGCTTTCACTAGCGCGAAAGGTTTGGCCTAGGTGGCTGATCCGCCGTCTGGCACCAAAGGCTGGTCTTTTCATGCTTATTGAAGCCCACAAATAGACCAATGAAACAAATCCTCCAATCCCTAAAAACCGGCACCACCGAAGTCGCCGAAGTCCCATGCCCCGCCGTTCGGTCTGGGCAACTTCTCATCCGCTCGTCACGGACACTCGTCTCTGTCGGCACCGAGCGCATGCTGGTGGAATTTGGAAAGGCCGGTTGGATCGCAAAGGCCCGCCAGCAGCCGGACAAGGTTCGGATGGTGCTCGACAAAATCAAAACAGATGGGCTTTTGCCGACGTTTGAGTCGGTCATGAACAAGTTGGATCAACCGCTACCCCTCGGTTACTGCAACGTCGGACGGGTCATGATCACGGGAGGTGGCGTCGCGAACTTTGAGATCGGTGACCGAGTGGTGTCCAACGGCAAGCACGCCGAGGTGGTCAGCGTGCCCGTGAACCTGTGCGCACGGGTTCCAGAAGGCGTCTCCGACGACGAGGCAGCATTCACAGTACTCGGCGCGATCGCACTACAGGGCATCCGTCTTGTACAGCCGACGCTTGGCGAGGCAGTTGTGGTCACAGGGCTCGGTCTCATTGGTCTGGTGACGGTGCAGCTTCTGCGTGCACATGGCTGTCGCGTGTTAGGACTCGATTTCGACCCCGCAAAACTGGAGTTAGCACGTTCGCTCGGCGCAGAAACCGTCGACTTATCCGCGGGCCAAGATCCAGTAGCCGCAGCGCAGGTCTTCTCGCGCGGCCGAGGCGTCGACGCCGTGATCATCACCGCATCAACCAAGAGCAACGAGCCCGTGCATCAAGCCGCGCTCATGTGCAGAAAGCGCGGTCGCATCATTCTCGTAGGCGTGACAGGCCTTGAACTTTCGCGCGCCGATTTCTTTGAGAAGGAACTCACCTTCCAAGTTTCGTGCTCCTACGGCCCAGGGCGCTATGACGCCAATTATGAGGAGAAGGGCAACGATTACCCGGTTGGCTATGTACGTTGGACGGAACAACGCAACTTTGAAGCAGTGCTGGACATGATGGCTGATGGTCGCCTGAATGTGAAGCCATTGGTGTCACATCGTTTCGCCATCACCGAGGCAGAACAGGCCTACGACTTGGTCGGCGGCGGCGGTCCATCGTTGGGCATTTTGCTTGAGTACCCCGACCAAATTACAAAGGCGGATGCGGAGGTCCGCGAGCAAACGGTGTCACTCGCTGGCAGCAGTGCTGGAAGCCAACCCATCGATCGATCAGTCAACGGGCAATCCCCAACCGCCACAGTCGCGTTCATTGGCTCAGGCAATTATTCCACTGCCGTGCTCATCCCAGCGTTCAAGGCTGGTGGCGCGCGCATGAAGACCGTCGCGTCTGCTGGTGGGGTGAGCGGCGTCCATGCTGGCCGAAAGTTTGGGTTTGAGGCCACAACCACTGACACCGCAAGCGTATTCGCTGACCCATCGATCAATGCGGTCGTCATCACGACGCGCCATGACAGTCACGCATCGCTGGTCTGTAAGGCACTCCGAGCAGGCAAACATGTGTTTGTCGAAAAGCCACTGGCACTTCGCCTTGATGAGATTGCAGAGATCCAGCAAGCACACGCAGAGGCACGTGCAGCAGGTGGTACGCCGATCGTCATGGTTGGCTTCAACCGGCGGTTCGCGTCTCAAGTGCAGCGCATTCATCAACTCCTTCGTGGCGTGACAGGTCCGAAGAGTTTCATTATGACAGTCAATGCCGGCGCCATTCCCGCTGAGCACTGGACACAGGATCGCCAATCAGGCGGCGGGCGCATTGTTGGTGAGGGCTGCCACTTCATCGACCTGATTCGTTTCTTGGCAGGTTCACCCATCTCGGCAATTGATGTGTGCACGATGGACGCCGGCACGGGCGACACTGTTTCGATTCAACTGGCTTTCCATGATGGATCGATCGGCACCGTGCACTACTTCGCCAATGGCACCAAGGCGTTCCCCAAGGAGCGGCTTGAGGTGTTTGCGGCGGGCCGCGTGTTACAGCTAGACAACTTCCGCAAATTGCGAGGCTTTGCTTGGCCGGGATTCCGAAAGATGAACCTGTGGAGCCAAGACAAGGGTCAGAAGGCCTGCGCCAAAGCATTTATTGATGCGGTCCAAGAAGGACGTGGCTCCGCCCCCATCCCATTTGAAGAGATTATTGAGGTTGCCAAGGCGAGTATTGAGGCCGCCGATTTCCCGAGGAACCGACCGTGAAGACAGTGCTCGTTGACATCATCGCTGGCGCGCGACCAAATTTTATGAAGATCGCGCCCATCATTCATGCCATTGAAGCGCGGAAAGCGCAGGGTGGCCCGGTGCGATTTCGGCTTGTGCATACCGGACAGCATTACGACGAAAAAATGTCCGGCGACTTCTTCAAGCAACTAGGCATCCCCGCACCAGATGTGAATCTTGAGGTCGGCTCGGGCACTGCCGCTGAGCAGACCGCAGGCATCATGATTGGGTATGAGAAGTTGCTCACCGAGCGCAAGCCGGACCTTTGCTTGGTAGTTGGTGACGTCACATCCACTATGGCATGCGCCATTGCAGCACAAAAACTCTGGGTGAAGGTAGCCCACGTAGAGGCTGGTATCCGCTCAGGCGATTGGTCGATGCCGGAGGAGATCAATCGACTGGTTACTGATTCGATTACCAACATGTTCTTCACCACGAGCGAAGTGGCAAACGAAACATTGCGGCGTTCAGGTGTGCCAAAATCCGCGATTCACTTTGTGGGCAACACCATGATCGACACATTGCTATCGAATATGGATCGATTGCGGCCGCCGCCGTTCTGGGCCGAGCATGGCCTTGAGGCGGGAAAATATTTTGTGATGACGCTGCATCGACCAGCCAATGTTGACTCGGGGAACACCTTCCAACGCATGCTTGACGCCATCTCGGCGGGCACTCGCGGCGAGAAGGTTGTGTTCCCGGTGCATCCGCGTACCGCGAAGACCATTCGCGACGGCGCCAAGGTCCCTGCGAACATTCTCTTGGTGGATCCGCAGCCGTATCTTGAATTTAACTACATGGTGAAGCACGCCAAGGCAGTCATCACAGACTCGGGCGGAATTACCGAGGAAACCACCGTCATGGGCGTGCCGTGCATGACGCTTCGGAGCAGTACTGAGCGACCAGAGACCGTTACGCTCGGCACCAACGAGTTGTTGGGGATCGATCCCGCTGCGCTTGGTCCGGCGCTGAACCGCCTGTTTGCGGGCGAGTGGAAGCACGGATCAGTGCCGCCGCTGTGGGATGGCCACACAAGCGAGAGAATCGTAGAAATCTTGGAGCGGGTGTTGGCTGCCTGATGCACGGCCCCGCCGCGATGCTCCGGCTTTGGCACACCGTCCGTCACCTGAAGTTTGTACAGGTGTACGGGAGGGCGCGCTTTCGATTGGCGCGGCCGCGACCGGACACGAGTCCCGCGCCAGCCGCGCGACTTCATGACGGATCTTGGGTGATGCCCGCTGCGCGCCGTGCGAGCATGGTTGGTCCATCGACACTTCGGCTACTCCATGTCGAACGTTCCGTTGACACTTTCGGCTGGGACGACCCCACCATTGCAAAGTTGTGGAGGTACAACCTTCACTACTTCGACGACTTGCTCGCGGATGGCGCATCCACGCGCACCACTTGGCATCGGGCATTCATGTCGCGATGGGTCCGCGAGAATCCGCCAGCTTCAGGCACCGGTTGGGAGCCCTATCCAACTTCGCTTCGTATTGTCAATTGGGTGAAGTGGACACTTGCTGGAAATGACTTACCAGTTGAGTGTGCTCAAAGCCTAGCAATTCAGGCGCGGTGGCTCCGTCAGCGCTTGGAATGGCACCTTCTTGGAAACCACCTGTTTGTAAATGCGAAAGCGCTGGTGTTTGCTGGGTGTTTCTTTGATGGTCCGGAGGCCGACGCATGGCTCGCCGAAGGGTTGTCGATTCTCCGCGTTCAGATTCCAGAACAGATCCTTGCTGATGGTGGGCAATTTGAGCGCAGTCCGATGTACCACGCGTTGGCGCTTGAGGACATGTTGGACCTTGAGAACCTTGCACGAATGTTCCCCACTCGTTCCGTCAACTGGCGCGGCATGGTTCAGGACCGAATCGCATCAATGCGTCATTGGCTTGGCGTGATGTGCCATCCGGATGGCGAGGTCTCGTTCTTCAATGACAGTGCAATTGGTGTTGCACCGGCCCCCGCAGAATTGGACGCCTACGCACAGCGCCTCGGCCTGGAAGTTATTCCACAGCCCGGTGATGGATGCACGCTCCTCTCGGAAAGTGGTTTCGTGCGCATGCAGGCGGGCCCCGCGGTGGTCATCGCTGATGTTGGTCCGGTTGGCCCTGACTATTTGCCAGGGCACGCGCACGCGGACACGCTTTCTTTCGAACTCTCCTTGGATGGCAAACGCGTCTTGGTGAATTCCGGAACCTCTGAGTATGGCATCGGTGCCGAGCGCCTTCGCCAGCGTGGTACGGAAGCGCACAACACCGTTACTGTCGGCGGCCACGATTCCTCTGAGGTGTGGGGCGGCTTCCGCGTTGCACGCCGTGCCCAGCCGGTTGACCGAGTAATCAACTCCGATGTGGACCCGATTCGCGTGTCGTGTTCACACGATGGGTTTGTACGGCTTGCTGGGCGTCCGATCCATCGCCGGGATTGGACGCTTACTCCGACGGGGCTGACTGTGACCGACACGATCGTGGGTCCCGGTAAGGGTCGCTCATTTTGGCACTGGATGCCAGGTATCCACGTGTTGCAGGGATCCCCGATCGCGCTTACCGACCGTTCCTTGCGCGTTACAGTGAATGGCGCAGTATGGTCGACCGGCTCCAGCACCTGGCACCCGGAATTTGGCGTCTTGATGTCTAATGAACGTTCGTGCGCGGAATTTTCCGGACGCAGTTGCACCGTTTCTCTGGACTGGACCTGACGTGCACATTCTCTTCCTCACCGACAATTTCCCGCCCGAGGTCAACGCGCCAGCGAGCCGCACGTTTGAGCATTGCCGCGAATGGGTGAAGGCTGGTCACCGGGTCACGGTCATTACCTGCGCGCCGAATTTCCCTAAGGGGCGTGTTTTCGACGGATACCGCAATCGCCTTTGGCAGCGCGAGCAGATGGAGGGAATCGACGTCATTCGTGTGTGGTCGTACATCACGGCTAACGAGGGATTCACTCGGCGTGTGATGGACTACCTCAGTTTCATGATGTCCGCGATTCTGGCGGGCCCGTGGGTAACAGGTGTCGACATCATCGTTGGGACATCGCCGCAATTCTTTACTGCCTGTGCGGCGTACGTACTGAGCCGATTCAAGGATGTCCCGTACGTCTTTGAGCTCCGCGATCTTTGGCCTGAATCGATCAAAGCAGTCGGCGCAATGAAGGATTCGCGCGCCATTCGCATGCTTGAGCGGCTCGAGCTGTTTCTTTATCGAAAAGCTGCGGCAGTGGTTTCTGTCACGGAGTCGTTCAAGAAAGTGTTGGTGCAGCGTGGGATCGATGGGTCGAAGATCCACGTGGTTACCAACGGTGTAGATGTGTCGCAATTCACGCCGCGGCCCAAGGATGTAGAGCTAACAAAGCAATTAAACCTTGAAGGTAAGTTTGTGGCTGGTTACATCGGCACGCACGGGATGGCGCATGCGCTGGAGACACTACTAGGCGCCGCCGATCGTCTACGCGGGAAGAATTTCGCATTTATCTTCCTTGGTGACGGTGCCCGCAAGCAGGCCTTACGAGAGGCCGCCGAGCGCCTGAAGTTAGACAACGTTGTGTTTGTTGACTCTGTCTCGAAGGCGGATGTCGCCCGCTACTGGTCGCTCTTGGATGTATCCATTATCCACCTGCGTCGAACAGAGCTCTTTACAACCGTCATCCCGTCGAAACTGTTCGAGTGCATGGGCATGGGCATTCCAGTCCTGCATGGTGTCGAAGGCGAATCGGCACATATTGTGCGCGATCACGGCGTGGGAATTCCGTTCACGCCGGAATCTGTCGATGAGCTATGCGCAGCGCTTGAGCGTTGTAGCTCGCACCCAGACGAACTTTCAGCATTTCGCGAGCGGTGTTTGACAGCAGCAGGATGTTTCGATCGGAAGTTCCTTGCGCTGAAGATGCTCGGTGTTCTTGAGGAGATCGTTGAGCCGCGTCCGCAGCCTGTTGTTCCACCAACGACGAATCGGCCGCTTCGTGTACTCATCCTCAATCAGGGCTTCTGGCCCGATGTGGCAGCCACCGCGCAACACGCCTTCGACCTCGCTCGATATTTACGTTCGCATGGCGATCAGGTATCCGCCATCGCATCGCGCAGCATCTATGGTCACGCTGGAAGTGTGTTACCGAGTTACGAATTGGTGGAAGGCATTGAGATACACCGGGTCACCAGCATTGTGTTTGGAAAGCGCGGGATCGCTTCGCGTTCGTTCGACTTCTTGGCGTTTAATTTTGCGTGCTTGTTTAAAGCAATGTCATTGCCACGACATGATGTTGTTGTGTGTTTGACAACACCGCCATTCATCGCGCTGGTTGGTTTGTTCCTCCGTTGGACCAAGGGCACACGTTTCGTGTTCTGGACAATGGACCTCTATCCCGATGTTCCGATTGCTGCCGGAATCATGAAGCGCGGGAGTATGGCGCATCGGACATTTGACTTCCTCGACCGAGTATGCCTGCGGCGGGCGGATCTAGTTGTAGTCCTAGGCAGGTGTATGCGTGGGCGTGTACTTGCCAAGGGAATCGACCCGTCTCATGTGGCGATGATTACGCCGTGGGCTGACCCGGCAGAAGTACCGAATGTCCCAGCCCGGCGGTTGGAGCCCGCGGTTGATACGTTGGCTAATTTGCGCGGATCAAGCGCAGCCGTCCAACCGAAGGTCGCGGGGCCAAACCCATTCCGTGTGGAATGGGAAATCGGAGACCGGTTCGTGATTGAGTACTCCGGAAACTGCGGCGTCGGGCATGATGTTTCCACCGTGTGCGATGCGATGCTTGCCCTTCGTGATGATGACAGTATCCGATGGGTGTTTGTGGGAAGCGGGGTTGCACGGCCCCGTATCGAGGAGTTCATTGCGCGTAACCACATCCACAATGTGATCATGCGCCCGTACCAGCCGCGCTCGCGCCTTGGTGAACTGATATCGCTCGGCGACGTTCATTTGGTCCTCGTTGCGAATGGCTTCGAGGGACTGCTTCTTCCGAGCAAGTTCTACGGGGTCATGGCGGCTGGTCGCCCAACTATTTATGTTGGTCCTGACAGCAGTGAGGTAGCGCAAGTAATCAAGGACGAAGATTGTGGCTATGTCTTATGCAACGGTGACTGCGCCGGAGTAGTCGCGGCGATACGCGAACTACAGGCAACCCCCGCCCTCGCGCTAGCACAGGGATCGCGCGGCCGACGCGGCCTTGAGGCTCGTTGGTCACTTGAACAACAGTGCTCGGCCTGGCGCCGTCACCTTCATCGGCTGGTGGATGATTCGACAGGAGCAAGTCCATGAACCCTGGCGTCTCGATTCTCGTCTTGACACTCAATGAGGCATCGAACATCAGTACATGCCTCGAGTCCGTCTCGCTGTTTGATGACGTCGTCGTGTTGGACAGCCACAGTTCTGACGCAACGTGTGAGATCGCACGATCGCGGGGTGCAAAGGTAGTGCAGCGCCGGTTTGACAACTGGGCAGCACATCAAAACTGGGCGATGGAGAATATAACTTTTCAGAACGATTGGGTCTTTTATCTCGATGCCGACGAGCGAATGACGCCGGAATTGCAGGCTGAGATATTGGCTATTTCTAAGGACCGCTCCCGGCGGGAGGTTGCCTATTACTGCGGTCGCCGTAATTATTTCATGGGGAAGTGGATTCGTCACGCCATGCCGCCAGGCATGATCATGCGGTTCTTTCGCCCGGAGTGCGTACGGTTTGAGCGGCTAGTGAATCCCGTTCCAGTGATTGACGGAACCCATGGTTACCTGAGCGAAATGTTCGATCATTACAACTTTTCCAAAGGACTGACTGAGTGGTTTGACAAACACAATCGATACAGCCTGTTTGAGGCCATGGAGGGCATGAAGATCCTTGATGGCGTTCGCCCGGGAGTTAGCGGTCTCCTTTCACGCGACCGATTCCGCCGGCGCAAGGCGCTGAAGGA
>Ga0209668_10000120_pt1 | contig 31812 bp, 50 predicted proteins | sample FrelakmetPLP11PL_FD_187150 | JGI IMG/M metagenome (GOLD analysis project Ga0209668, IMG submission 187150) | Freshwater lake sediment microbial communities from the University of Notre Dame, USA, for methane emissions studies - PLP11 PL (SPAdes)... | ecosystem: Environmental > Aquatic >...
TACATATAATATAGTATCCCGGAATATAATTTATACATCATAAACAAGCGCAAGAAAAAAAAAGGGAGTGGCCAGCGCGGAGGGCGGAAGCAGCGACGAAAAAAAGAACCGTTTACAACTAGTATTTAATGGTTTATGTATACTATAGATAGAGTGAACAACAACTTTTGAGGATTGACGGTACTTGTATGAGTTATGAACTATCATGCCATGATAGTTACCATATCATCCCATGATATATCATACATAATCATAACTCCGAATAAAGAATAAGTGGCTAAATGTTAAATTCCTGAGCTATCCCTTATCTGTCTAAGCGTGTATAAGATTCATACGACTGCCCAAAAGGGAAGCTGAAACCCCCTTTTGACTTCCCAAAAAGGCAGTCGCTATATTATTATAACTTCTTTTTTGGGACTAAATTTGTCCCTTTTGGGAAGTTTTATATATTTGTATAAACTTATAATATGGCGACTAAAATAACAAAGATTAAATCAGCGGAGAATATAGATCCCCGTAAATATGTAAACTATGAGACTGGAGAAACTCTAGACTCAGAGATAAGTAATGAACACTACTCAGTAAGTATAGGTAAATCCACTGGTCTAGTTAAGATAGAGTCGGATGACTACGCGGTATTAGATTCAGAAGCTTATATGTTCTTAGCCCAGGTCCTTAATAACTCGGATCTGGCTAATGTATTAAGAATGTCCGTAACAACAAAGACAGCTCTTAATATAGTATTCAATAGTACAGTACCTCATTCTAATGAGACTTTACAAAAACATCTCCAGATAAAATCGGAATCAAAGTATATGGGGCTAATAAGGAGACTGATCAAAGCCGGAGTATTATACCAGATAAAAGGTCTTATATATGGAGAGGTCAGAGTATGCTATATGCTTAACCCTTATATATCGAGAAAGAGAAAGACTATAGAGGAGAGAGTATTTGATATCTTTAATAAATTTACCATAGATCAACCCCCTATAAAAGAAGGAGATAAACCTGATATTATGTATTGTCCGGATGGCGACTGTTAAGTAGAGGAGGAAACAAACTAGTATAATAATTTATTTCCCCCTTCTATATATTATATTATAAAAAGAATAGCCCCTATTTCAGGGGCTTTCTTATACTACTTACTACAACGAATCAACGTTGTCTAAGTTAGGACTATCCGACTTCTTCTTCAAACTGAAGCGGTGTTTTTCCAGGGATTTCTGATAACTAACCAGTACTTCCCTAGGATTCTCACCCAACATTTTAGCTGTTGCTAATTCCTGTTGGAAATCATCATCCGATACACGTACACGTTTTTCAGTATCCTCAGGTATAACCAATTCAATGATATTACCTCTGAAGGCATTTTCATAATGAACGGGATTACCCTTTAAGGCAGGTAGTATACCCGCACGATTGTCGAACCCGCTCTCTGGCTGGTATTTCATATCGACACGGTCAAGGAACTCCTCATGTTGTTCTGGACTACCGTCTAAAACGTAAACGTAGGTTTTGTTTAACGATCTAGCAGATACGTACGAATGGCTGAAAACTGCGATTAATTTATTCATGGACATGGAACCTATTGTTTAGTAGGCAAATAAAAAAAAGGGGATTTAACCCCCCTTTCTTAAAGCTGTTTATAATAGATTTTATTACTATGAGCTGCTCTAGGTATACATTCTTTTTTAGGAGAATGTCCTATCTTATTAGATTTAAAATAGTTATCAGCTATTTCTACCCATTTAGACAACTCTTCATTTAGTCTAAGTTTTTTCTTAGCTTCTCTAGCTTGAGTATCAAACGCATTTTTAGTAAATACACCATTATCAGTATAAATGTATTTATTACTAATAGTTAACACTTTAACAATGATACCATTATCTAATTCAAACATTTCACCTATATTAGCTTTATTAACTGAGCCTATGGTTTGTTTAATTACTTTCATAATATTATGGTTTTTAGTGTTTATGATTATTAGTTACCCATTTTTTACCATTATAGATTATGTATCCCATATCACAATCAAAGAAAGTATCTCCTTTAATGCAATCAGTTATTAATAATCCATACATTCCTGTACCTAACCATTGTGGTTTTCTTTTTGGTTTTTTCATATTGTGGTTTTTAATTGATTAAACAAAAAAAAAGGGGAATTATCCCCTTATCCTATACACTTTCCAACAGTAATGATTGGCTTTCTTTCATAGTCTACCTTCATCTCAAACCAATGGTTAGCATAGTTTGCAGTTTCCATACATCTGCAAGTAACCTTATTATCATAAGATGTACCATAGTAGGCATATTTCTTATCACCTACATAGAAGTTACCTGCATAACACCAACCCTGATTAAGTCCACGCATTGGGAAACTATTGTTGAGTGCTTTTTCTAAAATCTCTTGTAATTCATGTTTTGCATTTCTCATAATATTTAGTTTTAATAGTTAAACAAAAAAAAGGGACTTTTTATCGCCGAAAACGAGGACTCTCATTTTTGTCTAAAGTCTAATAGAATGATTGTATACTTTTTTCACATGAGCTAAAAACTCCTCATGATTATGAACAAACTTCATTAAATTACATTTAGTACAGCATGGTTGACAGTTTTCTAATTCATAGCCTATATTACTATCGTACCTATCAATTCCTATTTTATTACTAGTTCCACAATATACACAGGGCTTACCGGTTATAAAATCAAATTGTTCTACAGATAGACAAAAGGATATTCCTTTTTTATTGGCCCTAGCTAGATAAGATTTATAAAACTTTGGTAAGGAACTATCATACTTTCTTCTTTTTTTTACTTTTACTTCCTTTTTTATTTCCACTACTTCCGGCTCTACTGGGGTAACAACCTTTATTTTTTTAAGTGCTTCTATCCTTTCCTCTACTGTTTTTCCTTTTATAATTCTAGAGGTTTTGTCTTTTTGCATATACCATGCTTCTAAGTTAAGTTCTTGAATATCTACCATATACGATTTTGTATTTCGTTAATCTAACGAATATACAAAATTTATTTGATTGATAATCAAGTTTATCGGAAAAAATAGGGTTGTTTTTACCCTATTTTTAGTAGTACCTAAAACGGTAGTATATCACGGTCTTCCATATACTCTTCTTCTTCACGCATTTGCCGTTCACTGATAAGGTATAGTCTAGCGTAAGACTCACCGTTACAGTTATGACATTTGACAGTACAAGGACCGATAAACATAACAGGCGTAATAGCTTGTCCACACTCGGGACACTCACCGATTTTAAACGTTTCTTTATCCATATGATTAAAAAAAAGAAAAGGGATTACACCGTTGTCCGCGTGTAAACCCTAATCTGGTTAGTAGTCTTTTCTCTATCTCTAGACGGGAACAATCCCTTGGCTTTGTACCAGTTTCCCGGTTCTCCCTGCTAATAGGAGTTAGTTTAAGATACATAATTTGGCCACAGGAGTATTATACCCCGCAACCTTTAGATATTAAAAATGCATGCAAAAAAGAAAAAGGGGATTACCCCCTTATCTTAGTCACAGATGTCATCAATAGCTGTTACATCATTAGGACTATACAGTCTAATCTGATTAACAGATGTCTGGAACGCGAGTTCATTCTCAAGGACAGTGATAATAGCTTCAATATTAGGACAACGATAGATATCGTTAGCTATTCTGGTCTTAATAGTCTCAAGACTAGCCTTAGGTAATAGAGCTGCTAATCTCTGTAGAACAGATAAGTGTACAATTGCTAATTGACCGGTTAGCTCAGGTACAAATGATGGAACTTCTAGCTCAACACCATTCATAGTAATTTTTGCATTTTGCATAGTATATATAGATTTAAAAAAAGAAAAAGGGGTTTAACCCCTTAATTAACTGACTCAATAGCCATTAGACTTAACGTGTGTTGACAACGTTTAGCTGTAACTTCCTGGATAGTTTTGAAGACACCCAGATAACGACCTCTCAGTCGAAGCAATTCTTTTTCAGCTTCCGGACTATATTCTATAGACACGTATATCAAAGCTTTAGGATCGATAGCTTTTAGCTCATCGGGTACATCGTAGTAGAATAGTAAATACATATTATAAATTTAAGTAAATAAACAGGGATTTCCAATACTATTAAAAACCACACCTTAGTATTTCTACTAAGGTATGGAAAAACCTATTACTCAAGTTTCTTTTTGGGTTTAATACTAATCTTTGGATAAACCCTTACATTCTTAAACGGTACAACACTATCAAACGCTGGCCAATAGGTACGTTTGTAAACTTCACCGTTAGAATACTTAATAATCTGTGTGAAGATTCTACCCAATTTAGGGTCAATCTCCGGTACTAGTTTTTCTATTATCATGATATAGTTAAGTTAAAAAAAAGGGATTTTAACCCTTTCTTCTTAGTAACAGTTACACGGTTCACCTATCCAAGTAGATAGTTTACCATTATTATAGATATGTACAACAGACATACTATCAGCATCAGGAGATATTCTCCATTCAGCACCATTAGTCTTGTCACCTACCTCAATCCAACGCTCACCCTGAGCATCAGTAAATGTTACAGTACTTTGGGAATGAGGCATTAACATTCCCAAGAAAAAGCCGGTTAATAGGATTACTATACCTGCTAAGCTTAAGCCAATCTGTTCTTTTTTCATATTATATTTAAAAGAAAAAAAGGGTATTACCCTTTCTTCTTAAGGCTGTTTCCCGCTTACCTATAATCGCGTACCGTTGGTCTCTTACGGTGAACTATCCCGATCTCTTTATACTGCGACCGGAAATCAGTAAAAAACAAATCCGTAGGACGCCCTCTCGTAGGTGGATTAAGCAGTAGCTACGGCTAGCCTTGCTCCCCCAGGATTATGTTTAAACAAAAAAAAGGGACTTCTTATATATATGTACATACATACCAATTATACTATATATATGTACAACCCACTCACTTTCTTCTTCACATACTTACTAGATACAATCTAACTACATCATTACCAATGATATACCAGATTCCCAGTACCAGAAACTTCCTCTGAGAAACTTTTTTTAAAACTGATAGACCCCCCTACCCCACCTTCCTAAATCTCTGAACACCAGGGGGTACCCCCAAAACAAAAACAAGCCGGGGGGTTTTTAATACCACCCAATCACATTTTCTAATTTATATAAATTTGTAGTAGGGTTTATAATTTGATAATAATTTTTAATTACTTTTGTTTATGTAAAGATGGTAACTAAGGTTTAGTTATTTTTAGTATATTAGTTCTATAAATAGTTTTAATTCTTTAGGTTTATGGTTTATACTGATAGGAGAAATAGGTTTCCGAATTTTTTCTGGTGGTTGTTATTGTTTATTGTTATTTCTGTTTTACTTACTTCTTGTGTTACGGAAAAGGCTTGTTCAAAATACTGGACCGAGAATCGGGTTGATAGCGTTTATGTACATGATACTATCGTATATCGCGATACGCTAATTAAGATTGATGAGCGGACTATCACAATTCGTGATACCGTTCCTTGTGATGACTTTGAATTAAACAAGGATTCTAACGGGGTTAAGATTAAAGTTAAAGTTACTAATAAGGTAATAACCGCGATTGCTTCATGTACCGCGTTAGAGATTAAGTTAAGATTGTATAATAAGATTAGAAGTATCTATCGTCATAGAGAAAATACTAAAGTAGTAAAGCTGAAAGGGGATAAAACGAAGTTTCAAATATTTAAGGATTATTGGTTCTGGATAACTATTAGTATATTAGCGACAATTTTAGCAATGAAGCTGCTAAAAACATACGCTAAATTTAAACTACCGTTTTAATGGCCACCAAAAAACAAACAATCGCAGGAAAACTCGCAGAACAATTATGTAAAGATTTTCCAACAAAATCAACTCTAACACTCGCTAAAATCCTTTACGGAAAGTACACTGAATCATTTAAAAACATTGAAGCCGCAAGGTCAATGATAAGAGGTTACAGGGGTGAAATTTCAAGGGGCATTCGTGATAAGTCTAAAGTGACCCCACAATCAACACCTAAGACACTTAACCCATACTTATTACCACAAAGCCACTCCCATAAAAAGGAAGTATTTGTACTGCCTAAAAGCAGCAAAAAAATACTTTTACTTTCGGATATTCATATCCCATACCAAGATAACGAAGCGATTGAAGCGGCTGTGGAGTATGGTATTAAAAACGGAGTAGATACAGTTTACTTAAATGGTGATACATTGGATTTCTTTGGTTGTTCTTTTCACGAGAAAGATGCTAGGAAGCGTCCTCGAATGAGTGAGGAGCTAGAGATGGGTCGCCAATTCTTAGATTGGTTAAGGCACAAGTTTCCGACCCAACAAATTTACTTCATTCCAGGAAACCATGAACATAGATTAGAACGGTATTTAATTGTTAAAGCTCCAGAGTTATTAGGCATTGAAGAATTTAATCTAGCCACGCTATTAAGACTTGGTGAAAAAAGAATCCATTGGTTAGAACATAAAAGTAAGGTTTACTTTGGTAAACTATTAGTTGAACATGGGGATAAAATGAAAGGTTCTGGAGGCATTAATCCGGCAAAGACATTATTAGACAGATTTAAACGGCCAACAATTTGTGGGCATTTTCACAGAACATCATCTGCAAATGACAAAATATATGATGATGGTGGTAATATATTAATGGCATGGTCAACGGGTTGTCTATGTGATTTAGAACCAGAATACATGGAACAGAATAAACACAATCATGGAGCTGCTATAATTGACATTGAAGAAAACGGTAAGTTTAAAGTACATAATTTCCCAATTATTAACGGTAAAGTATATTAATTATGACAAAGGGTAAAATTGATATTGATTTTTTATCATGGAGTTTTAAGTATTTTATAGGTTCCGAAAAAGAAATTATAGAATTAGATTCTAAACTTACCGGAGGAGATCCTAAACAAACGTCAGGATTTAAGTCTTGGATAGTTCCAGATAAAAAATATTTATTTTTAAATGAAAACGCTGAACTTGATACTATAGCTCATGAAGCTTTACACCTTACTAACCAAGCGCTCAAACATATAAGTCATGAAATAGATGTTGATAATGATGAAGTACAAGCACATGTTTTATCATGGATTATACGTAAATTAACTAAAGCACTTAAAAGACATAATAATAAAAAACTTAAATTATGAAATTAATAACCGATATATTGGTAATTTTTGATAGTAGCCCTGATATGTATATTGTTCAGGGAGAAATAAATTTAGGCCTAGATTCTATATTCATTATTAGACAAGCTTCTGAATTGGATATTCCAGATTTTAGACATGTAGTTTGGCCTAATAGTGAAGGATATAGTAACATATCTCTTGATGACTTTACTGTTTTAACATTAAGCAGCGGTTATGAGTACATCATAAAAATGCCTTACTACGAGGTAATGTTAAAGAAAAATTCGTAATTTAGCGTATGCGATACACAGATCAACAGTTACTTGAAAGAGTTAAAACCCTACCAGGATTTAAAGATTATCCTAAAGGTTATTGGTTTATAGCGGTAAGAAATCGAGAAGATATATATGATCAATTCGATGACCGTATATATATGTATAAGGGTAAAGAGTTTATTTTAGAATCTGATTGTACAACTAATCCTGGAGGTCCTATTCTAAAAGGCGGTTGGAAAAATTATACTAAAAACGGAGCTGCTATAATAGTAGCCGATGAAATATATTATGACACTTACCAAGCTTCCGGAACAAAAGACAGTAACGGAAATATAGTAAGAAAACATCATGATAAAATGAACTGTTTAAGACAGATCAAAAATCTAAAATATTATAGAGATACCGATAATGATAAGTATACTGATGAATCAGGACCTATATATTTAGGTAACTATTCTACTAATATTCATTTTAATAATTATAGCGTATTTCAAAAAATAAAACTAGCGGTTAAAAAATTTGTTGGTGAATGGAGTGCTGGCTGTATAGTTTTAAACGAACAAGAACCGTATGAAACAATGTATAAACTTTGTAAAGAATACGGTAAACCTGTAACACTAGCCTTACTTAAAGAATTTTAAATGGCAGCTAACTTTTCATATATAGATTCTGTAACCATTTCAGATCAATATACTACGCTGAATCTATGTGCTTCTACAGTGAATAGAAATCTAGTATTATCTAATATGAGTATTGTTCCTCAATCGGGAGCAGCTTCAGATGTTACTGTAAAAATAATTCGAGGAGCCTTAACTATTATTATATTAGAGGAATCTCTAGCCGCAGGCGATAAACTTTACGATTCTACTATAAGATATTTTAAACCAACCGATGAACTTAAAGTAGAATGTACTAATCCTATAGATTTATTTATAAACGGATCATGGTATTAATAATTGATTCAACCGGTAAGATAAAAAAAGCTTACCTATCATCAGGTATAATTGATTCATCCGGTGGTGGCGGTGGTACTGGAACTGTCACTAATTTCGGATTTACAAATGGTAGTGGTTTTCAGGGTACAGTTTCAACAAGTACTACAACACCAACTTTAAGCTTAGGCTTACAATCTAATAATAATTTTGTTACTGACGCTGAAAAAACTGTACTAAGCAATACATCTGGTATAAATACAGGGGATCAAACAACTATATCAGGAAATGCAGGTACGGCAACTACATTACAAACATCAAGACGAATAAACACAGTAAGCTTTAATGGAAGTGCTGATATAAATGTTGATGCAAATAAAGTTACTCAAAGTTATTTAGGTGGTGGGTGTTTAGTATCTGACATTCAAGGTTTTTTAACAAGCTCTTCAGGTAATCCTTTAAATAATCAACAGATAATTTTTATAGCAAAACCATTGTTAAAAAATGAAACAATTTCTGGTTTTAAATTTAGAATACAAATAAGCGGAGTTTTTGTAGGTAATAATAATAATAAAGCAGGAGCTTATGAATTAAACCCTGCAACAGGACTATTAACTAAAAGAGCCGAATCTGCAAATGATCAAACTATTTGGAAACAGTCAACAGCAATACTAAATACAGTCAGCTTTGTTACTCCATACGCATTTACAGCAGGAGTGATTTATTTTGCTTTTTTATATTGTCGTTCATCACAAACAACAGCACCATCAATACTAAGAGCATCGGCAAACTCACCTGATCAATATGCTGGTGTAAGTTTGGACTTCCCTAATTCAATAAAATTATACGGATCGTTAAGTTCACAAACAGATTTACCAGCAACAGTAAACATGAGTAGTATTACAGTATCAACAAATAATTTTTGGTGTCAAGGATTTTAATACATAAATTATGCAAGAATTAACTTTATCAGAAGTAAAAAAAGTACAAATAAAACAACCTGAATTTATTTATGCTGATTCAGTTGTAATAATGGTAGCAAAAGACTATGGGAATAGAGTTGAGGCTGAATTATTATTAAAAAATTCAATAACAGGTAATTCTCATAATGTTGAGTTGACATTATGGGATGGTCAAGATTATATAGATATAGGTGTTTGGACTGATCAAGATGTTATTAATAGAGTTGAAAAATTAATAACAACCGCATTTTAAAATATAAAATAGATTAAAGTTTGGATTAATCCCGACTTTTTAGTATATTGTAACATATTAAATCTTTTATAAACTTTAAAACTTAAATAAAATGGATATTTTAAATTGGCTATTTTTAAGAGCTAGTAAATTAGTTAGAACAAAACCTGCTAACCCTAAGTCAGACTTAGTTGTTTTAGGTGCCGATGTAACTTTTCTAAGAAGAGGTGATAGTTACAAAACTTATGGAATGACTCTAACTGATGCCATACAAGGCGGTTCTATAGGTAATACTAAACATTATGAGTTAGATAGATCAATTGCCGATACTGTAATAGTAGATACCCCCCGCGGTATTATTGATATTACTGGTATGGGTACATCATCTAATTTAACTCCTCCTGCTGCTTATGCAAATGCAGTAAAATTTTTTATTAATAATTTGGACTTAGACTTATCAGTAGCTAACAGAGATAATATATATGTACAGTATTCTGTATATTATAAAAGAGCTGCAACTGATGATAATACAATGCCTTATTTACTTTCTACAGGAGCATCACCCACAGGTTTAGAATTTAATCTTTATAATGCTAATGCTACAACAGCTGGTGCTAATAACTGGGATGGAGCCTTGTATGTATATTATGAATTATATACAATTAATTAATTATGTTAAACAATATAACAAACTTCTTTAATCTTATTCGCGGAAGAAAGATAAAAACAATTCCTGCTGACTCAGATTTAATTCCATTAGGAACTAGAGATTCTAGATATGATGGTTCATATCAACCTACAGCAATTCAGTTTAAAGACTTGGCTAGTGCAATAGGAGAGCCTTCAATAGTTCTTACACAAGGTATTATTGATCCTGAAGTACAAGCAACTATGACTCCTCTATCAGGAACAATTACTAATGCAGCGGGTTTAGTATTTGATAGATATAGAGTTCAAGGATATGCTCAATTAGCAGGTGCTTCAAGTTATGCCTATCTTATTGGTGTGGTTGTTGGCTCTAATGACATTGGAAGAGTAAGAGAAGATAGTGTTATTCTTGCAGAAGATACTAATGTTTATGATACAGTAGCTTCTACAATGAATAGAAGTGCTTTAGTAGGTGATACTTCTGGTAATTTAGTTTCTATACTATCTGCTTTTATTGCTGATGACAATACAATCAGTGCTACTGATGAACATTGGTTTACTTTAGTAATGACAGCAGGTGTCACTTTTGAAACATTTGTTAGTATTGATTTTACAATTGCCGTACCACAGGGAACAGTAATAGAATTTTTTAATTAAAAATAGTTATGAAAAAGACTAACTTAAATGAATATTTGCTTAATAAGTATGGTAATAAAGTAACAAACATTACTGGAAAGTTTGATGAGCAAAAAGAAAAGTATAAACAACAAGGTAAAAAAGAAGCATAATTATGTCAATAGGTAATTTAAAAACATCGGGTCAAAAGGGTAATAACTGGACTTGGCAGTATAAAATGCTAAAGCAGTTAGATGCTATTAATAGTAGTATTATAAATAATACTACAAATGTTAATCCCATGACTACTGACGCATTTGGAAGAGAAAGAGTTTCCAACCCACTAACATTATTTGACTCAAGTCATAGATTTGCTGATAATGGTTTATGGGCAACCTCCACTGCTACTGGGGCTACATCTGTATTTAATAGTGATCAAGGACTTGTAGATATGAATGTTACAGGAGCATCAAGCTCTAAAGTTATTAGAGAGACTACAAAAGTGTTTTCATATCAGCCCGGTAAAAGCTTACTTGTCTTATCTACATTTGTAATGGCTAATGCTTCAGTTAATCTTACACAAAGGGTTGGTTATTATGGCGACAAAAACGGATACTATTTAGAACAGAAAGATAAAGATAATGTAAGTTTTGTTGAAAGAAGTTCTGTTAGTGGCGCATTAGTAAATACCCCTGTTCTTCAAGAAGATTGGAATGTAGATCCAATGAATGGTGCTGGTCCAAGTGGTATTATTCTTGACCTAACAAAAGCTCAAATCCTATTTATGGACTTAGAGTGGTTAGGTGTAGGTACAGTAAGAATGGGATTTATTATAGATGGTAATTTTTATATTTGTCATAAGTTTCATCATGCTAATCTTATTCAATCAACATATATAACAACTGCCTCATTACCACTCAGATATGAGATAACAAACTCAGGGCCTACAGTTGGGGCAAATACATTGAAACAAATTTGTTCCACAGTCATCTCTGAAGGTGGATATGAACTTAGAGGAGCTCAAAAAGCAATAGCCACTCCTATTACAGCAGCTAGAACTTTTGCTGTAGCTGGTACATACTATCCAATTGTATCAATAAGACTGAAGTCTACAAGATTAGATGCTATTGTTATTACAACAGCTATTTCTCTTTTAGGAACAGGTAATGGTAAAAATTATCAATGGAGAGTGGTAGCTGGTGCTACAACCAGTGGAGGATCATGGTTTAGTGCAGGAGCTGATTCTGCTGTAGAATATAATCTAACAGGAACTAGTACAACTTTTGGAAGAGTGTTAGCTAGTGGATTTATTAACTCATCTAATCAAGGATCTCCAAGTATGAACATTCTTAAAGAAGCTCTTTTTGCCAATCAACTGGAAAGAGATCCTTTTACAGGAACAGCTTATGAAATTACAGTAGAGATGGCTGTAGGTACAACATCTGGTGGTGAAGGTGCATTTGCATCAATGGACTGGGAAGAAATAAGTAGATAATTATAGTAACTGTAAATAAAATAAAGTAATTATGTATGTATAACTAAATATTTTTTTTGTAAAATGAAAACTAATCTAAACATACTCAATAATTTATACTCATGGCTTGACGAAACATTAATATTTTTAGTAGCTTACGCAGCAACATTTTTAGCCCCTACAGGACCTTGGTTAGCAACTATAGGATTTCTTGTTATAGCTGATATGATACTAGCTATTATAATAGCTTACAAACAACCAGGTGGTATTAATAATATTCAAAGTAGAAAGTTAAGAAGAACTATAACAAAGTTTGCCGTATACGCTATAGCTATTCTAACAGCTTATATTATAGAGCTTAATTTTTTACCCGGAATGATGATTATGAAGCTAATTGCCGGATTAATAGCAGCTTCTGAAATAAAGTCCATTGATGAAAATATTGAAAAGATAACAGGAACATCATTGTTTAAAAGTGTTATAAGAAAATTTTCTCCTAAAGAAAAAAAAGATTAACTTTGTAAGGAATTGTTTTAATTGTTCTTTTGTTATTGTGCTCTTGTATTAAGATTAACACCCTCTATTCAAATAGTAGGGTGTTTTTTTTATTATTATTTTTAATAAAAATTTTTGTATTTAAAATAAATAATTTAATTTAGCGGTATAAATCGTTAAATATGTCAGAAAAAACCAATTACACAGAACAAGAACTTCTTGAAAAGAAGGAAGAAACTATTAAAGAATACGATAACCTAATTGCTATTTTATCTAAAGAATCAGAGTACTTAGAGGTTTTAGCTAGAAAAGAAGAAGCAATGTTACGTATTAGATTAGCCCAATCTAGAAGAATTCAGATTGAAGCTCCTGCTCCTCAACAAGATAGAGATGAAAAACCTAATAAAAGTTTTGATGAAACTAAAATTAAGGTAAGCTAATGGCTATCGTAAATCAAGTTAAAAAGGTAGTAAAAATGGATCTTTGGGACATTATACGGTTTCAAATATTCTTCTATTGCTATATAAACAAGTTTTCGGTAAGTGAACAAAACTTAGATTGTTTGACTCTATTAGCTCTAACCGGGGATCAAGAGTTGGGAATTTTTTGTGATAGTGTTGCTGAACATAATATATTCAAGAACTCTCAATCTACAAGAACCTCATTACCAGTTTTAGAAAAAAAGAATCTAATCCTTACATATAAAAACGGTAAGGAAAAGAAACGTATAAAACTTAATGAAAACTTGAATATACAAATTACCGGTAATATTTTATTAGATTTTAAAATAGTTAGAATTGAATCCGAAAACACCTGAAGAATTAATTGAAGAGTTCTGTACTCTAAATAATCTTGACAAAGCAACTGTTAAAGATGTATTAGAGTTTTATTTTAAGGAAGTAAAGGATACACTAGTTAATCTTGAACATCCTGAAATACTAGTCGAAAATTTAGGAACCTTTTCAGTTAATAAAAACAAGTTAATTAAAAAGATAAAAAGAGTAGAATTTCTTATAAATGCAACTCCTCCTAATTCATATTCTAATACAGCTAAACACTATAAGCTTTCTAAAGAATTAGAATCTTTATCAGCTATCTATAAAAAAATTCTTGAAGAAGAAAACCGTAAAAAATTATATAAATTAAAAAAATGGGAAAGCCGCTTAAATTCACAAGAATCTTTAGAGGATTTTGGAACTTCATCTTTAGAAAAAGAAAAATAGAAAAGTTAGCTAGGGAACGTATGAAAATATGTTCAACTTGTAACTTTCTAGATACTAAAGGTGATACGTGTTATGTTCTAGGTACTCAACCTTGTTGTGGTATATGCGGTTGTAGTCTTAAACTTAAATTAAGAGTACCCGAAGAAACGTGTCCTAATAATGAACCTAAATGGTAATAGTATGTGGCAAATATGTCCTCTTTGTTTAGGAACAGGTCTTGATCCTACAGTAACAACTGGTACAACAACGGTAACCTGTCCGGTATGCGATAGTACAAGAATAATATCCGAAATCACGGGTAATCCCCCAAAATATGATAATATAAGTTCTACAATAAATGGGTCAATTACCCCTATTCGTAGAGGTTGTCATATAATGGATTGTGAATGTGACGGATCATGTAATGAAATTATAGGATATAAGTTTGAGTAGTATGTAACTTTTGGTGACTGATAACACCAAAATTATATATTATGGCAATTAAATTTATTGACAAAGGTCATATCTATGAAAGTATAGAAAATGACGGTATAAAATGGATAAGTGTAACTTCTATTTTATCAAAGTTTAAAAAACCGTTTGATCCAGATAGTATTGCTGAAAAATGCGCAACTAACAAAAAATCAAAATGGTATGGGTTAACCGCAACTCAAATAAAAGACTATTGGAAACAAGAGGTCGATGATGCTATTATATTAGGTACATGGTATCATAACCAAAGAGAATCTGATATTCTTGAATTTAATACAATAACCCGTAACAACATAGATTTACCAATCTTTAAATCACATACTATAGACGGTATAAAATATGCTCCGGAACAAAAACTAATTAATGGTATATATCCCGAACATATGGTTTATCTAAAGTCAGCTGGTATATGTGGTCAAGCAGATAGAGTAGAAGTCATAGATGGTTATGTTAATATATCTGATTATAAAACTAACAAAGAAATAAAGACCGAAGGTTTTGTAAACTGGGAAGGAAAACGGGATACTTTGTTAGCACCTTTAGATCATTTAGATAATTGCGAACTACTCATATATGGGTTACAGTTAAGTATTTATATGTATATCATACTAAAACATAACCCTAAACTGAAACCAGGAAAACTAACTATAGAACATATTATATTTGAGGAACATACCCGAAATAAGTATAATGTAAGGAATTTAGTTAAAGATCATGACGGTAAACCTCTTTTTAAAGATATGATCCAGTATGAAGTACCCTATTATAAGGATGAGGTAATTACAATAATTAATCATTTAAAAGATGTCAACACTAAATCATAACATACCTAGTTTTAAGTGTTTAGTAAGAGTTTCACATTTTACTAAAAACCCTGAAGATAATGATAAATATCATCAAGGTTATGCTTTTGCTATTCAGTCTTTATCTAATAAGATACTAACCTTTCATGTTATGACTGACTACGGTATGTTAAGATCGAGAATTCCTTTATCCGAAATCTATTTAAAAGAACCTATTGCTGATATATCTTATGATTTTAAACAGCTTTGGGATTGTTTTTCAGAAAATGTCTCAGTTACTAAATATGATTATCTAGTTGAAAAAAGATGTAAAGTTGTACTAAAAGACAACAGTTTAGTCTGGGCTAAATATCTTATGACAATAGACTGGTATAGTAATCCTTATTCAGATGAACCCAGTGATTATAAATGCGGTCACTTACTAGTAGCTGATGAAGGGTATTTATTATGCCAACCTAATAATCGGATATATTGGAAAGATTCAAATTGGGTAACTAAGGATTTTCCGATCCCTGTAAAAGATATTAAGGTAGATCAAGAACTAATTAGCGTAGAAAACGTTTCAAATAAATGGATTACTGAAGATTCGGATTGTTTCTATTATGATATAAAAAAGTAATAATATTACTATATTTACAGAATGATTAAATTATTTGATATTGAAAATGGTGTAATAGTTCCTACTGAACATTGTTATACTTTAAAAGAACTAAAGTATATAATGGATACTTACCCAGATCAATATCTTAAAATATATCAATATTTATTTTACATGACTTGTTATGATCCCGATATGAATCCATTCTTTAACATAAAAGAACTTGAAAGAGAGGAGGTTATAATGCAACAGCTGGATCCGAGCTTTACTACTGAAGACAAAGGGATACAGGAAGCTTTAAAATTATGTGAAAAATTATATACTACTGCTACCCAAAGAGCCTATAAAGGAATAAAAACTGCTTTAGACAATATAGGGGATTACTTATCTAGTGCTAAGATTACAGTAGGTAGAGATGGAAACTTTAATTCTATTATTGCTGCTGCTGAAAAGTATGATAAAATAAGACATTCTTTTAAAAATACAGAACGTGACTTGATAGAAGAACAACAATCCAGGGTACGTGGTGGAGGCGGATTAGCTTATGATCAATAAAATATATTATGGAAACAAAAGAAATACTTGAATTAATTGATTATGTTTTTAAAGTATCTACAGATCCTTATAAATCTTTAGAAATTAGAAGAAATTCTGTAGAAAAAATTAAAACAGAATTATCTAAAACTAAAACTGTTAAATTACCAAAAAATGAGTAATGATAAATTATATGATTGGGTATTTCACTACAATCATTACACTAATGAATGGTGTGCTTTTAAAAGAGAGTACTATTCTGAATATTTTAACGGAAATCACAATAATGTTATTAGGAACAAGAGTCATAACAACTTAGTGGATTTTATATTAAAATCTTCAGAAAAGAAAACCAAATCTAAAGAATGAGCCAACTAGTAATACCAACTTGGGATAATGGAACTTGGACTTATACTGAATTTGAAAATACGGATAAGTTTAAAGATTTTCTTGTTCCTCTCTTTAAAGAGCCGGGTAAATACGAGTTTAACGAAACAGCCTTTGTTTTCAACCAAGAAAGTAGAAATTTCAACCAAAACCAGTTATACTGCGTTCACCCTAGGAACTCAACGGATTTCATTAAATATTGGGATGATCAAAAAGAAAAGTGTAGAAAAGGCGTAATCTACATAGACGGTCCTAATACATGGTATCTTACAAGAGATTATTATATGTGGTTAAACTTTCTTCCTATTTATGATAAAGAAGAAAGTAAATTCGGATTTGCTAAAATTCGTGATGCTCAATATCATATGGCTTTATATGAGGTATTAGCTGAGCTACATCATAAACATGTAGCTATAGTAAAGAAAAGGCAGATTGCCTCATCATATTTTCATGCTGGTAAATTCATAAATCAGATATGGTTTGAAGAAGGAGCTATACTAAAAATAGGAGGTAGTCTTAAAACATATGTTCAGGATACTTGGAAATTTCTTGATGAATATAAAAACTTTTTAAATAGTCATACCGCTTGGTATAGACCAATGAATCCTAGTAAAACCCTTATGTGGCAACAAAAGATTGAAGTTACTACAGGGTACGATAAAAGAAAGATTGAACGAGGTTTAAAAGGAGTAATACAAGGAATGTCTTTTGAAAAAGATCCTACTACAGGGGTAGGGGGACCTTGTAAATACTTTTTTCATGAAGAAGCGGGTATTGCCCCGAAGATGAATACTACTAAAGAATACTTAATGCCAGCTATGAAATCTGGTACTATTTATACTGGTATGTTTATAGCAGCCGGATCAGTCGGAGATTTATCTCAGTGTGAACCTTTAAAAGATTTAATTCTTGAACCAGATAATAATGATATATACGCTGTAGAATCAGATCTTATAGATGATTTAGGAACTATAGGTCGTACAGGATTATTCATTCCAGAGCAATGGTCGATGCCTCCTTTTATTGATGAATATGGAAATTCAAAGGTAGAAGACGCTTTATCTTTTTTAAATAAACAATTTACTGACTGGAAAAAAAATCTTGCTCCAGATAAATACCAACTAAGAATATCTCAACAACCTCGTAATCTAAAGGAAGCTTTTGATTATAGGGAAGAATCTAAATTTCCTATTAATTTAATTGAAGCTCAGGAAAAACGAATAAAAGACAAAGAATATCCTATCCAATATATGGATATTTTTAGAAATCTTGAAGGTAAAGCTGAATTAAAACCTAGTAGTAAGTTACCTATATTAGAATTTCCTATTAAAAAAGCTGAAGAAAATAAAGAAGGTATTGTTGTAATATATGAACTTCCTAGAAATAATCCAGAATTTGGAGAGTATTATGCCGCAGTAGACCCGGTATCGGAGGGAAAAGCTGAACATGTTGATAATATGTTATATACACCTACAGGTAGAAAAAGAATAGGTGATATTAAAGTTGGTGATAAAGTAATAGGTTCTAATGGACAATCTATAAATGTAGTTGGGGTATATCCTCAAGGTATTAAAAAATTATATAAAATTACTTTTAGTGATGGTCACAGTATTAAAGTATGTGAAGATCATTTATGGAATGTAAAATTAAACGGAGGAACTAAAAGTTATATGACTCTTTCTGTAAAAGATTTATTAGATACTAAAAAAACAATTACATATACAGGTACTGGTAGAAATATTAAAAAAGAATATACAATTTCTACATATTACAAAGATAAACAAAATAGAAATAAATGGTCTATTCCTATTGTTAAGCCAATTAATTTTCAACCAAAAGGTTTAAAAAAAGTAAATGCAAATATCTCTAGAAATGAACAACCTATACATCCTTACATACTAGGTGCTTTGATTGGTGATGGAGGTTTATCTCAAAAATCAATAAGATTTAGTTCAGTTGATGAAGAAATAATAAATAGAATACAATTGCATTTACCTGATGATTTAGAATTAAAAAAAGTAAAGGGTAATAATTGTGATTATTCAATAGTTACAAAAAAGGGTAATAGAAATTCTTTAACAAAAAAATTAAGAAATTTGGGTTTAATGGGTTTAAAATCAGAACACAAATTTATACCTGAAGAATATAAATATGCTCTAGTTTCACAAAGAATAGTTTTATTAAATGGACTGTTAGATACAGATGGTTCTTGTACAAATCATGGTGTAGAATTTTATTCTTCTTCTAAACAACTTGCATATGATGTAGTTGAACTAGTTCAAAGTTTAGGAGGTATTGCTAAAATAAGAATGAAGAAAACCACACATCTGAATTCTTATATTGTAAGAGTAAATTTACCAAGAGGATTGGAACCTTTTTTACTATCTAGAAAAAAGGACAAGTATAAAATATCTAAAGTGTTTAGCAGATACATTACTAATATAGAACCTATAGATGATGCAGAAGCAATATGTATATCGGTTGATGCACCAGATAATCTTTATGTTACAGAACATGCTTTAGTTACACATAATACAACTACTTCAGATTCTTTATGTTCTATTTATATATATAAAAACTCTAAAGAAGTTACTCGTATTCAAGCTGAAACTTCTGAAACGTCTATTGAGCATGGTAAAATAGTAGCTTCTTGGTGTGGTCGTTTTGATGATCTTAATAGAACTCATGAACGATTAGAATTATTGATAGAGCTTTACAATGCTTGGACGGTTGTTGAAAATAACGTGAGTCTTTTCATACAATATATGATATCCAAAAAGAAACAGAAGTATCTGGTACCTAAGGATCAAATCATGTTCTTAAAAGATATAGGGGCTAATAAAAATGTATATCAACAGTATGGTTGGAAAAACACGGGTACCTTATTTAAGAATCACCTACTTTCATATGGTATAGAGTTTTTAAAAGAAGAATTAGATACCGTAACCAAAGAAGATGGAGAAATTGTTAAAAGAATATATGGGATTGAAAGAATCCCTGATATAATGTTGCTAAAAGAAATGAAAGCTTATAGAGATGGGGTTAACGTCGATAGGATGGTAGCTTACTGTTCTTTAATAGCTTTTGTTAAAATCCAAGAATCTAACCGAGGATATAAAAAAGTTACCATTTATACAGACTCCCAAAAATTGGATAATTATAATAAATTTAGTAAATTTACTAAAAACCCTTTTGTCCATTATGGTAATGCTTCTAGTAATAGAGGTAATAAATATAGTAAACAGGCATTTAAGAATTTAAGATAGTTATGGAAATATATAACGCGCTAGACCTAAAGAGTGGAAAGAAAGCGGAAATAACCAGAATGGGCACATTAACCCAGCCGATCCAGTTTATTCCAACAGAAAAGAAAACTCAAGAATGGCATGCTTGGAACGTAGACTGGTTAGAATGGGAAGGTTTAAAACAAATCCATAGAAAAGCTCGCCGGTTATTGAAAAACTATAAACTAGCTAAAGGTGTTATAGATAGAACGGATTATATAGTTGAAGAAGATAATGAGATGGCAGATCTTGTAGAGGTCTTAACTAAAGATGATCAAGCAGCTTTAGAGCTTAAGTTTTATCCAATTATTCCTAACGTTATTAATACCCTTGTTGCTGAATTTGCTAAAAGAAGTTCTCAAGTAACTTTCAGATGTAGTGATGAATTCTCTTTTAACGAGATGCTTGAGCTTAAACGTTCTCAATTGGAGGAAGTTTTGGTAAATGACGCTTACGAAAAGATTAAAATGAATCTTATACAAATGGGTGTTAGTCCTGATTCTGAAGAGTTTCAACAAGAACTACAACCAGAAAAGCTAAAAACCCTACCTGAAATAGAACATTTTTTTGAAAAGAATTATATCAGTTTAACTGAACAATGGGCGGAACATCAGAAGAAAGTTGATGAAGAAAGATTCTATATGGAGGAACTTGAAGAAAGAGCTTTCCGTGATAGCCTTATTACAGATTCTGAGTTTTGGCATTTTAAAATGATGGAAGATGATTATGATATTGAATTGTGGAACCCTATTTTAACATTTTATCATAAGTCTCCGGAAGTAAGATATATTTCACAAGGATCATGGGTAGGTAAATTTGACATGATGACTGTAGCCGACGTTATTGATAAATACGGATGGTTAATGACAGAAGATCAAATGTTATCTTTAGAAAAGTTATACCCTGTTAGATCAGCGGGTTATGTAGTTCCAGGTAAACAAAATGATGGTTCATATTACGATGCTACTCAAACTTATAAATGGAATAACGGAGCTCCTTCATTAGCTTATAGACAATATATGAGTATGTGGGGAGACTACCTAAATCAGGGTGGCGATATTGTACAATGGATATTAAGTGAATCTGAAGACTACTTGTATAACCTATACGGTAATATGCTTAGGGTTACAACAGCTTATTGGAAATCCCAATATCGAGTTGGGCACCTTACAAAGATAGATGAATCAGGACAAGTAACAGAAAATATTGTAGACGAGTCCTATAAAATAACCGATAAGCCTATTTATAATACTAACCTAATTAAGAATAAAGGTAAAGATAACCTAATATATGGTGAACACGTAGATTGGTTTTGGATTAACCAAGTTCTAGGAGGGGTAAAGATCGGACCTAATAGACCTAGTTTCTGGGAATCTAGAACTAGAGATGGATTTAATCCTATATACTTAGGTATTAACCAGAATAGGATGGGACCATTGAAGTTCCAATTTAAAGGAGATACTACTGTTTATGGTTGTAAACTTCCAGTAGAAGGATCTGTATTTTCTGATAGAAATACCTATTCTATGTCTTTAGTAGATTTAATGAAGCCTTACCAAATTGCCTATAACCTAGTTAATAACCAAATTGCGGATATACTTATTGATGAGTTAGGTACAGTAATCTTATTAGATCAGAACTCACTTCCTAAACATTCTTTAGGAGAAGATTGGGGTAAAGGAAATTACGCTAAAGCTTATGTAGCGATGAAGAATTTTCAGATGCTACCTTTAGATACAAGCATTACTAATACTGAAAATGCGTTAAACTTCCAACATTTTCAAAAGCTGGATATGGAACAGACTAACCGTTTAATGTCTAGGATTCAATTAGCTAACTTCTTTAAACAACAAGCATATGAAACTATCGGAGTTAATATGCAACGGATGGGAGCTCAACCTATACAACAACAAACGGCTACCGAGGTTAACGTAGCAATGAGTACATCATATGCTCAAACCGAAACCTACTTTATACAACATTCTGATTATCTTATGCCTAGAGTACATGAGATGAGAACTAACCTAGCACAGTATTATCAATCTAATAAACCTTCAGTTAGGTTACAATATATGACCAGTTTAGATGAAAGAAAGAACTTTCAAATAAATGGTACAGATCTTTTGTTAAGAGATATTAATATATTTTCTACAACCAGAGCTAATCACAGAGCTATAGTTGAACAACTTAAACAACTAGCTATGACTAATAATACAGCCGGAGCTTCTATATATGACTTAGGTTCTGTCATTAGATCAACATCTATGGCTGAAATAGAAGCAGCTCTTAAAAACATTGATAGCAAAAGTCAGAAAGCTCGTCAATCTGAAATGCAACAGGCTCAACAGTTACAACAACAACAAATTGAAGCTGAAGCTGCTAAAGAAAAAGCTAAGATGGATTTCCAAGCTGATCAGAATGATAAAGATCGTCAGACTAGAATTATCGAAAGAGAAATTCAAGCAGCGGGTTATGGTTCAATGATAGATCTTAATAAAAACGAAGTATCCGATTTCCAAGATGCTTTAAAAGATATTCAAAGAACTGATGAGTATCAACAAAAAATGAATATCGAACAACAAAAACAAATCGGTAATCAAAATATTGATAGAGAGAAGATTAACTTAGAAAGAGAAAAACTTATAACTCAAAAATCTATATCTGATAATCAATTACTTATAGCAAAAGAAAACAAAAATAAATTTGATAAAAAGAGTAAATCAAACAATACAAAAGAAAAATAGACATCTACATAGTTATAATATCGAAAAAACTTTGTAATTAATTTTAATTATATAACTTAAAGATTCTATTTTTGAGTATATTAATTTAAAACCAACAAAAATTATGGCAGCTAAAGAAGAAACCGTTGTTCAACAGGTTGAAGTAAATCTTGATGAATTATTAGGTTTACCAGGTTCCGAAAATGTAATGGTTCCAACACAACCAGAAAAGAAACCTGCAATAAAACCTAAAGTATTTCAAAAGGAAGAATCTGCTACAGCGTTCCTTGACAATCCTGAATTACAAGAAGAAGTTGAAACAACTTCGTCAACAACAAATGTAACCGATAATACTATCGATGATATTATCGATGAGGCTACAGGTGAAGAAACTGATGAAGATTATGAATCAACCGAATCTAAAATTACTTCACCTAACTCAAACCTATTTAAAAAATTAATAGAGAAAGAGTTACTCTATGATTTCGAAGGGGACAAAACAATTGATGAGTATACTGATGAAGATTTCGAATCTTTATTAGAAGCTAATGTCGAAGAAATGCGTACTGAAGTAGCTCAAGATTTTTTTGATAATCTACCCCATGAATTTAAACTAGCTTATAAATACTTTGAAGATGGTAATAAAGATTTAAAATCTTTATTTAAAGTGTTAGGTGCTATGGAAGAAAATAGATCTTTAGATCCTGGTAATGAATCAGATGCTGAAATTATTGTACGTAAACATCTTACTAATACTAATTATGGAACTGTAGAAGAGATCGAAGAAGAAATTGAAAAGCTTAAGGATAGAGAAGAAATTGTAGACAAAGCTAACAAGTTTAAACCAAAGTTAGACGCTGTTGAACAACAAGTTATTGCTAAAAAACTTGCCGATCAAGAAAATATCAAGAAGCGTCAACAAGCAGCGGCTCAAAATTATATGACTAATGTTTATGAAACACTTAAACCAGGTCAATTAAACGGAGTTAAACTTGATAAGAAAACTCAAAGTATGTTATACTACGGTTTAACAGAACCTAATTATCCATCTGTTAGCGGTAGACCAACTAATCTACTAGGTCACTTATTAGAGAAGTACCAATATGTAGAACCAGATCATAGTTTAGTAGCTGAAGCTTTATGGTTATTAGCAGATCCTAAAAGTTATAAGAAAAAGCTTTTAGAACAAGGTCAAACGATTGCTGCTTCTGACGTAGCTAAGAAACTAAAGATGGAACAAACAATAAAGAATTCAGCAACTCCGGTTATTGAAAAGGATGAGCGAAGAACTAAAAGAATAAAAGGTAACGACGATAACTTTTTTAAACGTTTTTGATTAACAATTTAAATTAAATATAGAAATGGCAACTCCAGTTTTAAACAATGGGATATTCCTGCGTGACACTGCTTACCAGGCATCATCCCACATTGATTCCTATCACTTAGTTAACATGCTAAGAAATGCTGATCCTATGGATTTAGGACCAGTAGACCTATGGGCTATGGCTCAAAAAGTTGAAATGCCTCTTTACCAGATGTCTTCTTTTGGTGGAAAGAACGTTATCATGGTAGACAACGCTAGAGGTGAGTACAAATGGCAAGTTCCAGTACCTCAAGATCTTCCTTATATTATTGAAGATATTGAGCCTGCTAATGGCCAAAAAGGTACTGATGGAACTACCTTCCGTATTAAAATTAATAAGCGTGAATTTGGTCATGGTGATATTATTACTTATGACAAATTTAACGGATTAGAAATGTACATCACCGCTGATGATATTATTCCATCAGGTGACGGTTATATCTACACTGTTCAACTTGTTAATAATGATAACTTCCAGTTCCTTGACAACAAATACTTAATGTCAGGAACAAGGGTATTCCGTAAAGGTTCTGCTCGTGGTGAATACGGAGAGCGTTTTTCTGATATCCAAACTCGTGCTGGTTTCCGTGAATTCTACAATTTCGTAGGAGGAGCTGAAGCTCACGTACATTATTCTATCTCTTCTCGTGCTGACCTTATGATTAAAGGTGGTATGAACGCTGATGGCACTGTACCAGTAGTTGAGATTTGGAGAAACTTTGACAAAACTATGGATCCATCTATTGCTAGTCTTGATGACATGGCTAAAAAACTTGGTCCAGGTGCTGTTAAAAACGCTATTAAAAATGGTGCTCTTTCTCGTACTTTCTTAACTACAATGGAAGCTGCTCACTTATCTAAAGTAGCTAGTGATATTGAAACCTACTTAATGTGGGGACAAGGAGGTAGAGTTCGTCAAGATGGTCCAGATGATCTTCGTTTATCTGTCGGTCTTTGGAGACAGCTTGATAACTCATTTAAGCGTATCTACAACAAAAATAGCTTTAACTTGGATTTATTCCGTTCTGAGCTTTATAACTTCTATGCTGGTAAGGTTGATTTCAAAGGTCCAGATCCTAAGCGTCAACTTATTGTACAAACCGGTATGGGAGGTATGCGTCTTGTTAATGAAGCTATCAAACAAGAAGCTGCTGCATCAGGATTGTTAATTAACGCGGGTCCAAGCGGAAACGGTATCGGAGCTATCTCTGGTCAAGCTATGGATCTTAACTTTGGATTTGCTTACACTAGCTACGTTATTCCATTCTTGGCTAACGTAAAATTTGTATTGAATCCAGCGTTTGATAACTTGAATACTAACGATATTGAAAACCCAATCATTGATGGTTTCCCATTATCTTCTTATTCATTCATTATCTTTGACGTAACCGATAACACTAACGATAACATCTTCTTATTGAAGTTATCTTGGGATAATCAGTTGAAATGGTGGTATCAGAATGGTACTATGGACTACATGGGACGTACACAAGGATTCGCTTCTAGCGGTCAATTCAACGGATACCGTGTATACATGACACAGACTATGCCAGCTATCTGGGTTAAGGATCCCACAAAAGTGTTAAAAATTGTGATGCGTAATCCGATTACTGGCGGCAGCTTTTAGTAAAAAACAGCAATAGGGTTTCACAAATATTCTTTTTATCGTTGTGTTTTAATTGTAGAACATGGAAAAAAGAAAAGAGTTTATCCACACAGACCTTATCAGGCTGTTGCTAATCTAAGTAAAATCTCAGATGAGCAGAAAGAAAAGGTAAAAGAGTTATATCTCCAGGGACTTGCTCAAAGCAAAATTGAGCAAGCTCTGAAGATGACTCGAAAAACAATCAGGACAATCCTGAAAGAAACTGAAATAAAAGATAAGTATCCAAGTCTTGCAAAAAAGGAAGGTAGAACTAATACTGTATTACATCAAGTTCACTATTACTCAGAAGATTGTAAAAAAGTACTAGACCTACTCTACAAAGACTCAACAGTTTATCTAGAAAGAAAGTATCAAAGTTATCTTGAAATTATAAACCAACCAGAAATAAATTAAATTTAATAACCAATAAATAAAACCAATAAATTATGTCAGTTACAATTGTAGAAATACCAGCTAATTCCCGTAATAAAGCTATTACGGTTAGACCCTTTTTTGATGGAAAAAGATTTAACATGGGTCTTGAAAATTATAACCTTTCAATGCACGACGGAGTATATCATGAAGAACAATTAGCCTGTTTAGAGGCTAATGGTACAGCTAGATACTTAACCGGTCTTAATGAATTTGCTCCTGAAATTAAAAAACTTCCTGAAGAATTTAAAGAAGCTAAAATTAAAGACATTAGACAAACCATAGCTCAATTAGAAAAAGAACTTGCTGCTAATGTTATTGATGAACAAGATCCTGATTTTTGGAATAAAGTAGAATTACTACGTCCGGATAATCATGATTTTTGGTCTAAGATATCATTACGTTGTGGTAATGAACCATTATATTTAGATCCTGCTAATAATCCTTTTGATTTAATTAAAATATACGCTATAGAAGCTGGTGGATTTAGTATGGTAGCTCGTAGTTACGAAGATGCTCGTAGTAAACCAACCGCGCCAAAGTTTTACCTAGATAGGTATGAAGAAACTGTAAGTACAAAAACTGAGGTTAAGAAACTTCGTAATAAAGCTATCTCTGAGTTAGATAAACTTTATACTAAGAATGTAAATAAACTATTCTACGTAATGAAAGTATTGGATATTAATAGTATCCAGTATAAAAAATCAACTCCTACAGATGTTATCTATGATAATGCTGATAAGTTTATAAACGGCGAAGGTGTTGAAAATAATGCTAGAAGAGCTGCTCAAATGTTTTTAGATGCTTGTAATCAAGATATTGAAACATTAAAAATTAGAGCTTTGATAAAAGATGCGACATTCTTAAAAACTATTGTTTTAAAAGGTGATGGGTTTATTTATCATAACTCAAGTAATGCTTTATTAGGTCGTACACAAGCAGATGTTTTGGAATATTTAAAAAATCCATTAAATGACCAAATCTTAACAGACATCTTAAAAAAAGTTGAACCTAATTGGAATAATTAGTATATTAGTATAAATATTTAATTTTTATATAAAATGAAAGCTTCAATGAAAAAAATGACAAAAGGTACCAAGAAAATGATGACTGGCGGTATGGCTAATCCTAACGCTAAAGCTAATCTTGAGACTTATAGCCCAGAATCTCGTACTAAAGCTAGTACTACTATGAGTGATGCTAAACTAGCTAAAAAAGGTGGTATGATGCCTAAGAAACAAGTTGGTGGTACTACACAAATGGCTAATGTAGCAGGAGGTAGAAAATCTGCTGCTGTAGCATTAAATCGTAAACAGAACGAAGGTTTAGGCGGTACAGGTAGTTCTGTTAAATCTACAAAAACTTTTGCAAAAAACTTAGTAGAAAAAAGAAAAGCGTTAGAAAAAACAGAGGTTGGCAAAAAACCACAAGGTTATGGAAAATCCGTTAAACCTGTTAGCGGTTCTACAAAAAGTAAAATTGGTAAAAAAACAAAAATTTACGCACGGAAAGCAGAAGTGCCTTTTTATAAAAAAATTATGGATGAAAAACTTAAAAAAACTAGCTAAAAATACTAAGTCTAAGGTAAATCAGGCTGGTGTATATACTAAGCCTGGTTTACGAAAGACATTATTTAATAAAATCAAAGCCGGTACAAAAGGTGGAGATCCTGGTGAATGGTCAGCTAGAAAAGCACAATTACTTGCTAAAGAATATAAGACTAAAGGTGGTAGCTATAAAACAAAAAAGTAATGGCTAAAGATCCTCAACAAAGTTTAAAAGATTGGACTGCCCAGAAATGGATGACTTCCGGAACTGCGGCTAATAAAAAGAAAGGTTCTAGTAAAGAAGTTAAATCCAAAGGTAAAAAGAGGTATCTTCCAGAAGCAGCTTGGAGTTCTTTATCATCAGGAGAAAAAGCAGCAACTAATAAAGCTAAAGCTGAAGGTAATAGAAAAGGTGAACAGTTTGTAAAACAACCTAAAACAATAGCTAAGAAAGCTAGTAAATTTAGATAAATATGGCTAAAACAACAGGTAAAGCCGAAAAAGGAAAGATTAGTTTCGGTAGTAAAACTACAGGAAAAGCTAAAAAGAAGTTTGGTCCTAAGGAACAGAAACCTAAAAAATATAGAGGTCAAGGTAGATAATCATGGCTAAGAATAAATCACAACAAGCAGCAATAGCTATCTCAATGAAGAAAGCTGGTAAGACACCTAAGAGTTTACCTAAAGCTTTAACAGGAGGTTCTGGTAAAAATTGTTGGCCTGGTTATGCTAAGAAAGGTACTAAGATGCTAAATGGTAAAATGGTTAATAACTGTGTAAAAGTATAAAGATGGCAAAGACACTAGCACTTTATTCAGTGTATTGTTTTACAAATAATATTAATAATAAAAAGTATATTGGTATTACTTCTGATGTAAAAAGAAGATTTAAGCAACATAAAGGAATGAGAAGCAGAGCAGTTGTTTTTTGTTTGGCTATTAAAAAGTATGGGTTTGAAAAATTTAAATTTGAAATACTAAAAGAAAATTTAACTTTAGAAGATGCAAAACTATTTGAAGTACAGTTTATTCAAGAACTAAACTCTATGGTTCCAAATGGATATAATAGAACAAAAGGTGGTGACTATTCTGTAAAACATACAATAGCAACTATTGAAAAAATAAAAGAAAAAAATAGACTTTATAGATTAAATAATCCAGACCCAAGAAAAGGAAAAAAACATTCAGAAGAAACTAAAAAAGTAATGAGTAAGTTAGCATCTGAAAGAACAGATAGACCAAGAGGTGATAGACATTGGAATTATGGAAAGAAAACTAGTGACTTATCAAAACAAAAAATGAGTATTAGCCAAACATTAGGTAAAAATGGTTTTGCAAAAAAAGTTATAGATTTAAATACTAATATTATTTATTCTTGTATAAGTGAAGCAAAACAAGTATATAACATTAGTCATTCATTTATAAGCATGGTTTGCACTGGAAAAAGAACAAGTGATAAATATAATTTTAAATATTTAAAAGATTATGAGCAAGAAAAGTGTGTCACTATCAATTTCTAGAGGTGAAAAATCAAAGTCTGGAGGTCTTACAGCAAAGGGGGTAGCTAAATACAATAATGCTACCGGAGGAAATATGAAGATGGCTGTAACAACTAAACCATCAAAACTTAATCCTGATAGCAAAGATGCTAAAAGAAGAAAATCATTTTGTGCTAGAATGTCAGGTGTTAAAGGACCTATGAAAGATGAAAAAGGAAGACCTACAAGAAAAGCATTAGCTTTAAGAAAATGGAATTGTTAATTATATATATCATGAAAATTATTAAACAAACCGTAAAGAAAAAACAAAATATGCCTACTGAAAAGAAGGTTAATAAAGCTTATAACGAAGTAGCTCAGAAAGCTTATAAAAAAGGCGGTTCTACTAAATTCCCAGATTTAACTGGAGATGGTAAAGTTACTAGGGCTGATGTTCTTAAAGGTCGTGGTATATTTAAAGCTGGCGGTTCTAAAAATTGGATTAAAGGAGCTATTAAACGTCCAGGAGCTTTTTCAGCTAAGGCTGAAGCTGCCGATATGTCAACAGCTGCTTATGCTGCTAAAGTAACTAAACCTGGTTCTACAGCTAGTACCACTACTAAAAGACAAGCCAATCTAGCTAAAACTTTAAGTAAAATGCGTAAAAAGAAATAGTCATTGTGGTGTTTATTATATCCTCAGCAATGTATATGTAAAATGGTCCAGGATGGGCAATGTGAAATAAAGAAAAAATTAGAAAAAGGTGTTAAATCTAACTCTACAGATAAAGGTAAAACAAAGGTTAAATAAGCTGGATTCTCAAGATTATGATAATATTGAGTGTTGGCAGATTATTGAAGCATTTAACCGAGGCCAAATAATGTGGTGTAGAAGACAACTTGTAGGTACAAATATTCTAAAACAAGGAGATGAACAATCTAAAAGAAGAATAGATGACCTTCAAATTTTACTAAATTCGCAACCTGTTCAAATGATTAAGTATGATACATACTATGAATCATTAAATGAATTACCAGAAAATTACATGGAATTTAAAAGGATCGATGTTTATGGTACTAGTGAGTGTTGTAAAGATCCTAAACCAATTGTAGTATATTTAGTAGAAGAAGCTAATATACCTATCTTATTGAGAGATAAACTTAAACAACCCAATTTTGAATGGGGTGAAACCTTTGGTACCCTTATTAATAATAAGATTAGAATATATACTAATAATGAGTTTTATATAGATAATATTAACTTATATTATTATAGAAAACCCATTAATATACAAATAACCAATTGTACGGATCCATATACGGGTTTAATTAGTACCGGCGATGTTGAATGTGAATTTAAAGATGATATTACCGAAGTACTTATATCCGAAGCTTGTAAAATAATCTCAGGTGATATTGAATCTAGTAACCAGTATATCATGTCTAATCAACAAGGAGAAAACAATAATTAATTTATATATTTATGAAAACGTTATCAAGGCCGAGTATTTTTAGTAATTCTTATCAAGGAAACTCTACGCAGAGACCTACAAATTCATTAGAATCAAGTGTATCAGTTTGTGTATCAGAACTTATGAACGCTGCAACAAGCTTTCACAAGCTTCATTTAAAAGTAACAGGTGAAGGTTCTTTTGCTGCTCATAAAGCTTTAAATGAAATATATGACGCTTTACCAGGTCATGCTGATGATTTAGCTGAAGGATTTCAAGGAGCTTCTGAATCTTTATTAAGTTATACTGATTCAACCCCTAGAAGTTTAAATTCAGTTGAAGAAGCTGTAGCTTATTTAAATGATCTTTGTGGTATGATTACAGACCTACAAGGTATGATGCCTTATAGTGAAATTATTAATGACTTAGATACTATTAAATCATCTATTAATTCTACTAAATATAAATTGTTGTTTTTAAAATAATTTTGTATATTGTATTATAAATTTTTTGTATAACTTTTAAATTTTAACGACTATGGCTTATTTTAATCATGCGTTCCAGAAAACATTTGTTGGGGGCGCAAGTAATGTACCAGGTGGAGGGTACACAGTGGATTCTACAGGTTGTATTACTACCAGTGGTGTTTCAACTACAACTGTATCTGCTACAGCTCTACCAACTTCAGGACGTATCTGGGGTGTATTTGATGCTAAAACATATGAATCATTCAATGTTTCTACAACTCCTCCTACTGATTGTTGTCCTATTATTATTGCTAGTCAAGCAATTTTTTCAAATGACAAAATTGGTCCTTTTCATGGCGGATACCGTGAAACCATTAAGTCTAAAGCTATTAACCCTAAGTATGTTACAAGAGCATATCGTGTTGACCCATGTCCTCCGATTGCTAATATCGTACATGTAGGAACTACTCCTTTCACTGAAGATGAAGGTACACCTAATTGCTGTAAACCATTCTTATGTGATGAGACTTACTACTTACGTCTTGACATCAAAGGTTCTCCAGCTTTACGTTTCTTAACTCGTAATAGCTACTATACAGCTGATTACTATACCGG
>Ga0209668_10000121_pt1 | contig 31735 bp, 30 predicted proteins | sample FrelakmetPLP11PL_FD_187150 | JGI IMG/M metagenome (GOLD analysis project Ga0209668, IMG submission 187150) | Freshwater lake sediment microbial communities from the University of Notre Dame, USA, for methane emissions studies - PLP11 PL (SPAdes)... | ecosystem: Environmental > Aquatic >...
CTGGCTTTATATTAATGCTGACCTGAGGAAGATTGGCTATGAATTTGGCAAATTGTTCTTTTTTCTGAGCAAGACCTGCTACCACATTGTATTTTGTCATGACTGCTGACCCTGCAATGCTGAGTATCAAGATCATGGCTCCCAACATCAATCCCATTCTGAATGAACTAATCCTTATCCCTGAACGTAAAGAAGAATCTCCTGCAACTGGTATCACCTCACTTTCTTGAGGAAAACCTGATTCGGCAAGCTCCTCTTGACTTTTCAGCAATAAATTCTGCTTGAGAAAACTATTCGACGGAAGATTGCTAAAAATAGACGGAAGACTATGTTTAACTTTTATTTTTTTCGGAGCTTGAGGGTGAAAAATTCGTTCGTCCTGCGAAATGATTGTTTCAGCTTTTGCGCTAATTCTGGCTTTTGCTTTTTGACTTTTGAATTCGTTTATCTGTTCTTGTGTGTAGCGACGCTGATTTCCAACTGTTCGTATCTTTGGAACAAAACGCCCCCGTTGGTCCCAACGGCGGAGTGTTTTTGTAGAAACCTTTAAAATCGTTGCTACCTTCTGGATTGTATAAAGCCTATCATTCATATGGGCAGCGCCTGTCATTATCCCCTTTACGAAAATTCTTGTAAAAGTTGGACATTCCGAATCTAAATGTCCAACTTTATCCAACTATTATTACGACACATTTCACGGGCATTGTCAAGGGGTAGGTTAATCTTGTCTTAATCTTATCAATAAAGTACAATTTAGCCTCATTTTTTTACAACAGTCAAATTTGAAGACGTATTGACTTTCTGATAAGATTATGATACAAAAGACTTGTTCTGTACTTTTTTGGCAGGATAAAAGCATAAAAAGCCTGTAAAATAAGTTAAAAAGTGCAGGATGAATATGTTAAACATCTCTTACAATATCTCCCCGAGACTCCAGGAGTACTTAAGTAAAATTGAAGACTTAAGAAGGCAAATACTTCTCAGCCCAATTCTTCCTACAAAAGAATTACAGCTTCGTTGGGAAGCTACATTTAATCGAATTTATTATTCTCTGAAGCTGGCAGGAAATCCTTTAAAAAGAGAGGACATGCTAAAACTATTGTCGGAAGTTACACACAAAAAATCTAATAACGATCAAAAGGCTGTTCTCAAATATAAAGATGCCCTTGATTATATATCACAGAATTGGCAAGGGTCTCAGAATGCTGTCAACGTAAAAGCTTTAGCTGACCTTCATGGACTAATTGATGGCAACGGACGGCTTAGGATTCCTCAGATAAGTCTACAGCACCTACTAGACTACCTACAAACAAGAACCGAGAATCCGATTGTTCAAGCTGCAATAGTTAATATCGAAATGGAAAAAATGCAGCTTTTTACAAAATATAATAGCCTAATCGCCCATCTGACTGCAGATCTTTTTCTCTATAAATACGGTTACGATTTTAAAGGTTTTTTGGCATATGAAGCAGCATGGATGAAAGATGAGAAAATTTTTAAAGAAAACCATGAACGCGCACTAAGTAGCGTTAGTCTTACGCTTTGGCTTGAATATTTCGCCGAAAGCATATTCAAACAGCTTGAAATAATAATCCAATCTATAAAAAAACCCAAGTCGGGAACAGTTGACCTGAAAGAATCATTCTGGCAATTGAACGAAAGACAAAAGTCAATTCTTAGCTATCTTGATCAACCGCAAGTAACAATCACCAACAGACAAGTTCAAAAAAGATATAAAATCTCACAAATAACAGCATCCCGAGACTTGATAAGACTTACGAACTTAGGATATTTGTTTTCTCATGGAAAAGGACGCTCGGTTTACTACACTCGTGTCTGATACCAAGCGTAATTCGCTACGTAATTTAACTTTAAGTCTTAAGCTTTTAATAAAAAATGGCTGATAAAAAAAGAAAAAATCCACCAGTTAATAATGGTTCAAACACATACCGTACGCAAATATATCACAGCACTGAAAACTTGACCCGCTCTGCTAAACAAAGGCTTAAATGGATGGAGCACTTCAGGAAATACCGCAATGCCAGACTGACATGCAGACATTTTGGAATTTCTCCGGATACCTTTTATCTTTGGAAGAAAAGATTTGCTCCTGACAATTTAAAAACTCTGGAAGATGATTTTAGAACTCGCAAGCCTCATAAAATAAGGGTTTCAAAGCATAGGAAACAGCAATTTGAAACGATTAAAAAGTTGAAAAATATAGATCCACGGCTAGGAAAAATTAGAATTGCCAAGATTCTGAGGGAAACCGGCTATAAAATTTCAAGCTCAACAGTTGCGAGAATACTCAAAAAGCATAAGGATTGACCCTGATTCAATCGGGGTTGACATTAGGATAGAAAGAACCGTAAACTGAATATATAAAATGAAATCAACTGCCCTTATTATATTTACATTTTTTTTATTTACCCTAAGCATCTTCTTCCCTGTTTCAATTTATGCTCAGAATGTGGGTGTCGGCACTGCAGTCTCCATCCTGATTATTGATAAAAACGTAAAAGACGGCAATATTATTGCTTCGACAGCCAAAGGCTATGGATTAACAACGACAGCCTACGATTCCAACATGTATGGCGTATATACACAATCCCCTGCTATTTTTCTGCAAAATACAAATGACCCGCAATCAAAGCCAGTCACAATTTCGGGCAAAGTTAATGTTTTGGTATCCTCAATTAATGGCAATATTAAGAAAAATGATTTTATAACTTCATCTACAATTTCGGGCATTGGACAAAAAGCAACCAGAAACGGAATGATTTTAGGAACAGCGCTTCAGGATTATAGTAATTCTGATCAAAAGGTAACCGGAAAAATTACGGTGGCTGTTAATCCCCACTTTAACGCAGCCTTTGCAGACAATAAAACTAATGTGCTGGAAGTATTAAGGAATGCATCAGATCCTACCACTCTAACTCAAGCAACCTCACTTAGATATATTATAGCTGCAGGCATAGTTTTGATTTCATTTGCCTTTGGATTTATTTATTTCGGCCGGGTTGCCTCAAGAGGAGTTGAGGCTTTGGGAAGAAATCCTCTCGCAGGCCGATCGATTCAGCTAAGCATGATTCTTAATCTCGCCCTAATGATTGTTATTGTACTTGTCGGATTTGGAATTGGCTATTTGATTCTTATTCTCTAAATATTTTATTGAGCATATGAATATAACACCTATAATATTTTACGACATGTTAGCAAGTATACTGATTTTGTCTTTATGTCTTATTGCGGTTGTTTTTTATATATCCAAAGCCACAAAAAATCCTTATGCTGGCCTTAAAATGAAAGATGAAGATTCTCAAAAGAGTACTAATCTACTAGACGAAGCAAGAGTAAAAGCAGCAAAAATCATCGATGAAGCAAATAACCGAGCTATAGATATTGTCAGTAAAGTTACCCTAGCAACAGACGCTTCTTCTGCAAATTTCAAGGAAGATTTAGCGCGCACTTCTTCCGTTCAAATTAAAGAGTTTGAGAAAGCAACTTCTGATTTTACTGCGTTATATTTTCAAATTCTTCAAGACTTAAAAACAAAAAATATAGAAGCATTTCAAAGCATATCAAAAGATATCGAAATGAATACAATGGAAGAAATAAAAAACTTTAAAGAGTCTATGCAAAAATTAACTGTCTTGTCTCAGGAAGAAGTCAGGAAAAAAATAGATCTTAATTATGAAGCCTCAAAAAAAGAAATCGAGGACTACAAAAAAGAAGAATTGAGAAAAATAGATTCAGGAATTTATGAACTTTTGGAAAACATATCTAAACTTGTTTTAGGAAAAGCGCTCAATTTAGCTGAGCATGAAGGTTTAATAGAAGAATCTCTTCAAAAAGCTAAAAAAGAAGGAGCGTTCAAAGAATTAAAATGAAGAAAGACGTATCAATGTATTTTGACTTGATAACTTCCTTAAAAACTACGCAGGAAGTAATAAGTTTTGTTTCTGAAATTGATGCGCTTGCGCTTGCATTTTTTAAATCAGAAAAAACATCAATGGAAAAAGCATTAACTTCAATCAGCGTAAATTCTGCCAATAAAATTATGCAGGCCTTTTTAAAAAACAATCTTGATACAAATAATAGAGCTGTTGTTTCGGGTTTCTTCGAAACCCTAAAAGAATTAATAAAAAAACTTAAGACAATTAAGTTAGTCTTAGCTTTCGATCCAACCAATAAAGTAATTGAAAAGATTCATAGTTTCGTAAAGGATATTTTAGGCATTGGATATATTCTTGATATTGAGGTTTCTGAAGATATTTTAGGAGGTGCAATCATAATATTTAACGGAAAATATAACGACTTCACTCTCAAAAAGAAAATAGAAGATACCTTTACTCTTAAAAATAAAGACATTCTACAGCTCTACAAATAATAGTTATGAAAAATTTTAAATATTACCTTGACTTGACATCGGAAATCGGCTTTGTTGAAGAAGCATCTAATGCAATTGTCCATCTAAGCGGACTTCCAAAAGTCAAAATCAACGAAATAGTTGTTTTTGAAACAGGTAAGATAGGGATGGTATTGTCTTTTACATCCAAAATCGTAGAAGTATTGGTCTTTTCCAAAGAATCCATAAGCCATGGCACAAAAGTAGTCAGGACTAATGAATTTCTTCAGGTACCGGTTGGAACAGAGCTTTTCGGAAGAGTAATTGACCCTCTCGGAAATCCCCTAACTACAATGAGCTCCTATAAAAAGCCGGAAAAATTACGAGGAATAAATAGCTTACCTCCAGGCATTTTGGCTCGAAAAACCATTACCAGACAGCTTGAAACAGGAATACCGGCTGTTGATTTGGTCATGCCTTTAGGATTCGGACAGAGAGAATTAGTTATTGGAGACAGAAAAACAGGTAAGACAAATTTTTTGATGCAGACAATTTTAACCCAAGTTAAGCAAAAGCGCATTTGCATATATGCTGCAATTGGAAAGAAAAAACTTGATATTAAAGATGCTGAGGATTTTTTTAAAAAAAATAAGATTTTTGACAAAATAATTATTGTAGCAACAGGCTTTGATGATCCAATCGGACTAAGTTTTCTGGTTCCATTTTCCGCTATGACAATCAGCGAATATTTTAGGGACGAAGGATACGATGTATTGCTCGCACTTGACGATTTAACAACTCACGCTAAGTTTTACAGGGAGATTTCTCTCTTGGGAAAAAAGTTTCCAGGACGTAGCTCATACCCTGGAGATATTTTCTATACTCATGCAAAGCTTTTAGAACGGGCAGGAAATTTCGTAACAGAAAAGGGCGAAAAAGCAATTACCTGTCTGCCTGTAGTTGAAACCATGCAAGGAGATCTGTCCGGCTATATCCAAACCAATATTATGTCTATGACGGATGGTCATTTGTATTTTGATTCCGATCTTTTCGCCAAAGGAAGAAGACCCGCTATTAATCCATTTTTATCTGTAACTAGGGTTGGCAAACAGACTCAATCCATTTTAAAAAGAGACATTAATCGCGAAATTCTTTCCTTCCTGACAATTTATGATAAAATGCAAAATTTTTCTCATTTCGGAGCAGAATTAAGTGAAAGCAGCAAGGTAACTCTGGCAGTCGGCGAAAAAGTTATTAAATTCTTAGGTCAGGGACCTTCTGTTACTATGCCCATTAATTTACAGATGCTGATGTTCTCCATGCTTTGGAATAATATTTTACAAAATAGAAATATTGATCCAATTGGAGGAGACGTTAACAAAATAATCGAGACTTATCAAGCCAAATCAGACGCTAGCAAGATAATCGATCAAACCATAGCGGAGGCAAAAACTTTTAACGATATGCTAAAAACTATGAAAGAAAAAGGAGAAATGCTCTTATCAAGCCTGAAGAGTTAAAATTATGGTTACTAAAAAAGAGTTAACGCGAGAGACAGAATTCCTTACCGTTCTACATACTATCCTGGAAACGTACGAGGAAATTGCTGCAAATAGAATGGCTCGTATCCGAAGTTCTGTTTTGGGAAGCCGAGATTTTCTACTTGAAGTAAATGCGATTTTTCAACAAGTAAAGGTGTCCTACAAAGCACAAATTGAACTTCTGATGAGGAATAAAAAGATAAAGGATCCTTCAAAGCTCACCTTTATAAAAAGGAATGGTAAAATTTTATATGTTCTTATTTCTGCTAATACAGGTCTCTATGGAGACATTGTACGCAAAACCTACGACGCATTTATCCAAAATCTTGCAAAAGAACCGGGCGATGTTGCTATTTTAGGGCATCTTGGATTTGAAACTTTTAAGGCTGAAAAAATAAAGGCTCCTTTTACTTATTTTGAATTTCCCGACAACCAAATTGACAATGCAATTGTCCAAAAAATCGTTGAGCACATTATTCAATATGAAAAAATTCTTGTCTACTACGAACAATTTAACAACGTTATCAGTCAATCCCCTATTGTAACCAATATCTCTGGGGATCCTTTGTCCTGGGAAAAGGGCGGACCACAGGTAAAATATTTCTTTGAACCATCACTTGAAAAAATCATGGAATTTTTTGAGAAAGAAATTTTTGCATCCATTTTCCAGCAGACAATATTTGAATCAGAACTGGCCAAATTTGCAGCTCGTATGGTTTCTCTGGACTTTGCTTCAGGCAATACAAAAAGCAAATTAAAACAAGTCATTCTTGCGAAAAATAGAATCAAACATCAGGAAGACAATAAAAAACAATTGGAAAAATTCACAAGCATGAAACTCTGGAGGTAAATTATGAATAATACGGGAGTTATAATCGGAATTCAGGGACAAATTATCGAGGTTGAATTTGCGAATGAATCACCAAATATACATGACCTTCTGGTTTTAGAAGAAGATTCCAGCATTAAAATGCAGGTTATTTTACCCAATGGCTCTTCTTCATTCTTCTGTTTTAGTCTTAGCCCGACTGACAAATTATATCGAGGTCTTAAGGTTATCAATACAAAAAAGCCTATTCAAATTCCAACAGGACCGAGTGTTTTGGGTAGGGCTATGAATATATTCGGAGAACCAATTGACGGATTGGGTGAAATAAAAAAAGAGGGTGAAAGGCCTATCTATTCTGAAGGTCTTGATTATAGCGATATCTTCAAGCATAACGAAATTCTGGAAACAGGAATTAAGGCAATTGATTTCTTGTCTCCGATGATTAGGGGAGGGAAAATCGGTCTTTTTGGAGGAGCAGGGGTCGGAAAAACAATACTTCTTACTGAAATTATTCATAATGTTATTGTTTTACACAAAGGGAAGGGTCTTTCGGTGTTTGCGGGAGTCGGAGAAAGAATTAGGGAGGGTCACGAGCTTTATGAAACACTTAAAGAAAAAGGAGTGCTTTCAGCTGTATCTTTAATTCTCGGAACTATGGGAGAAAACCCGGCAGTTAGATTTCTTACCGGACTTACAGGGGTCACTTTTGCCGAATATTTCAGAGACAGCCTTAAGAAAGATGTGCTTTTCTTTATAGATAATGTTTTTAGACTCGCTCAGGCCGGGAATGAGCTTTCGGTCTTAATGAATACAATTCCTTCTGAAGACGGCTATCAGGCAACCCTAACTTCCGAAATGGCCTCCTTTCACGAAAGACTAGTGTCAAACATCGACAACTCTATTACCTCAATTGAAGCAATATATATTCCAAATGATGACATTTTAGATCAAGGTGTACAGGCAATTTTCCCCTACTTAGATTCATCGGTTGTGCTATCAAGGAGCATTTATCAGGAAGGACTTTTGCCTGCTGTTGATCTTTTGTCATCCAGCTCTGCAAATTTAAATCCGGAGACAGTCGGACAGCTTCATTATGATGTTGCCCTTAAAGCGCTAAATTTATTAAAACAAGCAACTTCTTTGGACAGGATTGTATCTTTGGTCGGAGAATCAGAACTTTCACCAAGCGACAAATTAATCTATGAGAGAGCAAAAAAACTTCGTAATTTTATGACTCAAAACTTCTTTGTAACTGAAAACCAAACAGGCAAAAAAGGTTCTTATGTTCCGAGAGAAACCACTGTTTCCGATGTAAATGATTTGCTATCCGGAAAATACGATGAAATAACGGATGACAAATTCAGCTTTATTGGAAGTATGAAAGAAATAACTAAAGAAACAGTTAAGGAAATAAAAGTGTAGTTGTTTCTTTGGCGAAGGAAACAAATTTTCGTAAGTCGATAAGAATCAGGCTGCGCAATCAAGGTTATTAAAAGTTACTAATAACGTAAGCGTAAGCAAAAAAGAACGAGAACCGTCGACAAGAAAATTTCTGTTTCCGCAACCACTGGAAACGTTGAAATGAATTCAACATGACACGGAAAAAACAAATATGCGTGAAACTTCTATTCTTACTGTTATCATAAGAAATAAAGACCAAGTTTTATATAGCGGTCAGGCTTTTGCAATAACTGCCGTAAATGACAAAGGACCTTTTGATGTTTTAGCAGAACATGAAAGCTTTATCAGCCTTATAAAAGACAAGATTGTAATTCACATAACCCCGAAGGAAAAAAGGGAAATTCAAATCGAGAATGGCATTATAAAGGTCTACAAAGATAAAGTTTATATCTACGTTAACTTTAAAGGTTAAACCCTTTTGTGATAAGTGGCGCGGTGGATTGTTTTTATCTTTTCTTCATTTGGGTTTTCAAAATGCTCTTTTATAAATTCTATTGTTTCTTTGGGACCTTGAGTATTGACAAAAATACCAGTTCCTACTTCAAATCCCCCCAATACTTTAACCCTTGGAATAATTCGCAAATACCAATCTCCTCCCGGATAAATATAAAAATTAAAAGGAAATTCCATACCATGACGCAAATCAAATATTTGAATTAGTCTTGCCAATACAAAGGCTAAATCTGAAATCTGATTATCTTTTATTGAGCCGAAGGTGTTTCCACGCGCTTTTGGCGCAACCCAAACTTCATCCGGCCATTGTGAAGTTTTGGGACAAAAAATTACGAAATGATTGGTTTCCTTAAATATCTGACCATTTGCCGCAATTTTCATTTCATTCCCAATTGCCAAACGAGGCATTTCCAGCTCTATTTCAAAAGGCACTACTGCCAATTGCGTGTGCGGATGAGGCAAGCTCTCTCCGCCGCCCTTTCCGTGATTATGAAAAATGTAAACTTGACCTTTATCCTTATGCGTATTAAAACGCTGCTTGTAAACATTAAGTATTAATTCAACTTGAGATTTTGGTAATCGGTCAAAACTTTTATCGTGGTCTGGAGAATGAATAATTACCTCGTGGACTGGTGCAAAAGGAAATCTATTATTGAGAACTCTTACTTGCCATTTCGAACCTTCTTTTACTTCGTAAACTGTTTTTTCCAAAGACTCTTTTCCAGGACAAAAAGGACAAACAGGCTCCATCCCATGCGCTACATCAGGACGTTTTGCTCTTCTTGGCGATAAAATAACCCACTTTTTCGAAATTGGATTTTGTAAAAACTGAAAATCATCCATAAATTTTATTACAATAATTAGTGTAACATTTTTCTGTATAATTTTTTATATAAAATTGCGCTTTTATCCCAGGAAAAATCTTTTCTCATTGCGCGCTGAACCATTTTTCCATACCTTTCTCTATTTCTTCTAATGCTTAATGCGTGTCTTATTGCCCTTCTGAGACGCGTTGATTTGCCTTTCTCAAAAAGAAAACCATCTTTGCCGTTTAAGATAGAATCCTGCAGGCCTCCTGTTTCTGAAGCAATAGGTATTGTTCCGTATTTCATTGCAATCATCTGGATTAAACCGCACGGCTCGTATCTGGACGGAACAATTATGAAGTTCGATCCGGCATAAATCTTGTGAGCCAGCTCTTCGCTGTAAACGAATTCTGTTTTTATCCAGGGAAGTTTTTTGGCTGTTTTTAAAATATTCGCCTCGATTTTTGGATTTCCCGAACCTAAAATAATCATATTAATATCCAAATCAGAACACTTACTAAGTGCTTTCATCAAAATGTCGAGACCTTTCTGAGCAGCCATTCTGCCTACAAAGCAAAAAGTGGGCTTATCCTCTAATTTTAATGTCTTCAGCAAATCCTCTTTATTATCTTTTTTACCTACCTCCCAAGTATCGACATCAAATTTATGAAATATGATTTCGTCTTTTGCGGGACTCCAAATGTCGTAATCAATTCCATTGAGAATTCCGACAACTTTCCCATCTATTTTTGAACATTCTGTTTCTCTTTTTTTTAAAAATTTAGATATGGGATTCTTATCATAATCATCCATTATGTCTTTAGCGTAAGAACGAGAAACTGTCGAGACACAGGTCGCATGAACAATCCCTTCTCCTAAAACATTCATTTCGTTTGCAGGTACTCCTCTCTTCAATTCTCTTGCCTCTTCATCTTTAATGCCAAGAAGATCTAAGACTTTCAAAGACCCAATTCCTTGATAAAGAAGATTGTGTATTGTCAGAAGAGTTGAAATTGCAATTTTTTTCTGCTTTAGGATAAGTGGAATCAAAGCAGTATGCCAATCATTGCAATGAATAATTTCCGGACGCCATTTGTGATTATGACCTAAAAAATCCAGAAAATTAACAACAGCAAGATCGAAAAATGCGAACTGACACATCCGCTTGGTTTTATCCTTGGCTCTGCTTCGAGACAAGTAACATCCATTTTGCAAAAAATAAATAGGCACCTTTGTGCCAGGATAAGTTGCCGAATGTATTCCTATATGTTCTGTTTCTCCATTAAATTGGAATGAAAACTCTCCTTCTTTTTTAAAATGAAATTGTTTTCTTATTTCATCGTAATACGGAATAACTGATCTAACATCAATCCCAATATTTGACAATGCTTTAGGTAAAGACTCCATGACATCCCCTAACCCACCGCGCTTATAAAAAGGCGCTGATTCATAACCTGTAATCAAAACTTTCATAATTATATTGCTTATTATTTAGTGGCTCCTCGTGTTCTTCCTTTAATTACTTTTTGTTTAATATTTTTAAACATGCGTTTTCGTAACCATCAATCATTTTTTCAACTGTAAAATTATCTTCAATATGCCTTCTGCAGGCTTGACGGTCTATCTCTCCTACTCTTCTTACCGCCTCCATTAAGCCCTCTTTCCCTTTTTTCTTAATGATAAATTTTGAGTCTCCTTGCGACTCTTCCGGCTCTATCACAAACCCTGTCACACCATCTCGCAATAACTCAGAAACGCTTCCCCGATTGTAGGCAACTACAGGCGTTCCGCAACTCATTGCCTCAGCCATTACCAATCCGAATGGTTCCGCCCAGTTGATCGGAAAAAGGAAAACCTTTGCTTTTTGATATATCTTTAATTTTTCTTCAAATCCAATTTCTCCAAGCCATTTTATTTGCTTTCCATCAATATCCTTCTCAAATTCTTTTAGATAACCCTGATCTCTGACTTTACCTGCCAAGACCAATTTCATGTTAAGCTCTTTTGCCACACTAATAGCCTCTGACTGATTTTTATGCCGCCCGATTGTCCCAACCATAAGCATGTAATCTTCGGGGCTGGGATCAAAGCTAAATTTTCCAGTATCTACGCAGTTGTAAACAGTTGCCGCATAATTAAGATCCGGAAAATTATTTCTTTGAGAATTGCTTATCGTAATGACATTGGTATTGTAGCTTCGAAAAACCTCAGCTAATTCCGGAAATAGGTTCAGATGCATGACATTAGCAAACGGTTTTCCAAGAATCTTTGCAATAGGCAGCAAGACTGCCTCTCCTCTCATATTATTCAAAATAATATCGTATTCTTCTTTCAATTCCATTAATTTTTCCATAGTTTCGGAAAGATAGGTTGCCTCAAGCCGTATTTCACGCGAGGCTTCAACAAATCTTGAATCCAGATTATTTCTGCTGCTTCCGGCAACCACGTCCCCTTTACCTATTTCAATCATTTTGATGTTTTTCTCAGGAAAATTTGCTCCGGACCCTTTTGCGGCAAAGAGGATAATTGAGTGGCCACGCTTTGCAATCTCCTTAGCCTGATAATATGCAATCCATTCTGCCCCTCCCTGAGCCGGTGGAGGAATAGGAAGAGCAACAGACCCAAGAATAGCGATCCTCATCTTAATCTCATGATAACAGACTTTCCTTATTTTAGTAAAGCGGTATTGTTCTTGGGGGCCATATTGGTAATAGGATGTGTGGCAAATTTTTCATATTTGTCAATAAATCTTTGGGCAATTATTTCCCAGCTGAACTTTTCTATAGCAATTTCGCGGGCTCTTTTGCCCATTTTAAGCCGCTCCTTATCATTTTCAAGCAGATAGTTAACTTTTTCAGCTATATCATTGGCATTGCGTGATTTTATAAATAAACCGTTTTTGCCTTCTTTTACAGCCAAAGGTATTCCCCCTTTTTTAGTAACAACAACCGGAGTTTCACAGGCCATTGATTCAAGAATAACTAACCCTAAAGGTTCGTCCCAAACACTCGGCGCCACAAAGACATTTGCTCTGCTATAAAATTTAACCAGAAATGTTGTATCTTTTCCCAAATGTCCAATAAACCTGACATTTTTTATTTGCTCATCTTCAACAATTTTTTCCAGATTTTTCCTTTCAGACCCATCCCCCAAAATCAAAATTTCTCCCTTTATTTTTTTAGCTGCATAAATCAGGTATTTAACGCCTTTATAAGGCGTAAGTTTCCCGGCAAACACAACAACTTTTTTACCTTTTAAATTGTACTTGCTGTCTATGTCATCTGTATTAACTTTTCTGAATTTTTTAACGTCAACTCCTCCGGGAATTACTCTTATCTGGTCTCCAAATCCATCTTTCAATACCCTATTCATCCAATCCCTAGTCCAGAAACTATTTGGAATGACACGGCAAGCTCTATGCAAAGCTTCTGATGTTAACATAGGAAATCTTCTATCTTTTTCCAATGTAGGCAATTCAGAGCCGTGAACGGTAACCATATAATTAAGCCCGTAGGCAATTTTAACAAACCTAGCAATCCAAGAAAGAGGCATCAAATGATGAACGTGAATAATATTTGGCTTAAAATCATTGACTGCTTCAATTGTTTTCTGAAAATATGCAAGATAATTAGCGGATAGATCTTTTCCTCCCACTTTGGTATACATTTTGCAATCCGGCCATTCAGGATGCCCCGTAAATGCAATCCTCACGGGTAAATTTACTTTATACATTTTTACGCCGGCCAATGCCCTACTCTCAGGAGCAACCATTGCAACCTCATGTTTTTTGGCGACTTCTTCCGCGAGTTCTCTGGCATACGTTCCAGATCCTGAACCAAACAGTGGAAAAGTTTGTAAATATAAAATTCGCATTGTGGGTATTATAACATATTTTTTGCTGTGTTTAAAAAATTGGAATTGTAAAAAAGTTCTATTTCATCAATATAACAAAAGGCATCGGGACATATCTAAAGATCAAATAACCTATCATTTTTCTTAATACTTCTGGTAAGAAAAATTACGTATCTACAAATTAAAAATATGGAAACTAAGAAACGTTGAATTTTTAATATTTTAATCCTTAGATAGTGGTGCTGGATTTATTAATTTTTTCTTTGAGAACTAACCAAATAAATTCTATTAATGCAAGTTGGCGTTTTATACGCCAGGGTTGAACTATTAAACGGAACAGCCATTCCAACCCAATATTTCTAACAAAACTAGGGGCCCTTGGTGTCCTGCCACTTATATAATCAAATGCTCCGCCAACTCCGATGGCAATTTTTACAGGAATTTTTTGAAGATTTTCGTTAATCCAAAACTCTTGTTTGGGTGCACCGAAAGCAACGAACAGAATATCAATAGTTTTCACAGAGGAAGCCTGTCCACTTGCAGATGAATTGAACGCCGACTTGCGTTTTGCTGAGAGGAGACGTTCATTTAGTAAGGCCGACTCTGATAATGTACTTAGATTAGCTTGCCGAACGTCATCTGCAAAGTGCGGCAGGCGACCGATTAGCTTATCATTCCAATCTTCTCCAGCGAAAACCACTTTCAATTTTGGGTGCTTTTTTCGTAAGCACTCGGCAGTCTTCTCTGCTACTCCGTCCCTGCCCCCAAGAAAGCCTACTGTTATAGGCTTTTCTGATACCTCTTTACAGAGACTTTTCACGAGATCTACGCCGGTAAAACGCCCTTTCAGGTCTTTACCTAGAATTTTTGCGGCAATTGTTATCCCAATTCCGTCAGCTGAGGCTAAATCAGCCCTATTTAAGATGTTTTTGAACCTAGAATTTTTGTTTGCAAGGACCAAAAATTCGGGATTTGGGGTGGCTAAAAAGAGTTTTTTTTTGAAATTTTCAAGATTTTTGATGACATACTCTAGGATTTCCTTTTCAGTAGCATTTGTTATACCAACACCAAGTATATTTTTCTTAGTTATCATATTTTTAGTATTATAGGACTTTTTTAACCTAATTTAAGTATTTTGCCTTTTGGCATTTTGAATACTTAATATACTCAGATTTTATTCTAAAATCTTACGCTCCCAAGGTCAAAAACAATCAACTCTAATTATTTTCGTTTTGTGTAATACTATAAATCTATTATTCTGTGAAAAATATGGTTTTTTGAAAATTTTCACAACCTTAAAAACATTAGCAAAAAATATTATAAGCCTATTTCTTTATAATCAATTATTTAATTATTAAATTAACGAGTTAAAGAATTAACGAATTAAATCCGTAATCCGTTAACCCGTTAATTCGTTAATCAAGTAATAATTATTTTTTACCAATACTCCTTTTATAAAGTTCTATATTTTCCAAAGCTACTCCTGTTCCTTTGGCAACACACAAAAGAGCATCTTCAGTAACATGACAAGGCACACCCGTTAACTTTGTCATTAGTTTATCCATGTTCTTAAGAAGCGATGTTCCCCCGCTCATAACCACTCCTTTGTCAATTATGTCTGCTGCCAACTCGGGCGGAGTTTGCTCCAAAACGCCCTTAACCGCACCCACAATTTGCAGTAAAACAGGATAAATTGCTTCATTTATCTGCACATCCGTCAACTCGATCGTTCTTGGTAAACCTGTTATAGTGTCACGGCCCCTTATTTCCATTTTCGCTGTTGATGCATCCTTCTCGGAGACTTTATTCTCCTCAACAAGAGCATTACCGATTGTGATTTTTATTTCTTCTGCTGTTCGCTCTCCAATCAATAAGTTAAATTTTTTCTTTGTATAATTAGCTATTGCCTCATCAATTTTACTTCCGCCTGATCTGACTGAATTATGCACAACCACACCGCCCAAAGAAATAACCGCACATTCAGTAGAACCTCCGCCTACGTCTACAACCATGTGCCCTGCAGCTTGAGCGATAGGAATTTTTGCTCCGATTGCAGCAGCTAACGGCTCATCAATTAAATAAGCAATTTTTGCTCCGGCTGCCATTGTTGCGTCCAAAACAGCGCGTCTTTCAACCTGAGTTACTCCTGATGGTATACAAACCATTACTTCTGGTTTTGCAAAACGGGATTTTCCAACAGCTTTATCTATAAAATAAGCAAGCATTGCTTCTGTTATTGTATAATCTGCAATAACTCCATCCCGAAGAGGCCTAAGTGCTACTATATTTCCCGGAGTTCTTCCTAGCATTTCCTTTGCTTCACGTCCCACCGCAACTACTCTGTTTTCCTCAGCAGTTACAGCTACAACAGTCGGTTCATTAAGAACAATTCCCTGTCCAACTAAATAGACAAGAGTATTTGCAGTCCCAAGATCTATTCCGATCCTTTTTCCAGAAAAAGAAAACATAATATAAATTTCTAATTACTAACTTCTAATTAACCTAAACAAAACCCAAATTCCAATTTAGAAATTAGAGTAATTAGGCTAATTAGATCAATTTATCTATATCAATCTATCTACAAACTGTGTCAAAAAGGGTTTTAGCCTTAGTAAATTTGATTATATACTCCTTTTCTACAACAATGCAAGAGCGCAAACAAAGTGATATAATGGCCTAGATGAAAAAGGTTATACTTTACGTTGCTACAGCTGTATTTTTGATTATTGCGACAATAATCATTATCTTGTATGGCAAAGGATATATCTTCAATTTCGGAAACGGAAAAATAGGAATTTCAGGAACTGGACTTCTTGCGGCCACAAGTCAACCTGACAGTGCAGGAATATACATTGACGGCCATTTAACCTCTGCTACTAACAATACTATTAGCCTGCCTCCTGGCGAATATGATGTAAAGATTATTAAATCCGGCTATTCCGCATGGCAGAAAAAAATTAAAATTGAAAAGGAGGTTGTATCAAGCGCCTACGCACTTTTAATCCCGACTGCCCCAAAACTTGATAATATTACTGATATTGGAGTAAATAACCCTGTTCTGGACCCAACGCGCACTAAAATAGCTTACACTGTATCTTCTTTGGATAATCCCCGCAAAAATGGAGTTTATATATTGGACATGGGACTGCGTCCTATTCTAACCCTCCAAAGCTCTTCCACTCAAATTGCAGATGACACAATTGATAATTTCTCCAAAGCAAGTCTTACATGGTCTCCTGATGCAAAAGAAATTATAGCTACAATTTCAGCGGGATCAAATACTTCCACCACTTATCTTTTAAAAACAAACTTTAATGAGAATCCCCAAGATATTACGGCAACTTTAACATCTCTTAATTCAACCTGGAGCGAACAAAAGGAAACCCAGGACAAATCACAACTGTTAGGATTTAAAACAAAACTGCAAAATTTAATTAAAGAAAATTTTACAATTCTTTCCTGGTCTGAAGATGAAACAAAAATTCTTTATGTAGCCAGTCGATCAGCTACCCTGTCTTCAATTATTAATCCTCCTTTAATAGGCACGAATTCAACACCGGAAGAGCGAGAAGTTAAAAAAGGAGTGGTCTATGTTTATGACATAAAAGAAGACAGAAATTATAAGATTCTGGATTCAGTACCAGAGAACAAAAGTCAAGATTTTATCAATGCATTTCCCCTAAATTGGTTTACTGACTCAAAACACTTGATTTATGTTGTCGACAACAAAATAAGCATCATGGACTATGACGGACAAAACAAAACAACTATTTACGCAGGACCATTTATCGATGACTATGTCTTTTCCTGGCCTGACGGATCAAAGATATTAATTCTGACCAATCTTGGCAACCTCACCATCTCCCCAAATCTCTATACCATTGGATTGAAATAAACAGGGGTAGCAAAAGAGGAAGGGCTCCCCACAGCGCGGACTGTTAAAGGAGCACTGGCGGGAGGGATTACTTTTGACAGGACCCCAGAGGCAAGCTTATTTTGGCTCTGCTAAAACTAATAATCTTTGCCAGGTTGTGCCGGGTGGCCAACAAGTCTGGAGAATCAAAAGTTCTTTTCCGGTTGAAGCAGTAGTTATAAAAGAAACTTCTGAAGGACTGGTAGTTCCTATTTTTGTTACTTTATAATTATGTCTTACATTTTGATAAAAGATTACTATATCGTCTCCTTCTTTTAAATCCTTCAAGAGATAAAATACTGCATTATATCTGCCAACATCCCAAAAATTATCAGTTGAATGTGCAAATAAATAAATATTTCCTGCTTGTCCGGGGAAAAATGTTCCCTGAGCATGTGCTACTCCTTTTTGTAAAATCGGTAGAAAAACATCTGAGTTGGACGGATTAACATTTGGAAAAACCCTTGCATTTGCCCCTACTTTAGGTATCAAAATACTAAACACTGTATCAACTGGCACTAAAATTTGCTCTTTGGGTCCTGACAAAACATCTGCAAAACCTAAGGTCCTTTGCTTGACAGACTTCTGAATTATCAAGGGTTTTTTAACCTCTGCTACTTGATTGCTAACAGAAAAGTGAACTCCTCTTATTTTCATTACTTGATAAGTTGCCTCAAAATAAAGCGCAGGACCAAAAGTTGCCAAAACTCCGAAAATTGCGAAAAGCACTAAAAAATTTCCAATAGTTCGAACAATCAAAAAACGTATTTTTTCTTTCCTTGTCATTTAATCCTATTCTAAGTTTTTTTGTGCTAAAATACAAATATGCTTGCCTTGAGCGCAAGCGAAAGGTCCCCGTAGCTCAACGGATAGAGCAGACCCGTCCTAAGGGTAAGATGGGGGTTCAATTCCCTCCAGGGACACTATCGGGGTGTGGTTCATCGGTAGATCGCTCGGTTCGGGACCGAGAGGCAGAGGGTTCAATTCCCTCCACCCCGACCAAAGATCCTGAGCTTGCCGAAGAACACTTTATTTATTCCCCAATTTATGTCAAAATAGCTAGATGAAGACGAAAGAAATAGGAATTTGGATTGGAGTTATCATTGCTCTTCTTCTTACTTTTTGGGGATTAATCACTTTAGTCAATAATAGTAATCCATCAGACACTCCCCTTCCGGAAGTAAAAACTCCAAAAGCAGTTTCCAAAAACGACATCACTCTTGGCGCACAAAATAATGCAAAAATTATCTTAACTGAATATGCTGATTTCCAATGTCCCGCATGCACCACTCAAGCTGAATTTATCAAGAATTTAAATAAAGATTTTAAAGATAATTTACTTATTGTTTATAGATTTCTCCCATTAGACATCCACAAAAATGCTTTGCCCTCGGCCCAAGCCGCATTTGCCGCATTCAAGCAAAATAAATTCTGGGAAATGAGCGATCTTCTTTATCAAAACCAAGCTTCATGGTCAGAGGCGGATAATGCACAGAAAATCTTTACAGACTATGCTAAAGCTCTTAACTTAAACCTTGATCAATTTACTCTGGATTATAATGCTAATTCAACCAAAGAATTCATCAACAACGAAAGAAACGAAGGAATGTCATTGGGTATAGTTTATACACCAAGTCTTTTTGTCAACGGAAAATTAATTGAAAATCCTAAAAATTATGATGATTTTAAAAAAATTATTCAAAATGAAATTAACAATAAATAAAATCTTCATTATTTTAATGATACTCTCCTTTTTGGGGTTTGTTGACTCTTCTTATCTGACAATTACTGATTACAAACACATAATTCCACCCTGCACTATCACTCAAGGGTGCGAAAAAGTATTGTCCAGCAGTTTCGCGACAATTTACGGAATTCCTCTTGCATTTTTCGGAGTTCTTTATTTCGCAACTTCAATGCTTTTAAATGTTTCGATGCTTCATCGCTCCCATAATCCTCTCCTGAGAAGACTCTTTATTCTCTTCAATTCCTCCGGTGTTATTACTGCCATCATTTTGCTTGTAATACAATTTTTAGTAATCAAAGCCTTGTGCCAATATTGCATGCTTGTTGAATTATTGCTTTTCCTAATCTTTTATTTTTCTATTTTATTTTTGAAACGAAGCAAAATTAGCCTAACTCATCTTTGAGGTAAGTGAAGATATCGGATGCCTTATCCCAATTAAGAATCTCCCGAGGGTCAAACATTAATTTTTCCTCTCTTTTGGCAATTTCAACATTTTCAGATGCGTGAATGAGATTGTATTGCTGACTCATTGCAAAATCTCCCCTAATGGTTCCAGGCTCTGCGTCGCGCGCCTTGGTAATTCCAACCAGTTTTCTGATTGTTGCAACTGCATCTTTTCCTTCCAAAAGCATAGCTACAACAGGATAGGATTTCATGTAGGTTTTAAGTCCGCCGAAGAAAGGTTTATCTTTATGATGAGCATACCATTCATCCAAAATCGCATCTGTTAAGGAAATCATCTTAAGTCCGACGAGCTTAAGACCTTTTCTCTCAAAGCGATGGATTATCTCGCCAATGAGACCTCTTTGCACTCCATCGGGCTTGACTAAAACAACTGATCTTTCCATAGATTTAATGAATAATTAAAAATTAATAGTTAATAATTAAGCTCTAGGAACCAGCTTAGCATGTTTAATAATGGTTGTCAAAATCTTAATTATTTCGCTACTTTCTTGAAATATTAAATCCGTTCTTGCAACGCTTAAAAGATTTGTTCCACGAATAACTTTTATCCAATAATAAGTCTCGCGAGCCTCTTTTAGAGCTATTTGCATAATGTGAATAAACTCTTTTTTTGAAATTGCTCCTTGGGCTTCTTCTATATTTGCGCCAATTGATGTCCCTGATCGAACTATTTGATTTGCTAAAGTGTAACCCGCAGGATCTTTAGGCATTATTCTTACCATTCTGACTATTCTTACGGAAAAATTAAAAGCTCTATCTTTGATATGAAGCTTTAACTCTTCATTCTTCATTATTAATTATTAACTTTTCAAAGCTTAAGTAAGCTTTGAAACTCTTGTCTATCTTCAAAATTTCCAATAATTGCTACATTCAAATTTTTCTCAACGAGATATTTTTCAGCAGCGCTTATAAGCTGTTCGACAGTCACAGCGTCTATTTTTTTCATGATTTCATCCGGATTACTAATTTCCTTTTCCAAAAGCTCCTGCGTTGCGTAATAATATGCAACAGACCGGCTATTCTCAAGACCCAAAACCATATGTCCCTTCAGATATTCTTTTGCTTTTTTTAGCTCTTCATCCTTAATCATTAATCCTTTATCTTTAATCTTCTTGTGTTCCTCAAGAATTACAGAAATTGCTTTCTGAATTCTTTTGGGATCAATTCCTGCTGTTGTCACTATGCTTCCTGCGTCCTGATACGATTCAGAACTTGTCCCTATATAATATCCAAGTCCTCTTTTTTCCCTAACTTCATGAAAAAGTCTGCTTGACATTCCTCCGCCTAAAACGCTTGCTAAAACTTCCAGCGGATATTTGTCAGGATGATCATTTTTTACAGTTTTAAAACCAATTGCGATATGTGCTTGCTCAGTTTTTTTTGTTTTGAGAAATAATCTTGGCTTCTTTTGTTTTTCCTCGTATTTATTGAATTTTAATATATCAAACTTAGTCATTGTCCCAAGATAATTTTCTGCCAATTTCACTGCTTTTTTATCATCAATTCCGCCTGCAAAAACAATAGTTATATTATGCGGACTATAAAGACTTTTCATGTAATTTATAAAATCTTCGCGGGTTGTTTTTTTAACAATTTCCTTCTGTCCTGCAATATTCCAACCCAATGGCGTATCTCCATACGAAAGGCTTTCATAAACATCTGCTATGTTCCTCATTGGACTATCTTCAAACATATTTATCTCTTCTATAATTACTCCTTTTTCTTTTTCAATTTCTTTCTCGTCAAATTTCGAATTCATCAGCATGTCTGACAAAATATCTAAAGAAAGTTCAACTTTGCTCGCTGCGGACTTAATGTAATAAGCAGTAATTTCTTTTCCGGTTGAGGCGTTGAATTCCCCGCCCATTCCATCAATAAGATTAGCTATATCCATGGCCGATGGACGCTTGATGGTTCCTTTAAAAGCCATGTGTTCTAGAAAATGAGAAATTCCATTGTTCTTTTTTGTTTCATACCGGCTTCCCGCTCCCACCATCACCATAACTGTTGCAGATTCAGATGAAGACATAGGAATAGTTAAAATCCGAAGGCCATTAGATAAAACTGTACGATTGAATTTCATTAAAGCATTTTAACATTTGGCTATCTATTTGCCAATCTACATTTTCTCGGGCGCCGAAATTCCGAGAAGATTAAGACCGTTTTTAATTACACTTCCAACAGCTTTTGTCAAAGAAAGCCGAGAATCCTGTTCTTTACTGCCAATAATCTTGTATTTTTGATAGAAAAGATTGAATTTTTGGGCTAAATCAAAAAGGTAGTTACACAGAATATTCGGTGCAAACTTCTCTCCCGCTTGTTCCACTATTTCAGAAAATTTACAAATCGTTCTTAATAAACTTAATTCTTCCGATTCTAATTGGAAATTGGAAATTGGAAATTGGAAATTTGTGTTTTGCGTTTTACGCAAAACACTCTGCGTCCGTGCGTATGCGTATTGAATATATGGACCTGAATCTCCCTGCATATTTAAAATTTCGTCCCAATCAAAAACAATATCCAAATTCGAACTCCTCTTCAAATCATTCCATTTAATAGCGCCTATGGCAACTTTTCTTGCAATCTCGGTGTCTTTTTCCGAGCCTAAACTTAAAGCCCTTTTCTCCGCCTCTTTTAAAACATCCTCCAGCCAAATCGTATTTCCTTTTCTGGTTGACATTCTTTCATCCTTAAATCTATACAAACCATGTTTTATGTGAATTCTTTGACCGTCTTTAACCCAGCCGAGCATTTTTTCAGCCTCAAAAAGCTGATTAAAATATAGTGACTGCTCTGCCCCTACCTCATTTATGATTAAAGCATCTTTGCCATATTTTCCTAATCTGAATTTGTCCGTTGCCAAATCACGGGTTGAATAAAGAGTTGTTCCATCTTTTTTAGTAATCATCAGCGGAGGAAATTTATCATTTTGGAAAAAGATTAATTCAGCTCCATCACTTTTTCCGAGCAATTTTTTATCATTAAGCTCCAGCAAAACATCTTTTATTTTATCCTCGAAAAAGGCTTCGCCATAACCTAATCCATTATTTTCAGTAAACCTAATCCCCAACTTTTCATAAATAACCTGAAACTCTTTTAACGACCAATCAACACATTTCCTCCAAAGTCTTTTTGCCTCCAAATCTCCATTTTCAAGCTTTTTAAACCATTCTCTTGCTTTTTCTTCCAATTCCGGATTTTTTTCTGCTTCTGCATGAAATTTAATATACAAAGCTACTAATTCTTTGACAGGATTTTGAGAATCTTCAATTTTCTTTTCATCGCCCCAGGTTTTTATGGCGTAAATTTGTTTGCCAAATTGTGTTCCCCAATCCCCGAGATGATTATCGCGGAAAACTTTCCACCCATTTGCCTGTAATAAATTTGCAATGGCATTGCCGATAATTGTTGACCTAAGATGGCCAACGGTAAAAGGTTTAGCTATGTTTGGCGACGAATATTCAACAACAACTTTTTTGTTCAAATCCTCATTTTTAGAACCGAATTTTTCTTTTTTTTCCAAAATTTCTTTTAGTTGTGAAAAGAGATAATTCTTTGAAAGATAGAAATTTATAAATCCAGGTTTTACCGCCTCAACCCGATTGCAAGGATTAGGGATTAAGGATGAAGCATTAAGTTTGTCTGAGATAGCCTTAGCAAGATCCATTGACGTCTTAAATTTATCATTTATCCTTAATCCTTTATTCTTAAATAAAACTAAAGCAATATTCGACGAATAATCACCAAAGTTTTCGTTTTCCGGTTTTTCAACCAAAAAATTAACCCCCCTCGGAAAGCAAACCTTCTCGTTCGTAAATTCTGCTAAAGATTGCTTAATAATTAAGGTTATTTCTTTTTTTACATCCATTACAATATTTATTTTACCACAAACAAGAAACCCACCTATCACCCAAGGGGATTGACAACTCTAGTTACAACTGATAGCCTGATAATAATGAAGGTTTTGATTGTTGATGATGATGAAAATTTAAGTGTAATATATGAAACTGCACTTCAAAATAGCGGTTTAGAAACAGTTTGTGCTTTAAATGGAAAAAGCGGAATTGATAAAGCCAAGTCGGAGAAACCAAACCTTATACTTTTAGATCAAGTATTACCAGACATTTCAGGCAATGAAGTATTGAAAACTTTGAAAATGGACGCTAGTACACAAAATATTCCTATTCTTATGCTTTCAAATTTTAGCCAAGAGGAATTAGTAAAAGAAGCAATAGATGGCGGAGCAATGGATTACATCTATAAATATCAAGTCGAACCCCAAGATCTTGTTAACAAAGTAAAGCAAGCTCTTAAAGTATAATTAAACCGCCTAAACACCTATGATAATTGCTTTTTTGGTAGCCACAGCTTTAGGTTTATGCGCAGTTCTTTTATCTTTAGAAAATGACAATCTAAAAAAAGATTTTCATAAGACAAAAAAAGCAGAAGAAGATAGGCTTTATAAGCTGTCTGTAATCAAAGAAATTCAGGAAAAAATAGCCTACGCAAATGATCATGAAAAAATAATTGATACCATCATGGTTTCTTTACGGAATTTTCTTAATTATTCCGTAGCAGCATCGATGGTGATAAAAGATGCACAAATTGTTTTTACAATTTACACCGAAGAAGATGTAAATGAGGAATACATAAAAAAAATTGAACAAAACATGCTGTCTTCTCTGGAAAAACTTGTCGGAAAATCTTCTTTGCAAATCAAAAAGAAAATGTACGGCCCACCTACGAATAATGCCGGCAAATCAGTATACTTATCATCCTTTCATCTGCCTCTTATTGCCAACAATAAAGTCTTGGCTTTATTACATTTATCCTCAACCTCTGAAAATGCCTACTCCAACATGGAAGATCTGCATGAAATTATAGATGCAGCTTCCGCAGCCTTGACACATTTTGGTCAAGCGGTTGAATTAGAGACAAAAAAATTCCTCTCATTAATCAACAGCATGAATGACGGGATTTTTATGGCTGATAACAAAAACAATTTGCTAACAATAAATGATTCTGCAATGAAGATTTTAGGAATATCAGCAAGCGCTGATTTTCTGGATATTTCAGCTGTTTTTCCGCAAAATTTCAACTTGGCAGATAAAATAAGGAATGTTATATTGTCCAAAAAACCGTATTCTGAAAAAGAAATTCAAATTAACAACAATGTATTGGACATATTTATAAATCCTGTTGGACAGGAAAAGACATCAGTTGTTTTACGTAACATTACAGAGTTCAAAAAGAAAGAATTACTGAAAGAGGATTTGCTCAATATTATGATTCATGAATTACGTAGCCCAGTTACGACTATCAAAGATTCAGCTGAACTTATCATCACAAGCAAAGATACTCTTGAGGAAGATCGCAAATTAAAATTTTTGGAAATTATCCATCAGCAGGCGAAAAAAATATTGGGGCAAATCGGTTCGATTTTGGATACCGCCAAACTTGATGCAGGAAAATTAGTCCTGCAAAAAACCAAAGGTGATATCGCAAAATTAATCAAAGACGAGATGCAAGCCTTTATTCCTCAGGCAGAAAGAAAAAATATTTCTTTAAATTTTGAGCTTTTGTCTGAACATCTCCCAGAGATTTCTTTTGATGAGATAAGAATCAGCCAAGTAATTGACAATTTATTATCAAATAGCCTCAAATTCACACCCGAAGGAGGTAAAGTAAAAGTTGAAATAGATTACAAAGCTATTCCTCCAATTTTGGATGGCATTTCTCCGATGGGAGAATTTTTAAGCTTGGATAAGTACATTGTTATTTCTGTTTCGGATAACGGAGTTGGAATTAAACCGGAACAGCAAAAATTGCTTTTCGCCAAATATACACAAGCCAAAAATACAACCGAAGAACTCGCAACAATGGGTACAGGACTGGGGCTTTATCTTGTCAAAGGAATCATTGAATCACATGAAGGACGAATATGGGTAAAATCCGTTCAAGGACAAGGAACAACCTTCTCTTTCAGCCTGCCAGCTACGGATGGTGCTAAGCCGTCATACGAGGCCCAAAAACCCACTGCAACTCCCCTAACGAAGCTCTCCCAAACTGTCAATTAAGACCGGACTTTCCTTGAGGCTCGACAAGTCTTTCTTCATCGCATTCAATGTGCGCTATCCGTAACATTAGACTCTTAACGCTGCACTCTAAATTGCCGATTTCGGTTATATCCCGTTTTATAACTTCATCATGCATACAAACATTAACAGAACCGCTACAAGTAGTTAATATATCCTTATTACCAAATTTAAACACTGAATCATTCAAATCTTGCTTTGTATGAATTCCCCAAGAAAACAAGCGTGGAATTATCTTTCCAAAAAGGGAGGAATCGCTAGGCAATAAACTGACTATAGACTTTTCTCCGTATTTCTCAATTTCTCGTTTCTTAACATCCTCATTATATTTTTGTCTATCTCCCGAGAGGTGTCCATGTCTGTCGTAATCTAAAGCAATATATTTTCTCAACAATTGTTTGACTTTCATTTCATCGGTATCAAAATCCATTGAATACCATTTTTTGTAGAGTTCTTCCTCCTTAACCACTAAAAGTTCTCTTTTGAGAAATTTCCTATCTGGATGATTTTTAGGCAATGTTTTTAGTTGCTCTGAGATGAATTTACCTAATTCTGCTGCCATAATTCTGCGATTATATAATGCTTTTAATCTAATTGTCAACCTAAGTGTAAATTATTTTATTTTCCAAACTTTTCCGTCTGAAATGATTTCGATGTCCCCTACCTGATCTGTTCTTAAAGTTTTAATGTTTTTATCTTTTAATAAGTTCAAAATAAAAGCTGTTGGATGACCATATTTATTCTTATCTCCAACAGAAATTGCTGCGATTTTGGGATTTAAAATATCCAGAACCTCCTCAGTTAAAGCTGATTTTGATCCGTGATGTGGAACTTTAAGAAAATCAATTACACCTAGCATTGATTCAATTTTTTCTATATCTGAAGCCTGAGCATCTCCGGTAAATAACGCTTCAAAATTTTTATAACTTAACAACTCAATTATTGAAAGACCATTTTCATTTGAGTTCCCTCCTGCCGAATTTTGATCAACCCATTCCTGAGTTGGCCAAAGAGTTTTAAGGCTAATTCCGTCCTTAATTATAAATTGATCGTCTTGATATAGAAATTTTTGCTGTGTATGGTTTTGTTCTAATTGCTTAATAAGTTCTTTATAGGCACTTGATGGATTTACAATTTTTTCAGTACCAAAAACTAATACCGCATACCTTTTTGCAACATCTATCAAACCCGTTAGATGATCCGTGTGCGGATGGGTTAAAATCATAACTTCCAAAGTCTTATCCCAAAACGGCATGTGCCTCCCCAGACAAGCAAGAACTGAATCATCCGGTCCGCCATCGATCAAAATATCAGATCCGCCCGGTGTTCTTATGAAAATTGCATCTCCCTGACCCACATCGCAAATCACAACATGCAATTTTTTGTCATCGTAGTTTATGTTTTGATATACTAAGATGCACCCCAGCAAAAAGAAAAGAATACTCAGAATTAGAAAAGTTTTTTTCATGATTTTCTTTTAAAAATAAGCAAGGCTGAAACTAGCAAGCAATAATATCCGGCAACCAATTGCCAGGGAAAATTTTTAATAATCAATATTCCCCCAAGTTTTCCGGAAATATTTACAATTGTTTCGAAATATAGCAAAAGCGGATAACATAAATAAATCAGCAATTTCCCTAAAGGGGCTAGGATAAGAGATAAAATTGCCCCAATACCTCCAATCATCATCAAAATCGGCACTGCCCAAAGAACCAATCCGTTAACCAAGACTGAATATATTGAATAAAGTCCAAAGTTAGTGAGAAGAATGGGCAGCGTTGCGATTTGAGCTGCAACTGTAGTCAAAATTTCGGATACAATTCCATTTTTTGTTTTAAAAAGAGGTTTAATATACAAAATACCAAACGTAGCTGCAAATGAAAGCTGAAAGCCAACATCTGAAAAGAGTGTCGGATCAATAAAAAGCATTCCGACTCCTGCCAAAGCCAAACCATTAATTGCCAAAGTCTGCCTACCCATAATCTGGGCGGAAAAAACAAGAATTCCCATGATTGATGCCCTGATAATTGATGGTTCAAGTCCCGCTAGAATAGCGTAAAATATAATTCCCAAAATACTTAATCCAACTGCAATTTGTCTTCTTAGGAAAAAGGCAAAAAATGTGCTGATAAATCCCCCGACCAAAGTCACGTTCATTCCTGATGCAGCAATTACATGAAAAACCCCCGAGGTCCTTAAGTTGTTGTTGAAATCTTTTGGCATTTGTTCTTTAATTCCGAAAATAATTCCAAGAAGAAGACTTGAGGATGGCGATGGAAGTGTTTTGGAAAATATAGAAATTAGTTTTTGCCGAAGTATATTTATACTTCTTAAGCCTGATTGCAAAATGCTTGAAGAGTTATTGATTGTTTCTATTTTTGGAAAATACATTAGCAGTCCGCGATTGCTATTGCTTATTTCACCGGAGATACGTACAAAATCCCCATAATTAAGTTCAGGAAAACGGCTAGTGATTATTTTGATCCTGAGCCCGTCGAAGGATTGATTTTGATAATTAGCAGTCAATGTCTGTTGACTGCCAACAGTCTGCGGCTGAGATAAAATTGCAGTTTCAAAGCTGATTTCCTGACCATCCACAAACTGAACCTGATCTTGGTAGAAAAAATAGAAGCGAAAAGCGAGAATAGACAATAAAATAAGGCCAAAAAATTGAAATTTGAAATTTGAAATATTCAATGAAAATTAAAAATTGAAATTTGAAAATTAGTAAGTGCTGATCTTGTCCTTGATCTGACTGAATACTTTACTGTTCACTATTTTTTTATCTAAAAGCTCGCTCACAGAAGCGTACGGCCTTCCTGCGATAATTTTTTGCGCTGTCACCGGACCTATCCCTGCTAGAGTATCAAGTTCAGATTGCGAGGCAGTATTGACATTTATCAAAGTTACAATAACTACTCCTTCCGAAGATGTTTTTAGCACTGAGTCTCCCTTGACTGCTTCTGTAATACTTGGAATATATATCTTTGTTCCGTCAATTAACTTCGTTGCCAAATTGAAATTCTTGGCAAGATATTCTCTGTCTGCTTGAGCTGATAATCCGCCTGCAGCAATCAGACCATCTTGAATTCTCGATTCCAATGGTAATTTATATACTCCCGGCTTCACTACAGATCCTTCTATGTCTACAAGCATTGTTTTTGCCTCAGTTTGCTTATTATTCGCAGAACTAGCTTCAAAGACGATATCTTCTGAATTTGTCTTATTGGTCGAGAATAACCCTATCAAACCATATGCAAAGAATGTCAACCCTAGGATTCCCAGGCTCAGAGGAAGCCAATGTCTTTTTATTAGAGGAACATATTTGAAAATAAACTCCTGACTGTCCATCTTATGCGATTACAAAGTTAATTACTTTTCCTTCAACGTAGATTACTTTTTTGATACTTTTGCCCTTTAGGTGATTTTGCACATTATTCTCTTTCCTTGCTAATTCCTCTATTTTAGCTTGGTTTTTGGAAATTGCAGGATCAACTATAATACTTCCTCTTAATTTTCCATTTATCTGAACTACAACAATAAATTCATTTTTTACTAAAAACTTAGGATCAAATTTTGGCCAAGCAGAAGTATGCACTGATGAAAATTGTTTTTCTCCATTTAGCAGTTGATAAAGTTCTTCGCTAATATGTGGAGCAAAAGGTGCAAGAAGCAAAACTAAACTTTTGCAGTATTTAGTATTAAGTATTTTGTATTTAGTATAAAAAGCAGAGAGCTCGTTATAATATTCCATCAAATGAGCGATGGCAGTATTGTAACTCAAATTTTCTATATCCTCCGTAACACTCTTTATTGTTTTATGCATAAGACTATCCAGAGCCGGACTTGTATCTTTTCCCTCAATACTTAATACCTGATACTTAATACTTGATACCAGATTCCAGATTCTTTTCAAAAATCTCCACATCCCTTCTGTGCCAGTATCTCTAAAATCTCCCCCCTGACTAAAAGGACCCATAAACATTAAATATGCTCGTAGAGTATCTGCGCCGAATTTTTTGATATACATATCTGGAATAACTATATTTCCCTTGCTTTTGCTCATCTTTGCGCCATTTTTGATTATTAATCCATGAGCCCTAAACTTAGTGAAAGGCTCTTCGAAGCTAATAAACCCTAAATCTTTAAGTGCCATGGTCATAAACCGAGAATATAAGAGATGTAGCACTGAATGTTCTGCTCCGCCAATATACATACTTACCGGAAGCCATTTTTTTAGCCTTTCCCTATCAAAAGCAGTACTTTCTATATCAGTTGAGACGTATCTTAGAAAATACCAAGCGCTATCCAGAAAGGTATCGGAGACATCTGTTTCTCTTTTTGCGTCACCGTTGCATTTCGGACATTTTGTTTTGTAAAATTCCGGATGATTTGCCAACGGCGCCTTTCCTGTCCCCAATGGTTTATAATCTTCAATGAATGGGAGTTTAACCGGTAAGTCTTTTTCAGGAACCGGCTGCCAATCACAAGATTCACAATAAATCATTGGAATCGGCGGACCCCAATAGCGTTGTCTGGAAATCAACCAATCACGTAGGTGATAATTCACAACTTCTTTTCCTTTTGGTTTTGCAGAAAGTGAAGTTTTCTCAATGGGAATTTTGTATTTTTCCGCAAATTCTTTATCTCTTTCGTCTTCCGCAGGAACTGCCATAATTGCTCCCGTCCCATAGTCCATCAAAACATAATCTGCAATCCAAATGGGAATTTTCTTTTTTGTTAAGGGGTTTTCGACATACTCTCCGCTGAAAACCCCTGTTTTTTCTTTTCGTTTCTCTTCATCTGTTTTTTTATTTGACATTTCAACATAATCTATAGCTTCTTTTGACTTGAAATTTTTTACTTTTGGATGTTGCGGAGAAAGAACCAAAAATGTAGCTCCGTCTGTAGTTTCAGGTCTGGTTGTAAAAACATCTATTCCGCCGAATCGGATTATCATTCCTTCGGATCTTCCAATCCACTGCTTTTGGGCGATTTTGATCTTTTCGCTCCAATCAATCTGGCTCAAACTATCAAGCAACCGATCAGCATATTTAGTAATTTTGAAAAACCACTGCTCTAAATCTCTTTTTTCAACTACTGAATTACAACGCTCACACAAGCCACTCTCAACCTGTTCATCTGCTAAAACAGTCTTGCAGGACGGACAAAAATTAACCGGAGCCTTTTTGCGATAAGCAAGGCCTGCTTTAAATAACTGAATAAATAGCCACTGCGTCCATTTGTAATATTCAGGTTTGTATGTTTCTACTGTTCGTGTCCAATCAAATCCATTCCCGATACTTTTTAACTGTCTGTAAAAGTTCTTTTCGGAGATTTTAGCCTGTTCTGCGGGATGCACGCCTTGCTTTATTGCGTAGTTTTCGCTGTGAATTCCAAATCCATCAAGACCAATAGGCTCAAAAACCGATTTTCCCTGCATCCTTTGAAAACGGCCATAAACATCTGCGCCTGTAAAAGCATACATGTTCCCAACATGCATTCCTTCAGCTGAAGGATACGGAAACATCATGAGATTATAAAAGGGATTCTTCGCAGTTTCCAAATTTGGAGAATAAATCTTCTTCTCTTCCCACTTTTTTTGCCATTTAGATTCAATTTCCGAAGGATTATATTTGCCAATTTTCAATTTTGAATTTTTAATTTTCATTCAATTTTCAATTTTTACTTACGCTTAGTATAACATAAAGATTTCCTAGTTTACGATCCACCAACTTACTTTTATATCTTTAGGATTTTGCTCTTTGATAAGTATCTTTATAGTCTGCTCATCTTTGATTACTGCCCCAATTTCTGTAGGTATATCCGAGGTAACAAAGACATGCGATTTGGCTGTAAGAGCGCTTGTTGCTACTTCAACCCCTGTCTCTCCTGAAGGTATGACAGCTTCACCAACGCTTTTTTCGCCGGCTACTGATTCATCTATATTTATCTTCTTAGCTGTGATTTCTCCTGCAACCGTCATATTTCCTTCCATATCAATCACTATCTTACCATCTAACATATTAATTCCATTGAGTCCATTTTTCTGAAGGTACAGATCCCCGCCCAAAGTATTTATTTCCCCATCAAGACCGTGAATTGTTAATAGTCCGGCATTGATATTCCCTGTTACTCCCAAATCCGTCACTGTTGTTCTGCCCATAACCATCAGGTCTCCTGAAACTGTTGCACTATTTAACTCAATATCACCAAGTTCAAGAA